>OCZT010005843.1_pt1 | contig 12223 bp, 9 predicted proteins | sample 1539031 | NCBI WGS metagenome assembly OCZT01 (sample SAMEA3539308, study PRJEB22396) | soil metagenome | biome: tundra; feature: field; material: soil | place: USA | collected 2010-05 | depth 0.15 m
CTGGGCGGGCGCCGGAGCCATCACCGGGGTGCCACTGGGTGTGCGGGCGCCGGTGATGCGCGCGAGTTCGGTGTCGCCGGCACGCACCGAGGTGCTGATTGCCTTGACACCGGCCTTGCGGGTCATGGTCTCGACGTCACGGCGCTCCGGGTGTGTCACCAGGGTGACGACGATGCCCTGGTCGCCTGCACGCGCAGTGCGTCCGGCGCGGTGCAGGTAGTCCTTCGGGTCGGCCGGGGGATCGACGTGCACCACGAGGCTCACGTCGTCGACGTGAATCCCACGGGCGGCGACATCGGTGGCGACCAACACCGGGGTGGTGCCGTCCTTGAAGGCATCCAAGGTCCTGGTCCGGTTGTTCTGCGCCTTGCCACCGTGCAGGGCGCCGGTCATGGCGCCGGTCGCACGCAGCTGCTTGGCTAGGCGGTCAACGCCGTGCTTGGTGCGAACGAACATGATGGTGCGTCCCTCACGCGCGGCCACGTGGGCGACGATGTTCTTCTTGTCGTCGGGGTCGATGAGCAGCAGGTGGTGCTCCATCGTGGTCACGCTGGCCGAGGGCGGTGCAGTCGAGAACATGACCGGGTTGGTCATGTACCGCTTGACGATCTTGTCGACCTCTCCGTCGAGGGTGGCCGAGAACAACAGCCGCTGCCCCTTCGGCGTCTTGTCCAACAACTTGGTCACCTGGGGGAGGAACCCCATGTCGGCCATGTGGTCGGCCTCGTCCAGTGCAGTGATGATGACGTCGCCGAGCCCAGCGGTGCGCTGCTGCAGGTGATCGGCCAGACGGCCGGGGGTCGCGACCAACAGGTCGATGCCGCGGGCAAGCTGCTCGATCTGGCGTCCCATGGACACCCCGCCCACCACGGTGCCGACGCTCAACCCGAGCGAGGCAGCCAGCGGGGCAAGCTCGTCGGTGACCTGGGAAGCCAGCTCACGAGTGGGGACCAGCACCAGACCACGCGGGTTCTTCGGGGTGCTCGTGCCGCCCGCGAGCTTGGCCAGCATGGGCAACCCGAACGCAAGCGTCTTTCCGGAACCGGTCTGTGCGCGACCCAACACGTCGCGCCCCGCGAGGGAGTCGGGAATGGTGACGGTCTGGATGGCAAACGGTGCGGGCTTGCCCTGCGCAACCAAGGCAGCCACCAGCGGCGCAGGCAGCCCGAGCTCGGCAAACGTCACGTTCTCGCGCGCAACGTCCAGCGGGCGCTCCGGCTCATGCTGAACGGGGGCAGCCACCGGAGCGCCTGCGGGGCGGCGGCCACCCGAACGGCGGCGACGCTGTGATGAGGGGCTCTGGGGCGCCGTGTGTGGAGCAGACATAGGTGTACCTCCGGTACGTGGTCACGTCCCGGTGGCACACACAAAGTGTGGGCAGTCACGAGGACGTCGCGCAACGGACGTGTCCGTCCGTCGCAGCGCGGTGAATTCCGACGGACTCCGAACGAAGTCCGGATGATCCCTCAGAGGCCAGCAACAAGTGTCGCTGAAGGCAGGAGCGTGAGGCTTCCTTTCCCTGGCTCAAGGGTACAGGCCTTCGCGGGCAAAGCAGTCCGCGTGAGAGGCTGCTCACGCTCACCGATCGGAAGGAATGTGGCAATGGATGTTGGTGTGACTACCCGACCCGCGAGGATTTCGCCCAGCAAAGGGCTGCAGGCCGGTGCGCTGGGCATGGTCTCCAGCGTTGTGATCGCCGTCGCCTCGGCCGCTCCCGCCTACAGCCTCGCCGCAACCCTGGGACTGGTGGTGGTTGCCGTCGGCCTGCAGTCCCCGGTGATCGTGGTCCTCGCCTTCGTGCCGATGCTGTTCACCGCACTGGGCTACAAGGAGCTCAACGAGGTCGACCCCGACTGTGGTACGACATTCACCTGGGCGGCAAGGGCTTTCGGACCCTACACAGCGTGGATGGGCGGCTGGGCCATCGTCGTTGCCGATGTGCTGGTGATGGCCAGCCTGGCCCAGATCGCGGGCCAGTACAGCTTTCTCCTCCTCGGCGCCGGGGGAATCGGACACAACGCGACCAGCGTTTGGGTGCTGGCCGTGGGGGTGGGCTTCATCGCGGTGATGACCTGGTTGTGCGTCCGGGGGCTCGGTGTCTCGGCCCGCGTGCAACGGGTGCTACTCAGCGTCGAAGTCGCGATGCTGGTGCTCCTCGCCGCGGTTGCGCTGGTCCGGGTCTACCTCGGTACTGCACCCCAAGGATCACTGAAGCCGGCATGGAACTGGTTCAACCCGATGGAGATCGGGTCGGCATCCTCCTTTGTGGAGGCGACCCTGTTGATGGTCTTCATCTACTGGGGGTGGGACTCCAGCGTGTCGATCAACGAGGAGACCAGGGACAGTGCCATCACCCCTGGCCGTGCCGCGGTGCTGGCCACGGTGCTGCTCGTCGCGGTGTACACGTTGCTCACGGTGGCCAGCCAGGCTTTCGCCGGAGTAGGTACTGAGGGAATCGGGCTCGCGAACCCAGAGAACGTCGGTGACGTGTTGTCCACCGTGGGCACCGCAGTGTTCGGCGACGGCTGGATCGGCACTGTGCTCACCCACTTGTTGTTGCTCATGGTGCTGACCTCTGCCGCTGCCTCCACCCAGACGACCATCCTGCCCACCGCTCGGACCACCTTCGCCATGGCGGTTTTCAAGGCGTTGCCGGACAGCTTCGCGCGCGTTCATCCCCGCTACCTGACACCCACCGTGTCGACGATCGCGATGGGCGCAGTCTCGGCGGCGGTGTACGTCGGATTCAACTTCATCTCCGGCGGAGCTGTCATCAGCGACGCCGTCACAGCCATTGGAGTGTCGGTGGGCTTGTACTACGGCCTCACGGGGCTGGCGTGTGCGTGGTTGTTCCGGCACACCTTGATGGCCAGCCCCCGACACCTGCTGGTGCGGGGCGTGCTTCCCGCGCTGGGCGGGGTGCTGCTGATCTTCGCCGTCGGCTGGACCGCGGTGACCGTGTGGGCTCCAGACGCGGGTTCCACCTCGTGGACCATGCCCCTTGCCCCGCACTGGCAGATCGGCGGCGTATTCATCATCGGCGTTGGCTCCCTGGCGCTCGGAATCCCGCTGATGCTGCTGATGGCCGGCGCACGTCCGGCCTTCTTCCGTGGCGAGGTACTCGCCAAAGGGATGCCGGGAAGCTAGGCCTCAACCTCGTTGCGTTGTCCACCCCACAGCGTGTGGAAGCTGCCGTCGGCGTCCACACGCTCGTAGGTATGAGCCCCGAAGTAGTCGCGCAGTCCCTGGGTGAGTGCCGCTGGGAGCCGCTCGGCCCGCAGTCCGTCGTAGTAGGCGAGTGAGGAAGCGAACCCCGGCACCGGGATCCCGGCCGTGGCTGCGCCGGCGACCACGCGGCGCCAGCTGTCCTGAGCGGTTTCTACGGCGTCGCGGAAGAACGGGGCCACGATCAGCGTCTGCAGCTCAGGGTTCTCGGTGTACGCCTCGCGGATGCGGTCGAGGAAACGAGCGCGGATGATGCAGCCGCCGCGCCAGATGGTGGCCATCGCGGCGGGGTCGACGTTCCAGCGATACTCCGCGCTGCCTGCGGCGATCTGGTCGAATCCCTGCGCGTAGGCAACCACCTTGGACGCGTACAGCGCGAGCCGGATGTCCTCGGCGAACTGGGCTGCGTCCGCTGGTTCCCAGATGAGTGACCCGGAGCTGAGACCTCGTGCAGCCGACCGCTGCTCGGTGTGTCCGGACAGTGCCCGGGCGAACACCGCCTCGGCGATGCCGCTCACGGGAATGCCGAGGTCCAGTGCCGACTTCACGGTCCAGCGGCCGGTGCCCTTCTGTTCCGCCGCATCCACGACCACGTCGATGAAGGGTTTGCCCGTCTTGGCGTCGACGTGGTCGAGCACCTCCGCGGTGATCTCGACCAGGTAGCTCTCGAGCTCGCCGGAGTTCCACTCCCGGAAGGTGGCAGCGACCTCTGCCGGGCTCTGCCCGAGTGCGGTGCGCAACAGGTGGTAGGCCTCCCCGATGAGCTGCATGTCGGCGTACTCGATGCCGTTGTGCACCATCTTGACGAAGTGTCCCGCACCGTCAGGACCGACGTGGGTGCAGCACGGGGTGCCATCGACCTGCGCGGCGATGGACTCCAGGAGGGGACCGAGTGCCTCGTAGGACTCGACGGAGCCACCGGGCATGATCGACGGTCCGTTCAGTGCACCCTCTTCGCCGCCGGAGACGCCGGCACCAACGAAGTGCAGGTCCCTCTCGCGCAGCTCGGCTTCGCGGCGCCGGGTGTCGGTGTACAGCGCGTTTCCGCCGTCAATGATGATGTCGCCCGGTTCCATCAGGTCTGCGAGCTCGTCGATCACCGAGTCGGTGGGGCCACCGGCCTTGACCATGATCAGCACCCGTCGCGGCTTCTGGAGGCTCGCGACCAGCTCGGCCAGTGTGTCCGCCCGGACGAACTCACCCTCGTGGCCGTGCTCGGCGAGCAGCAGGTCGGTCTTGGCTCCGGTGCGGTTGTGCACGGCGACGGTGTGTCCGTGCCGGGCGAGGTTGCGGGCCAGGTTCGAGCCCATCACCGCCAGTCCGGTGACACCGATTTTCGCACGCGGCTGGGCTGAGCTGTTCTGAGCAGTCATGGCCCCTACCTTAATGTCTGCTCGCCAAGAGATACCTTCACTGCACACAGGCGGACTCTCCGCCGGAAGCTGATGAGCAGAGGAGTTCCACCTTGCCTGACGAGCAGAAGTCACTGAAGGGCCGGACGATCGTGATGTCGGGCGGCAGCCGGGGCATCGGCCTCGCTATTGCTCTGCGTGCGGCACGGGACGGAGCCAACATCGCCTTGATGGCCAAGACGGCCGAGCCGGACCCCCGGCTGCCGGGCACCGTCTACTCCGCTGCCGAGGAGATCCGTGCAGCGGGCGGTCAGGCCCTGCCCGTCGTGGGCGACGTTCGCAAGGAGGAGGACGTACAACGCGTTGTGGAGCAGGCCGTCGCCGAGTTCGGCGGGATAGACATCGTGGTGAACAACGCCAGCGCCATCAATCTCTCAGGCACGGTGGAACTGCCCATGAAGCGTTTCGATCTCATGCAGCAGATCAACGTGCGGGGCACGTTCCTGCTGACCAAGTACTGCGTCCCGCACCTGGACAAGGGCACCAACCCGCACATTCTCACGCTGTCGCCACCGTTGAATCTCGACCCGAAATGGCTGGGCGCGCATCCTGCCTACACGCTGAGCAAGTACGGGATGAGCCTGCTCACCCTGGGTTGGGCGACCGAGTTCGCCGATCAGGGAATTGCGGCCAACACCCTGTGGCCACGCACCATCATCGCCACCGCCGCCGTGCAGAACCTGTTGGGCGGTGACGACAGCATGGCCCGTTCGCGCACTCCGGAGATCGTCGCCGATGCTGCCCACGTGGTGCTGACCACCACGGGCTGCGCCACGACGGGACAGGCACTCATCGACGACGAGGTACTCGCCACCGTTGGCGTCATGGATCTGTCGGGTTACTCCGACGGTGACGAAAGCCAGCTCGTGCCGGACATCTTCCTGGACTGAGCGGTTACGCCGACGGGGCCCGCCCAGCTGGTGCTGGACGGGCCCCGTCGTGGTCGAATGACGCTACGAAGACCTCGGTTCGGGCTTGCCCGTGAGCTTCTGCCGCAACTGGTCGATCTTCTGCTTGTTCTCCGGCTTGGCCGCGAACTCCCTGCCCTTGACAACGGCGTCGTTGACGATCTGCTTGCCCTTGGGACTGTTCGCGATCTCTTTGCCCTTGACAACAGCACCGTTGATCATCCGCCTGCCCTGTGGGCTGTTGGCGAATGCGGTGAGCTTCCCGATCAACGATGCCATGGTGTGCCTCAGTTCTGCGTGGTGCCTGAAGGACCGTCGAAACCATCGTACGAGGGGCGATCAGTGCGGCTCCGGAAGCCGCCAGATGCCGATTCGCGACGGGCCGGGGCGGGGCGGGGCGATGCTGGAGCAGCGGAGTCCCGTCGGGCTGCGCCCTGGTAGCCACCCTCACGGCGGGGTCCACCCTGGTTGAAGCCACCCTCACGCTGGTAGCCACCCTCACGGCGCGGACCACGTGCGTTGTCGCGTGAACCTTGGTAACCACCAGAACGCGGATTCCGTCCCTGGTAGCCGCCGCTGCGTGGGCGCTCTCGCTCACGCTCGGCGGCCGGCAGAGCGATGCCGCTCGGCGTGCGGGCACCAGTGATCTCGGCCAGCTCAGCGGAGCCGGGGGAGACGTTGGTGGCCTTGGGGTCGATGCCGGCGATGCCCGTCATCCGCCGTACGGTGCGTCGCTGATTGGGCAGCACGATGGTGACCACGGTGCCCGACTCGCCTGCCCGCGCCGTACGTCCCGCGCGGTGCAGGTAGTCCTTGGCGTCGGCCGGCGGGTCGACGTGCACAACCAGGCTCACGCCGTCGACGTGAATGCCTCGTGCGGCGACGTCGGTGGCCACCAGCACTGGGGTGCGACCCTGCTTGAAGCGGTCGAGCACCCGGGTGCGCTGGTTCTGGGCCTTGCCGCCGTGCAGCGACTCAGCGGTGATCCCCAGAGCGCGGAGCCGGTCGGTGATGCCCTCGACACCCAGCTTGGTGCGGGCGAACATGATGGTGCGACCGGAGCGCGCGCCGATCTCGGCGAGCACGGCGTCCTTCTGTCCGCGGTCGACGAGCAGCACGTGGTGCTCCATCGTGTCGACACTGGCGGTGGCGTCCTGCGTGGAGTCCACCACGTGTTCGGGCAGGAACTGGCGGACGATCGACTGCACCTCACGGTCCAGCGTGGCCGAGAACATCAACCGCTGACCGTCGGCCGGCGTGGCGCCGAGCAGGGCGCGAACCTCGGGCAGGAAGCCGAGGTCCGTCATCTGGTCGGCCTCGTCCAGTGCGGTGATCTCGATGGCGTCGAGCACGCAGGTGCCCTGGCGCAGGTGGTCGCCGAGGCGCCCGGGGGTAGCGACGAGGACGTCGACGCCGCGACGCAGTTGGTCGGCCTGACGGCCGAAGGGAGTGCCACCGACTGCGGGCTTGACGGACAGGCCGAGTGCCTCCGCGTACGGGGTGAGGGAGTCGACGACCTGGAAGGCAAGCTCCCGGGTGGGGACGAGGACCAGGGCACGGGGGCGCTTGGCTTGGGCTCGCTTGGCGTTCGGGCCGTAGGCCAGGGTATTCAGGATCGGCAGGCCGAAGGTCAGCGTCTTGCCCGAGCCGGTCTGCGCCCGACCCAACACGTTGCGGCCGGCCAGCGCGTCCGGGAGGGCGGCGGCTTGAATGTCAGAGGGAACGGTGATGCCGTTCTTCGCCAGCGCAGTGACCAGTGCAGCGGGCAGGCCCAGCGATTCGAAGGTGATCGACTCGGCAGGGTTTTGTTCGTCGAGCGGGGGGTTCAGGACAGCCTGAGACACGGAATACCTCTCCGGGACAGCGGCGCGTCGCGGAGCGGGAGCTGTCATGCAGCACGCAGTGAGACGAGCCAGGCACGCTCGTCTACGCAACTGGGGCGTGACTGTTGTGCCGGTGGGGTTGATCTGCCGCGATTGCGACTGTGTCTACCTTACGCGATGTAGTCGATACTGCAGGTGTCCGTTGCTGTGACCTCGCCGACTCTCGCACCCGAGAATCCTCCCGTGACGAACTGGCAGGGGTCAGGTGGGGGTCCGTTCCTTCGGCGCGGGCTCACCGAGGATGGCGGGCAATCGCTCCCACCCACGGAGCACTCTGGTGCGCCGCCGGACCGCACCTGGGGCGAGCGTCAGCTCGGGGAAGCGCTCGAACAATGTCCGCAGGCCGATCTCGCCCTCCATCCGGGCGAGCGAGGCGCCGAGGCAGAAGTGCCGTCCGCCTGAGAAGGACAGATGCTCTTTGGCATTGCTGCGAAGGACGTCGAAGCGGTTGGGGTCGGCGAACACGGCCGGATCGCGATTTGCTCCAGCGAGCAGGGCGACGACCCGCTGCCCGGCGGGTACCGACATACCTGCGACCTCGGTGGTTCTCAGTGCGCTGCGTGCGGTGAGCTGAACCGGGGACTCCACGCGCAGCACCTCCTCCACGGCGTTCGGCCATCCGCTGGGATCCGCCCGCAGCACGGCGAGCTGCTCGGGGTTGCGGAGCAGCAGTTCTGTCCCGCTGCCCAACAAGTTGACGGTGGTCTCGAAACCGGCGGCAAGGAGCAGCCCCGCCGTGGCGCGCAGCTCGGTCTCGGACAGCCGCTCGCCGTCGTCGTCAAGCGTGACGAGTTGGCTCAGCAGATCGTCACCGGGTGCTTGGCGCAGCCGCTGCAAGTGTTTGCCGAGCCAAGCGTCAAAGGCACGCAAGGAGCGGTCGACATCGCGGAACTCCCGCCACGAAAGGCCAAGGTCCAGGCTGGGTGCAGCCCCACCTCCGTACGTCAGCACCTCCGAACGCTCGTCAGGCGGCACTCCCAGAATCTCGGCGATGACGGTGACCGGGAGCATGGTTGCGTAGCTGGCGACGAGGTCAACGGCGCTGGTGGGCCCGGCGGCCACCAGATCGTCCAGCAGTGCGTCAGCGGCCGCCTGGATCCGCGGGCGCAGGGCCTCGACGGCGCGAACGGTGAAGACACGGGAAACCTGACGGCGGTAGCGGGTGTGCTCCGGCGGCTCCACCGCGAGCAGGGAGGGCGGTTCCAGGGGATGAAGCACGGTCGGGTCGAATGACCACTCGTGCGCGAGGTTGAGCGGCCAGGGAAAAGCGGCCGAGATGTCACCGACGCGGAAGTCCTCGTTGCGCAGCACGTCCTTGACCACGTCGTGCGAGGCCGTGATGTACGTGAGGCGTCCGCGCACTATCGGGCCTCGCGCCCGCACCTCTGCATGGAGGGTGAAGGGGTCATCGCAGGTACCCGGATCGACGATGAGCCGAGCCTGGGCGTCCCCGGCCCGAGCTGCTCGGAGCATGAGTGCTCGGGGCAACCCGTGCTGCAGAGTCCAGCGGACGACCGTGCGCATGTGGTGCTCTCTTCTGCCGATGGTGGTCTCACTCCACCATGCCAGCAACTGGGGACTTCGACTGCAGGCCCTGAGCGCGCCCTCCGCGGGGAATCAAAACGGTTGCCCTCGGGGTTGTCGAAGACATGACACCACTGGAGCTAGGACGTGTCGGTCTGTGGCGGCCGTACCCGCTGGTCACGCCTGATGAGGCGGCTGCTGTCGAGCGACTGGGCTACGGGGCCATCTGGTTGGGCGGCTCACCTCCGGCCGACCTCTCGTCCGTCGAGAGTCTGCTCGCGGCCACTGACCGCCTCGTGATCGCGACGGGGGTCGTGAACATCTGGACTGCGCCGGCCGCCGAGGTGGCTGAGTCCTACCACCGGATCGAGGCCGCATATCCGGGACGGTTCCTGCTCGGCGTCGGTGTCGGACATCCCGAGGCGCAGGGTGCTGCGTATCGCAAGCCCTACCAGGCGCAGGTGGACTACCTGGACGCACTCGATGCCGGGGGAGTGCCGGCGGCGCGGCGTGCGCTTGCGGCGCTCGGCCCGCGGATGCTCGAACTGGCGCGAGTGCGAACGATTGGCGCCCATCCCTACCTGACCACGCCCGAGCACACCCGCAAGGCGCGCGAACTGCTCGGGGCCGGAGTGCTGCTCGCCCCGGAGCAGAAGATCGTGCTGGACACCGATCCGGCCCGTGCCCGGGTTGTCGGCCGCGCCGCGGTCGAGAACCCCTATCTCCATCTCGTCAACTACGTCAACAATCTCAAACGGCTCGGATTCACCGACGGGCAGCTGTCGAACGGAGGCAGCGACGAGGTCATTGATGCGCTGGTCGCCCATGGAGATGCGCAGACTGTCGCCTCACGTGTGCGTGCACACCTGGAAGCCGGAGCCGACCATGTGGCGGTCCAGGTGCTCCCGATGACGGACGATCCGCTCCCTGCCCTCGAGGCACTGTCGCAACAGTGGGCGGACCTTCGTTCCGGCTAGCGGGTGGCCCGTTCACGACCTCGTGCGGTGATGACGCGGTCCGCCTTCTCCGCCACGATGAGCGGACTCGCGGGGTCGTACAGCGAGGCAAGGGTTTCCCGGCTGACCCCGCACTCACGGGCGGCCTGGTGCAGCTCGAGCTTGTCCATCGTGCCGCCCGGGGAGGCGGCCAGTCGGGCCAGCAGTGTCTCGACGGGGTTCTGGCCGGCACCGAACTTGTCGTGGGGGATCACGGTCAGGGGGTGCTCGCTCAAGGCCTGCAGCTGGACGACGATGCCGGCCAGTGCTGCCTTGAGCTCGTCAAGAGCATCAACTGGCTTGCTCGGTGCCCCACCCGAACCCTGCCAGGTTCGCTGAGGGTATCGGCGCAGATACTCCTGCTCCAGCTCCATCATGCGGGCTGTGTGATTGGCGAACTGTGCCGCCGTCCCATGCAGGAACACCCAGTTCCGCGTTGCGTGCGCCTGCGTTCCCTGGTGCTCGAGCTCCTCGTCGCGCAGCTCACGGGCGGGGCGCCCCTGAGGGTTCACTTGTCTGCCACCAATGCTGTGTCGACCCCGATCGGGCCGGTCTTGTGCGCCCCGCCGGGAGTGCCGAGGGGCTTGTCACGGCCGGACAGCACGCCGGTGAAGAACTCGTTGTTGTCATCGACGAACGCGGTGTATTCCTCCGGAACCCGGCGATCCTGGCTGATCGCCTCCACCGGACACACCGGCTCACAAGCCCCGCAGTCGATGCATTCCTTGGGATTGATGTACAGCTTGCGATCACCCTCGTAGATGCAGTCGACTGGGCATTCCTCGACACACGACTTGTCCATGACGTCGATGCACGGTTCCGCGATCACGTACGGCATAGGCCTCTCCTTTCAAGAGTGTTGCTGTGATTACTCATGCCGCTGCGGAACCGCAGTGAGGTACGTGGCCAGTTGCTCTCTGACCCGGAAGCGCTGGACCTTGCCCGTGGCGGTCCTGGGGAGCGCGTCGATGAAGACGACACGGCGTGGGCGCTTGAACGCGGCGAGACCGTCGCGGCACCAGGCGATCAGTTCGTCCTCGGTGACAGCGGCGTGCCTCTCGTCGAGTACGACCAGCGCCACAGGCTTGTCCAGACCCTGGGGGTCCGGCACTCCCGCGACCGCAGCCTCCAGGACGGCCTCGTGCTCGAGCAGGCGTGCCTCGACCTCACCGGGCGAAACCCAGATCCCACCGGCTTTGAGCATGTCGTTGGAGCGGCCCATGCAGTGGAAGTAACCGTCCTCATCCTGGACATAGGTGTCACCCGTGCGCACCCAGCGACCTTCGAACACCGAGCGGTTGGCGTCGGTGCGCCGCCAGTATCCGACGGCCAAGGACTCACCGCGCACGTAGAGGTGGCCGGGAACACCGGGATTGACGACCCGACCCTCGTCGTCTCGAACCTCCAGGTCGTACCCGGGGACGGCCTTCCCTGTGGTGCCAGGCCGGATGTCGCCGGGGGCGTTGGACATGAAGATGTGCAGCACCTCGGTAGAACCGATGCCGTCGAGGATCTTGACACCGAACCGATCGAGGAAGCGCTTCTGCAGCGCCGCCGGTAGCGGTTCTCCAGCCGACACGCACAGCCGGACGGAGGCGAAGGTGTCGTCGGGCAAATCGGAGTTCACCAGTGCGGCGTAGAAGGTCGGCACGCCGAAGAACAACGTCGGGCGGTCCTTCACGATCCGAGCGCTCATGGTGGCCGGTGTGGGGCGCCCTGGCTCCAGCAGTGAGGTCGCACCCGCGGCCAAAGGGAAGAACAACGAGTTCCCGATGCCGTAGGCGAAGAACATCTTGGCCACGGACAGGGTGACGTCGTCCTCTCGGATCCCCAAGGTCCGTGTTGCGTACGTGTAATAGACGTGCTGGATGTTCGCGTGCCGGTGCATGGCAGCTTTCGGGGAGCCGGTGGTGCCCGACGTGTACAGCCACAACGCCCAGGCGTCATCCCCCGTCAGGGCCGGCTCCTTGGCGTAGTCAGAACCGACGTCGAGCAGTGTCGGCCATGCGGTGACGGTCACCCCGTCGCGCACCTGCGGCGCGCAGTCACCGGAGACCACGAGGTGCTCCACCTCCGGAGACGTCGACACCGCCTCGGCCGCTGCCGCCCCGAACTCGGCGCTGGCCATCACAACCCGCGCCCCCGAGTCGATGACTATCTCCGCCAGCTCGTGGCCGCTGTACATCGTGGAGACCGGCACCGCGACCAGACCGGCGTGGAAGGCAGCCAGGATGCTTATGGCCAGGTCCACGTCGTCGGCCATGACGAACAGAACC
>OCZT010005844.1_pt1 | contig 12220 bp, 18 predicted proteins | sample 1539031 | NCBI WGS metagenome assembly OCZT01 (sample SAMEA3539308, study PRJEB22396) | soil metagenome | biome: tundra; feature: field; material: soil | place: USA | collected 2010-05 | depth 0.15 m
AAAATGACTCAGATCGAAACCCTAGCCTCAAATCTCGACGCATCAATCCTAGGCAAGCTCCCAAAACCAATCAAGTCCAGACGTCTAGCCCTTCCATCTTTAGACATAACCTTGCGTGATAGTCATGGAAAAGACGTTTTCATTGGGGATTATGTATACATCCAGAACAACATAAACCGCCTCTTTCGCATTGAGGGAATTCTCCAATCTTCAAACTGTTTCCTACTCTGGAATTCCACTCGATACTACCCACGCGAAGTAACAAAAGTGCAGGTGAAATTTTGATCGTCAAACTCGATCTTGCAGGCATCATACAGATTGATCTATATGATACATCGGCAGATACATATCTTTGCAAGTCAATAGCCAACGACTTAGCACACAATTTCAGAGAATTAAAAATCCAGTCAGTAATTATGTGTGAATACGAAAATGACGGTGCCAAGTAATGTCGCTTCTAATTTTCTACACAGTGTTAGCAATAACCATTGTTTCACTTTTCGCAACATATTGGGCATATCGCGTGATCCTAACTCTAGCCAAACCACCAGAGGATAATAATGTATCACATACTAACACCAGAACACACTACCCTAATTTGGAGCGTTCTAGCAGGACTTGCGGCGGGGATTTTATTCCTACTGGTGACACAAAACAAGTGATTGCACATTTGGCGATTCTTGCAGGATGGTCAATAATTTTTCTATCCTTGATTTTCCTCCTGGATTGGCTGTTATCATGAATGGTACCATCATTACAGTCAAAAAAGACGGAACAATCAATTTTGAGACCTGTCTTTGCGATGAAAAACAGGTTCAAATCATTCTCCCACTAGAAACTAATATGGCGATGAAGTGGGCAATGAGCTGGCTTGGAAAGACTTTTCTTCGTCAAATAGTTCCAACCTTTTTCAAAAAATCCTAACTGTTCTCGCTGGTTAGATTCCAGCATAGGATTTTCCCAATTCTGGGAACTCGCTACACTCCAAAGAAAGAAACTACAATGGCTAAGCCCTGCACTACTAAGGAAATCGCACCTGTCAAGTCTTACTTTTCCGTTTCAGAATTGGGCTTGCCTGATTCTAAGGTTGTTTTTGACAATCCGGACATCGGAGAATCCTTTGGAGGTTCTTTTGATCGTCTGATTTTGGAAGTGGGACAAAATTCGGACTATCTCCAATATGTTCGCACCTCGTCAATGGTTTTTGAGGATATTGTAGGTGGAGCAGTTGTTTCCAAAAACGTTACGGTTTTCCTCGCTCGCAACGCGGAAGGAACCATTCTTTCCATGCCTATCGCAGCAATTTTCGTCAAGAATTTCAAGGACGCGGGAATGGTCCCCGGAGATATTTTTGCATTCCTCCGCACTGCCGATGTGTTGAAAAAGAAGGGGGTAGGTTCTGGCAAAGCAATGGAAACCTACGAAATCAAGGTTCTTGTCCGCCACGAGTAATTAGTTTCAATGCCCGCGACTAGGTGTATTAGTCGCGGGTTTTTTGTTCACCCAATCTGAAAGAAAACACAATGTCAGAAGTCATTCCAAACGAAGAAGTATTTACAACTAGCAAAGATTGTCTTGCTTATGCGGAGGAGATTCCAAAGGACGTTTGCTGGACACCTGAAGCCGATATGTTAATGCAGATTAATGAATCAATTCAGAATATGAACGAGAACATTGTAAAGATGTGCGAGATTCAAGCTGGGATTCTTTCATTTTTGGGGCAAGCTGCGGAAGCCTTTGCGGCATACATCGAAAAACAGAGTGTTGAATAATGGCAAATCTACCTCTCAAGCCTCGGGAGCGTTCCCGACCTGTTTACGATCAGGAAAAATGTTACACCGTGTCCCATACGTTGCCTGGCACAGTAATTGACGCTCTAAATTTTGAAGCTGAAACACGAAACATTTCACGTTCCTATCTTATTTGCGCTATCGTATGCGCGTTCTTTAGCGTAAAAGTGCCTATTGTGATACCTAACAACGGCAAGACCAAAAAAGCGAAAATAGTTCATGTTGGTTAAGAAAAAAAAATCAGTCTTTGGCAAAGCTGCCGACAACATACTGAAACAGAAGGAAAATCGTTACAAAGAGGAGTTGCGGGAACTCAACGATTTTAAGTCTACCCTTGATTTATCAACAAAACCAATCCCCTGGAAATCTGTAGTTTCAAAAGACTATAGAATCCGCTACTTGGTCTATCCTAACGATAAGGAAGTAAAACAGGGTGTAAAATCTAAATGGTTAGCAAAGCCTGTTTATACTCGGAAGATGCAAGCTGGTGTATTTGTACGGGTTGGAAAGACCTTCAAGCTATACAAAATAATCCATCGAAATCCTGTATTGCTTAGATCGAGCAATGTAACCACCCTTCAGAGTGAAAGTGTTAGCGTTTTCAATCCTATCCATTCCGATGTAACAACCGAAATTAAGGTTCAGGGTTATACCCTGCGAAATGCTATAGATAAAATTGCAATACCATTACAGTTAGGGAATAGACTCGCCCTAACAATACGGATTAAATATCGAATCAAGGGGGAAGATTCCTACTCCAAAAGCGGAGCTATCTCATACGTTGAGAATTTTGATGATATGCGAGATTATAAGACCTTGCTTGCCGCATTACTCGACGGAATGGCAGCGCGTTTGCGGGGTTACTTAGCAGGAAAAGAATTAACATTCACCAATCATAAGGCTATGGAACAGATTTATGAAGGTTTGGAAAAGAAGGTAAACAAAGTCCTGGCCAAATATGGTTTGGATTACATCCCAGATGCAACTGCAATGCGTGTCGCTGAAATGGTCCTTCATTCCGCAGGATATAATAAATTATCAAGCGCAAAGGCATTTGACGATAAAAAAGTTATCAAGGATTATGAACGTATCCTTGAGTATTACATGCCAGAAAAGCAACTTGAAAGCAAACTAGAAAAAGATGAAATCGAAAGGGTGTCTATCATTTTGGATTACACATACATCCCAAGGAAAAAGAAGTGAGTAACTACAAAGATGAGATCCCGAATAGTGTTTCAATGGATACGGAAACTTTTTCTAGTATCATTGCAAACGCTAACCCTCTGCTAATCATTTCGGAACTTGACACGAACAAAGCATCTACAGGACGGTATTTACTATGCGAGATACATACCCGTGCGGAGAAGAAGCCCAGAACATCCACCATGAAGACCACAACATCCAGGCCGAAAACCTTAAGGTAGGAGATTATATATACCCCTGGAATGATGTAATGAATGCAACTGGAAACCAGTTGTTTGAGGTTTTAACGATTGATGTAAAAGCCTTTCGCATTTTTATGCGTATTCAGAAAGTCGATAGAAGCGACTTCATTTTCCGGTATGTGAGCAAACGAGGTGTTAAAGAACGAGTATACATCCCTCACTAATGTTAACTAAACTAATAGGAGACAATGTTCGCGTTTTTCCAATCATCGCGGTAGATACAGAGGATGATTCAAACGGAACAGTAACCCTAATAGATTTTTGCTTTGAGGATAAAGGAGAGATAACCCACTTCACCACGAAATCTTTAGACGAAGCTCGTGAATTTATTTATCGAAAGCGGAAACAAAGCATTTTTGTAGCGCATAATCTGGAATATGACATAATTAATCTATTCCGTGATGCTAACTATAAACACATCCGCCAAATGACCTACACATCTAGGCTTATTTCTGCCAAAATGGTAGGTCTCTCCCATAGATGGATTGATTCCTTTAACTTTTTTCCAGGTACCCTTAAAAAAATGGGTGAAACTGTAGGTCTGGAAAAAGGAAAACTCGATCCGAACTCGATCGATTATGTACAGATGGATACTTTGATTCTGTATACATTTATGGTAATGTTTCAGGCTAAAATCAATGATATGGATATTGAACTAGGTTCAACTATTGGCAAAATTGCAATGTCTGCCTTTAGAAAACACCATTTAGCAAGAGAGTACCTACCATATAATGAAGAGGATTCTGTGTCCTCTTATTTTGGAGGACGTTGTGAATTGTTTTGGAAAGGTGAAATAACAGGAGATATAAGAAATGCGGATGTTAATTCGATGTATCCTGACAGTATGCGTAAGAATTTTCCCGACACTAATACTATGGGGAAAATTACTAGTCTCGATACTGAATTTGGGTTTGCCGACGTTACGGTTTCTGTGCCTAGAGATACTTTTGTGCCTGTACTTCCTGTTCGTCTATCTGGTCTTACGTTTCCTGTCGGCAGGATAAGAGGAACTTGGACAGTACATGAAATCAGGAGAGCTATCGAAAAAGGAGCTACGCTCGAAAAATTCCACGGTGGAACGGGAACAAATGTTTCCGTAAGACCGTTCGATTCATATATTGATACTTATTATGCTTTGCGATTACAGTCAGATACAGAATTTAATAAGACTTTATATAAGTTATTGCTTAATTGTTTGTATGGAAAATTTAGTCAGAGGAATAGTTATGTCGAATGTCGAAATCAGATAATGACGGATGAAGAAGAATTTGAGAAGGAAGCAAAACTTGTCCGTGTCTACGGACATTTGTATTTTTATGAGATCCCCTTACTTGAGCCCCCACCATCTGCTAATTATGCATGGGGGACTTATATCACTGCATATTCTAGGCTGAAACTAGAAGGGCTTTTGCAAGAAGCTCACGAAAAATCAGACCTTCTGTACTGTGATACCGATTCAGTTCTGTATCGTCATATAGGCACAGATCTAAATTTTGATTTCCATAAAACTAGACTTGGTGCTCTGAAGGAAGACAAGTACAAGTATGCAAATTTTGTAATGCCAAAAGGTTACCTGCTTCAAGACGATGAAAATAAATGGAAGGTCGCTTGCAAGGGTGTTCCTCTTCCTAGAGATTTTGATATGTGTTTACTAGGAACCGTTGAAAATCCACAAGTCAGATTTATGGAAGGTGAAAAAGTATTCATCCAAAAACCTGTTCGCTTGAGAAGTAGTTTTGCAAGCCATACTAAAGCAAATGTTTGGAGTGATATTTCCAAACAGTCTCATCAGATCTATACTCGTCGTAAAGTAGATGGTGTAGGACCAACAAAACCTATAGATTTGAGCGCTATCTATAGTTAGTGTCTTATTTGTGTAACATTTTGACGTATCGATGTAGTACGTTAGACACATGCCTCTCACATATTCCACTGTAGACACCGCGCAAGAGATCGCAAGGGCTATGGTGGGAGTGGTTGAACAGTACTATTTGGATCTGTCCCGTTTCCAGTCTACCCCTATCCTGGAATTTTACCGTCGAGTTCGTGCAATCCCCTATTGTGTAGAGTTTGGAGTCTATCAAAATCTCCAACGCCCTGGATACACACTCAACGGACATGGTCCGTTTACGGCTTGTGCAAACAAAGCCATTGCTATATCTTCATATTTGAAGCTCAAACAAATTCCCTATCGTTTCAAAATTGTATCCGATGAAATTGGTGAACCATTCCATCATGTTTTTGCGGAAGGTTTTTTCGACGGTAATTGGGTCCCAATGGACGCAACCTATCCAGAGAACGTCTTTGGACAGGAACAGAACTGGATTTCTTCCGAGGTAATTTATCCATGATGCTTGCAACACTCCATGGAAAGCGCAATTTGGGTTGCGGGAACTGTCAAGGTTCTTGCAGCGATTGCACGAAACTTGAAGTTCTTCAGGGTTTTTGCCAAGCCGAACCGTTGGGTAGTGCTTGGGGCTTTATCGAAAGACAAGCGGGAAACGTGGCTAGCACAGTCGCAGATACTACAATGCATACCATTGATAGTTTGGTTCAACCTATCAAAAGCCTCGCTTCTAGCGTTGCCGATATTGGATCGGGTAACTTTTCAAAAGCCCTACACGATCAAATGCAATTTGTTTCCGGTGCAACTTCGATGCCTCTTAAACAGTTGGCTATCGGTGTAGATACTGTACCCGGAATTTCGGGAACGTATAAAGAAGTTGTCAAGTTCACCAGCGAACATGCCCAGGCAATCACAATTGCAACGGCTGTTATTGCAGCAACGATTTTGACCTTGGGCGCCGCTGGTGTATTTTCGGCAGGTATCGGAGGAGCAGTTGCCGCTGGTGGTGCAGGAACTGCCGGAGGTGCAGCCGCTGCCGGTGGTGCAGCCGCTGCAGGTGGTGCAGCCGCCGCAACTGGGGGTGGAATTTCGGCTTCATCTGTAGCCGCTGCACTTTCGACGGCTACCGCTGCCGTGGGTGCTGGTTCCAAACTTTTGAACAGTGGCACGCTGACACCTAAACAATCTACCGATGTCAGCAACGCTGTTCAAACGATCAAGGCAGATCCAAGCTATAGTCCTGGATTGCCGTGGTATACATTTCTTGCACCTATCCTTTTTTTCCTGTAAGGAAATCTTATGCCAGACGCACAAGGCAATCCGACTTGGGATGATTATTTAGTACAGGCTACAGATCTAACTAAAACCGCCGTCAAATATGTTGCACAGGATACGGCAACGCCAAAACCAGCTACGACTACTCCACAAACAACCGTTGCGACCGTTGCAACAAACCCTCTGATGTCATATCTTCCGTTTATGGCAATTGGCGCCATACTTCTTTTTGTTATGAATAAGAGAAAGAAGTAAAATGGCCGGAATCGTTGACTCTTTGGACTCTGTTCTTAGTTCCGTTGGAACTACAGACGGAAAACTGTCTGTAAATCTGACGGATACTCAATCTGCTTGGATCGTCGATAATCTCGCTACATTCCTAGAAAATTCAGATCCAAAGTCAACGATTAGAACAAATTTCCTTACAAAGGTTATAATCCCTTCTGCAATCAAAGTCTATCTTCCATACACTCTCATAGGGATAGGATCTTTGATTGCATTAGGGTATTTTATTGGGAGCGGAAGCAAGAAGTGAGTTATCCTTTTTCTACTCATTGGTTTTGTTTCACTAATAAAAGCGAAATATATCAGAACTATTTTGAGAATGTTTCTGGCCAAACACTTCAATACAACGTTTCAGATATTCCTGTAACCCAGATTGTAGATACAATCCTTGACGCCTATGATGGAATCAATGCACAACTGGGGTATGATTATGACGGTTCAAATCCTGTAATATATAAGGCATACGCTGCCAAGTACTTAGCGAGCACGCCAGCAAAAGAAAGCGATGTCTATATCGTACTCGGAACCGTTGAAGCTGGTCTGAATCAAACAATGATCTCCTCTCCTGTCCTCAAGCTACAGGGAGCAATTCAGAACGGAACACAAGGTGTTTTGGCTAAGACAGAATCTGTTCTGAGTAATGTAGCCAAGGGAACCGGAGCCGTTCTTGAGAATTTGGGAAAAGGAATTGTTAATACATCGGCTGCATTCCAGAATCTTCCTTTGATTTTGGGGGGTGTTGCTGTTCTGTATTACTTCTTGATGATTGCACCTAAGACGAAGAAAGGCTAGACAGTGGCTTCAAAACCATCCAAAACAGCTAAGAGGCGTAAAGCTGTTGTAGGGTCCAATTTCAAGACTGCAAAACGTCTTTCTACAGGTATTAAGACGGTTCGCGCCGTTGTGGTCAAAAATCCACAACGTAGGCCAATCGTAAAAAAAGTTCCCGTCGCTAGGGAAGTCATGATTGTAGAACAAATCCAGAAGAAAGGTACTAAAGTGGCTATCACCAAAAAGCGGCGTAAGACTCGCCGTAAGAGTGTTAACAAGTCTGTTCGGAAGACGGTTCGCCGTCGCCGTCGTGCGGTTGCAAAGGTTGCAACCCGATCCGTCCGCAGGAGTCGCAAGACTGTTCGCCGTGTCGCACGTCGCGCGCACCGTGGGATGGTCAAGTATTCGGGCGGGATTATCACCACGAACAAGAAAGAATCCTTGATTAACCTCGCTTGCATTGGCGCTGGTTTCATCGGTTCGATGGCAATCATGAATCTGGCACCGATTCCTGCCAGCATCAAGAGTGCTAAGTGGAAGGGTGGAGCGCTGGCCGCTGTTTCGATTCTTTTGGCTCTCAAGGTCAAGGATAAGAAGGCGCGTTTGGCGTTGGCCGGTGCCGCTGTTTATGGGTTGGTGGACGTTCTGAAGAACTATGTTCCCCAGCTTGCAGCGCTGTCTGGTTATGATTCGCAACGGGCATTGATCCTTTCCGGAGCAGTTCAGAGCCGTGGACGTACCGCCGTGGGCGGAACTCATGGTAGGACTACCGCTATCGGTATGTCTCATGCTCCTGTTCGTGGACGTGCAATGGTTGCGGGTGCTAGCAACTATCGTACTTCCGAAACCTCTTTCGTTCACTAAGTATCATTGATACTAAGTATCGTCGATACTAAGTATCATTGATACTATCCAACAAACACAAACAAGGATTAAACAATGTCCGATATTTCCTCTGTCATTAGCGATATTCTCGACGGAAGTCAGAACGCTCTTTTTACTCCCGAAGAACTGAAGGCACTTTCTTATCAACTACAGGGATCTTACGACAATAAGCCTGTGGAAGTTCTTTCCAAGGATTTGTTCCATCGTCAGACGTTGACTGCTGTTCAGAGCCTTACGTTTTTCCAGGCTCAGAACAACGATGTAACCGTTACGAACGTGAACAACGGCCAGCTTCCGGCTGGTGAATCGTTCACGGTCCATGAATTGCTTTTGCGGTTCAATCCTGCGGAAACCACTCAACCAAACGATCTGATTGCTCAGTTGGAGGCTTTCCGTACTGCCCTGTTTGATTCCTATATCACGGTTGGAGTCCAGAATAAGACTCCTTGGGTGCAGATTCCGGGGTCTCGCTTCCTTGCCGGTTTCTCTGGTTTTCAGAACTTGGTCGAAGCCGCCGCGAATACTCCTATCGCTATCGTGGGAAATGCTACCACGATTGATTTCCGTTACAATCTCTCGATTCCAAAGGTTATTGGCGAAAAGGTCAATTTCCAGGCTAAGATTGATTTTAAGACGGCTCTGGGCGGTGTTCTGACGGCTAATACCACGGAATTGGTTTGCATCTTGGGTGGTATTGACGTTCGCGCTCGCTAACGGTTTATATTGTAAAACAAGGGGTAATGTGACTTAGGCGGGTTAGAATCCCGCCACCCCTATTCGATCCACGGTTCAACAAAGGAAAACAAATGTCCGACGCGATTACTTCCAACCAAGCACACGCTATTGTCGATGCGGATTTGGCTGAACGTCTAGCAACCCAGGATTGGAGGCGTATAGCCCATTATGGGATTGCAGCCACCAATATTCCCTTTGGCACTACCGTGCCCGTTACGTTTGATATTACTCAGGAAGCGAGCTTTCTGTGTGATATTATGACTGGCAAAATCGTTCCTGCCGATGGTACTACGTTCACAGGAATTTTGCTCCAATTGTTTGACAACAATACTGAGCTAACAGATGGGTTTATTCCTTTGGAGAATATCCTCTCCCCAGGATATGGAACTCAGTTGTTTTTCCCCCATAAGCTGCAATACATTTTTGAACGGAACAATAAGGTTCGCTGCAATTTGCAGAACGTTAGCGGAGTGGACCAGATTGTATCCCTGACCTTTTCAGGCGAGAAGTTGATCTGATGTCTAATGCCGACCCAGGATATTACAAGGCCTGGAAAACAAAACTTTATGACGTGGTAAAGTTTTGCTTTTCGGCACATGTAAATGTAAAGCCTCATGGCTATACAAACACATTTGTATTGCCAGCCGGAACTACTTCTTTCTTTATCAGACATAGGAGAGGTCCCCATTTTTGGCAATCTGGTTTCCGTGGTACTATCACAGGAAATGCCAATATCCCAAATGTTCTTCAAAATGTCTATCTGACTCAGAAGAACATAGGTGGTTATATGATGGTTCAACGGGTTAGCCTTGTCGAATTGTTTGGCGGCTCTGAAGGAATGGGGGATTCCTATCGAAACATTCCTTGGCAGTGGATAGCAGGTGAACAGATGGACTTTGTTCTGGAAAATCCCTTGAACTTGGTTGCCAATATTTCGATTACTCTTTTGGGAAGGAATGTATATGCTGGCCGTTAACATTCCCCAAAGCTCTAGCGTTTCCTCTTGGCATTCGGGGATCATCCGTGTTCCTATGTCTACCGGTGCTCAGTTTGTTTTAGATGGATTATCTCCAATTCAGATCGCGAAACGTACAGGGGTACTGTATAAGATTACAGAAGCCTATTTTTCCTACAATGTTGGGGACGATGCTTTTCTTAGCGGACTGATTCCGACAAATCCAGCTAAAGTACAGCTCTCGATTACTTCCAAGAATGGGGAATTGCTTTTTGCGAATCCCTTGGATTTGGGCGGTTCTCATCCTTTCCCGCTAAATGTATGGAGAAGAACCAAAAACGAAAATGAACCTTTGTTCATCCTTCCTATGGGAGCTGTTGATGGAAGTGGCGATGGTTTTCTAGGTTGTCCTGAATTAGATATTCTTTGTCGATTCCATGTTACATCAATCAATGATAAAGACTTTTTAGCCGCTTTTTCGGGAGGATGTATCTAATGGGTAAACCTCTCTCATGTGTTACAAGGTGGGATTTGCTTAGCGTAAACCCATATTTGGCAGGGGAACATAAGGTTGCGGTAAATGGTCTTGTAAATATTGCATCGACTGCATTCAGTTCATACCCTAGGAATGATACACATTCCGCAGTCGATCCCTTTGGATTCAATTCTAAGGACTCGCTGTTTCTGAAGCGATACCGTTACAATACGAACCTTAAATTGTTTGAGAACATTGGTTTGCAGAGTGGTCCGCTTTATCTTTCGTGTCCAGATACTAGTTTGGCGCTGCCTGTTACTCAACAGCTCGAATCCATTACGTTTTCGGGTATGTATGAATGGCAGGATGTGAACATGTTCATCCCTATTGAACAGGGTGCGAACGGTATTGTAAGACCTGTATTGTATATGCCCGCTACATTTGTTTGGTATAACGCTCCCAATGCGTATACTGCTGAAACAGATGTACTATTCCTTGAAATGGAATGGGTACATAATCTGCCTTTGGTAATGCCTTAAATACTTGCTGCAAGGGGTGCAACGTGCTTTCTATTCTTTTGGCTTTAGTGTTCTCATCCGGTGGGAATTATGTGCAGTTCCCATATAGCGTAAGCAATGCATTAGAGCGTAGCCGTTCGCAAGCGGATTCGATCCGTTTTGCGGACAGTTCAAGAGTCGCACATATTGCCGATTCATGCCGTTTCTGTTCAGGTGCGGATACTGTAAATATTGGCATTGCAGGAACTACAACAGGAGGATTAGTTCAAAATTCACGTTCCTTGTATGGAAATATTGATAGTTCGTCCTTGACTCAAATTGTACATTCTCCATTCACTGCAAATATTAATAAAAACATTGGAAACATTGTTCTTGGTGAAAATCATGTTGACACGGGAGGGACTTGGAATTTTGTATCCGGAAGAGGACATAAAGATTCAGGGAATTACAATACCGTTGTTGAAGGTAACTTTAATAGTTGTAAAGGTTGCTCCCAATCACATCTAGAAGGTCATGGTGTAACAGCCTATAGGACGGGTACTAGTCATTTAGAAAATGCTAATAATATAGATAGCTTGTCCACTTCTGTTCACCTAGAAGGCGAATCCCAACATTCAAACTCAAATAACTACACACATTTAGAAGGATATGCAAATCTAGGTTACAATAGCTCTTCTTCACATATTGAAGGGAAACTGAACTGGTTAAATAATGGCGTCGGAACACATATTGAGGGTGAAAATAATGTTGTGAAGCACAACGACAAACACATTGAAGGCGTTGGCAATGTAGATACATCTGTAAACCCATACAATCACGTGGAAGGTTCCTATCACTTAGTCAATGGTTCCGCTACAAACGCGCATATTGAAGGGGGTACTAACTATGCTTCCGGAAACATGCAGTATGGACATATCGAAGGAACCTACAATAAGGATAGTGCTACTAAAACACATTCCGAAGGTTCAAACAATACCGTTTTTTCGGCGTCTTCTTATTCTCACGTTGAAGGATTTGCAAATCAATTACAGAAGAACTCTCAATATTCCCATATTGAGGGATATGTCAATATTGATAGCAATACTAACAAAACGCACACTGAAGGCGAACAAAACTATCTTACTAATGCTTCTAGAACACATATCGAGGGATATAACAATAAGGGTAGAGGTAGTTCTGATTCCCATCTAGAAGGTTCTTCAAATATTGATAGTTCATCAACGATTTCTCATATCGAAGG
>OCZT010005845.1_pt1 | contig 12218 bp, 8 predicted proteins | sample 1539031 | NCBI WGS metagenome assembly OCZT01 (sample SAMEA3539308, study PRJEB22396) | soil metagenome | biome: tundra; feature: field; material: soil | place: USA | collected 2010-05 | depth 0.15 m
ATTTCTATGTACAACTGGTGCTGAGGCATTGTATTCCGATTTAGGCCACTTCGGCATTAAGAATATTCGTGTGAGTTGGATATTTGTAAAGACAACTCTGATTTTGAACTATCTGGGACAAGGTGCATGGATTCTAACCCATCTGGATTCGCTTACTAAAACCACCAATCCGTTTTATGCCATTATGCCCGAAAGCTTTCTTATTTTTGGTGTACTGATGTCTACCGTAGCCGCTATTATTGCTAGTCAGGCATTGATTAGCGGGTCTTTTACCATTTTTAGCGAAGCAATGAGTCTGAATTTCTGGCCACGTCAGCGGATTAAATATCCTACCGAGGTGAAAGGGCAATTGTATATTCCGTTTGTAAATTGGTTTTTGTATGCCTTTTGTGTGGTCATGGTTTTGTTTTTCCAAACATCAAGTAATATGGAGGCGGCTTACGGGCTTTCTATCACCATTACCATGTTAATGACGACACTGTTACTTGCTTCGTATCTGAAAGCCAAGTTTAAACTGGCGCTGGTTATTCCGTTTATCTCGTTTTTCCTTACGCTGGAGTTTTTGTTTCTCCTTTCTAATATGTTTAAATTTATGCATGGCGGATGGGTTACCATTCTAATGGCCGGAGCTATCTTTACGGTGATGTTTGATTGGTACAATGCACGGATTATTAAAAATAAATATGTCCAATTTCTTAAAATATCATCGTTTTATAAAATTATCTCCGACCTAAGTGCCGATACCACCATTCCAAAATATTCCACTAATCTGGTGTATTTGAGTAAAGCCGATTTGCAAACCGAGATAGAAGGAAAGATTATCTATTCGATGATCAACAAACAGCCTAAGCGTGCCGATAATTACTGGATTCTTCATATCGACCATGTGGATGATCCGACAACGCTTGAATATACATTCGAAAAGCTAATACCGGATACACTTTTTAGGGTGAATATTAAACTGGGCTTTCAGGTTCAGCCGTTGATCAATGTTTATTTCCGACAGATTATTGATGAATTGGTACAGAATAAAGAGTTTGACCTTACCAGTAATTATCCATCTTTGAGAAAGAATAATATCCCCGGCGATTTCCGTTTTATTATCATTCATCGTGTGTATAATCAAAATCAGGGCTTTGCGTTCAGAGAGCGTATGACTATGAATTTCTACAGGCTGATACGGCATTTAGGTATTCCGGATACGAAAGCTTATGGGTTAGATACCAGTAATGTAAGCGTTGAATCAGTGCCATTAGTCATCCGAACGGATCATAAGTACAAAATTAAAAGAATACAAGAAGCATAATGCGCAGGCAATAAGCATGAAAAGTGGAAGTGAGATGAAAAGTCTGGCTTCCACTTTTTTTGTATTAAATTATTATGTATTTTTGCATTGTGAGAAAATGAAAAAGCGGGCACATGCTTGGTCGTTTCATTTTGCAGTAATTTAATGTTGGAATAATGAAACATGATATTGATTATCCGGAAATAGAGAGGTACGCCCGTTATCTTTCAACTTCTCAAAAGCAATCTATTCTTTCTGATAAAACGGCCAATGATTTGAATTTCGAAGAGCTGTTTGCCTACCTGGATCTGACTACTTCGAAAGTAGGGCAGCAATACTTCTACGCCAAGTTGCGTTCGAATGAACTGACTCCTTATCAGGATAGGCATGAGGCAATAACTCAGCTGTTTTCTACAAATGCCGGTTTCGCTCTGGAAACAGAGAAACAATTGATTAAATTGAGTAAGAATGATGCTTACAGCATTATTTCGCTTTTCACCAAACCGCTTCCAACGGTAACGAAGTTGTATTATTTTCTAATCAATGTTTTGCGCTTTGTTCCATTTATATGCGCAGGTCTTACCGCCCTGTTCCCATCACAGTTCTTTTTTATTCTGACCTTTGTCTCTCTGATTGTAAATGCACTTTTTCATTATTCAAATAAAAGTCTTCAGATTCCGTTTCAGAATTCTATACCTCAACTGATGAAACTTCACAAGGTTTGTCAGGTTGTAGTAAAGGAGTCACGTTTTGATAGTATTGCGGCGGATGTTCCTGATGCATTGGAGTCGTTGAAGCCAATTAATAAAATATCTTCGCTGTTTAGAGTGGAGCAATTATTACAAAGTGAATTAGCGGCTCTGGCATGGTTGATAATGGAATTGTTCCGAATACTGTTTCTAACCGAGCCTTATCTGTTTCACAAAACAATAAAGCTGATTAATGGTAAACAGGGGGAGATTGAAACTTTGTACAGCTTTGTGGGCGAGATGGATTCGCTATTGGCTATTGCTTACATCCGCAAGTTGGACGGTGATATTTGCCTGCCAACCATTGATGAGCAAAATGACCGACTTTCTTTTTCCGGTCTATACCACCCGCTGATTGAGGGATGTGTGACCAATGACCTCGCTGTGCGGGATACATCAATATTGCTTACCGGCTCGAACATGTCGGGGAAGTCCACATTTATCCGATCGGTGGGTGTAAATACGCTGTTGGCACAAAACATAAATACCTGTTTTGCGAAGGAGTTTAAGCTAAAGCACCGACTCACTTTGCAGTCGATGATAACCGTGGGCGACGACCTGATAAACAGCAAGAGTTTGTTTTTCGAGGAAGTCCTTTCGGTCAAAGAGATGCTGGATGCGTGCGAAACAGGGCAACACCTTTTCTTGTTGGACGAAATTTTTAAGGGCACCAATACCCTGGAGCGGGTAGCGGCTGCGAAGGCGGTACTGGCTCAATTGATAAAGAACGACAATCTTGTTTTTGTGTCGACACACGATATTGAACTGGCTGAGTTGTTGCATGGCCAATATGCGCTCTACCATTTTTGCGAACATATCAGCTCCACTGAGGTTGCTTTCGATTATTTGCTGAAACCCGGTAAGTTGACATCATTTAATGCTATCAAGATATTGAAGATGAGTGGTTATCCGGAAGCGTTAATTCAAGATGCATACGATACTATCAGCCAATGGGTATCTAAAACCCGTTTGGAACAAGGCCAACAGATTTCTAAGTATAATTAAGTTTTCCCTCAGGACATAGTTGATCAGGCTTTGTGCATCATTGAGCGAGCTTTGTGTATCGTTGAGTCGGTTTTGTGTATGTAGGATTACTAAATTTATGTTCATTATTCTCCAAGTTCTTGTGGAGAAATTCCCTCTATTATGTAAAGCACTATAGAATATTATTTATTCAATTTCTTTATAAGCTTTTGATTTTTACGTCTTGCCATTTTCAATTTCATGGTGTAGTCGAGCTCATACAAAGCCGGAACGAACATCAAGGTAAGGAAAGTGGCAAAGCTTAATCCAAAGATGATAGACCATGCCAGCGGACCCCAGAAGGCAACATTATCGCCACCAAAGTAGATGTGAGGATTCAACTCCGTAAACATCGTAGTAAAGTCGATATTCATTCCCACGGCTAACGGTACAAGTCCGAGCATAGTGGCAGTTGCGGTAAGTATCACCGGTGTGATACGTGTTTTACCTCCTTCGATAATGGCACGACGTGTACGCAGTCCTTCTTTTTTCTTGACATCAATAAATTCCACAATCAATATCCCGTTTCGGACGACAATACCTCCAAGTGCCACCACTCCAAGTCCGGTCATCATGATAACCAAATCCATGTGGAAAATCATAACACCAAGCAAAACACCAATGATACTGAAAATAACCTCGCTTAGAATGATCAGTGATTTACTTACCGACCCAAACTGTGTGATAAGGATAAAGAAAATAGCACCCAGTGCAATAATCATAGCCTTCATCAGGAAGTTGGCTGTTTCTGCCTGATCTTCCTGCTCACCGGTTAGTTTCACATTTGTTCCTTCGTGGAAATGAAACTTCTTAGCTTCGCTTGTGATAATCGGAACGATATCGTTGGCCGAATAACCGGATAGTACATTGGAGTACACGGTGATAACACGCTTTTGATTAAGGCGTTTTATTCCTGCATAGGATGACGTGTAATTGATTGTAGCTACAGTAGACAATGGAATACTGCGCAACTGACCGGAATTCATATCCCGATAGGTGATTTCCAAATTTACCAACGCATTGATATTGTCGCGGGTAATCTTGTTATAACGAACCATAATCGGGTATTCATCCTCATCCTGTTTCAGTTTCGATATTTCTTTTCCATACAGAGCAGTTCTTATTTCCAAGCCAATTTGACCGGTTGAAAGGCCAAGTCGCTGCGCACGGTCACGATCAATTTTTACGATGATTTCCGGTGAATTTGTTTCAAAGTCGGTTTTCAAATCTTCAACTCCCGGAATCTTCAACGAATCAAGATAAGTCTGAAAAGCAAAAGCATCAGTTACGAGGGTCTCCAGATTTTCACTTGTAATCTCAATGTTAATAGGTTTTCCAGTCGGCGGTCCATTTCTGTTTTTGTCAACCGTTATTTCGGCACCGGGAATATCGGCCACTTCTTTACGGATAATGCCCATGTATTCAGTGGTTGAAATCCCTGTAGAACGTAGTTTACTCTCAATAAAATTGACAGAGACTTTTCCTTTGTTGAATGGGTTTCCGGTAGATGCAAATCCTTGTTCCTCAGCACCAATGGTAACATTCGAAATGATGGATTCGACATCTGGATTATGTTTACCTAATGCTTTATACACCCTTTGTTCTGCAATGTTGGTGATGCTGTCGGTTACATTCTGATGCGTTCCGCCCGGCATTTTGATGTAAACATAGATATTGTTCGGATCATTCTCAGGGAAGAACAATACTTTGGGTTTTACAGCTATGGTAATGATAATCGTTATAAAGAAAAGAGCAATCATTCCTCCAAAAATCCATACCGGACGTGATCCCTGAAGAATTGAAGTCAATTGGCGTTCGTACACCCTCATAAAGTAAGGCCATATTTTTTCCTGGAATGTATTAATCGCATTTACCAGTACATAATGATAAAACAGTAACATCAACACACCAAACACCAGGAAGTTAGCCAGCCCGTATGATTTAGTGAGGTAAAAGATGACTGCAAAAGAAAGCATAACGATAATTACCGTTTTATAGCGTTTCCATGCACTTTGCTTCAGTTTTACATCATTATCGTACTCGTGTTTCATAAACGACACTGCAAATACTGGATTGAATACGTATGCCACAAAGAGCGATGCAAACAAGGTTATGATAAGCGTTACCGGCAGATAATGCATAAACTGACCCACTATTCCCGGCCAGAAAGCCAACGGAAAGAAAGGAGCAAGTGTGGTTAGTGTGCCGGATAAAATAGGCATAAACACTTCGCCGGCTGCTATTTTCGCTGCTATATTGATATCGGGATGTAAACGATGCAGACGGTGGGTATTTTCAATCACCACAATGGCATCGTCTACCACAATTCCCAACGCAAAAATAAAGGCAAACATCACAATCATGTTCATGGTGAAACCTAATCCCGGAAGAACCAGATATGCCACAAATATGGAGAGCGGAACGGATAACCCAACAAAAAATGCATTGGTGAAACCCATGAAGAACATCAACACAATGGTAACCAGAATAAACCCGATAATAATAGTGTTGTTTAATTCTTCAAGCGTATTCCGGGTAAAACGACTCTGATCTCCGGTGATGGTTATTTCCATATCCTTCGGAAATTCACGTCCTTTCAATTGATTGTCTACAATATCTTTTATCTGGTCGGAAGCATCGAGCAGGTTAGCACCACTCTTCTTTACCACGTTGAGTGTAATTACATTTTTACCATCCAAACGGGCAAAACTTTCCTGTTCTTTATGACTGTCTTCCACTTCGGCAATGTCAGTAAGCTTTACATAAGCACCGCTTGAAGAATGTACCACAATGTTTTTCAATGTTTCCACATCGGCAAACTGTCCTTTGATACGAACCGAATTTCTTATACCATTATTCGTTAGCGAACCTCCTGAAATGGTCATGTTTTCCATAGCCACAGCCCGTTCGATGTCACTGAATGTCACTTTGGCAGCCTGCATTTTGAAAATATCGGCATTAATCTGAATTTCACGATCGAGTGCACCAACAATATCCACACGGGTAATTTCTTTCAAACCTTCAATTTTATCCTGAGCTATTTTGGCATAATGTTTCAGTTTATCCAAATCATAATTCCCCGAAATATTGAGGTACATAACCGGCATCTCCGAAATATCAATGTCCATGATAGAGGGTTGAGTGGGTAAGTCGGTAGGCAAATCGCTTTTTGACTTATCCACAGCATCACGCACCCGTTGCTTCGCAGTTTCGATGGACAGATCGGGATCAAACTCAACGATGATGGACGAGAAGTCAGGAACCGAACTACTGGTCATTTTCTTTACATCCGCTATCGATTTCAGTTGTTTCTCGATAGGGCGGGTCACCAAATTCTCAATATCCTCGGGTGAAGTTCCGGGGTATGCTGTATTGACAACTATATAGGGTATAACTACTTGCGGGAACTGTTCCTTGGGGATAGAGTAATAATTCATCATTCCCAGAATCGTAATCAGGACGGCAAGTACATAAACACTTGTTCTGTTATCGATGGCCCAGTTCGTTGCAAAAAACTGCTTAAACTTGTTTTCTTTCGGCATATTGGTCATTTTTGGAAATTAGAAAACTATACTTGAACCTGCGTTCAGATTTTGAAAACCTGCCGAAACAATCTTTTCACCGGTATTAAGTCCTTCAAGGACTTCAACAAGTCCATCGTAATCTTTTCCGGTTTTAATTATTCTTTTCTCAGCAATCCAACCAGTACCTTTTTGTTTGGCTACATAAATAAACTTGCCTTTCTGGTCGTTCTGAACATAGTTCACCGGCAAACTGATAGCTTTGCTATTGCTGTAATCTTTAATCTTTATATACGCAATCATATTGGCACGTAGTATCAAATCCTTTGATGAAATTTTGCATTCAACTTTGAAAGTACGGTTGGTAGGGTCGATAAACCGACCGGTAAAACTAAGTTTTGTTTCAATATCTTTGCCTACATCAGGGAAGTTAACCAATACCGAATTACCATCGTGTATGCGACTTGCATATGCTTCCGAAACATCTGCCGAAATTTTAGCCACACTCATATTGATAACACGAATGGTAGAAGTGGGTACGCCCGGCGATACACTTTGTCCGACGCGTAAAGGCACACTTTCAACTGTCCCCGAAATGGGCGACACTATTCTGGCTTGCTTAAGCTGTTCTCTCATTGTTCCTAAACGTTGCTCCAATGATTCTTTATTGGTTTTTGCCTGAAGGTATTGAACCTCGCTGCCAATTTTTTTATCCCAAAGTGCACTTTGTTTCTGGAAAATACTATTGGCAAGTTCAAGTTGTGTTTTCACTTCTTCGAGCGATTGCTTCAAAACCCGACCATCGAGTTCGGCCAACAACTGACCTTTTCCTACATTTGATCCCTCTTTTACATAAACTGCAGTAACAATACCCGGTATCTGTGGGCTGACAGCAATGTTCTGATCACCATCTACGGTGCCTTGAACCTGAATATAATGATTAAACACTGTTTCAACAGCATCGGTAACACTCACTGTTACATATTTAGTGTCATTCTTATTTCCGGGATTGACTTCATTTTCGAGCTTTGAAATTTCGGTGTTTAGCTGATCACGTTGAACTTTTAGTTTGGCTAGCTCAGCTTTTTTGTCGGAGGATGAGCACGACGATAAAAAAACGATGAGTACTGAATAATAAATAATTTTTCTCATTGTAATTATGTTTATGTTTTAGTATCTATTTATTTAAACTGTCCTGATTGATATTGTACAATTTTTCCAGTTTGGATCTGGCACCCTGTAAATCATATATGCTTTGATAGTAATTGGTCAGGTTAGTCAGGTATTGATTCTGGCTGGTCATTAAATCCATGCTCGATGATATTCCCTGTTTGTACTTCTCCATCGTTCGTTGATAAATATCGTCGGAAAGTTCTTTGCTTTTTTTCTGATTCAGATATCTTTCCAGTTTCAATTTTACATCGGTTTGATACTGGCTTGCCTGCATCTGCAAACTGGTGGATACATATTTGCTAGTGTTCTGAGCTTTTTCCAACGACATGCGTTTTTGCGATACAACAGCTAACCGTTCGCCACTACTAAAAATGGGTAGAGTAAGATTGATACCCACCAAATCCTTTGGCGAAAAATTGAAAGCAGTGTTGTTTAATTTCTCATTGTGATTGTAAAATCCTGATATAGTTGGTAAAAAAGTCATTTTAGAAAGGCTCAAATCCAGTTTCGCTATTTTCTCGGCTGATTGAATAAGCTGATAATCCACATTTCTGTTTATATTGAATTGTTCCGCTGTAAGTTGCATGCTTGTTTTTACAAGTGAATCGTTCGATTCCATTTCATCAGCAAGCTCAAATTTAGCAGATTCTTGTAATCCTAATTGAATCTTTAATAAACGATACCCCAAATCCAGGTTGCTATCAATTTGGTTCATCATATTTCGAACATTATTGGCAGTAACCTCCAGTTGATCAACATCCGTTTTTTCAAGAAATCCTTGTTTATTCATCTCGGATATTTCTGACAATGTTTTGTTGATATTTTTAAGATTTAGAGCTAAAATCTTACGACTCTCTTCGGCCAATTGCAACATGTGATAGGTATTTACGACCGTTTCAACTACATCGAGTTTTGTTTTCTCATCACTTTGTTTTGAGAAATTGTAATACACTTTTATAGCCTGCAAACCTACAATGTACGATCCACTAAAAATTAATTGCGAAATAGTAAGATCGGCAGTGATGTTATCTTTTATTCCAAGAGCAATGGGAGTTCCGGCAACATTATTCATATATATGTTTTCGCCGGTAGATAATTGAAGTTCACTTGTAGTACCTAATCCGGTAGCCGGGTCCATTGGAACACGGGTTTTCGATAGCTGTGTACCGGGAAAACTCAGAACCGGAACAGAAAAGAGATGTTGATAACTCGATTTTACATCAACATGCGGTAAACCCATAGCAGTTGTTTCCCAAATTTTCTTTTGGGCAATTTTAAGATCGATCTTTGAGTTGATAATGTTAGTGTTGTTTTGTAAAGCCATTTTTATGGACTTCTCAAGAGATAGTTTTTCGGTTTCCTGAGCAAAGGAAAGTAATGTTCCTCCCAGGATCATAGCTACCAGCAGTAGCATCTGTTTCTTTTTTCTGAACATGCGTGAAATAATTATTGGTTTAAATTTGTTTTTGGCACTGAGTATTTCTATGGTTCAAAAGTAATCTTTTTCATACTGGCTTATCTGTTAAACTCGTTGAACCAAAGAAAAAAGGGGGACGAACGCGATAAAAATACGTATAAATACTATTTATAGCTTTATAAATAGTACACAGATAAAATATTTATCAACCGAAATACATAAAAAGTCAGACTTAAAAGCACCCGGTTTTATAGCTTATTTACATAAAAGAGCTGAAAAACAGTTTGTCCCTAAGTCTGAAAAACAATTATATATAATTAATGTTCAAAGATACAAATAATTTAAAATTAATATATATATATACAACGAGGTATTTATTTGATTTTATTAAAACTAGTTGTATTTTTGCCGAAATTAAAACCATTTACAGAAGGATTTTTTAGAGAAGTAAAAACTAATCTAAACTATAGAATGTTAGATGGTAAGTTTGAAATAATTATGAAAGGAGGTACTGATGATTGAGAACAGAGATAAAATACAAATCAGAGAGATTAGTTATAATACTCCCGATTATACAAAGGAACTGGTTTTGAGAGATAAAGTTCTCAGAAAACCTTTAGGGATGAGTTTATATGATGCCAATCTGGATGCAGAAAAGGACGATGTACACATTGGTGCATTTGTGAATAATGATATGGTTGGCGTACTTATTCTGACCAGATTAAATGCCGATGAAATAAAAATGAGACAAGTGGCGGTTGACGAGGATTGGAGATCGTTGAATATTGGACGGGCGTTGGTTGTGTTTGCTGAAGAATCCTCGAAAATGAGAGGATTTAAGACTATGTTGCTCAATGCCCGAAAGCCTGCCGTTGGATTTTACGACAAACTAGGATATGAAATTATCAGCGACGAGTTTTTGGAGATAAATATTCCTCACTATAAAATGTGTAAACAACTTTCAATATAGTCGTAGCTAAGTAGTATACAAACAATAACTTATGGGAATAATAGCATCGCTTTTAATTGCACTGGTGGCACTCGAACATATCCATATTTTATGGATGGAAATGTTTGCCTGGGAGTCGGCAGGAAAAAAGACATTCAAGTCATTACCCGATGAACTGTTTAAGCCCACCAAAGGGTTAGCCGCTAATCAGGGCTTGTACAATGGGTTTTTAGCTGCCGGTTTAATTTGGACATTGTTTATATCCGATATTTTATGGAAAACAAATATCTCGGTATTCTTTCTGAGCTGTGTTGCCATTGCCGGAATTTATGGAGCCGTTACTGCAGATAAAAAGATATTTTTTGTTCAGGCTCTGCCTGCAATCATTGCGTTGACAGTTGTTTTACTTGCTAATTAAAATGGTATTTGAAAATACAAATACGGCGTATAGTTTCAAACTACACGTCGTACTTGTATAAAATAAGTTGTAATTAAAATTTCTTCAACTCTTCCAATAAAATTTGGTTCTCTTCGGGAGTTCCAACCGTAATGCGTACACAACCCAAGCACAACGAAACCGTATTGCGGTTACGAACAATAATGCTCTTGTCAACTAAATAGTGATACAACGCATTTGCATCATCCACTCTTATCAATACGAAATTAGCATCTGTAGGGTAAATGTGTTGAACAATCGGTAATTGTTGTAATGCATCTACTAATACGGCGCGCTCAGTGAGTAATGTTTTTACCCATTGTTTTACCTGCGTATCATTTTTTAAAGCCGACAACGCTTGCTTTTGGGTCAGTATATTGATATTGTAAGGGTATTTTATTTTATTGAGCACCGCTATTATTTCGGTTGAGGCAAATGCCATTCCCAGGCGGATAGCAGCACTTCCCCAGGCTTTGGAAAATGTTTGCAAAATCACCAGGTTGGGATAGTGCGATAGCATTTCCGAGAAACTACCTTCAGCAGCAAAGTCGATATAGGCTTCATCCAGTACCACTATTCCTTCGAACGAGGTCAGTAGTTTTATAATTTCGTCACGGCCTAAACTATTACCGGTCGGATTATTAGGGGAACAAAGCCATATAATCTTGGTATACAGATTCGTTGCATCGAGTAACTTATCAGCCGAGAATTGGAAGTTTTCATCCAATAATACCTTGCGGTATTCCACGTCATTTATATTTGCACTCACTTTGTACATACCATATGTTGGCTCAATAGCAACTACATTATCGATGCGCGGTTCGCAAAAAGCACGGAACAATAAATCAATCGGCTCATCACTTCCATTGCCCAAAAAGATATTTTCGGCAGGAACACCCTTCACGCGGGTGATTTGTTCTTTCACTTCCCATTGTAAAGGATCAGGGTAGCGATTAAAAGGTGCATTGTAGGGATTCTCGTTCGCATCCATGTAAACCGACGCTTCCCCTTTGAACTCGTCGCGAGCGCAAGAGTAGGGTTGAAGGGAACGGATATTATTTCTTAAAAGCTTATCTAAATTCATTTTTCTTACGTTCGTGTTATTATACTCACTTCGTTCGTGATATTTGCTACGCGATATTTACTTCGTGTTATTTACTCACTACGTTCGCGATATTAATTGTTATTATGTGCGTATCTAATAAATAGCCTGTGTACTTGTCTACTTGTTAACTCGTTCACACTGGTTACTGCTAACGTCTATGGCTGCTATAGGTTTCAATAACCTCTTTTTCTTCCTGCAATCTTACTTTAACCGCATTGCTGTGTGCTTGTAATTCTTCGCTTTCGGCCATTAAAATGATGGCATTGCTCAAATTAGTCAAACCTTCCTGAGTAATTTGCTGAAAAGTAACTTTGCGGATAAAGCTATCCAGATTCACACCGCTATATGCTTTAGCATATCCGTTAGTTGGTAAAGTATGATTTGTGCCCGAAGCATAGTCACCGGCACTCTCCGGCGTGTAGTTCCCAAGGAATACTGAACCGGCATTCACTATATTTGCTGCTACTCCCATGTAATATCGGGTAGAAATGATAAGGTGTTCCGGAGCGTACTCGTTGGTCATTTCCACTGCTTCTTCGAGTGTTTTTACCACGATAATC
>OCZT010005846.1_pt1 | contig 12217 bp, 12 predicted proteins | sample 1539031 | NCBI WGS metagenome assembly OCZT01 (sample SAMEA3539308, study PRJEB22396) | soil metagenome | biome: tundra; feature: field; material: soil | place: USA | collected 2010-05 | depth 0.15 m
CCCCTCTTTCCAGGATGAAAACCTGGCGTCCTAACCGATAGACGAATGGACCATTAAGCGCTGTATTGCTTTCTGGTATTGAGTATTGTTGTTCTCAATTGCGGGTGCAAATATACGGGTGTTTTTTGAATTGACCAAACCTTTTCTGGAAAATATTTCAATTAATTTGTAATTTGCTATTTATCAGACACTATTAATTTATCACTGCTATTATTTTGTTTCAATTTCCATATCAAAAGCCAATATTTTTGCTACTTTTGTTGCCTCAACAGCCCATTTATGCAGGAAAAAACAAGCGGAATTGTACTTCATTCGATAAAATACTCCGATTCAGCAACAATTGTCACCGTATATACGAGCCAATTTGGACGCGTTTCGTACATGGTTCATGGTGTAAATAAAAAGAAATCGGTTTTTCGCTCTGCCTTTCTTCAACCACTCTCTATTGTAGAGTTGGATGTGGTTCATCTTCCGAGCAAGGATTTACAACGCGTGAAGGACGTACGAATAGCTTACCCATTTATGGGAATTCCTTTTAATCCGATAAAAAATTCACTAGCACTATTTCTATCCGAAGTTCTTTTTCGTACCCTGCGCCAAACAGAGCCCGACGAAAGTATGTTTCTGTTTTTAGACAATTCTATTAAACAACTTGATTGCTGCGAAACCGGACTGGCAAACTTTCATTTGGTATTTCTACTTAAGTTGAGCCGCTATTTGGGATTTGAACCAAACGAGGATGAGGAAAGTGCTATTTATTTCGATTTGATGAACGGTGTTTTTACAAGGAACAAGCCACAACACATACATTATCTGCTACAGGACGCCACAAATGATTTCAAAGCACTGCTTCAGGCAGACTACTCCAACATGTCCCAATTGATTTTTTCGCGTCAGAACCGCCTTAAACTGCTCGAAAGCATGATTGAGTATTATCGCTTACATATACCCGACTTTAATGGCTTACATTCGCTCGCAGTATTGCAGTCATTGTTCAATTAGAGGAAGAGAGATACTTGTTTTTTCCTGAGCTTTCAGTTTTTCTGGAATAGGACGGATTTTGGTTCACGAAGGGAGATCAGAACACTGTAGAAATATCGACTAACCATTTTAGCAATGACATTGGCACTATAAGAGAGAATGAGGAAGCAATGCAACGCCCAGAGAGCATTCAGGCACACGTAATCTAGTTCGTCATATATAATAGATGACTTTAGATATTCTTAGAATAAATAATTAGTTTTTCGCCGAGATTGAGTTTGTCTCCCGGGATACGATTCCAGTCTTTAATATCATGCACACTACAACCATATTTCTTGGCTAACGAATAAAAAGAGTCTCCTGATTTTACTTTATGGGTAATTGTAGGTTTTACTACTGTTTTTTCAACAGTACTATTATCAGCCACAACATTTACACTAAGCGATTGTCCCGGCTTTATTTTTCCATCTTCGAGATTGTTTAATCTCTTCAATTCATCTATTGCAACATTATATTTTTTAGCAATTACATAAAGTGACTCCCCCGACTCGACTTTATGTACAATTGTTTTTTCGGCTTTCGCTACAGTTTCTTTTTCGGACTGAGCATCTTTGCCCGTCAGCTGCAATTGTTGTCCTGATCTAATACTTGAAGAATGTAAATTGTTCAATGACTTTATATCAATCACCGACACGTTGTTCTTTTCAGCAATATCTGACAGCGTTTCACCTTTCTTCACCTTGTAAGTAACAACCGAAGGCTCAGCTTTCGTGTTTTTTGTTTCATTGTTTACCACTGCCAACGACTGATTTACTTTCAACTCTTGACCAAAACGAATATTACTTGATTTAAGATTATTCATCGTCTTAAGTTCATCCTCAGTAATATCATATTTTTTTGAAATACTTGATAGCGTTTCGCCTTTCTTTACTTTGTAAGAAATTGGAGTTGCTTCTATTTTATTGGCAGCAATGTTTGACGTTGACACAACAGCTTGCGCTATTTGCAAATTTTGACCCAAGCGGAGATTATTCGATTTCAGATTATTCGAAGCTTTAAGTTCTTCTTTAGAGATATTGTACTTTTTCGAGATGCTCGACAACGTTTCACCTTTCTTTACTTTGTAAGAAATTGGCTTCACTTCAGCTTTCACTTTATTAGCAGCGATATTCGACGTTACCTCAGTAGATTGAGCTACTTTTAGCTCTTGACCCAAACGAATTTTCCCAGAAGGTAGATCATTCAATTTTTCAAGCTCGCTAACAGTAGTATTATTCGCCTTGGCAATACTAAACAATGTTTCACCACTTTTTACGGTGTGCAATGAGTTTATATTTTCAGCTGTTAGTTGTTTTTTAGCAGCTTGCAATTCCGGCTTTGCATTTTCAGCAAGAGCTTTGCCCGACTCAACAACCATTACTGTTTCTTCGTCTTTTACTTTCAATTGTTGTTTAAGACTAAGTTTACTGCCTTTAATACGATTTTTATCCTTCAATTCGGCAATAGACATCCCATATTTTTCAGCAATAGAGGATAGAGTTTCACCCTTTTTCACCCGGTGATATTCAGCAGGAACATGTTTATTAATTCGCTGAACGTTGGCATTATTCATGATGGGAGCAATTGGCTCATCATTCAAATTGTTCGAAATATTATCAGCAACTGCAGATCTAACAACTGAAAAAGGATCAAAACCAACTACGCGATTTGCCTTTACAAACCGTCTGGAATAATATGCTTCATCTGAATTTGAAATAGTAACACCTTTATGCACGGCAGCGTGAATAAAATCAAAAGTTCCATTCTCATTTTTATTAACTACAATCCCAACGTGACCCACACGTTTACTGTGCGAACGACCTGAAAAATAAACCAAATCACCGGTTTTAAGTTCTTCGGGCTGCACAGTATCAAATTGTTCGGCTTGTTCGGCAGATGATCTCTTAAGGTTATAACCAAAATTGCGATAAACGTATGAAGTAAATCCTGAACAGTCGAATGAAGATGTACCCGGCGAACCAAAATGATAAGGGGTATTTAGAAAGACCTTTCCAAAATTTACAATCGAATCAGTCAATGGAACTTTCCCTGGAGATAGATAATTTATATGGAGGGTATCGGATATAGCAACAGGCTCCTTGCGCTCTATGGCACCGGAGAAAGAGAGTAGAAAAAAGAGAGAAAAAAGAAGTAAAAAAGGTTTCAAAAACTGCATAAATGAACTGTTCAGATAAATAATGTCTTGCAAAGATAAGATTTTTAGGCATTAATGAACAGCCATTTTTCTCTTTTTAATGAAAAAGAGAAACTTTTAGAATTTATTAAAACGTAAGTTCAACTATCAAAATACCAATTTTCCACCTTTTTTTGTAACCTCAAATTGAACCATTTCACCCATCTTAAGTGGCAAATTGTAATCGACATGCCCCGATGGAAAGTTAAAGCAGACAGGATAATTATACTCACTCACTGCACTTGCTATAACCTGAGCAACACTTTGTTTCATCAACGGATCTTCTACACAGTCACTAAATTGGCCAACAATAAGTCCTGACAGTTCTGACAGCACACCGCTAAAACGTAGATTTTGCATCATCCGATCGATATGATACGGTTTCTCAGCAATATCTTCAATAAATAAGATATTGTCTTTGTACGCTAAATCGAATTGACTTCCACGTAAGCCAATCAGCACAGAAAGGTTCCCACCGATAAGTTTTCCTTCAGCCCTTCCAATTCGATTATGCTTGTTAACCGGAACTGAATAAGTAGGTAGTTTCCCAAATATCATTTTACGAAAAATCTGTACCTGTTTTGTCGAATCTGGAAATTCAGTAAGATGTTTTGCCATAATACCATGAATGGAGGCTATACCCAGATTGTTGATAGCATTATGCAAAATAGTGATATCGCTAAAACCGATAAGCCATTTTGGGGACTTTTGGAAAGTAGAAAAATCGAGCTTATCAATAATCTGCGCTACTCCGTAGCCACCCCGACTGCACAAAATTGCATTTACGCTGGGGTCATCCAACGCTTCTTGCAAATCGGCGATTCGTTGTTCGGCAGTACCGGCAAACCGACCGTACTTAGTGCGTGCAAATTTTCCTACGGTAACATTCAAGCCCCAAGACCTAAGCGTTTTTTTTGCTCCAACAATATATTTTGTCTCAATGCTTCCTGATGGAGAAACAATTCTGATTTGGTCGTTAGGTTTTAGGAATGGTGGTGTCATAGAATAATTTTTACGTAAATACAATATCTCTTGCCGACACCAAAATTAGTAATATTGCCGGAATCAACCAAACAACACCATTCACAAGCATCATTTTGGAATTAGAAAGTGAGCTTTTAAAAAACAATAAAAATCCAATATTGATGGAAAAATGAAATAATACAGAAATTATCAAATTGTAGTTTGTGTCTTTCAATAGTTGACCGATAATAATGGAGGCAGATATAGAAAAGAATAGAAATCCAACAATGAATACAACTCCATTTTTATAGTGACCAATATGCCACAACCCCCAAAACACACCTACTATTACTGATGCCCAAATGACTGAAAACTCTTTTTCAAGGTTAGGTTGCATAAAACTTCGCCAACCAACTTCTTCGCCAATGGAACCAACAATTATACCTGCAAGCATCAATGGTAATATCGAAATGATATTTGGTGTAATCCGAACATCAACTTTCAACAATTTACAAACAAAGAACCCTATCGAAAACAAGACTATTGGAACTAAGAATGAAAATAAACCTCTAAGAGCAACCATTGAATTGAGTTCAATATTTATAGACGTTCTGAGACTTCTAAAAATTAGAAAAGTAATCAAGAGCGCAATAGACGGAGCTAGTTGTGGCAATACAACCTTTTCGAAATTGAGATTTATTTTTTGTTGAAATACAGCCAAAATTGCTGTAACAACTAGGATTAAAAAGAAAAGAAGTAATAATTTTAGAATCATTCGTATGCATATTGTTTAAATTTCAGCTCACTGCTAGCTTATCAATACTTCACCCATTTCCACATTTCTTTCCAGGTTACCTTTTTGCCGTACATCAAAATACCGGTTCGGTAAATTTTACCAGCCATCCAGGTAGTACCAATAAAGGACAACACTAAAATCAATAGTGAGAGAATGATTTGCCAGGTGGGAACCCCAAACGGCAAACGAACCATCATAACGATGGGTGATGTGAAAGGGATCATTGAACACCAAAGTGCCAACGGACCGTCGGGATTTTGGGCGCTATAAATAGCCGCATAAATGGCAAAAATAATCGGGAGCGTGAGTGGCAGGGAAAATTGCTGCGTATCCGTTTCGCTATCCACTGCTGAACCAACAGCCGCAAAAAGCGAAGCGTACAACAAATATCCACCAAGAAAATAAAGGACAAACAAAACGACTATTTGTGCAAAATCAAATCCATTCAACATCGCCACTATCTCCTGCACCTGACTTGGACTAGCAGCTGGAGTGGCTTGCATTCCCATAGAATTGACTTGTTGCAAAGCATTAACATCGACTTTACTTCCAAGAATACTTCCGGCTGCAGTAGAAATGAGCACCGTTAGTAGCACCCATAAAAAGAACTGAGTAAGCCCAACCATTGCAATACCGATGATTTTACCCATCATCAATTCGAACGGCTTTACCGACGATATAATCACTTCGACAATGCGACTGGTCTTTTCCTGCACTACTCCATTCATCACCTGTGCACCGTAGATAACTATAAACATATAAATCATGAATGCCGAAATCATACCAATTCCCAGTGCCAATTCCGCCGAACCGACTTTATCTTTGCCATCTTCGCCCCATTTCACCGTGGTAATATCTATATCGGTGCGCGATTCTTCAACCATCTTTTTCAGGTTAGGAATATTGTGCGAAGCCAGTTTTTGTTCTTCCACATAGTTCTTTAGCAAGCCTGAAACATAGTTTTTCAACTCCATATTCACTTGTTCGCTCGAATAAAGTGCCACCGCTTTCGGGTTTTTGGTCAAATCGCCGGAGATAACCAACAATGCACCAAAATCCTCGTTTTTATCGTTCTTTTTCCGAATCTCGTCAGCCGGCTTGTCTACAAAATCAAATATGTAGGTATCGTTGTTTTTAAGCACCGAAGTGTAGCTATGCGTCCTGTCGATAACGAAGATGTGTTTCTTCGTTCCATCTTTAATGCTCGAGAGCCAAAGCGGAATCATGATCATTCCGGCAAACACAACCGGAGTAAGAAATGTGAGAATGATGAATGATTTCTTCATCACCCGGGTGGTGTATTCACGTTTTATGATTAGGCTAATCTTAGACATAAATGAATTGTTAATGATTGATATGACCCCTAACCCCTAAAGGGGAACTAAGTTACTTCTGATTCGCATTTTATTATATAACACCTACGGTTGACTGTATTTCATGCCCTTCTCTTTAAGCATTCGGGAATTCTTCTCTTATACCCCTTCAGAGCTTGTCCGACTCTTGGCGGAGGCTAGGGGCTCTTTGTTACCGTTTTTATAAAGATATCATTCATACTTGGCAATAATTCTTCGAAAGAGAGAATCTCGGTTTGTTGGATAAGTAAGCTCAGCAAAGAGCTGTTGGTTTCGGCATGTTGCTTTTTGATAATACTTTCTACAACATTATTCTTCGTTGTTTGCGAAAGTAATTCAAAGCCGTTTTCATCGAATGAACCTGCCGACCGAACTACAAAAGTATTAGTTGCATGTGAAGCTCTTATTTCGGCAACATTCCCTTGCAGTACAATTTTTGATTGATTGACCAATGAAATATTCTCGCACAAATCTTCAACCGTTTCCATATTGTGGGTGGAGAAAATGATGGTTGCTCCATTCTCGCGCAGGCTTAGAATTTCCCGTTTCATTAAGTCAGCATTTATCGGGTCAAAACCGCTGAATGGCTCATCGAAAATAAGCAGCTTTGGTTCGTGCAAAATAGTCGTAATAAATTGCACTTTCTGCGCCATTCCTTTCGACAGCTCCTCCACTTTTTTATCCCACCAAGTCTCTATCTCAAATTTTTCGAACCAGTATTTCAACGCTTTCAGTGCATCGCTTTTGGTCATACCTTTAAGTTGTGCCAGATACAAAGCCTGCTCGCCGATTTTCATTTTCTTGTAAAGCCCACGTTCTTCAGGCAAATAGCCAATGCTTTCAACATCTTTTGGAGTGAGACGCTTGCCGTTCAGCCGCACTTCACCGCTATCGGGCGCAGTTATACAGTTGATGATACGAATCAGGGTGGTTTTACCGGCACCGTTGGGTCCAAGCAGACCATAAACCGTGTTCTCCGGAACCTCCAGACTCACTCCATCCAGAGCGCAATGCCCGGCATACTGTTTTACTACGTTTTCTACTTCTAATAAAGCCATATTCAATTTTATTAAGACCCCCTGCCCCCTAAAAGGAATTCTTGAAGTCCTCATTAGGGGATTTAGGGGTAAAATCATATTTTCCCCTCGTCGGCAAAACTATAGTAATTGCCCCGTGCAATAATAATATGATCGATAAAAACGATACTTATCGCTTCGCAACCTTTCATTATCCGTCGGGTAATTTCTTCATCCTCCCGACTTGCTCGATTTTGTCCCGAAGGGTGATTGTGTGCTACTGCCACTGCTTGTGCCGATTTTTCGAGCGCCATTTTCAGCAGCATCGGAATATCAACCACCGTTTGGCGAGTGCCTCCTTGTGTCAATCGTTTCACCTCAATAACCTTGTTGGCTCCATTGAGCAAAGCTACCCAAAATTCTTCATGTGACAAGTCGCACATTATCGGTTGGAAAAGTTCAAAAAGATGGATACTCGATGTGACTTGTTTACGCTCAAGCGTTTCGGCCAACTTGCGACGTTTACCAAATTCAATGGCGGCCAAAATAGTAATGGCCTTTGCTTCGCCAATGCCTCTGAAACGTTTGCACAAATCGGCAATGCTCAACTGTGCCAACTCGTTGAGGTTGTCGTGGCAATCGTGCAAGATGCGGCGCGATAATTCTACCACTGTTTCGTTTCTACTTCCCGAGCCAATAAGTATGGCCAACAACTCTGCATCCGAAAGACTTTGAGTGCCTTTCCGCAGCATTTTTTCGCGTGGTCGGTCGTCTTCGGCCCACTCACGAACAGTCAATCTTTTTTCGTCAGTTTCCATATGCCAAAAATACGGAGAATAATTCAGATTAACAAACCTGTGTAAATGAAAAAATAAAGCCGCTACAACACGAAGTTGAAGCAGCTTTATTCTCAACGAAAGTTCTTCCTAATGCTATACAATCAATTTATTTTGATCTAAATAATAGACAGGGAGCTAAATTTTAATCTCATCTAACAAAATAAGTCTGCCTGCATCGTTTTTTAACCGCGTCACAACTTCGATATATTAAGCTTGCCTGTATACTTTGGGGAATTAATTGGCGTACCGGTAGGATATGGATCTAACCTCAGAAGACAAATTCTATATCCTAATGTATCCTTACGGTAGTATAAATTGTCGTTACATTCATATTCGTCACGACAGCCCATAATAGTTAAATTTATGCTTGATTGTTTGTTTTGGTGAGTCAATATTATTTGAATCGTTGCATCACTACCATAACAAAGATAACATGACGATTTGGGACATCTCCAATCATGAATAACTTCTTTAAAACTCACAGAGAGGCTACTATCGGAAGAGTTATTGTTCGAATTAAAAGGTATAAGTGATTTCACTTCCTGTGCATTTATAAAAAAAGGTACACCAAGATGGTTTGTGCTGGTCAAGGTTGATTCTTCTTTTGAACATCCTATAACTGCCAGCAGCAGGAATAAGATAGTAGCTGATAATAATATTGCTTTTGTTTTCATAATAAAAAAATTATTTTGCCATTGACTTCTTTTCCATAATCATTTTTTATTTATTATAGAACTCCAATTATCCTTCATACTGAGGACCAATACACATTGCAAGTACAACACCTGTCCACTCTTCGTATTTGATGATTTTAAAATATACTGTATCCCCTATTTTCAATTGTCCTTTATATAATCTTGAATCGAAAGTAATTGTTGAGTTGACTGGTAATGCTTGGGGAATAGATTTTTCAATCTGAATTATATTATAGCATGCACCGACATTTAAAGAAATAATCTTTCCTTGATATGATAGGTTATCTTTCTCACAACCGACGCCAGATATCATAAAAAACAGAGCAATTGTTATAAACAATATTGTTTTTATTTTCATAATCCTATATTATTCAAAAGAATGACTTCATAATTAGTTTATTTCGGGTGCAATTCAATATATGCATTTTTATACATCCAGACTTCCAGTTACCTTTTGACTAATCTATATTTTTCGAGAACTACACCTTCATAAGTCCCGGTTGGCAAAATCAAACAACCATCTGTGTCAAATTCAAAATGCTGCAGATATGTTGGATATTCGAGGATTATTGGTGCATCCCAGGTGATTTCAATTTGGTTATCTGAAATCACTTTATAAGTTCCAATTAATTGGAAATCTTTGTCAGTTTTTGAATAATATTTTAGATCCGTTGAAAATCTTACTTGTTTATCAAAAGTTGCATTCTTCCAGCTAAGTGCTCCACCCCACTGGTTATTTGCATAGACTTGAGAAATAGTCCAGGTTCCCGTTATATTTTTTTCAACTATAAGATCTGACACATCCTGATTTCCACAAGCAGTTATTATCAATGCCAACAACAATAAATAAAAATGCGTTTTCATAGGCCATTCAAAAAATGATGTTTACAAACAAAGTTCATTATTAAGATGCAATTTCATTTAAAATCGTTGCATTAAACACCATAGAAATAAGTTTTCAAATTTGCTTGCCTATATAAAAGAGGATCCTTCCGAAATACCCCTCTCGGTTCTGCGTAGCGTAGATTGGCGTGATAGTTGGCATAGCATCTCGCTATGTTATAGCTAAAAGCCGGCCACCGGCTAGCATATTCAGAAGCAGAAAAAAGGATTATATTTGCAAACAATAAGGAAAGCAGAGCTTTCCTTATTGTTTTGAGATAACCGTTTGTGCATTGACTGAAATAACAAACAGAACCGTGATTATAATTGAGAAATATCTTTTTGTTTTCATATTAGTATGTTTTATTTTTGGTATGTTTTTCCACTTGAAATGATAAATTGAAAGAATTGATCATATTCAGTTTGTGAACTTACATTTACAACAGACGAAGTAATAAATGTTTTAAGTTGCACACTCTGTTCTACCACTTCAACAAAGGGTTTGTAATTCGCATAATACATTGTTCTGCCAATTAACAACCAGGTGACTTCTCTCATTCTACCACCTGCTGTATTTAATGACACCTGACGTAAGCTGTCATTCTTTAACGATATAGAAACAACTTCTTTCTTCTCATCACTAGTTAGCTGATTCAAAAAAATGGGTTGAGATATAAATAATTCCAACACTTTTGGATACACAGGAAATAATGGTTTTACTATTAAAAGACGTGATAAAAGACATTCTCCTGCGTTTTGCCTCGTGATAAATTCACTATAAGCACTATTGTTTGAAAATATTGTTTCAAAATCCATTTGATAATGATCGCTACGAGAAGTTGCCTCAATGAAGAAAGGATATTCCCACAGAGCCTGAAACACAGCTTGAGTTGACTGTAACTTGAGTTGTGATTCAGGCACCTGACAAGCATCAATCATTTCTTGAGTTGAGTTGAAAGATTTCCATTCTTCCATTCCTGGCAAAACTGGATAGTTATATGAACCTTCAGGTCTGGGCGTATTCATACAATCTAAAATATCTTTTATGCGTTCTTCGTATGAAAGATTACTTTCATTGTTATCTCGTTCACAAGAAACCATAGAAAATTGCGCCACAAATAAGATCAATAGTTGTTTATTCATTCGGTTGTAATTATTTTAGATATTTCTGTTAGTTCTTCTGCAGAAGCGACGCTATATTTCAGAATAAAATTCTTAATCTTACTCCTTTTCTCTGACGAGGTTGAACTGAGTGAATCAAGTCTGAAATTAATTACTGCCCCCGCGCGCGGTTTTGTAAGCCATGGGTTGTTTGAAAAGCAAACGTCATATACAATTTGCCCTACCGGGCAACACACCGATTACAAATCGGCGCGAACGGAGGAGTGGGAGAAGGTGTACCACACAAATCCTGAGCTATTAAAGCCATATTTCCATAAAAAACTATCACCAAAAATATTAAAAGTCTCTTCATAATTATTAAAATTGTTTTGTTATAATCAAAATAAATTTATACTGTTCAACAGTAGCATTAGGTTGTTGACATTGAGTTATATTAGTTTTTGCTAAAAAGACTTTTAATGACGTGTTTTTAATTACAGCACCAGAGCCGAAAACTTTAGTGAACGATTGACTAAAATAGGTACTGTCTTTTAGTGTTACACTTGTAGACTTAAACTCATCAATTCTATGTTGGATATCACTGACATCAGTCCCATTATTCATATAGTCAAAAGCTGTTCCGCCGGGAGCTGACTGAACATCTAATAACTTATCATTGCCATTAATTTGCAAATAAGCATGTGCTCTTATCTCTAAGATTTGCTTTTGGTAATCGACAAAATCGATACGGTCAAGACAAGGCACGTTATTATTTGCACTTTTAAGGGAGAAGATATAGCTATTATCATTAACGTGTATTTCTATTGGTTCTCCGTACTTTAATTCAAATACATTTACAACTTGTCCAACATTATCTGTTGGAACACCTTCAGATTTGCATGCAAACAATCCCACACAAGAAAAAATTAGCAGAGCTTTAATGTTTCTAGGTTTCATATATATTATTTTATTAGATAAATTGTGATTATATCGTAAAGATGCACAAATGCTTAAAATCGTTGCACTAAATTCCACATTTTTCTAGCAGAACTTACTAAAACCCAAGCTTGCGTACCTAAATACTAGCAAGCCTACTTAAAAGCTTGCCATGCTTACATCAACAGTAAGCAAGCCTCAGTATAGCAAAGCTAGCTTACCCTAGAGGTAAGCTAGCTTAACTTAGCAGTAGCCTCGCCTGTTTTAGCGTTGTTACGCTGCCCATCAAACAGTTTACCCATTTCGTCCACAATGGTTTGTGTGCCGGGTACGCCTTGTTTGGCAGCACTTTTAGCTGAGCCGTAGATAGAAAGTCCAGCCTGATAAGCATCAACACCTGCTGCCATGCGGGTATCGGATACC
>OCZT010005847.1_pt1 | contig 12217 bp, 6 predicted proteins | sample 1539031 | NCBI WGS metagenome assembly OCZT01 (sample SAMEA3539308, study PRJEB22396) | soil metagenome | biome: tundra; feature: field; material: soil | place: USA | collected 2010-05 | depth 0.15 m
AGAAACGCCCGACACAGAGGTAATCATGCTCTCCGGTCAGGAAAAGATTGAAGTTGCCGTGAATATTATGAAATACGGTGCATTTGATTATGTGGTGAAAAATGAAAGTTCTTTTTATCGTGCCGAGAATGCTTTGGTCAATATCCTTCGACGTTTTAAACTTGTACGTGAAGCAAAAGTCTTTAAACGGCTTGCCATGATATTTGCCATCGGTTTTGTTTTATTGCTGATTGGAATTGGAATTCTTTATTTCACCGGACATATTACCAACAACGTAGGTTGGGCTTAAAATCCTGCCTTTTTCTTTAACCATCTTTTAAAAATCTATCACCAACACGATTTATTTCATGAAAATGAGATTAATCTGGTGATAGAATTCTGAGTTTTGGTGATAAAATAGTCTTGTTTGGTGGCAGAATTTTAGTGATAATTCAATAATTTGTAATGATTATCAATCTATTTCAGCAAAAACCAATTATTTAATCAATTGCTGAAGATACCGCGCAACATACTTCCCGATAACATCGAATTCGAGATTTACAATCATGCCTTTTTCGAGATGTTTGAAGTTGGTATTATCGAGAGTATAGGGAATAATTGCCACTGAAAAAGCTCCGTTTCGGGAATTAATAACCGTCAAACTAACTCCATTTACACATATCGAACCTTTTTCGATGGTTACATTTCCTTTTGTTGGGTCATATTCAAATGTAAAGTGAGTGCTGCCGTTTTTATCAATGATATTGGTGCAAATAGCAGTCTGGTCAACATGTCCCTGAACCAGGTGCCCGTCTAATCTTCCGTTCATCAGCATACTTCTTTCAAGATTTATATAACTCCCCACGTTTACATTTCGAAGATTGGTTTTTAATAATGTTTCTTCGATGGCAGTTATATTATATAAATCCTCATTAATGCCATCAACAGTAAGGCAGATTCCATTGTGGGCAATGCTTTGGTCAATCCTTAACTCATTGATAAAGGGAGCTTGGATAAAGAATTTAATGTTAGATTTATCCTGTTCGATATTTTTAACAATACCGATTGTTTCAATGATTCCTGTAAACATTTTAATGGAGAATTATTTCTTTTCCCTTATCAGTTCAATATTACCCTTCAAAGTAAAAGTCTTGATTCCATTGTAATGAATCGCATGAACTTTGCAGATGTAATAATAAACTCCATCAGGACAGAGACCTTTTGTGGATTGATTTGTTCCATCCCAGTTAATATCCGGGTTGGTGGTACTGAACATCTTAATTCCCCAGCGGTCGAAAATTTCAATATCAATATCCTTTACAAAAGAATATGGGAACGGATGGAAGAAATCATTTAATCCATCGCCATTCGGAGTAAATACATTAGGCAAAGTATAGTCGGGACAATTATCAACACACACCGTATTAGCAATCTGAGTTTCATTCAAAATAGTATCCAGGGCAGTAACTTTGAAACATCCTGCAATTGAATAAGGATTGTTGTAAATAAATGTAGTATCACTCAAATTAGTAATCGTTGCAAGTAGTTTAAAAGTGGAAGTATCGGCAGAATAATTCGTGTCTATATAAACTTTATATTCTATGACACCGCTTGCACAGGTGTAATTTGGATTATTCCAAATCAAGGAATCAACATGTGCGATACAGTTTGCATTGATGGTGAGATTTGGTGCACAAGGAAAAACATTATCCTTTGCTGCTACACAATTTCTTTGAGAAAGATTTGTATCAGGAACAACAAATCCGGGTTGAGAATAATATCCTTCACTCCGCACATAATAACAATAAACTGTATCATTAGCCAAACCGGGATTTGAAAATGTATTACTCGTTGTATGAGCTATAAAATCCCAATTAGCAGTAAAATGATTCAGACGATAAATATCAAAAGCGGTATCCAGCCAGGGAACATTTTCACTCCATGATAAATTAATGGTATGATTTGTCGGAGATAATTTTAAATATACCGAAGAAGCAACCTGAGATTTATCAACCAAAGTGTCATGTGAATATAAATCAATCCGATATGACCAGGGATAATCCTGAGTGTTGAAAGAACCGTTCAAAACTATATTATCATGATATATGGTATCGTTCAGATTAATTGAACTTGGTGTAGCATCCACATATTGCATATTACTTCCGGCAAAATCACTGGAACGATAAATCTTATAGACATAAGGACCGCGATACTGACTGGTATCTAATTGTGTTGGTGCAGACCATGCAATATACATTGCTCCATTAGTGATATCGGTAGTAACCACAGATACATTGGTTAATATCGGAGAATCCTTTTTCAGTTCAGCACATGCCTGAACAGATGCACAACTCTCGCTTCCATCAGCAAAAATAGCTGTTATCATATAGCAATAATCAATTCCATGACTTAATCCGAGACCATTATTGGAATCTGAAAAAGTAAGTGAATCCAGACCTTGAACGGTTGCAATTAATGCAAATCCGGTATTAGTCGGAACCCCTGTTGTGCATGGACATTGAATAACTCCGCTATATAATCCATTCCTTCTGTAAATCTTATAACCTGTTGCCTGCGGACATGGGCTTTGATTCCAGGTAACAAAAATATTATTTCCGATAGCTGTAGCAGCAGGATTTAAAGGAGGAGGAGCAACAACGGTAACACTAACATTTTCGAAAGCGGTTAAAATGCAAGGTACAGCATCTCCGCTTCCGCGATCATCATCATTAGCATAAAAACTGAATTGATAAGGTTGTTTTCTCACATCATTACATGCTGTTGCCCAATTTAAGTTGCCGGTTACATTGTAATATCCGTTTCCGGAGGGATAAGTAAATGCACAGGTATTGGGCTCGTAAGTTAACGGACCTCCTGATGCATAAAGATAAACATAATCCCTGTCAGTATCTGAAGCGTAAACAGTATAATGAACATTTTCTCCGGCAAGAACACATAAAGGTGTCAAAGGGTTTATTTTAGGCGGTTTATTAAGGCAATTATTAATAATGATTTGCATATCGAGTGTTACATAGCCTATATTTTGTCCGTTCCGCCATTCCTTTATTAACATGGCTACGTTATACTCACCAACTTCTTCGGGAGAATCCCATGTAAGCATACCTGTAACTGCATCGAGGTGAAAAGTGGAGCTTGCAAGAGGATAGGTATATCCAGGAATATTTACTCCACCAGCACCTCTGCATGGAACCAATTCATAAGATAAACTATCTCCATCCGGATCATAAGCATTCGGGGTATAATAAAACGGTACATTTACTTCACCTCTGTCAATCGGAGGATTCATTACAACAGGAGAATTATCACATCCGGTATAAGGGCTTATTGTTAAAGTAGTTTCAATAAAAAATGGAACATTAACAGAATTAGGAATATTAATAACTCCCTGATTTCTATTGGGGTCTTCGCATGTTATTCTATAAAATGCAGGTCCCGGAAAAGTATGAGACCCTACGTAATAATTAAAGGAAACATCGGGATAATTAATACCTAATTGAATCATTTGAATTCGTTGAACTGTGCTGAAAGTATTATCTCCCCAACTGATTGGTAAAGTATCCCTTGAAGCATTAGCAGGACTTGAAGTCTTTGTATAAGTAATCACAACAAAATCATAGGTCATGCAATTCGTGTTCGGTCGAACGGTATATTGAATATATCCTGCCCTGTTATGAGTTGCAAAGCCCACAACAGCAAGAGATATAAAGACTAAAACAAGTACTGATTTTTTTATCATTTACATATTTTTTAAAACGCCGTAATCAGATAAACTGTATTTAGATGATATTATTGTAATAGGTTTAATCGTCTTTATCTTTTTTATTCCGCAAATTTCATGCAAAGATACGTAATAAACAAATGATATTTAAAAGAATCGGGATATTTATTTAAATTTTTAATTTAAATTTAACATAAAGTATCAGATTATTGTCAAATTTCAATTAATGTTAGTTTGGTTTTTCGGTCAATCATATTTAAAAATGATGTGGTTGATTCCTTTTATGGCAATAATCGGGTTGATTTCTTTAATTGAAAAGAGGAAGCGAATTTAACAAAAGCTGGGTTATTGAGTTCCATTAATAAGTTAAGAATTTTAGTGTAATAGATTGATTAGATGATGAATATAATATAAATTAGTTTTCTAACACCCTTAATTATTGGCATTTTCATGTAGAGAAAAATGTTTTTCATGTAGAGGATATAGTTTTTCCTGTAGAGGAAAAGGTCTATCCTGATGAGGAAAAGGTTTTTCCTGTAGAGGAAATAGTTATTCCTGATGAGGAAAAGAGTTTTCCTTATGAGGAAATAGTCTATCCTGATGAGGAAAAGAGTTTTCCTTATGAGGAAATAGTCTATCCTGATGAGGAAAAGAGTTTTCCTTATGAGGAAATAGTCTATCCTGATGAGGAAATAGTTTTTCATGTACAGGAAAATGTTTTTACTCTACATGAAAATGTTCATAATTTGAATAAAAATCATTTTTGTGGTTGATGAGGATTGGATAAACAGGGGTTGAAAAGGCATCTTAATTTCCAAATATCTCTTTTATATTTCTACTTCATATTTATAAACTCTTTCTTCCTATCTTTACCGCCCCAAAACATTTTTCCAGATAACATATATCCGAATATGACATTTATAGAACAACTTGCCGAGGAAATATTAGCTAATCATAAAAATGATTTGGATAGATTATGTATTGTTTTCCCTACTCGCCGTGCAGATTTGTTCCTTAAAAAAGAGTTGGCAAAACGAATTGATAATCCCATCTGGTCGCCTACTATATTATCTATTCAGGATTTTATTGAAACGCTTTCTCCTTATCAAATCCCTGACTCATTAACGCTTTTGTTTGAGTTGTTTACAGTTTATCAAAATTATATTCCTGATGAAGAGTTCGAAAAGTTTTATCCTTGGGGAGTTCAGGTTTTAAATGATTTTAATGAGATAGACAGAAGCCATGTAAATGCCAAACATTTGTTCCGAAGAATTATAGAAGTTAAAGAAATAGAACAGGAGTTTCAGTTAGGTGAAGAAGAATTAAGTTTTTTGATGGAGTATTGGAAAACATTGTCGAATAAGGAACTCACTACCATCCAGCAAAAGTTTGTAAGCACTTGGGAGTTACTGAATAAAGTTTATGATGATTTCAATAATGTGTTGTTATCGCAAAACCGTGTCTATGAAGGCAAAGCATACCGTTTGATTGCTGAGAATATATTGGAATATGTAGATAAAAAGAATTGGGATAAAGTTCTTTTTGCAGGATTCTATGCCTTATCAAGAGCAGAGGAAACAATTATTAATAAACTGATTAAAGATGGAAAAGCAGAAGTATTTTTAGATGCCGATAATTACTATTTAGAAGATAAAAAACAAGAAGCAGGTAGTTTTTTCAGGAAGGATAAATCGCTACCTGAAACATTTAATTGGAAAGGGAATTATTTTGAAACCATACCAAAAGAAATTACCATCACAGCAGTGCCTTTGCAGGTAGGACAAGCCAAAGCAACAGGTAATCAATTAGAAAAATTATTTGATGATAAGGATTTTAAACCGGATGAAACAGCCGTTGTTCTTGCCGATGAAAACCTTTTGTTTCCTGTCCTTTCTTCTCTCCCTGAAAAGATTGAACATATCAATGTAACAATGGGTTATCCGCTCCACTTCTCCCCTCTTTTCGGGCTGATTGAGCAATTGATTAATCTGAATAAGCATCGAAAGAAACAAGTTTTTTATCATCATGATGTAGTGAATATTTTAAATCATCCATACGTTCGTTCCATTGATCAGGAAAAGATTAATAACTGGCTGCATGAATATCGTTTTAATAATTGGATATATATTACCCGTCAGCATCTCGAAACCCTTGATTCACCTAAACTTTTAAGTTTGTTTATTGTTATTGATAATGTGGCAGACAGCTTTGATTATTTCTTTGATATACTCATCATGATTAAAAACAACTTTGATGAAAAGAATGAAGGAGGAGTTAATATAGAAGCAGAGTTTATTTATCATTTCTATACCCATCTTAAACATATTCAAGACATCCTTTCTAAACAAAATGTATCCCTTACTTTAAATGCATTCTGGAAATTATTTAAAGATGTAATTAAAACCGCTACAATACCCTTCACAGGCGAACCCCTAAAGGGACTTCAAGTAATGGGCTTCCTCGAAACGCGTACACTTGATTTTAAAAATGTATTCATCCTTTCGATGAATGAAGGGATTCTTCCTGCATCCAGTAAAACAAGTTCCTTCATTCCTTATAATCTCCGCAAAGCCTTTGGAATACCAACAGGAGAAGATCAGGATGCTGTTTATGCCTATCATTTCTATCGCTTATTACAAAGAGCAGAAAACATTTTCCTCTATTACAACACCGAAGTTAAAAGCATAACAGGTGGTGAGAAGAGCAGATACCTTCTTCAACTGGAATATGAATTAGTTAAGAAGTATCCACAGAATATTCATTTGCACAAACAACTGCTTACTACAGATATTATTAATGTTATTCCTCCACCTATAAGTATTCCAAAAGATGAAAATGTTTTTAAGATTCTTGAAGCTTATGGGAATAAAGAAACTGACAACAGTAAGGCATTCTCAGCATCTGCATTAAGTAGTTATATAGCTTGTTCACTGCGTTTTTACTTTCATTACATTGCTGGTTTAAAAGAACAGGATGAAGTGGAAGATGATATAGAAGCAGCCACTTTCGGAAAGATATTCCACAATGTCATGCAACATATATATACAGTTGATAAATCATATAATGCAATTGATATTGATGAACTGAAGAAACAAGTTGTAACTATTACAGATGATGCAATTCGAGAGGAGTTCACAGATGCAGAAAATTTAGAAGGAAAGAATATCTTAACAAGAAATGTAATCATAGAATTGGTTAATCGAGTGCTTGATAACGATAAAAGAAATACACCCTTCACCATTAAGGGTCTTGAGAACACAATTAATTCTGTTCTATCAATAAGTAATGGAAAGTCCATAAACTTTAAAGGCATATTAGACAGAACAGAAGCTAAAGATAACGACTATCGAATAATAGATTACAAAACAGGTAAAGTAGAATTGAAAGATGTTGAAATATCTGAGATATTTCATGACCCTAAGCATAAATTTGTTTTCCAAACCTTCTTTTATGCCTGGATGTTTCATCAAAACCAAAAAGAACAAACAATCAAAACAGGAATATATCCCTTGCGTCAATTAAGTGATGGAATTCTTTGGCTTAATAAAGGGTCAATAATATCAGAGGATGAATTCAAAACTTTTGAAGAACAATTAAAATTATTGATTGATACTATATATAATAAAGACCTCCCCTTCTCTCAAACTGAAGACGAAGACCGTTGCATCTATTGCCCATATAAAGGTATTTGCAATCGTTAATCTTTCTTGCAATTTAACATATCTCCTCCCTCCTATTCCATAAATAATTGGAATTAAATGTTAAATTTTTTGGAGTTAATCAAACGTTTGATTAATTTTGCCCCCGATAATTTAAACAATCGTTTAATGATAGATAAAAAAGAACAGTTATTGGAAGCAGCTGAAGAACTTTTTGCTGAACATGGCTATGAAGGCACATCAACAAGGATGCTTGCCAAGAAGGCTGGAGTAAATGTTGCAATGGTGTCCTATTACTTTGGTTCAAAAGAAAAACTGTTTGAAGCATTAGTAGAAGACAGGGCAGGAAACCTCCGTGAAAAGCTATTGGAATTGCAGGATGACAATATATCTCCCGTTAAAAAGATTGAAATGGTTATTGATTATTATGTAGATAGAATATTTACCAATCGTCGTTTTCATCTTATCCTCCATCGGGAAATAACATTGCATCAACGTTTAGCATTAAATGACTCCATTCTTAATATTCTACTTAAAAACAGGAAAGAAGTTGCAAAAATAATCAAGGATGGACAAAAGAAAAAGGTCTTTAAAGATGTTGATGTGGAATTAACAATTAAAAGCATTATCGGAACTATTACTCAGGTAGCTCATTCCCCTGCACTCTCTGATAAAAACGCATCTTCTGAAACCAATAAAGCCAAAGCATCCAAAGAAACATTAATAAAAAATCGTTTAAAGACTCATCTCAAAAATATGATTAAAGCTCATCTGTTAATTACAAAGTCCCATTCAAAATAAACCGTAAATCATTCCAACAAGTAATATATGAAAAGATTAAATCTTAAATTAATCATTTTCCTAACCCTTAGCTCAATTCTTGCAGTCCATGCCCAAACAAAGGTTCTTACTCTTGATGAAGCTATTAAATTAGGTCTTAAAAACAGCCACCAGTTAAAGATATCCAACAGTAAGATAAATATGGCAACTGAGAAGTACAAGGATTTTGAAAATACTGTTTATCCTTCACTTAAAGCAACTGCAGGATACACTCGTCTGAGTCCCATAAACCCTTTCACTTTTGAATTCCCTGGTTCTTCAACACCAATAACTTTATTCCCTGTTTATCTGAATAGTTATTCATCCCAAGTCTCCGCCTATGAGCCATTCTACAACGGTCTTCGAGCAAAATACACCCTTCAATCTCAGTACTTCTTAGAACAAGCAGCAAAGTTTGATTATGATAAAGATAAAAGCGACGTAATCTACAACATCATCAATACATACTATAATATATACAAAATTAAAGTTTCAAAAGCCCTGATTGATGAGAACATTGAACAGATAAATCAACACATCAAAGAAACAGGAGATTACGAAAAGCAAGGATTAGCAGTCCACAACGATGTCCTGAAAGTCCAGCTTCAATTATCAAATGCAGAGTTCACAAAACTCGATTTACAAAACAATTTACAAGTAGCAATTTACAATTATAACATTCTCCTCGGACTACAACCTGATTCAAAAACAGATATTGATTCAAACGGAATCTTCTCTGTGAGAGAAGTGAAATCCATTGATGATTATCTTAAAGACGCAATTAACAACAGAGGAGACATTAAAGCTTCCGATAGCCGAAATAAAGTTTCTGAATCAAATCTTGAAGTTACAAAAGGCGCTTACCTTCCTCAACTTGGTGTTGGTGCCGACTTCTATTATTCAAATCCAAATCCACGTGTTATCCCTCCTCAAGATGTCTTTAAAGCAACATGGGACGCAGGAATCTACTTCAGTTACGATATATCTTCTCTATACACCAACAAACATAAAGTTGCCCAATCCAAAATACAAGTCGAAGAAAGCAAAGAGAATTATAACATGCTATTAGATAATGCCCGTATGGAAATAAATCAAAGTTATACTGCCTATAATGAAGCTATGAAGAAAATTGAATTATCTAAAACGACAATTGCTTATGCCGACGAAAACTACCGCACAGAACATTCAAGATATATAAATCACGTTGCATTATTAAGTGATTTACTCGATGCGAATGTTGCGTTGCTTCAGGCAAAGATGAATCTCGCATTATCTAATGCCGATGCCGAACTTGCATATTACAAACTAATGAAATCAATAGGAAATACTAAATAATAAATCTCATATCTAAGCAAAAATATTATGGAAGAGCAAACACCAAAGAAGAAAAAGAATAAAATACTCCCGATAATTTTAGTACTGATTATTTTATCAGCAGCAGTTTTCGGAATTCAGAAATACATCTATTTTCAGCATCACGAAGATACAGATGATGCTCAATTAGAAGGCGATATAAGCCCTGTATTACCACGTGTTTCAGGCTATGTAACTGCCCTAAACATCTCCGACAATCAAAAAGTAAAAGCAGGAGATACTCTCGTCAAACTTGATGACCGTGAATATAAACTAAAAGTATCGCAAGCTCAGGCAGCATTAGATAACGCCACTGCAAATGTCGATGTTGTAAAAGCAAATGCAATCTCCTCCGAAGCCGCTTATGAAACTGCTAAAGCAAACATCGAATCAAATAAAATAAAGATTTGGAAAGCTACACAGGACTTCAATCGTTATGAAAAACTATTAGCCGACAAATCCATAACCCAGCAACAATTCGATGCCGCAAAAGCCGAAAAGGAATCCGCCGAATCAAGCCTGGATGTAGCAAAGAAACAACAGGAAGCAACACAAAAACAATATCAGGCAGCCCAACAACAAATTCAATACGCCCAGTCAATTATTGCGCAGCGTCAAGCTGATTTGGATTACGCAAAACTCCAACTCTCCTATACAACATTAATTGCTCCAATAGGTGGAATCATCTCTAAAAAGAATGTAGAATTAGGTCAGTTTGTCCAATCCGGTCAATCCCTGTTCGCAATAGTTATAGACTCCGATGTCTGGGTAGTAGCCAACTTCAAAGAAACTCAATTAGAGAAAATGAAACCTGGACAAGTAGTAGATGTCAAAGTAGATGCATTCCCCGATTTAAAAGTACAAGGAACCCTCAGTTCCTTCTCAGCAGCAACAGGTGCAAGGTTCTCTTTACTTCCTCCCGACAACGCATCAGGCAATTTCGTAAAAGTTGTGCAGCGAGTTCCGGTAAAGATATTACTTACATCCAGCAAAGAAATCATTAGCACACTTCGCCCTGGAATGAGCGTTAAAGTAACAATAAACTTCTAAGCAAATCTCCCCATTCCTAATTCGTAATTCCTAATTAAAGAAATGGCAGAAACAGGAGCACGCAAAATAATCATCACCGTCACCGTGATTTTTGCGTCCTTATTGGAGGTTATTGATACCACTGTTCTCAATGTTTCCCTTCCGCAGATAATGGGAAACATCAGTGCAACGCTTGAAGAAGTTGCGTGGCTCATGACTTCCTATGCCGTCGCAAATGTAATCATCTTACCAATGGCAGGTTGGCTTGCTTCAAAGTTCGGGAGGCGTAATTATTTTGCATTTTCTATACTTCTCTTCACGATTGCTTCCTTCGCCTGCGGAAACTCCACCAATATATGGGAACTCGTCGTCTTCCGCTTCATTCAAGGCATTGGAGGCGGCGCATTATTATCCCTTTCCCAGGCAATCCTCTTCGAAACATATAAACCCGAAGAGCGTGGAATGGCAACAGCCCTCTTCGGTCTCGGCATCGTCATCGGACCAACATTAGGACCTACCCTTGGCGGATACATCACCGATAATTTCTCCTGGCCCTGGATATTCTACATCAACATTCCCTTAGGCATTCTCGCTATCGTCCTCACCCTTACATTTATTAAGGAATCACATCACCGGCGAAAGGTGGACAGGGTGGACTGGCTCGGTATTTTCCTTCTCGTCCTCGGCATCGCATCCCTCCAAATCGTTCTCGAAAGAGGACAATCTGAGGACTGGTTCGATACAAATTATATTATCGTTCTCGCCGTCGTCTCTGCCCTCGGAATTGTTGCATTCATTTGGCGTGAATTAGTGGCTGAACATCCTATTGTGAACCTCCGGATACTAAAAGACCGTTCGCTTGCCATTGGTATGGTGTTTACTTTTATTCTTGGCTTCGGGATGTATGCTTCTGTCTTTGTTTTCCCCATTTTCTGCCAGAACCTTCTTGGTTTCACAGCACAGCAAACCGGCGAACTCATGATACCTTCGGGACTGATAACCATTTTTGTTATGCCTTTCGTGGGGATGATGCTTCGTCGGGGGTTTCCTCCACAGATTATGTCGGCTTTTGGATTTGTTATGTTCTTTGTTTTTACTTCCATGTTATCCAAAGCTAATTTATCGTCGGGGGAGGTGAATTTTTATATCCCATTGTTATTTCGTGGCATAGGTTTAGGGTTTCTATTTGTGCCGCTAACTACAATGGCTCTTGCTAATGTCAGTCCGCACGATATGCCACAAGGGACAGGATTGAACAACATGATGCGGCAGCTTGGCGGCTCCTTTGGTATTGCCATCATGACGACTTTTATCTCGAAACGACTTGCCTATCATCGTGTGAATTTATTAGATCATATCAATGTTTATAATCTCGATCCGGAGTGCTTCTCGAGTCGCGGGATCGGGGTGGATCCGGGGTTGCTGAACGTGGTGGGTCGATTTCGCAACCTGCCTCGACTTGCGCGCAGGGTGCTGAAGCTGGTCGAGTTTGTGGTGAACCTGTCGGCGCTGACGGTACGCTTTCTGGTTTCGCCGCCGGACGTGATTCATGTGCAGTTCCTGCCGATGCTGACATCACGCGTTCCGCTCGACCTGTGGTTCGTGGAATTCTGCCGCTGGCGCGGAGCGAAGGTTGTGC
>OCZT010005848.1_pt1 | contig 12216 bp, 11 predicted proteins | sample 1539031 | NCBI WGS metagenome assembly OCZT01 (sample SAMEA3539308, study PRJEB22396) | soil metagenome | biome: tundra; feature: field; material: soil | place: USA | collected 2010-05 | depth 0.15 m
CCCCCAACGAGGTCTACTACTAACTCATTTGTCGCACTTCAAATGTGAAACTAAATCTCATTGCTAATCTCGCCTGCCTTCTTTTTCGCTGAGAGGCTAAAACCGATGTTCCAAAAATACATATCCGCAAGCTTCATAAGCGGGTAACGAATACCACTGCTTTTAGCAATGTCTTCTTGAGCCTCTCGAAATGCTTCTTTGTACTGTCGGCAAAAGCGGAACACCCTGCACAAAAAGTTAGAGTCGAACTGAGAATACCGAAGCTCAAGATGCCCAGAACGCCGAAACCCGATAATAAAATACTGGTCGCAAGCAGGCGCACAACCGACAGTGCCGAGCAGTATCTTCGTAAGGAGAGTATCCGTCGGCTGAAAATCCCGGTATGTCGCCTTTATTGCTTCCGAAAGCGATATGATCAAATCAGCAGTAGAGCCGTCGCGTGCGGAATCCTCGAAATCCAAGTCCCAAAGAACATCATAACTATGCTCCAGCAGCTTCGATACAGCAGGCTGGTGAATCCTGTAGTCTTTCTGGAGCAGCGCACTAGAACCTCGATACATACCCCAACTGGCGAGATAAAACGCCAAGTACAATGCGGCTGTATCAATTTGTAACGGCGTGGCAAACGTGGCATGACCTCGGAAATGTCCGTAGCAATGCTCCCAAGAACGGTAGCGGTGATTGGGGTCTGAAGCCAACCTGCCGTAAAATGCTAGAATCTGCTCTTGTATTTCGCTTGGCATAATGGATGCGCGCTATGAGACCTAACGTAGAAAGCTGAGCCACCGCCGACTCGTGACGTGAACCGTCCCGCAATGCGGGACGGAACTGACCGCGCCAACGGCGGTTGGCTCCAGCGAGAGGCTGTGTGAAAACTCAATTTTGCACCATCCCATCCATCTGCTCGTTTCATCAAAATTCGTCATATCGAAAATGTGATCGTTACCGAAATTCGTGTCAGCACTTTTCACACAGGCTCGCGACTTGTTAGGCGACGGTTTCATTTTAGAGCGTCTTTGAGATGCTTCCAGCCATTCTTGTATGCGACTACGTCTCCAAGCAGTGGGTGATACCTGTATCTCGAAAACCAATCAAGGGTATGCTCCTTGTTGAAGTAGGCAAACACAACTTTCGATGGAATGATATAAACATCTGGCAACTCCTCAAACTCTTTTAAGTCCACAAATGCAAACCACAGATTCCGACTATTCAGCGTCGCAGATGACAGCCCGACATCCCATTCAAGATGATGGGGCTTCTTCAACTCGCCGCGTCCGCGAGTGCGGGATGCCCACATCGTCGTCTTGACTTGCAGCGTGAGACTCTTGGAGCCATCAAGACTACTCACAAGCAAATCTGGCCCGCGAACATTTCTGGTCGTGGGAACTGCAAGGAAGCCGATGAAGCTGAGATAGGATGCAACGAAATGGACACCCGCTACGCCGGTAAGCTGGCTGGAGAGTTGTTCTTTTTTCATGCGCGTGTAGTCGCCTAACGATCCAAAGCTGAGCCACGCCGACTGGCGAGTGACTCCGCAAACTCGATAATCTTTATGTTACCCAAACTATCCATAAACTCAAGGGGCAGTCGGCGTTGGCTCCAGCGCGAGGCTGTGTGAAAACTCCTCGACGACCCGACGCGCCGAAAAAGCGACGCTCACATTTTCGTTATGGCGCATTTTTATTTTCAGCGAAGGTGATTCGAACCACTTTTTAGTTCTTCAAAATGACTGAATCCGAGTTTTCACACAGGCTCGCGCGGTGTTAGGCCGTAACGCATTTGCAGCGGACAAATGGAAAGAGAATGGTAGCGCCGATTGTCAACAACACCGAAGCCGAAGGCTCAGGCACTGGCTGGAATGCCAATGCATAAGAATTATGCACTCCAGAGGCAAAAATGCTTTGCGTTCCGTCCGGCGTGATTTCATAAATGCTGTCGCCGCCGGAACCCGACACAAATAGGTCGCCTGCACTGTTAAAGGCCAGTCCTGCAGAGTCATTCAACCCGGAGGCAAAGGTGGTTTGCACTCCATCGGGCGTGTATTCATAGATGTTACCGCCGCCGAGATCCGCCGCAAACAAATTGCCCGCACTGTTAAAAGCGAGTCCGAAGAAATATGCTGACGCGGAAGCAAACGTGCTTTGTACTCCACCCGGCATGATTTCGCAGATGATGCCGATGGGTTCAGCCACAAAGAGATTACCTGCGCTGTCAAAGGCAAGTCCCTCCGGATAATACAGTCCGGAGGCAAAAGTGCTTCGCACTCCGCCCGGCGTGTATTCATAAATGTTGCCGCTCTCATCCCCCACAAATAGGTTGCCTGCGCTATTAAAAGCAAGCCCTATGGGCTGTTGTAGCCCGGTGGCAAAGGTGCTTCGCACGCCGTCTGGTGTGTATTCATAGATGTTGCCGGTGCCATCGGTCGCAAACAAGTCGCCTGCGTTGTTAAAGACAAGTCCCGTCGGCCAAGACAGCCCGGTGGCAAAGGTGCTTCGCACCCCATCTGGCGTGAATTCATCAATACCTTGGCTCCCCCAACTGGACACAAATAAATTTTGAGCCTGCCCGCTAGCGGCAATCAGCAGAACCGCTCCTGCGCAGAACACTTTACCAACTGAATGACCTGCGGCACGGATGATAATTTTGAATTTAGTTTTCATAGCTTATTTCAAACCTTGCATCTTGTGGTGTGTTCAAGTAAGGGGCATATGACGGCCTAACGACCAGAACTCAGCCACGCCGGGTCTGTGATGTCAACCGCGAAAGCGGAACTGAGACGGCCAACCGGCGCGGGTCTGGAGCGACTGGTTTAGGTACCGGGGCCATACTCTCAAGTCTTCTGCTCCACTCGACCCAGTGAACGTAAATCATCCGTGAACCGATAATCAGCCGCACATTGGTCACAATGGAAACAGAATCCGGTTGTAGAGCCGCCTTTGTATGCGTCGAAGGCCACCCAACGCTGGGCGGCGCTAAGGCTCGGAATGCTGAAGGCCCCGTGGCACACAGGGCAACGCAACGACCTCATCCGTCTGAGCTTGAACTGTCCGTAAAGCCAAAAGGCGATAACAACAGCAAAAAGAGCGCCGAGGATCACGGCTGAAAGTATCCATTGCTTTGTCATACGCTTATGCCGCCTAACGAACTCAGCCACGCCGGGCCGGTGATGTCAACCGCGAAGCGCCCATTTCCTGCACCAAAGATTTGCATCTACAGATTGCAGTACCATCAAAACAACAGCGAAAATAGGGACATCTAGGACGCAGGTTGGGCGGGAAAAACCTCGCTTGCATCGGCCAAATCGGCAATCGGACAAATTGGCACAAAAACAAAATTGTTTTGAATTATCCCAACCAGAGATAACATCAAGGCGGTCAACGAGATGGATTGGTTGCGATTTTGATGGAAGCCGGGTTAAATCGACGCCACAGAAACACTTGCATAATTTTCGCCAAATTCGCCACATAATTACCACTCAAAGCAATGGGAAATAATTAGGGGAGTACAAGAACGAGGGAATAGTGACCGAACGGACGACCGACCATAACAAATGCCAACCGAATAACGTCCGCCAGACGATTAATGCCAGCGGTGATTGGGGGAACAGGCCAAGGCGGACGAAAATGACCCAGATGGATTGAGGGCGCCGCCTGCCGCGCAGGGTCGCGCGTGCGCCCGCGTGTGTAGGGAGGCTGGGTGGGAAAGAGTTTAACCGGTACGCCCCAGCAACCACTTTCTGGCGGATGTTTTTTGCCGCTGCGAAGGCAAAATCTTTTTAGTTGCCGCCAGCTTTTTCCAAGTCGTCAACCCCGCTCTGACCACCTCGTTTGCGCGGACATAGCAAGCGGCGCACAGGCCGCGAGTAACGGCTGCGTTCTGGCAGTTGGGGTTAAGGCATTTTGATTTGGCACTCACATCGGTAGCATGTGCCATCCATCAGCCAACAGGGGAAGTCAATTCAACGCGATTTTAGACTACACTATTTCCGGCGGTTGAGCGTATGTGTCGTTGCTGTGAAAACAAAAATTGCCGCTGAATTATTGACCGCCGCCACCAACGCCCGACGCCTCCTTTTGATGGTCGCCGAACTTCACAAACTCGGCTACGAAGGCTTGCGGGCCACGCCCTTCATGTCTCCGTCTGGCTGCTACTGGCGTTGCTGCATCGTCCCGGCCTGCCTGACCAGCCACGAACATGGTGCCCGGCTGGCCGAAAACGCGGTTTATGAATCGTTGCCCCGCTACTCCTCCGGGGACGAAGACAATTATTTTGGCTGGGCGAACATGAAGCCAAAAACGCCGTTAATCTTGGCCAAACGCTTCCTCGTTGAATTTCCAAACTTTGCCGAACAGGGCAAACACCCCGATCCGGCCTATGCCCGCTGGTTTGCGGATATCCTGGAACTGACCGCCCCGATTGGCATGGTATACGCCTTTGGCGATTGGGAACCGCCGGTTGATCGGATGCTGACCGAATTTTGCAACGAAGGCGTCGTGGTGCCGTTGCCCCCGGTAGGACTTGGCCGGTGCGAAATTCGCCCAAGGAAAGTATCTTCAAACATCAATAACATCGGTGGACTTTTTAGCACTAGGCTTTAGCACTGGCACTTTTTTGGAAGTCTAAAAACTCACAAAAAAATTGATTTCATTGAGTGAAATCAAGATTGGAGCGGGTGAAGGGAATCGAACCCTCATCTCAGGCTTGGGAAGCCCGCATTCTACCACTGAACCACACCCGCCTACGCTGCGCTACGGCGGGCAGGCCCGCCAGGAGCTCCAGCTAATTTCAACCCGGCTTGCCGGGCGTAAATTGACGCGGCCAACCGCATTGAATCTCATTGCTTCTACCAGACCGCCCGGCGGCTGGCAACAGGTTTGCGGGGGCGATCACGCCACGGCATCCAGCCGGCTGATGGCGTCGCGCAAACGGTGTTCAATCAAAATCTGCCGTTCCGGCGAAGTGACCTTGCCACCGTCGAGTTCGTGCACGTAAAAAGTGTCAATGGCCGCGCCGCGTTCGGTGACGATGCGCGCGGCGGAAATGTCCAGCGCGAGTTCGGTGAACGTTTGCGAAATCACATAAAGCAGGCCGAGGCGGTCCTCGGTTTCTACCTCAACCAGCGTGCGCGTGTCGGAAGCCTCGTTGTCGAAATAAATTTGCGTCGCCAGGCGCTCGCCGGCGTAGGCCTGATAGGCCGGCTGGCTGTTGATTTCGCGCGCGATGAGCGCCGACAGTTCAATGTCTTCGTTATTCAAAACCTTTCCGAGCAACGCGGTGAATTTGTCCTGGCGCTCGTGCGGCGCGAGGTTGCCGGTTTTGGCGTCGTTGACGAAAAATTTGTCGAGCCCGACGCCATCGCTGCGCGTAAAAATTTGCGCACTGAGAATGTTCAGTCCGACGGCGCTGAACGAGCCGGCAATTTTGCTGAACAGCCCGGCGCGATCCCAGGTGCAAACCTTGACGAGGTTGTAACCGCGGTCGGGTTCATCCTGCCAGGCCGTCGCGGGCGACAACACGCGGTCGTCTTCCAGAATTTGCTGGCGCATGAAGCGGTGCGTCAGTTCGAGGTCGTTGCCAATATCCTTCGCCGTGTGAATTTCAAAATAACGCTGTGGCAGCGCGGCGAAATGCGCGTTGAGTTCCTCGTTGCTGATTTGTTTCGGCGCCAGTTCGCGGACTTCCTGCAGCAGCGACTCGCGTTGTTGCCGCGAAGCGCGGACGAATTCCGTGCCGCCGGTGAGCAGCGCCATCGCGCGGTCGTGCAGTTGCCAGAGCAGCAAATCCTTGAAGCCGTTCCAAAGCTTGTCGCTCGTGCCCTGGGAATCGGCGAACGTCAGCAGCGTGAGCAAATTCAGCGTCTCGGGCGTCTGGATTTGCCAGGCGAAATGGCGGATGACGGCGGGATCGTCGAGGTCGCGCCGCTGGGACACGCCGGCCATGAGCAAATGATTTTCGATGATGGTGTGCAGCAGGCGGGACGCCGGGCCGTCCAGCCGCAACCGTTTCGCGGCGCGCAGAGCCATCTCCGCGCTGACTTCGGGGTGGAGGCCTTTTTTGTGGCGTTCGGACTTGCCGACGTCGTGCAGCAGCAGCGCGAGGTAAAGCAGGCCGGGGCGGTCGAGACTTTGAAACGCGGGCGCGTAATGTTTATACGGCTCGTCTTGCGCCTCCCAAATCCGGTCGAGTTGTTCGAGGCAGACCAGCGTGTGTTCGTCGGCGGCGTATTGATGATAAAACTCGTGTTGCACCAGGCAGGTGAGCCGGCCGAATTCAGGAATGTATTTGCCGAGCAAATTCACCTCATGCATGGCGCGCAGCACCGGCGCGACGCTGCCGCGGCGTTCGAGAATGGTCAGAAACGTCTCGCGCACGTGCTCGTCGTTCAAAAAATTGCGGTCCACAAGCGAAAGCTGGTTCCGGATGAGTTGCGCGAGATCGGGATGCAACTGCAACCGGTGTTGTTGCGCGTGGAGGAACACGCGCATCAAACGGTGCGGCTGGTCGCGGAAAATGCGGTTGGACGCGGCGCGGATTTCGCCGTCCACGAACAAAAAACCATCCACCGGCTCCACCGGCCGGATCCGTTTGGGCAGCCACCTCCGCAACGAGAGTTTTCCCTGTACCGGCGGCGAAATCAATGCCATGCGCTGTTCCAGCGTGCGCGTGATGAGAAAAATGTTCCGCATGTGCGTGTAGAGGTCGCGCATGAATTTTTCGATGCGCAGGCTCGGCGACCGCTCGCCGTAACCGAGGCCGAGCGCAACGGCGGGCTGCAAATTTTTGCCCAGCGCGTCGAGCGGGCGGTTGACGTGGTAGTGCAATTCCGTCCGCACGCGCAGCAGAAAGTCGCAGGCGGCTTCAAGCTGCTTGCGCTCGGCATCGGTGACGAACTCGCGTTGCTGCAATTCCTTCAGCGAGCGCGAGCGATACTTGAAAAACGCCATCCAAAATAAATTCTGGAAATCGCGCAGGCCGCCGCAGCCGTTTTTGATGTTCGGTTCCTGCATGCAGGCCGAATTGCCGAACTTGCCGTGACGCCCTGTCTGGTCTTTGAGCCGCGCGGCAATGTATTTTTCCTCATAACCGTCAACACACCTGGCCACGAGCGCCTTTTCAAATTTTTTGAACAACGCCTCGTCGCCCGCAATCAACCGCGCCTCGATGAGCGAGGTTTTCGATTGCATGTCGGTGTTGGCGACATTGACGCAATCGTCAATGCTCCGCACCGAGTGGCCGACCTTCAGGCCGGTGTCCCACAGCGGATACAGCACCCCGTCAATCAGTTTGGACAAATGCGGCAGCGGTTTGCCCGCCGCGACCTGGCCGTCGTGCAAAAACATGAAGTCAATGTCGCTGTGCGGGTTCAATTCCGCGCGGCCGTAACCGCCGATGGCGACGAGCGCGAGCGGCGGAAACTCCTTTTGCGCCTGCGGCGACAAACTGTTTCGCGACGAGTCCCAAAGATGCCGCAACAGCGCGTCAAGGATCGCCGCGCGCGCCTGGCAGATTTCGCGTCCGCCCACGCCGGCACGATGCTGCAGTTTGAGCCGGTGCGTCTCGACCTTGAGGAAGCCTTTGTAGCGTGCGAGTTTTTCCGCCGGATTGCTGTTCGGCGATGATGGCAGACGCACCTCGGCGTCGGCTTCAATTTTTTTGATTAAATCCTGCACGGGTGCACAAATTGCGAGCAAACCGACTTCAAAGCAAGTCATCGGAGGGGCGAGTTACACGAGTCCCTGATTTTTGGGACTTGCATAGCTCGTCCCTCCAAAGCAGCGAAACCTTTTCGTTCGCGCAGCGTCTGTTACACTTTGTCCGCGATGCCGGTACCACCCGATCCCGATGCCGTCCTGATGCTGCGCGTCAAGCGCGGCGACCGGGCCGCGTTCACCGGGCTGGTGGAAAAATACAAGCAGCCGGTGATGAATTTCATCTACCGCTCGCTGCGCGACGAGACCGAAGCCGAGGACCTGGCACAAAATGTTTTCCTGCAGGTGTATAAATCCCGCAGCCGGTACAAACAAACCGCGAAATTTTCCACCTGGCTGTTCACCATCGCGCGCAATCTCTGTCTGAACGAGCTCCGTCGCCGCTCGCGTCACCCCGCCGAATCACTCGAGGAAACCCACGCCGAAAACGAGTCCCGCGATGGCGGGACGCAGCGGCAATACGAGGACAAATCGCAGATGGCCCCGCCGGAAAAACTGTTGCAGGGAGAACTGGCCCAAAAAATAGAGGAAGCGCTCGCCGAACTGCCCGAAAACCAGCGCAGCGCCATTTTGCTCTGCCGGCAGGAGGACTTGAGCTACGAGGAAATCGCCGACATCCTGGACTGCTCGCTTTCGGCCACGAAATCGCTCATCCATCGCGGCCGCGAAACGCTGAAAGAAAAGCTCAAATCCTATTTGCGCACCGGCGATTGGCACGAGCCGAAGTGAAAATTCTGCTTGCCCGCCTGAACCCGGCACCTTATTTCCCGGAGCGCATTGCACGCGCAACACAAATTATGAAATCATCTCTTCTTCTGTCCCTGGTTCTGGGCACATACGCCACGATTGCCGGCGCGCAAACCAATTCCGTCACCGCCAGCAATTCCGCCGATCCGTATGCCCATGAGACAACCGCCCAACGCGACGCGCGCATGAAATGGTGGCGCGAGGCGCGGTTCGGCATGTTTATCCACTGGGGCGTTTATTCCGTGCCCGCCGGCACCTACCATGGCACGAACGTTCCGGGTATCGGCGAATGGATCATGAACAAAGGCAAGATTCCCGTCGCCGAATACCGCGAATACGCCAAACAGTTCAACCCGACAAATTTCAACGCCGACGCCTGGGTCAGGCTCGCGAAACAAGCCGGCATGAAATACATCGTCATCACCTCCAAACATCACGACGGCTTCGCCATGTTCGACTCCCGGGCGAGCGACTGGAACATCGTCCAAGCGACGCCATTCGGTCGCGACCCGCTCAAGGAACTGGCCGCCGCCTGCAAAAAGAACGGTATCAAACTCGGCTTTTATTATTCGCAAGCGCAGGACTGGAACAACGGCGGCGCCGCCTCCGGCGGCAAATGGGACAAGGCCCAGGAGCGCAGCATGGACGATTACATTGACAAAGTTGCCGTGCCGCAGGTGAAGGAGTTGCTCAGTCATTACCGCCCATTCCCCGCCGTGCTCTGGTGGGACACGCCGAGGGACATGAACCCGGAGCGCGCCGGAAAACTGATCGCCCTGCTGAAAATGAAACCCGGCATCATCCACAACAACCGGCTCGGCGGTGGTTTCAAGGGCGACACCGAAACCCCGGAGCAACACATCCCGGTCGCCGGCTACACCAACCGTGACTGGGAAACCTGCATGACCATCAATGACACCTGGGGCTACAAATCCTACGACACTAATTTCAAGTCCACGGAAAAATTGCTGCGCAACCTGATTGACATCGCCAGCAAGGGCGGCAACTACCTGCTCAACGTCGGGCCGGATGCCACCGGCGTGATTCCCGAACCCGAAGCCCAGCGACTCCGGGAAATGGGCGCGTGGATGCAGGTGAATGGCGAGGCCATCTACGGCACCACCGCCAGTCCTTTCAAGCAACAACTTCCGTGGGGCCGTTGCACCAGGAAAGTCACTTGGCGCGGCACGACGCTTTATCTCCACGTCTTTGACTGGCCAAAGGACGGCAAACTGGTCGTGCCTGGCCTGAAAAACCGGGTGAAATCGGTTTGGCTGCTGGCGGATCCGCATCATAAATCGCTGGCAACCGAAAGCAACGCCGAGGGTTTGGCCATCACCGTTCCCGCCACCGCGCCTGACGCCATCTCATCAACCGTCGTGGTGAAAATCAAAGGTGCGCTGGAGATTCAATGAGGCTCATCCACCGCGGACGCGAATCGAGGAGCGTGCGTTCCGGAGGGTGGAACTCCGCGACGCCCTGACCGGCGGAAGTGTGGGGCTCGTGGAACTCGCCCCTCCGAAATCGCGGACGCGAAACGCTCAAGGAAAAGCTCAAACGCTACCTGCGCACCGGCGATTGGACGGATTGAAATTCAGGCCCGTAAAAATTTCCCGACAAAATCCGTCGGCGAAACGGCTTTGATCGGCGAGAGCTTGTAATCCTTCACGTTGCGCGTCACGATGAAGTCAGCTTCAAAGCGCCGGGCGCAAACACTTTGCAAGGCGTCCTCAAAATCGGAAAAACCCGCGCGAATCGCCTCCCGTGCCAATTCCTTGTCACCGCTGACAACTTCCACGAACGAAAGCAAATCCTCAAAGAATTTCAGCGCTTTCCGGCCATCTTCCGCCAGATAATAAGCATTGGCGAGCGTGTGCCACGCAATCGCGCCGTGAACCTCGCCTGATTCACAGGCGTCCAGGACACGCGCGGAATCGGCCAGAAATTTTTCGCGGCCAGCCATCACGTCCAGCAACACGTCGCAATCCAGCAGGATTTTCACAGATATTTTTTGGCGAGCAGCGTTCCCCGGCGATCCGATTTCCCCGGCGTGCGCAAAGCGGCGTTGCCCGCCCAGCGTTCGGAGAACGGCTTGCCGCTATGGGCGTGATTGCGCCCCCCGAGAAAAAAACCTTCCACGAGCTTTGACATGCTGGTCTTTTTCTTTCGGGCGAGCTGGCGGCCAAAAGCAAGGGACTCTTTGCTTAAATGAAGATGGATGCGCTGCACGCTCATGCCCACAAACTAGCATTTGTGGGCCTTAAGTCAAGAAGCCAGCGCGGACGCGAAACGCTGAAGGAAAAACCCAACCGTTTCCGCGCACCGGCGATTGGAGTGAACCAAAGTGAAAATTCCCCCGTTGCGTCCAGCATGGTTGCGGCGTAGTTTTCCACCATGCCGATGACATTGGATCAAATCGTCGAAGAAGCGAGTCATTTGCCGCGAGAACAGGTGGCGGAAGTGGTGGATCGCCTGACGCTTGCCTTGCACACCGACGTTGAGCCGGAGGTTGAAACCGCTTGGAAACAGGAAACCCGCCGCCGTCTCGCCGAACTGGAAAACGGCAAGGTTCAGGCCATTCCCGGTGACGTTGTCAGCAGTCGCATCCGCAAAATCGTGGGGCGGTAAAACCGCACGCCTTCCATCCCGAAGCGGCGGAGGAATACGCCGAGGCCGCAAAATATTACACGGAGATTTATCCCGATCTTGGCAGACGTTTTTACGACGAGATGGAACGCCTCATCCGCGACATCCGCCGCGAACCGAAACGCTTCCGCCGATTCGATCCGCCAGCCCGGAGGCATTTTTCAAATGTTTTCCCGTATGCAGTGATTTACGTCGAGCAACCCGACCGCATCTGGATTTTGGCGATGATGCACCTCAACCGCCGTCCCGGTTATTGGAAGGGCCGCGTTTAGAAAATGCAGACGCGAAACGCTCAAGGAAAAACTCAAACGCTATCTGAGCGCCGGCGACTGGGCGGAATAAATTTTCGCCAGTTTCGGACGGTGGAGCGCTGCGACGCCCTGACCGGCCTGAAATATGGGGGCTCGTGGAACTCGCCCCTCCGAAATTTATCGGTCCCGTTTCAACAGAAATTCCGCCAAAGCTTCGAGAGCGACAGCTTTGCCTTTGAATCCCGCAATGCGGGACAGCGCGGCGAAAGCTTTGGCCGTCAGTTGTTCTGCAATCTTCCGCGATTTTTCCAGGCCCACAATCGCCGGATAGGTCGCCTTTTGCGACCGCGTGTCCTTGCCCGCCGTTTTGCCGAGCTGCTCGCTGGTCTGCGTCACGTCCAGAATGTCGTCAATCACCTGGAACGCGAGGCCGACGTGATAACCGAAATCCGTCAGTGCCTTGAGTTGCGCCGCCGTGCAGTTCGCGCTCATGCCGCCCAGCCGCACGGAACAGCACAGCAACGCGGAGGTCTTGCGCTCGTGGATGTATCGCAATTCTTCCACGGAAAGTTTTTTGCCTTCGCCTTCGAGATCCGCGACCTGCCCGGCGACGAGTTGCAGCGAGCCGGCGGCCTTCGCGATTTCCAGAATAATTTTCTGGTGCGGATAGCGCGGCCAGCCTTTGGCTTGCGCGGCGATTTCAAACGCCAGCGTCAGCAACGCGTCACCCGCGAGCACGGCGATGCCGTCACCGAAGACCTTATGGTTGGTCGGCTTGCCGCGGCGGAAATCGTCGTTGTCCATCGCCGGCAGATCGTCGTGGATGAGCGAGTAGGTGTGGATGCACTCGACGGCGCAGGCGA
>OCZT010005849.1_pt1 | contig 12214 bp, 12 predicted proteins | sample 1539031 | NCBI WGS metagenome assembly OCZT01 (sample SAMEA3539308, study PRJEB22396) | soil metagenome | biome: tundra; feature: field; material: soil | place: USA | collected 2010-05 | depth 0.15 m
GAAATGCTAAGGAAATGATTGATGATGGGAAAGGTGTAGGTTTAACTGGCAAGGCTGTTTATCTCGATTTCGCTGAAGCTATCCAGAGATTAGGGAAAGATTCAATAACTGAGAAATATGGTAACCTTTTTGAAATGTATGAACAGATAACTAATGAGGATCCTTATAAAGTTCCGATGAGAATATATCCCGCATCTCATTATACAATGGGCGGGCTCTGGGTTGATTATAATTTAATGACTACTATCCCCGGCTTGTTTGCTTTAGGCGAATGTAATTTCTCGGATCATGGCGCTAACCGGTTGGGTGCCAGTGCTTTAATGCAGGGATTGGCTGATGGATATTTTATTATCTCCTATTGTATTGGTGACTATCTTGCTCAATCAAAAAAAGATAAACTTACTATCGATGCTCCTGAATTTAAACAAGCAGAAAAAGATGTTAGCGATAAAATTAATCGATTATTAAATGTAAATGGAAGCAAAACTGTCGATGAATTACATAGAGAACTTGGTATGGTTATGTGGGATTATGTAGGCATGTCACGTAATGCCGATGGTCTTAACAAAGCTAAAAAAATGATTAAGGATATTCGTGAAGACTTCTGGAAAAATGTTAAAATAATTGGCACTAATGAAGAAATAAATCAGTCCCTCGAAAAAGCTGCTAGGGTTGCTGATTTCCTTGAACTCGGTGAACTGATTGCTGAAGATGCTTTGCAGAGAATGGAATCCTGTGGCGGCCATTTCAGAGAGGAAAGCCAGACTGAAGAAAATGAAGCTAAAAGAGATGATGAGAATTTTTCTCATGTAGCTGCCTGGGAATATACAACGGCAGATAAACCAGAAGTTCTGCATAAAGAACAGCTTCAATTTGAATTCGTTAAACCTTCGCAAAGGAGTTATAAATAATGGCAGTATTGAATTTACATCTCAAAGTTTGGCGGCAAAAAAATAACGAAGACAAAGGTCATTTTGTAGATTATAATATCCAGGATATTTCAACTGAAATGTCTATTCTGGAAATGCTCGACGTTCTGAATGAAAAACTTATTAAGGAAGGTCAGGATCCGGTTGCCTTTGAACACGACTGCCGGGAAGGCGTCTGTGGTTGCTGCGGCATTTTTATTAACGGTAGGGCGCATGGCCCTCTGAAAAGGATTACTACTTGCCAGCTGTATATGCGTCATTTCAAGGATGGTGAAACTATTGTCCTTGAACCGTGGAGAGCTAAAGGATTCCCGGTCCTTAAAGATCTTATGGTTGATAGGTCCGCTTTCGATAGAATAATTGCCGCTGGCGGTTTTGTAGCTGTTAATACTGGCGGGGCTCCGGACGCAAATGCTGTACCTATTCCAAAGCATAATCTGGAGAAAGCTCTTGATGCTGCAGAATGCATCGGTTGTGGTGCTTGCGTTGCCGCATGTAAAAATGCCTCTGCTATGTTGTTCGTTAGCGCTAAAGTTTCTCACTTGGTACGGCTTCCTCAAGGGAAACCTGAACGCGAAAAAAGAGTTTTTGCTATGCTGAATCAAATGGAAAAAGAAGGCTTTGGCTCCTGCACCAATACTGAAGCTTGCTCCGCCGAATGTCCCAAAGGAATTTCTATGGATGTAATAGCTCAACTTAGACGTGAATATTTTAGGGCGTCTATTAGGCACGAAAAAAATTAAAATAGATATTAACTCTACTTTTAAGGGCGGAAGTTTCGCCCTTTTTTATTTTAATCCATTGATAAGAAATATTGATAACATTTGTTTATTTTAACCCTGACATTTCGGAATATTAAGAATGTTTGAGAAAGAAATTAAATTTATAGTCGATTTTTCATTAAATAAAGTGAAGAACCTTGGTTCTTTCTTTTCTTTTGAAAAATTACTCACTACCGATATACATCCGGCAATTCTGCATTATATATCTGCTGAAATAGATTTTTTGATATTTGAGGATAGGAAGAAACTTATCCAGAATTCGTTATTTGATTACTCAGGTCCTGAAATAGCAAAATATTTTAATCTCATCGGAGAAGAAGTTAAAAAATCAAGGAAGATTTCCGTTGAAGATATCAAGAAACTTATTACTCAGGCTGTTTCATTTAATGTGAATTTTGTGGCTCGTCCTAAGTGGTCATTGTCTAAATTGATTTTTAATGATTCCGACCTGAAGCCCATTGAAGAAATAAAACTCTCCCTTAATTATGTCTATTATTATGAATACCTGAAGAATATTCTATTATCATATTTAAATAAAAAAAAATCAGTTTCTTTAACCTTAATTGAATTTGAAGTCCTGCTTAATAAAATAGATAAAGAACTTTTTTCTGCCCAATCAAATAAATTGGTAGATAATACTCTATACTCTATTGCGGATTTTATGAACACTGGGAGCAGCAGTAATAAGGTTCCGGTCCAATCGGTTGAAGTATTCTTTAAGGAAAGAAATCTTATAGAATATTTATTTAAACTGAGGCGCTCTCTCCCAATTGATTCTAAACAGAAATATTCTGTTGAAGAGTTGCGTTCTATTATTTATTCTGCTACGCCTTTGGATAAACAAGTGACAGGTGTAGTGGAACCTGAGGTATTAGAAATTCCAACTGAGGATTCTCGCGATATTCCTGAAGTACCTGTCTCTCAACCTGAAAAGTCCACTGAGGAATTGTTAAAAGAACTGAATGACCTGAATGAACCCTTCGATTTCATTAGTGATAAAAATTCAGATGTGGAAGAAAATGTTGATGAGGAGATAATTATTTCTTCTTCCGAAGAAGATGAGCTTTTGAAATTATATGATGACGAGCTTAAATCACTTGAAGAACTTGAAGAAGAGATCAAGGACGATAAGGGAGAAATAGAATTGGATATTTCCCACAAGGGAATTCTTGATGAATTTTATGATTTTGGAAATGATCCTGAAGATGAACTGTTGAATGTTGACGAAACCTCTGTTGATTCGGAGGATAAGGATCTTCTTGCGGACAGCAAAGAAACAGAAAATCTTACTGATGGAACTGAAGATGAAGCTGGAATTGAGAAAGTACAGGATTCGCGTTTTAGGGGAAGAAATAATTTCCCCAATGATTTGTTAACTTATCTTAAAGATAAAGAAATCGACAAAATTGTGAATTCCGTTTTTGATGAAGATCGTGAAGATTTCGCGATTTCTATGGATAGGATTTCTGAATGTTCCTCTTATGATGAAGCTACTGAAATATTAAAAAGCGTTTTTCTTACTTACAGAGTTAATCCATATTCAAGGGATGCTGTCGCTCTTACCAATGCTGTCGCAAATTATTTTAATCAGGTTTAACTAACATGTTCATTGATTATACAGAAGTTGAAATTAAAGCCGGTAGAGGTGGCGACGGCGCTGTAACCTTCCGAAGGGAAAAATATGTTCCCAAAGGCGGCCCTTCTGGTGGAGACGGGGGAAGAGGTGGGCATATTTATTTTCAGGCTCACCATAATCTTTCTACTCTCCTGGATTTCAGATACCATAAAAAATATATTGCTGAAAATGGTGATCCTGGAGCTTCTGCGCTTAAACATGGTAAAGATGGAGAGGATATTACCATTAAAGTTCCGGTGGGTACGATTATTAAGGATGCCGAATCCCAAAAAATACTTTTTGACCTTGATGAAAATGATAAAAGAGTGATGATAGCTAAAGGAGGAAGAGGGGGTAAGGGGAATAGCAATTATGCTACTTCTACAAATCAGGCACCCCGGTTTGCCGAACAGGGTAGGGAAGGCGATGAGAAAAAAATAATTTTAGAGCTTAAATTAATCGCTGATGTAGGTTTGGTTGGTTTTCCTAATTCTGGTAAATCTACTCTTATATCAACAATCTCCTCTGCTCGTCCTAAAATCGCCGATTACCCTTTTACTACGCTTGAACCTAACCTTGGCATTGTTCAGTATAAAGATTTCCAGAGCTTTACCGTTGCAGATATTCCTGGTATTATTGAAGGTGCACACCAGGGCAAAGGATTGGGTATAAAATTTTTAAGGCATATTGAAAGGACCAAAATCCTTCTTTTCCTTATTGATATAACTTCTGAAAATCATCAGAAAGATTTTACTGTATTATTCAATGAATTGAAAAGCTATTCTCCTGAGCTTGCTAAAAAACTTAAAATCGTTTCTTTCTCCAAGTCCGATCTGCTTCCGGAAGAAGAATTAATAAAACTTAGTAAGAAAAAGATTAGAAATGCTGATTCGAAAACCTTGATTTTTTCATCAGCTACAAAACAGGGAATTTCAGAACTTATCGATTATTTATGGGAAGCTCTGAAGAAGAAGTAAAAAGAAAATTTCTTTGAAATAAATCCTATTGTTTCTATATTTACTAGCTAAAATTTAATTATTGGCGGGGTAGCTCAGTAGGTTAGAGCAATGGAATCATAATCCATGTGTCGGGGGTTCGACTCCCTCCCCCGCTACCATTTTAGGAGTTAAAATATGTATACTATATTAGTGCTTTTTGTTACAATTATCTCAATATTTTTGATCATAATGGTTCTTCTTCAATCTAGTAAGGGGGGAGGATTAGCTGGAACTTTCGGCGGTGGCAATATGGGCTCCATGTTTGGAACCAGAAGAACCGCAGATTTCTTAAGCAAAGCTACATGGTGGCTGGGCGGAAGTTTGGCTGCTTTGGCATTGATCATTAACTTGTTTTTCCTGCCTGGTAGATCATCTGCATCCGATAGAGAGAGTATCATACAGAAATCCGGGAGACAGAGTGTCCCTACTACACCTACTGTTCCTAGACAAAATCCAAGTGTTCCCCCTGGGAAACCATAAGAAGCTTAAATTAAAAAAGGCTGTTATAACAGCCTTTTTGTTTTTAGTTTCTGAATCTTTATTTCCAATCCGTTAAAATCTTCACTATCTCATCCTGAATTTCATGATGAAATCTGTTCCCTTTCTTATCAAATTCCATTATTATGCTGATTATCAGATCATCGCCTTTAGCTGTAGTCAAATAACCTGATAGTGAAGAGATTCCGTCTAGTGTACCGGTTTTCCCATGTAAATTATTTTCTGCACTTGTACCGGTAAACCGGTTTCTTAAAGTCCCATCTACCCCGGCTATGCTCAAGGATTTGTAATAATCTTCAAAATTAGCTATGTCAAAATACATTTTCTCTAAAATGCCAGCTATAGATATCGGAGTAACCTGGTCGAATCTGGAAATACCCGATCCGTCTAATATAGAGGAACCTCTTAAATATACTCCATTCTCTTCTAGGAAATTTGTTATGGCTTGTGTCGAATAAAATGAGTTTCCTTGCTGTTTCGATGATTCGGCACCTATTGTTTTGAAAAGACATTCGGCAAGAAAATTATCACTGTGTTTATTAATTAGACTTATCAGATTCCTGAGAATAATTTTTGATTCAGCAAGTGTTACTGCATTTCCGGGTGTTTCTCCTTTCATACATATCCCGCCCACTTCAATACCTTCAGCAGCAAGCTTTTCTCTCAATAGTTTAGCTGCATGCAGTGGAGGATCACTAACATTTGTCGTGTATGACTTCATTCTCCTTCTTATTTTTTTGTAGGTTACTTCTCTGTTTCTGTCTATTACAATTGCTGAAATGGGTGGAAGACTGACATTTGCTACTTCATCGGTTATCCAGTCTCCTCGAAAATAAACATCATCAAAATATGTATCATCACCTATTATGCGTCCGGTAATTTTTCTAATTCCCTTGCTTTTGATTGTGTTCACCATAACTTCTAAATCTGAAACTGTAAAGGTTGAATTACCATATCCCTTTATAAAAATGTCACCATTAATTACCCCGTTTTTAATATTCAGATCATTGGTCATTATTTTTGTAAATAATGGGAAATCTCCCCCAAGCAGCGAAAGTGCTGTCGCTGTTGTAAATAGCTTGGTATTAGAGGCGGGAGTCATCGAAACGAAAGCATTTTTCTGGAAGATAGTATCCTGTGTTAGTGGATTATAGATTATTATACCCACATTTGTAGAAGCAGGTAGCTTACCTACGATATTGGCAATAATACCTTTAATCTCTTCTTTAGAAGAGGCAAAGGAAACAGAAATGAATAATAAAAAGAGAATAAATATTTTTTTCATAAAAAAGAATAATAAAAAGTGTGTTTTCTTATTAAGAATGATTAAATTTGCCATTCAAAAATTTTGAAAAGCCAATTGGAAATATAAAGTATCATATTTCAAATAAAAGGCTTAATTAACAGTCTAAAAATATTTTTTTCAGGACAGGTAAACAAATGGTTAAAAAAAAGACGCTTCAAAAAGCTTACGAGAATGAAGAATTCCTTAATTCATCAGATGCTAGAATTCTTAGGATACTTGCAGAATTCCTTGAGCCACAGGGCAAATTCAAGAAACATAATATTGCTGACACAATCGTTTTCTTCGGATCAGCTAGGCTCCTTCCAAGAGATCAGGCCGTTAAGGCCTTAAATAAATTTAATACTCTCGATCCTAAAAAGGTAAAAGGATTCGCTGAAAAACTTAGAGCTGCCCAGCATGCTGTATTAATGTCTAATTATTATGAGGATGCTGTCAAATTATCCAAAAGGTTGACTGAATGGTCGCTCGGTTTTAATTCTTCTTCCAATAGGTTTATTATTTGTACCGGGGGAGGTCCTGGTATTATGGAAGCTGCAAATAAAGGCGCTAAACTGGCAGGGGGACTCTCAATCGGTCTCAATATAAGTATTCCTTTTGAACAGTTTGTAAATAAATATGTCTCTCCTGATCTGAGTTTTGAATTTCATTATTTCTTCATGAGGAAATTCTGGTTTGCTTACCTTGCTAAGGCCCTCATTGTTTTCCCTGGTGGTTTCGGTACTATGGATGAATTCTTCGAGATAATGACTCTCGTCCAAACAGGTAAAATAAAAAAGAAGCTTTTAATGGTTGTGTATGATGAGAAATACTGGAAAAGTATTATAAATCTCGAAAACCTTCACAGTAACGGTATGATTAATAAAGAGGACTTGAATCTGTTCTCATTCTGCAATACTGTCGATGAAGCCTTCAATCTGATTACTAAACACTTTGAAGATAATTATCTTAATGACAAAGTAGTAAAAGTAATCGAACCAAAGATTGCCCTCAAATAGGGTATTATAAAAAATCCCACCTTAGGGTGGGATTTACTTACCTGAAATATCAATTTTTAGATCAATTAAAATCTGCGTTCCAATGTTTCAGTTCGGTGAGCTCTTCTTGCGGCTTTAATTCTCTCCATCCTCTTTTTAATTGATGGCTTTAAAAAGAAAGTCCTTTTCTTAAATTCCTTTAAGATTCCGGAACGTTCGTATTTCTTCTTAAATCTCTTTAGAGCTTTGTCGATGGATTCGTTCTCGCCAATAGTAATACCTACCAAGTTCTCACCTCACTTTAATGGTAATTTCAAATAGTTAATGATTCAATTAATTTCTTATGTCCGGATTTCTGAAATTCTACTGCTATAGAACTTCTTCCATTCGATAATATTTGTTTGGAAACTACTTTTCCGAAATCATCCCAGTTCTTGTGATATATCGATTCACCTACTGTAAAAGATTTCGAAGGAGCATATAATGAACAATCTCCTGCTTCTATTCCTTCAAGAGAAGGTTTTGCCTCTTTGAGAGTTTCGGCCATATCTATGACCATGGTCTGCTTGCATTTTTTGCATTTAGCCCAGCGTTTATTCTCCTGTCCATTTACATCACCAGCTAATTCCATTTTCCTTATGCCGTTACACACACCACAAAAAGCTTCAACATTTTTAATTCTAGCCATTACAAATAACCTTTTAATAGATTAAACGGATTTTAAATTTAGGGAAGTTTTTTCCGATAAGCAAGTTATTTCGGGGTTTAAATATCGTTTTTTAGACTAAAAAGAGCTTTCCGTTACCTATTTTGTATTTTATAAGTCCATCTTTTTTAATCAGTATGTTAGTTGTATCTCCTATTTTCAGTCTGCCGCCGATTGGCTCAACATAATAACCTGCAAGATCACAATCCTCGTTTCCATAAAAATTTGTTAAATCCCCGATCTCCTCAATGCATGAAATAATCTTTGTATTACCTGAGTTTTCATCAAAATCCTCATTGTTATTAATCCCTATATCAATTAGACTCACTTTATTCTCATTCTTGATTCTCAGGTTTCTTAAGATCAAATCATATAAATATTCTTTATTAAATGAAAGATTATTATACAATTCATAGGATTCATTATCATAATCATTATCAATTATGATGTTGATTGCTGAAAGAAGAAGAATAAAATTTAGTTTCCTGATAAATTGTTTCTCCTTGTCATCTTTCCAACCTCCCGATTCAATTAAAATGGTACTTGTTCCAAGTCCTTGAAATGTATCGCCAAATGACCTTGGTTCATAACCCTCCTCATACTTTGAAATATGTCCTGGAATATAATTATTCATAATACGAATCAAACCGCTAATGATTTTTATTGCGTTTCCGCGGGTAACATTTACGGAACCTCTTTGATCAAAAAGTGGTGCAAGAAATGATATAGCTGCAGTTTTATGTGTATTTCCGGCCGTATATCTTATATTTTGGTCATGGAGATTAAAACCGAAATCTGCATTTATCATGTCAAATGTATTCCTTAATATCTTCCCTTCAGGGGACTGCATCCTTATCGCATCCCTGTTTATGTCTATATCAAGATAATTTCCTCTTTTGAACTCCTCAGCTCCATCTGGATTGACCATCGGAAGGAAGTAAAGTGATGCATTATTAAATATCTTCTGCCTGACTGAGTCAAAACCATCTCTCTCTGATAAAAAATTGAAAATATCAAACAAAGCCATCGTGGCTGTTGATTCATCCCCATGCATCTGGGACCACATAAAGATTTTCTTTTCCCCTTTCCCCGTAGTAATTAAATTTATATCTCTTCCTGAATAGGACTCTCCCTGTTTTGACACATGAAAAATTTTATCGTCGAGTCTATTAATTAACTTAGAAATATCAGAATGTTTAATCCTTCTTGTTGTAAGTGATTTTCCTTTATAATTGAAATAATTGTAGTAAAGCGCAGCTGCAAATTCAAAATCCATCGGTCATATCCTTTGGAAAAAACACTTTTTATTACTTCTTTGTTTCTTAAATTTAATCAATAAATTATATATTATCTATGGAAACACTTAATATTGGATCTATTGCTCCTGATTTCAATTTACCAGGAATTGATGGTCATAATTATTCGCTCGGCTATTTTAATGGGGGAAAAGGATTTATCATCATATTCAGTTGTAATCATTGTCCTTATGTCCGCGCTTATGAAAACAGAATAATGAAAATACAATCAGATTACGGTAATAAAGGAGTGGGTGTCTTTGCCATAAATTCCAATGATTCAGATCAGTATGAGGATGATTCTTTTGAAAACATGAAAACAAGAGGGGAGCAAATGGCTTTTAATTTCCCCTACTTGCGGGACGAAGATCAAAATGTTGCCAAAGCATATGGCGCCACTCATACTCCTGAAATATTTCTGTTTAATAACCAAAGGAAATTGGTGTTCCATGGGAAAATTGATGATAACTGGAGGGATGAATCTAAAGTTAAATCAATGTACTTGAGAGACGCGATTGAAGAACTTATTGCTGGAAAAGAAATCTCAGTTCCCGAAACTTTTACTATCGGGTGTACCATCAAGTGGAAACCTTAAGTTACAACTCCCATATTGTCTTCAAATGCTTCCAATAATTTTAAGGGATCAGGACTTACCGCAAAACAATAAAGAGGGTAGAGACGGGAATATGTTTTGATTATTTTGGTCAGTATCTCAGCGGAATAGATCTGTTTGCTCTCCGACTCAATCTCCATTTCTAAAAGAACATGTTTTACTAACGAGAATTTTTCAAAGCTCTTATTAGCGTCAAACCTGTTTATTATTAACTCTGGCTTTTTATTTATACTATGAAAACTGAATTTACCGTTTATCTTATAAGAAGAAAATATATTAATAATTTCATCCCTGTATTCATTTAGATTTCTCTTGAAAAATAACTCCTCGCCCTCTGTATTATTAAGAAATAATCCGAAATCGATTCCTGTTTTATCAAAATAAAGATAGAATTCACTATCCATTTTGAACCTGCCGAAATGTACTAGAAAATAGTTCTTGTATGGATCCCCTTTGGAAAAACGCATATCATTACTTATTCGCATTATGGTCTGGTTAAATTTTGGCTCGGTTCTGATTACAGGATTTAGTTGGTTAAAAAAAGGAGCGATTGAAGTAATAAATGATTTTGCCGGAAGTACAAGGTGCTCCTCATATTCATTCCTATGCTTCGCAAACCATTGAATATTGTTATTCTTTTCCAGTCCCTTAAGGTATTTGAATGCTCCAGGATGAAACCCCTCAAAAGGTGGAATTGTTTGGGTCAATACATCATTCCGATGTTTAGTGTTATGAATATTCCCCCAAGATCATTCTCTAGTCTTCCGTTAGTTAAGCTTGTGTCCAGAATTTCAATCCCTTGGTTAAAGAAATGAACTATATAATATCTTATATTAAGCCCAACAAGACTTGATTTATCCAATCCGAAATTAGCTCCAATTCCAAAATATCCGCCTATTGTATACCTGGCTTGAGCTTTACCGAATGCATTGAAAAATTCTCTGGCATATGGAGTAGTTACAACTATAGAAGGTCCAATTGCAGCATCAATATAAGGCCGTAAATTATCAAAAATAGTATTTTCAAATACTCTGTACTGCATACCGAAATTCAGCGGAAGAAGGAAAGCTCTATTTATTTTGTTTTGAGTATAGGTATTCCCATAAATATCTACATATGTAAATTCCTGTGGATCCTTCGCTTCAGATATAGAAAAATCAGTAAATAGGGTTATTGTCTCTGAAACAGTTCTTCTATAAAATGTACCTAATCCAAACCCTCCCTCGCTGAATATCAAATCCATTCCAAATGCATTTTTCGGAAATACAATCGATACTTTATCAGGCGCTAATTCTCCTATTCCTTGTGCTTTTATATTTAAAGAAGGGATTATTAAAATTGCAGCAATTATTAGATATTTCATAAGTCGTTTATTTTTTATATTAAATATCAGCTAACTGTACACAAATTTCAATATAAAAATATAGATTCTATGATCTTTTTATCACATTTTAACACTCACATTATATAATATATGCCCCTAAATCTTGAAATAAAAATTCAGTTGGATTCCCATGAATCAGCATTAACCGTTCTAAAAAATTTACATGCAGAATTTGTCAAAGATATAAATCAGAAAGATGTTTATTACACCATGCAGGGTTCCTTATTAAAGCTTAGAGTTGAAGATGAGGGAGAAAGTCTTATAAAATATAACCGGGATGAAATAAACCCCGACCGCTTTTCCGATTATGATGTTATTTATTTGAAGTCCTCTGGTTCTGAGAAAATCTTTAATTCTATATTCACCGTCGAAGCCATTGTCCTAAAAAAGAGGTCATTATATTTATATAATAATACGAGGATTCACCTTGATACCGTTCAGGGTCTTGGGACGTTTATGGAATTCGAAACCCTTGTAATTAACGGGATGGACGACGCCAAAGAAAGGTTTAACTTCTTAATACAGGAATTTGGAATAGATGTAACAAAACAAATTAAATGTTCTTATAGAGATCTGATTTTAAATAAATGATATTTGCAAAAAGTAATGCTGAGGAATCGGATATTGAACTATTACTCAGCGAAAAAATAAATGCCGGCAAGTTAAACGAACTCCTCCTGGTAGTTCCTACAAACCGGAAAGTTAGATATCTGAGAAAGGAACTTATCTCTCGTTCACCGGGTGGTATTTGCGGTCAAATGAACCTTGCTACTATTGGTACTTTATCCCAGCAGCTATTCTTTGGTAACAAGGATTTTAGGGATGAGATTCTTTCTGAAGCAGCTGCCGCAGTATTATTGAAACAAAGTTTCCGGGAAGTCGACCTGAATTACTTTTCTAATTATAAGAAAAACATCCCTTCCGGCACTCTTGAAAGAATTAAAAACGTAATCTCTCAATATAAACGATTAGGCATCTCCCCCGAGAGACTAAAAGAAGAGGCTCAGCTATTATCAGGTTCAGAAAAATTAAAAGCCTTGGATATCTCTCTCATCTATGATCGCTATAGCATAAAGATAAATGAACTTAAATTGTTTGAAATGGGGGATATGTA
>OCZT010005850.1_pt1 | contig 12213 bp, 11 predicted proteins | sample 1539031 | NCBI WGS metagenome assembly OCZT01 (sample SAMEA3539308, study PRJEB22396) | soil metagenome | biome: tundra; feature: field; material: soil | place: USA | collected 2010-05 | depth 0.15 m
GTAGGGCCACTGCCAGCCGAAGTGCTGGCCGACCCAGGTGGTTACAGGTACGCCGATGATGTTGGCCACGGTCAACCCCGCGAGCATCATTGACACCGCCCAGGTGCGCCGGTGCTTGGGCACCAGGGAGGCTGCGACCACGGCGCCGATACCGAAGAACGCCCCATGCGGCAGACCCGAGAGGAACCGGGCGAGCATCAGCTGCGGATAGCTGGCCGCCATCGAGGAGGCGATGTTGCCTGCCGCGAAGGCGACCATGAGCCAGATCAGGACCGATTTGCGTGACACCCGGGCGGCCAGCGTCGCAATCAGCGGGGCGCCCACGACAACGCCAAGTGCGTAGGCCGAGACGATATGGCCGGCAGCCGGGATCGTGATACCGACCCCGCTGGCGATCTGCGGGAGCAGACCCATGGTGACGAACTCGGTTGTGCCGATGGCGAATCCACCGATCGCGAGCGCAAAGATCGCGAGGTTGACATGTCGGGAGGAGGCCGGGGCGTCGACGCCGAGAAGATCGATTTCCGCCGCGATCCCGGGGCCGGTCACTGCTGAATCACTGCCCAATGGTCGCAGTCGCGCAGGGTTTGTCGAAATGCGGCCAGCCCTGCACGGCAGACTATGGCCCCATGAAGCCGGCGCCCACCTCCCAGCACACGTCCGGGGTCAACTACTACGCCACCTCCCAGCGGATCCACTTCGAGGATCTGTCGTCCGCGGTCAGGGCGGCCGCGGACGGCGCCCTGGGTTCACCGGTCGTCCGGGCGGCCGCGCCGGTCACCTCCGGCTTCACGAGCGCGTATGCCGGTGCGGTGTGGCTCCAAAACGGTCGCCAGGCCTTCCTGAAGGCGGCAGGACCCGAGCCTGCCTACCCGGTGCAGGCCCTGAGCAGAGAGGCGCTGGTGCTCGAGGCGTTAGCCGGCCAGATCCCTGCGGTGCCGATGATCGGGGCGGGCAGGTCCAGCGACGGCGGCCAGGTCCTGGCACTGGAGTGGGTCGAAGGGCATCTGCCGGGGTTCCCGTGGACGGACAATGAGATTGCACTGGTCCGTTCGGCCTGCGAGCAGGTCTCGGAGGTGCCCACCGCAGCGCTGACCACTCTGGCGCCGGTGCACGTGGCAGACGACATGCTTGGCGGCGTTGAGTTGCACGACGCCCTCACTGATGGGTTGACACTTCCAGGCTCCCTGGACCTCCTCCCGCGCTGGCTTCCCACCTGGATCGACGAAGTGGTCGCACTGGCTGGCGACACCGATGCGCTGCGGGTCGAGAACCATCTCAACCACTGCGACCTGCGCCCCGATAACCTGCTCATCGCACGGGCAGCAGGCACCGCGGGCGGGCCGGCATACCTGCTGGACTGGAACTGGGTGACGCTGGGACCGCCGTGGTGCGACTGGGTGGCGTTGATCCCGAGCATGCAGGCGCAAGGACACGACCTCGCCAAGCTGCTGGACTCCACGCCCCTAACCCGGTCGGCAGACCCGCATGCTCTTGACGTCTGGATTGCCTTGGTGGCGGTCTACATGCTGGCTGGATGTCAGGCCGAGCCACCACCGGGCACCACAGGGGCCCTTCGCCGCCAGCAACGCTACTACGCGGGGATCTTCCTGGACACCCTGGCCAGCCACCGTGGCTGGCTGTGATCAGTCCAGTGCGAAGGTCTTTCCAGCACGCGCCATCGCCTTGGTCTCCTCCTCGAGCTCGTCGGCGGCCAGGATGGACGGCAGCAGATTCGGCTCGAGGGTCATCGCCCGGAACACCTGGGCGATGGTGACCCCGTGGGCCGGGCGACTCACGACGGTGAGCGCATCGCCAGCCCGGACATACCCGGGGCTGACGACGCTCAGGTAGGTGCCCGGCATGGCTGCTCTGGCAAACGTCCGCAACCAGCCGCGTTCGGCTATCCAGCCGCGGAAGGTGCCACACGGTATCCGCGGGACGCTCACCGCCAGCTCCAGCTCGTCCCCGATCCTCCAACGCTCGCCGATCACCGCCCCGTTGACGTCAACCCCTGTGGTGGTGAGGTTCTCGCCGAACACTCCGCCGGGCAGGCCTCGACCCAGAACGGACTCCCAGTGGTCGAGATCTTCCCGGGCATAGGCGTAAACGGCTTGCGTATCGCCCCCGTGGTTAAGCCGGTCACACACAGTGTCGCCGACCAGCCCGCCACCCAGTCCGTCCTGTTTGGTGCCGGGTGCTCGCACAAGGACCGACTGCGATGTCGGGACCTTGTCGATGCCGGTCAGGGCCTGGCCGCGTTTGTACGGATTCGCCTGGACGCGGGCCAGGTTCACCGAGAGCACCCGGCTCGTGACCTCGATGCTCATGGCGTCGAGATTAACTCGTCCGCGCCGAGATGTGCGAAGAGAGTTCACAGCCTTGCACGGCCCCGGTCTTGACACCGGTCCAACCGCACCCTGCGAGGTTTGCCAGACAGAGGCGACGCTGCGATGCAACCCAGCGCGAGCGTCTCGGTTACGTTGTCGCCATGGCGAAACAGGCTCTGAGATCAGCGCTTGCACGGATCATCAGACGGTTTCTCGGCCGGGTCGGTCTACGGCCAGCCGGGAGGACATATCCGGGTGACTTCCACGGAGTTCCCGCGATCAGTTACAAGCGGGGCATCGGGCACGGCGAAGTGGCTGCCCCCGGCGAGATCGTCTGGACCTGGGTACCTTTTGAAGAGGACCACTCTCAGGGCAAGGATCGTCCGGTGCTGGTGATCGGACACGACGGGCCCTGGCTGCTGGCCCTGCCGCTGACCAACAAGAACCACGACGGCGACCCCGTTGCGCGGGCTCGCGCCCGCAGTCAGTGGACGGACATCGGATCCGGCCCCTGGGACAAGCGTGGTCGGGCCAGTGCGGTTCGGGTCGACCGGATCCTGCGCGTGGACCCCGCTGGAGTGCGCCGCAAAGCAGCGGTGTTGGACAAAGGTCGCTTCCAGCAGGTCGCCGCCGCAGTGCGAAGCGCAGGCTGAACACTTCTCCACCATCATCGGGCCCCAGGCTCCTTGGGTGATCCAGCCGACCCCGCCGAACCAAATATGCTGGTCGGCGATTTCTGCCGGACTGCTTCAGATGACCCCACCACAGGCCGATGCTGAAATCTTCACAGGCACCTGCGCCTGCAGTTACGCCGGCCACAACCGGAATAGCGCGCCGTCGTGGGGTAGGTCAGTCCAAGTAGCCACGTAAGACCTGTGAACGCCACGGGTCACGCAGCTTGCTCATCGTCCTGGACTCGATCTGACGGATCCGCTCGCGGGTCACGCCGTACACCTTGCCTATCTCGTCGAAGGTCTTGGGCTGACCGTCTGCCAGGCCGAAACGCATCGAGACCACGCCGGCCTCACGCTCGGAGAGTGTGTCCAGGACGGAGTGCAGCTGCTCTTGCAGGAGCGTGAACGACACTGCGTCGACGGGGACAATGGCATCGGTGTCCTCGATGAGGTCACCGAACTCGATGTCACCGTCCGTACCGAGCGGGGTTTGCAGGGAGATCGGCTCACGACCGTACTTCTGGACCTCGACAACCTTCTCGGGGGTCATGTCGAGCTCCTTGGCAAGCTCTTGAGGTGTCGGCTCGCGGCCGAGTTCCTGCAGCATCTGGCGCCGGACGCGAGTTAGGTTGTTGATGACCTCGAGCATGTACACGGGGATGTGGACGGTGTTTGCCTGGTCCGCCATCCCGCGGGTGATGGCCTGGCGGATCCACCAGGTGGCATAGGTGGAGAACTTGAAACCCTTGGTGTAGTCGAACTTCTCGACCGCACGGATCAGACCAAGATTGCCCTCCTGGATCAGGTCCAGGAAGAGCATGCCCCGGCCTGTGTAACGCTTGGCCAGCGAGACCACCAGTCGCAGGTTGGCCTCCAGCAGGTGGTTCTTGGCGTTCTTGCCGTCATCGGAGATCCACCGCAGTTCATTCTTGAGTTTCATGCCCATCTTGGCGCCGGCGTTGAGCTTCTCCTCGGCGAACAGACCAGCCTCGATGCGCTTGGCCAGCTCGACTTCCTGCTCGGCGTTGAGCAGGGCAACCCTGCCGATGTGCAGGAGGTAGTCCTTGACCGGGTCATTGGTCGCGCCCGCGGTGACAACCTGCTGGGCGAGCGCATCATCCACGTCGTCGTCACCGATGACAGAACCAGCGCCCTGGCTCTCGTTCTCGTCGACCTCGGTCTCCTCACCCCCCATCCCATCTGATCCCGCGCCTTGGCCAGATGCGCCTAAGCTGCGGCCCAGTCGATAACCCGCAACGCTGTCGCCGGGTTTAGCCACGTCTTGTCGGTTGTTTCACTGGCCTCGTCACCTGCCTCGTTAGCCGATTGGGCGAGACGAGATACGAGTGCTGCAGCATTTGGAGCAGTAGTCCGACGTGTCACTTCGGGCACGGATCGTCCACCCCTGTTTGCAGCTGCCGTGGGTGACTCGGTAGATGCTGGGCTTCGTGGGAGTCATGTCGGGCCCTCGGTGCGGTTCGGATTACGTCGTACAACTAACTCTTGCAGGAATGCCAATAGTGGGTATCGGCATTGGGAACATTGAGGGAGGAACCTCACCCACAGGTGGTCCTACCGCTGTCCTTCGTCGGCGCGTTTCCCCGAGCTGGAACAAGGCGAGGTCTACCTTCCTTGCCGTCCACTCGTGCCCGCGGTCGCCAAGTTCGCCCCGGCATTGCGCGACCATAGACACGCGGCGTTCCCAGCGACCGGGGCTGTCGCCCAGCCGAGTCCAACCAGCCGCCGAAGAGTTCACCCTTGACGCCCGCGGGCACCGACAAAGTCGATGCCACCCTCTCGATGGTCCACCCCTTGATCGCACCAGGCAGATTCTCGACCTTTTTCGACGACTGCCCCCACAGCGTCAACAAGCTCGACCGATGGATCAGCAGACTGTGGCTCCTCGACATCCGTCCAGTCATGTACATGAGATCGGACAACCATTGAGCATCTGACCACAACGGCGCGACGATCATTGCTGCACCCCCGCACTGGGGTGTCCTCGTGGGTGGTTGTGGTGGGGTCTTCCCCGAAATCGAAAGCCCACTGGTCAGGGGCTCCGTGCCCCGCGCCGCCAGACGACCCCACCACAGCCAGGTGCTGAGATCTTCACGCGCCCTTTGAGCGGGTCGCCAAAGCGGTTACCGACGAGATCCTTGAGCCGAAGGTCGAACGTAAGAGTCCCCCCCGGGTCCATCCGTCGATCTTGAATCGATCCTTGCGCGTTCCTCCCAAGGAACTTGATACTTGGACCCCCTCGTCTTCTGTGTGGACTCCCGGGCACGGCTACCCAGCCAGATGAGTTCCGCTGGTCGGTTGAACCACCCGCTCATAGCAGTTGCCCGCCGGTCCGCATGTAAGCGGCTCCTCACCGGCGGCAACCGGATACGCGAAAGGCGCCTGACCAGTGGCCAGGCGCCCTTCGTCGTGTCTCACCCCGACACCCGGACAAGTCCGGGAATTCGGGGAATAGTTCTCCCCAATTCGGAGAAGACCCCCTGGTGGAGCTGAGGGGACTCGAACCCCTGACCCCCTGCATGCCATGCAGGTGCGCTACCAGCTGCGCCACAGCCCCGCACGATTTCTCGCGTGGCGCCCCCCGGTGGAGGGGACCGGGTGAGTTTATCGGGCAACCCCTGCCATTCACCAAATCGGGGTACTCACAAAGGTTTTGCCCCGACGTTCCAGGCAACGATGCGCCAGGCTCTGGCATATTCATGGACCTGCGCCCAATGGCAGTTGTTCAGTCCGGCAAATGACTGCCAGGCCGTGTGCTGGTCCAGTCCCACCAACCCAGCCACGACCGTACGACCGGCGACACCATGGGTAGCGATAACCGCGCACTCCCCCGGCGCCAGATCGGTCAGCAGGTCCTCGACCGCTGCCCGAGTGCGCTCGGCCACCTGCCCAAGACTCTCCCCATGGACCCCCCGCTGAATGTCTTCTCCAGCCTGTAGCGCCGCCTGCTCGCCCGGGAACTGCTCAGCCACGTCACCGGCAGTCATCCCCTGCCACAGCCCGGCGTGGATCTCGCGGAGCCGCTCGTCGTAGCGCACCTCCAGGCCCACCCGGGAGGCCAGCGAGCGTGCGGTGTCAGCGGCTCGCTGGAGGTCACTGCTGACAATCACCGAAGGCCTGTATGCCGCGAGCTCGGCAGCCGCCGTCAGTGCCTGCTCTCGACCCTTGTCGGACAACGCGGTGTCAAGCTGGCCCTGCCAGATGCCGCTGGCGTTGTGGTCGGTCTCGCCATGACGCCAGATGATCAGGGTGCGGGCGCCCTCCTTGGCCGCCATGTCAGGCGGTCAGGTCGATAGTTGGGCAGTCCTTCCACAGTCGCTCAAGCTGGTAGTAGGCCCGCTCCTCCTCGTGCTGGACGTGCACGACGATGTCCGAGAAGTCGATCAGGACCCATCGGCCGTCGCGCTCGCCTTCCCTGCGTACCGGCTTGACGCCGAGGGCCCGAAGCTTGTCCTCGACGCCGTCGACGATCGCGCTGACCTGACGGTCGTTGGGTGCCGACGCCAGAACGAAGATGTCGGTGAGCGCAAGCTGCTCACTGACGTCAATGGCGACGATCTTGCTGGCCAGCTTGTCCTCGGCAGCTGCTGCGACAGCCTTGGCGAGATCAATGGCATGTTGCGTGGCGGCCACGCGGTCCTCCTGGTGATAGTGCAGCTCAATGAGATTGGTGCTGTTGGATGTGATTGAGCGCCACGGTAAGACCGTGCAGCTCAGCGGGATATGAGTCAGTGGGCCCGAGCAGGCTCTACGGCCGGATTTGGCAGATACAGCTTGTGCTTGGCGATGTACTGCACGACGCCATCGGGCACCAGGTACCAGACCGGTTCGCCGGCCAGGACACGGGCGCGGCAGTCGGTGGAGCTGATCGCCAGAGCCGGCACCTCCTGCAGCGTCACCCGGTCCTCGGGCAGTCCATAGTCGCTCAGGACATGACCAGGGCGGGTCACCCCGATGAAGTGCGCAAGGTCCCAGAGCTCGTCGATGTCCTTCCACGACAGGATCTGAGCCAACGCATCTGCGCCAGTGATGAAGAACAGCTCCGCGTCCGGGATCTGTGCGCGCAGGTCACGCAAGGTGTCGATGGTATGAGTCGGGCCGGCCCGGTCAAGGTCGACGCGACTGACGTTGAAGCCCGGGTTTGAAGCCGTGGCAATGACCGTCATCAGGTATCGGTGCTCGGCTGGAGACACCATGGCTGCGTCCTTCTGCCACGGCTGACCGGTAGGCACGAACAGGACCTCATCGAGGTCGAAGAGCGCCTGGACCTCAGCGGCAGCCACGAGGTGACCGTGATGGATGGGATCGAAGGTCCCGCCCATGACTCCGATGCGCCTGCTCAGTGGTGCGCTCCCGGATCAGTTGTCCCGTGTGGACCAGACGGATCGCCCGGGTAGTCATGGCGGACCCTGGCCGACGTGTCGTACTTGGCGGCAGTGTTACGGAAGGTCCACAGCACCCCCAGAAGCACCAGGAAGGATGCGAAGGCAATGGCGCCGTAGGCCCACGGGGGCATCGGCAGCTCGCGCACCGTCAAGGTCCCTGCGGTGGCCAGCGTGGCAACTGTTGACATGAACGACATGACCACAGCCTAGCCGGTACACCGAGCCCAGCGACCGGCGAGGAATCTGGTTCTGCCATAGATCTGGTTCTTCGCAGGATCTGGCTCAGGCACGGATCTGACCGTCACCCTCGACGACCCATTTTGTCGTGGTCAGCTCGGACAGACCCATCGGGCCACGAGCGTGCAGCTTCTGGGTGGAGATACCGATCTCGGCTCCGAACCCGAACTCCCCGCCGTCGGTGAAGCGGGTCGAGGCGTTGACGATGACGGCCGCCGCATCAACTTCGGCGGTCCAGCGACGGGCAGCGCCACGATCCTCTGTGACGATGGCCTCGGTGTGACCGGTGCTGTAACGCTGGACGTGCGCCAGCGCCTCGTCCAGCGAGTCGACGATCCGCACGCTGATATCCAATGAGAGGTACTCGCGGGCGAAGTCCTCATCCGTGGCCAGGATGTACGGCACGCCCGCCTCTTTCGCGAGCAGCTCCAGCTCGGCGTCACCGTGGACGGTGACCCCGGCCGACCCCAACTTCGCCAGCACCATGGGCAGGAAGGTTGGGGCGATGCGGCGATGAACCAGCAGCGACTCCGCCGCGTTGCAGACGCTGACGCGATGGGTCTTGGAGTTGAGCACGATGGCCAGCGCCTTGTCGAGGTCAGCCGCAGCGTCGACGTAGACATGGCAGTTGCCCACCCCAGTCTCGATGACGGGCACGGTCGACTCACGAACCACCGTCTGGATCAGGCTTGCCCCGCCCCTGGGAATGAGGACGTCGATCAGACCGCGTGCGGTCATCAGCGCCCGGACTGCGTCGCGCCCGCCCTCCTCCAGCAGGGCGACCGCGCCGGCCGGTAGCCCCTGAGCCTGCAGGGTGCCGCGCAGCACAGCCACAAGGGCGCGGTTGCTCTGGCTGGCTGCCGAACCTCCCCGCAGCACCACCGCGTTTCCGCTCTTAAGAGCCAGCCCTGCAGCGTCAACCGTCACGTTCGGGCGGGCCTCGTAGATCATGGCGACAACACCGATCGGCACCCGCACCTGTCGGATCTGCAGGCCGTTGGCCAACGTCGACCCGCGCACTACCTCGCCGACCGGGTCCGGCAGGCCGGCGATGTCCCGCAATGCCTGCGCCGCCGCCTTGACCCGCACCTGGTCCAGCCGCAGACGGTCGAGCAGTCCCTCAGTGAGCCCCTGGGCCCGTCCTGCCGCGATGTCCTGCTCGTTGGCCGCGATGATCTGCCCCGATGCCAAGTCAAGGGCATCGGCCATCGCCCGCAGAGCGGCATCCTTGTCGGCTCGCGAGAGCAGACCAAGCCGTCGCGAGGCCTGGCGGGCTGCGCCCGCCAGCTCGGCGACGTGCGCGGTGATCTCAGGATCGATCGTGTCAGCCATGGGGACCAGCCTAGGCCGCTACGGGAGCAGGACAAGGTCGTCGCGGTGAACGATCTCACGCTCGTAGGTTGGTCCGAGCTCTCGGGCCAGCTCATGAGTGCTGCGACCCAGCAGCCCCGGCAGCTCGGTGGAGTCGTAGTTGACCAGGCCCCTGGCCACGGCACGACCGGCCGGATCGCACAGATCCACGGGATCGCCGTCGAGAAACCGGCCCTCAACCCGCAGGATGCCGGCTGGCAGCAACGACTTTCGTCGCTGCACGACCGCTGCCACCGCTCCGTCGTCAAGGATCAACCGGCCGCGGGCAGTCGTGGCATGCGCGAGCCAGAGCAGTCGGCTGGCCCGCCGCGAGCCGGTGGGCACGAACAGGGTGCCGACATCCTGACCGGCCAAGGCCTGGGCGGCCTGAGCCGTCGAGGTCAGCAAGGTGGTGATGCCTGCAGCGGTGGCAATTCCTGCAGCTTCGATCTTGGTGGTCATCCCGCCGGTGCCAACTCCCGTGCCAGAGCCACGGATCCTGACATTCTTGAGGTCAACAGGCCCACGCACCAACGGAATTCGCGACGTGCCTGCCCGCAAGGGCGGCCCGTCGTACAACGCATCGACGTCTGAGAGCAGGACCAGCACGTCCGCGTGCACAAGATGGGCGACCAGAGCCGCGAGGCGGTCGTTGTCCCCGAAACGGATCTCATGTGTGGCGACCGTGTCGTTCTCGTTGACCACCGGGACGACTCCCAGGTCCAGCAGCCGGTCCAGCGTGCGTCGCGCATTGGCATAGTGCGAGCGCCTGGTGACGTCTTCGGCCGTCAGCAGGACCTGACCCACGGTGACGTCGTGTCCTGCAAACGCGTGGCTGTATGCCGCGACCAGCGCTCCCTGACCGACGCTGGCAGCGGCCTGCTGGGTGGCCAGATCACGCGGCCGACGAACCAGGCCCAGCGGCGTGAGGCCGGCCGCAATGGCACCTGAAGAGACCAGGACGATCTGGGTGCCCTGGCGCAGGCATGCCGCGATCACGTCAACGAGCTGGCCGAGCCGGGCAAGATCCAGCGCGCCGCTGGCGGTGGTCAGCGAGCTGGAGCCGACCTTGATGACGATTCGGTGGGCAGTGCGCAGAGCAGCGTGACGAGGCGTGGGCACCCGCGCAGTCTATTGAAACAGCGTCAGTGGCCCTGTTCCGTCTCATCGTCGGCCTCGGTGTTGACGGCAGCGTCGGCGTTGACGTTGACGTCGGCGTTGACGTCAACGTCGGCATGGGCGGCAGATTCGGCGGTGGTGGACGCCGTAGCCCAATGCCCCGCCTTGCGCTCGGCCTGAAGCAGGTCTCTGGCAGCAGTCTTGGCCGCCCGACGCTCCGCGTAGTCGGACCGTTTTTCCTCGCGGGTGGGCCGGTGCAAGTTGTCCAGGCGTACGTCGCTGCCACGGGGGCCGGTAAGAAGCTCGGCGCCGGCCGCCATCGTGGGCTCCCAGTCGAAGACCACAGAGTTGTCGGCCGCACCGATGACCACCGTGGCGCCGGCCACGGCACCTGCCTTGAACAGGGCCTGTTCGACACCCGCCCGCGCCAGCCGGTCCGCGAGGTACCCGACGGCCTCGTCGTTGGAGAAGTCGGTCTGGTCAATCCAGCGCCTGGTACGTTCGCCGATCACCCGGAAGATCTCGCCTTCGGGGGTGTTCTCGGCCTTGACGACGAAACCACTGTCGTCAACGGCCTTGGGGCGAAGGACGGCGCGCGGGACCTCGATCGCTGCCAGTGCCTTGCGCGCTTCAAGGACGTGCCGTGCCATGGCGTAGGTCAGCTCCTTGAGCCCGGTGCGTGCGACGGCGGAGACGATGAAGACCTCGACGCCCCGGGCCTCCAGGTCAGGCTTGACCATCTCGGCGAGCTCGCGGGCCTCGGTCACATCGGACTTGTTCAGCACGACAATGCGGGTGCGCTCGGACAACGGACGCCCTCCCAGCGACTCGTCGGCGACATACTGCGAAAGCTCCCGCTCGATGACGTCGAGGTCGCTGAGGGGATCACGATCGGGCTCGAGGGTGGCGCAGTCGATGACGTGCACGAGGACCGAGCAACGCTCCACATGGCGTAGGAACTCAAGGCCTAGGCCCTTGCCCTCGCTGGCGCCCGGGATCAGACCGGGCACATCGGCCACGGTGAATCGCTGGTCACCGGCAATCACGACGCCCAGGTTCGGCGCCAAGGTGGTGAATGGGTAGTCGGCGATCTTGGGCCGCGCCGCGCTCAGGACCGAGACGATGCTGGACTTGCCGGACGACGGGTAGCCAATCAGAGCGACGTCGGCCAGGGACTTCAGCTCCAGGACGATGTCCAGACTGTCACCGGATTCACCGAGCAGGGCGAACCCTGGAGCCTTACGAGCTCTTGAGGACAACGCCCGGTTACCAAGACCTCCACGACCGCCGCGGGCCACCACGTATGTCTCCCCAGGTGCGACAAGGTCGATGATGACCTCGCCGTCGACCCCCTTGACCACGGTGCCGGCCGGCACCGGAAGGATCAGGTCACCGCCATCGGCGCCGTTGCAGTCGTCACCGCCGCCCGGCTGACCCTTGGTGGCCTTGCGGTGGGGACTGTGGTGATAGTCCAGCAGGGTGGTCGACTGAGGGTCGACCACCAGGACGATGTTGCCGCCACGGCCGCCATTGCCGCCGTCAGGGCCGCCAAGAGGCTTGAACTTCTCACGGCTCACCGAGGCGACGCCGTTACCTCCGTCGCCTGCGGCAACGTGAAGCACGACGCGGTCAACGAAGTTCGCCATGGTCTATCTCCATCGCCGGCACTTGAGCCGGGCTTAGTCAGGTCGTAGCAAAAAAATGTGCGAGGGGGTGGGCCATCCGGCCCACCCCCTCGTACATGAAATTCAGTCACGTCGGGTTCAACTCAGGTACGTCACGTGTACCGCTTGTCTCACGTGCGGTTCCTGCTGTGTGGCTGGTGTCAGACCGATTCGGTGACAGCAGCCGGCTCGATGATGTTGACCGTCTTGCGACCACGCTTGGTGCCAAACTTCACCGCACCTGCGACAAGTGCGAAGAGAGTGTCATCGCCTCCACGGCCAACTCCGTCGCCGGGGTGGAAGTGCGTGCCACGCTGGCGGACGATGATCTCGCCGGCGTTGACGGCCTGGCCGCCGAAACGTTTGACGCCAAGGTATTGAGAGTTCGAGTCGCGCCCGTTGCGCGTCGAAGATGCACCCTTTTTGTGTGCCATGT
>OCZT010005851.1_pt1 | contig 12212 bp, 10 predicted proteins | sample 1539031 | NCBI WGS metagenome assembly OCZT01 (sample SAMEA3539308, study PRJEB22396) | soil metagenome | biome: tundra; feature: field; material: soil | place: USA | collected 2010-05 | depth 0.15 m
TCCAGGCGGGGCCGCCAGCGCGGCCTGGAACCACTGGTGCTGATCGGAGCAGTGGTTCGGGACGATGTCGATGATCGTCCTGATGCCGTGCGTGTGCCCCTCGGCGATCAGCGCATCGGCGTCGTCCAGCGTGCCGAAGGCGGGGTCGATGGACCGGTAGTCGGCGACGTCGTAGCCCGCGTCGGACCTCGGAGAGGGGTACCACGGGCTGAACCAGATCGCGTCGATGGCGAGGGCGGCCAGGTACGGCAGCCGCGCGCGGACGCCGGGCAGGTCGCCGATCCCGTCACCATCGGCGTCGGCGAAGCTTTGCACGTAGAGCTCGTAGATCGCGGCACCGCGCCACCAGGGAGAAGAGGTCATGATTTCGTTACGAGATGCTCAGCCCTTGAGGCTGCCTGCGGTCAGGCCAGCCAGGATATTGCGCTGGAAGACGAGGAAGAAGATCACCGTGGGCACCGCGGCCATGGCCGAGGCCGCGAGCACCAGGTTCTGCGGAGTCGTGCTGGCGGCCTCGAAGATGCCGACGTTCAGCGTCTCCCGGCTCGGGTTGTAGCCGTACTCGACCAGCAGCGGCGACGCGCCGTCGCTGGCCGCCGCGGCCAGCAGCTCCGCCGGGATCGAGTCGAAGAACCGCTTGAGCAGGAAGATATTGAACGCGTTGGCCACCGACGGCAGCCAGATGGCCTCCGGCGAGCCGATCAGGTTCAGGTGCAGGATCGGCAGGTCCGCCACGGTGACGTACTGCGGGACGAGCAGGACCGTGGACGGGATCATCAGCGCGCCGAAGGCGTAGTAGAGCGTGTTGACGCAGTCGACGCTGATCGTCACGTGGCCGCCGCTGGCTGAGCTGCTGGCGGCGGGGCTGCTCGAGCACGCCGCGGCACCGAGCCCGAGAGCCGCGACGACGGTAAGACCGGCTATCTGGCGATGGCTGGCTCGACGGTGAAGCCGTCTGCTCATCGACTCATCCTTCCCTGGGCTGGAAAATATCGATGCCTTAACCTACTTATGGAGACATTAAGTTGCAATATATCTACTAAAAATTGCAAAGACACAACTTGGTAACCGAAGATCGCTTACCTGCGATTTCGCAATTCTTACCCTCTGGACCAGCATTCCTTGCACAGTTCGTGACGAAAAAAGGGGAGTAGGCCGCAGATAATTTCGGTAAAAGTGTGCGTCAAATCACGCAAATCTTTCAGTTAGATGCCGTACATTTGCAACATGACGCGTACACCTACCCGGCGGCTGGCTGACGTGGCCCTGAAGGTCGGGGTCAGCGAGGCCACGGTGAGCCGGGTCCTCAACGGCAAGGCCGGCGTTTCGCCCAGCACCAGGGAGGCCGTGCTGACGGCGCTCGACGTGCTGGGTTACGAGCGCCCGACCCAGTTGCGCGGCGAGCGGGCCCGGCTGATCGGCCTCGTGCTGCCGGAATTGCAGAACCCGATCTTCCCGGCCCTGGCTGAGGTCGTCGGCGGAGCACTGGCCCAGCGTGGCTTCACGCCCGTGCTGTGCACCCGCACGGCCGGCGGCCTTTCCGAAGCCGACTACGTCGGCATGCTGCTCGACCAGCAGGTCTCAGGCGTGGTGTTCGCCGGCGGCCACTACGCGGAGCAGGCGTCACCGCACGAGCACTACCGGCTGCTGCGCAGCCGCGGCATCCCGGTGGTGCTGTTCAACGCGGCGATCGACAACCTGGATTTCCCGTGCGCAGCCACCGACGACATGACCGCGACGGGACAGGCCTACGCCCACCTGGCCTCGCTCGGCCACCAGCAGATCGGCCTAGTCGTCGGCCCGGAGGATCACATACCCTCGCGCCGCAAGCTCGCGGCGTTCACCGAACTGGCCGCGCGGACGCCGGGCGGGCGAGCGCCAGTCGAGCACGCGCTGTTCTCCTTGGAGGGCGGCCAGGCCGCGACCACGCGCCTGCTGCGGCACGGCGTCACCGGCGTGATCTGCGGCAGTGACGTGCTCGCGCTGGGAGCGATCCGGGCGGTCAGGCGGGCCGGCCTGTCCGTGCCGGGCGATGTATCGGTCGTCGGGTACGACGACTCGGCCTTCATGAACTGCACCGACCCGCCGCTGACCACGGTCAGGCAGCCGATCGAGGCGATGGGCAAGGCGGCGGTGGCGTTGCTGGTGAATCAGATAGAGAACGTGGCCGTCTATCCAGAGGAGCTGCTCTTCGAACCCGAGCTCGTCGTCCGCGGCTCGACCGGCCGCCCTCCGTCCCGGCCTGAACCAGGGCCGCTCGATGATCATCGATTGTCGCTTTAGCTCTCTTTCCTGCTCGATGGCCACTAGTGTCGCTAGCGAGCGGTCAAGTCGGCGATGATACCAATCCGGGGGCCTGACCGCGGCCCAGATCTGTGGTATGTGTAATTCTTGCGATTCAGTGCAAGCTGGCACGTTGCATGACAGGGGTGGGGGTGACCAGTTGGCTGCGCTGCAAGCGGGCGATCCTCAGCGCGTAGGCCACTACGTGCTGCTTGGCCGGCTCGGGAGCGGCGGAATGGGCCGGGTCTATCTCGCCCGCTCGCCGGGCGGACGTATGGTGGCGGTCAAGGTGATCCGCGCCAACCTGGCCGAGGACGCCGGATTCCGGGCCCGGTTCGCCCGTGAGGTGGCGTCCGCGCGCAAGGTCGGCGGGCTGTTCACCGCGCAGGTCGTCGACGCTGACCTGGACGGCCCGATTCCCTGGCTGGTCACCGCCTACGTTCCCGGTACGTCGCTGTCGGACGCGGTCGAGCAGCAGGGACCACTGCCGCCCCAGTCGGTGCTGGCGCTGGCCGCGGGGCTGGCCGAAGGGCTGATCGCGATCCACGCGGTGGGCGTCATCCATCGCGACCTCAAGCCCTCGAACGTGCTGCTGGCTCAGGACGGCCCGCGGATCATCGACTTCGGCATCTCCTCTGCCGCCGAGGCTACCGCGCTGACCGGAACCGGCTACATGATCGGCTCACCCGGATTCATGTCTCCCGAGCAGGCCGAAGGGCTGACCGTCGGCCCGGCCAGCGACATTTTCAGCCTGGCCGGAGTGCTGATCTACGCCGCCCGGGGCGAAGGGCCTTTCGGCATCGGCGACACCGCCGCGCTGCTGTACCGCGTCGTCCACGGCAAGCCGAACATCGACCAGGTGCCCGACAACCTCAGGCCGCTGATCAGGCGGAGCCTGTCGCGGGACGCCAAGCGCCGGCCTACGGCCACGGAGTTTCTCGCCGATCTGTCGGCCGCCTACCCATCGGCCGCCGACCTGACCGACTGGCTCCCGCCGCGGGTCGTCAGCCTGTCCGGGCAGCGGGCAGCGTCGGCGGACCCGAGCGCCGGCCAGCGAGCCGCGGCCGGCACGTTCGGCCCCGCGTTCGCCGCCGATCCCAGTTCCGCCGGGGCTGGTGTTGCCGGGGCTGGGGCCATGGGGGCCGGGTCTATCGGGTCGGGCGGGGCTGGGGCTATCGGGGCCGCTGGGGCGATTGCTTCTCCGGATTCGGCGGCGGAGCACGCGGAGCCCGTGACCGGCGGCAGCCCGCCGGTCGAGCCGACGCGGACGTCGCTGGCGCACACACCGCTGCCGCCCTCGCAGGCGCCCGGCGGATCGCCGGGGTTTCCTGGACCGCAAAGCTATTCCGGGACACCGGGGTACGCAGGCCCGCAGGATTACCCGGGACAGCAGGAATACTCAGGTCCCCAGGATTACCCGGGCCAGCAGGGATCCGCAGGCCAGCAAGGCTATTCGGGGCAGCAAGGATATTCCGGGCAGCAAGGATATTCCGGGCCGCAGGGATACCCCGCGCCGCAGGGATATTCAGGGGCTCAGCAATACCCGGCACCGCAGGGATATTCCACCGGCCAGGGCGACGCGATCGCTCCCGGGGGTCCGGGGATCCAGGCCCCGGACAACCCGTGGTGGGCGGCGCAGCAGCAGCCGGGCGGCCCGCCCGGGAGCATGCCGCCAACCCCTCCCCCGGGTCTGCCGGCCCAAGGTGCAGGGTCGGCGGCCGACCAGTGGTACCGGCCGCCCACCGGGCCTAGCCAGCGGGGCAAGCGGCCGCGATGGCTGGTGCCCGTGGGTGGCGCCGCGGTGATCCTGGTTGTGGTGGTCGCGCTGGTCCTCGCGCTGGGCGGTCACTCCGCCAAGACGCCGGTGGCGCGGCAGAGCTCAAGCCCGGCCGCACGGCCGAGCCCGTCCCGGAGCGTCTCGCCCACCGCTAACCCGACGCCGACCGTGGGGAACCTGCAGCTCGCGCAGTTCCAGGTCGGGGATTGCCTGACCGGATCGAATATGGACCTGAACAAAAATACCCCGTGGCCTAAGCTCACCGAGGCCATACCGTGCGGGCAGTCGCACACCGCAGAAGTTTTCTACTCGAATATCAATTTCTGGCCTAAGAACGAATCTTATCCAGGTGACACCGCCATTAAGAACCAAGCCAACGCGGAATGCAACAACGCGTTCGCATCCTATGACGGAATTACATATTCGAAATCGCAATACACCTGGACCAATGTCGTACCGGACGCTCCGACCTGGCCGAACCCTGACCGGGCGCTGCACTGTATCGCCTATTACGCGACGCCGAGCCAGCCGACCGGCGTAGCTATCACCGGATCGATCAAGGGCACGAAGAAGTAGCGGGCCGCCCCGGACGGGCGGCTGCGCCCGGGCGGGCTGATCGCTGGGCTGGCCGGAGCACCACGGTCCGTTCGGCCCATAATGTCGGTGACCGGGGCGGCGGGACGGGCTACGGCGCGGCCGGGACAACGGCGGGAGGACGGAGCCGGGCGGGGCTGATGTCGGGCGGCTCCCGGACGCCGAACATGTCCCGCAGCGCGGTCAGGGCGGCGAGTTCGCCGCACCGGCCGTGCACGCCGGGAACCGGGGGCGTCGCCGAGGAGCAAAGGTAGACGCCGCGGATCGGCGTGCGGTACGGATTCCACCTGGCTACCGGGCGCAGCACGGTCTGCCGCAGGCTCTGCAGGCCGACGCCGATGTCGCCGCCGACATAGTTCGGGTTGTGCGCCTCTTGGCCGGCCGCGGTGCGGACCGCCCGGGCCAGGATGAGGTCACGGAACCCGGGCGCGAACCGCTCGATCTGCGCCTCGATCCGGTCGGTCATGTCCACGTCGGAGCCGGACGGCACGTGACAATAGGTCCACAGAGTCTGCTGGCCCGCCGGGGCGCGGGACGAATCGGCGACCCCCGGCTGGACCACAAGCACATACGGATCCTGCGGGTGCTTGCCCGCGGCCACCTCGGCCTCGGCCGCCGCGACCTGCTCAAACGAGCCGCCCAGGTGCAGCGTGCCGGCCCGCCGGCAGGCCTGGCTGGTCCACGGCACCGGGCCGGACAGGGCGAAGTCCACCTTGCAGACGCCGGGGCCGTAACGGAACCGGCGCAGCGCGGCGCGATACCTGACCGGCAGCCGGTCACCGGCCAGCAGGGCCAGGGTCCGCGGCGAGACATCGAGCAGGACGGCGGTCGCGGACGGGAGTTCGGACAGGGAGCGCACCCACCGGCCGGTCTCGATGCTGCCGCCCGCCTCCGTCAGCGCGGCGGCCAGCGCGTCGGTGATCCGGGCGCTGCCGCCGGCCACGACCGGCCAGCCCACTGCGTGCGCCAGCCCGGTCAGCATCATCCCGATGCCCGCCGTCGGGACAGCGGTGAGCGGCATCATGGCGTGGGCGGCCGCCCCGGCCATGATGGCGCGGCCTTCCTGGGTACGGAAGCGCCTGACCGCCGTGGCAGCGGGCAGCACGGCGCGGCGGCCGTATCCCGCCAGCACCAGCGGATGGGCGGGCGGACGGCGCAGCGGCGCCAGGATCGCCTGGCAGATCTCGTCCATGTGCTCGGTCATCGGACCCAGCAGGCGTTGATAGGCGCGGGCGTCTTCGCCCAGGTGGGCGGCCGTCTCGGCTACCGAGCGGGACACGATCGCGGCCCGGCCGCCATCGAGCGGATGGGCGAACTCCACCGCGGGCCGCGCCAGCCTGACCCCGCGCGCGGCCAGGTCGAAACGCTGGAAAAACGGCGAGGCGACGGCGAGCGGGTGCGCCGCCGAGCAGACGTCGTGCCAGAAGCCGGGCAGCGTCAGTTCCTCGGTGCGGCAGCCGCCGCCGATGGTCGGCGCGCCCTCGATCACCTGGACCCGCAGCCCGGCCGCCGCCATCGTGACCGCGGCGGCCAGGCCGTTCGGCCCGCTGCCGACGACCACCACGTCGAGTTCTCGCCGCATGGCTCCTCAGCTACCCGTCGATCCTGCTCTTCATACCGCGCACGAGGCGGCCAAGGCCGGTCACCGGGGCCGCGACCGTCTGCAGCACGCTGCGCACCATGGAGTTATGCCAGACGTTGCGGGAGTGACGCCACTGCCGCCCGGCGTCCACGCCGATACTGCGGGCCTCGACCTGCGGGTCAGGCAGTCCGAGCCGGCCGCCGAGCGCGGTCAGCGTGGCGGCCCAGAACTTGTCTTCCTTACGGTGGCCGCCCATGGTCATCGCGATCTCATGGAGAGGGTCGTTGGACCGCATCAGCGCCTGCGCCTGCGCCTGCACGATGGTGGTGTCACCTTCGCGCTGCGCCGAGAACGTGATCCAGCCGGCGAACATATGACCCGGCACGATCGGCGTGATTCGGCATCGCGTCGGCATCCCTTTCTGCACAGGCGGGGCCGGGCCGGCAATCAGTGGGCACCCAGGCGCTTTCCGTTCCCAAATGTAGTCCTCGCGGGACACGCCGGGGGAACACAAGCCAGCAACGATCACGATCGGCAGGACCACCGCCATGCGCGAGCGCACCACGCTGCCCGTTTCGCCAGCGAGCTATGCGTGAACGCCGTCCTGTTCAGCGGTGCGGTGAACGAGCAGGAGGCCCAGGTGATGCACGCCATGGCCGGGAAACTGAGAGCCCGCGGGCTGTCGGTCACCGAGTGCGTATCCGCCGACGGGCATGAGCCTGGCCCGGGAGAGGCACCACTGTTCGTTAGGAAAAAGAGAACCTTAATGACCTAACGGCAGTGGTTAACCCCACAGGTCAGGGCTCGCGGGCGGCCAGCCACACGGTGACGTGAACGGGCTGGAAGGCCTCATGAACCGTGGCGGCCAGCTCGTTCTCCATCGACGGCAGGTCGACGGACTCCCTGAGACGGCCGGCGAAAGCGGCCACCGTCGCCTCGGCGTCATAGTGCGCGCGGTTGAAGCGCCGGTCGACGACCCGCTGGACCCGCTTGCGCAGCGGGTTGAACAGCACCGCGGAGATCAGTGTCGAAGCCGCGACACCGACCTGACCTGGGAACGACAACACCCTGGTGGCCAGCGTCACCACCCCGATGTACACGCCGATGATGAGCTCGGTGACCAGCGCGTATGACAGCGTGCGGCTGATGATGCGGTCGATATCGTAGAGCCGGAACTTCAAGATGCCGATGCCGATGCCGATGCCGAGGGCGACCGGCAGCGCCGCGATCCCCGGCGCGACCACCGCACTGATGATCCGCCACTGGCTCGAGGGGTGAGTCGGCTCAAGGACACTGACCGCCAGGCAGATCACGAACACGACCGCGCCGCTGTAGAGCCATTTGAGCTGCAGGCGGCGCTCACCGCCGGATCGGCGATATTTCGGCACCTGGACCACGAGCCAGACCACCCAGCTGATGAGCAGCGCGAAGAATCCCACGTTCTCGACGCCGAGCCATATCAGCCCTACGCCAGCGGGATGGTCAAGGGCGGCGGGGGTCCCGTCGGGGTTCACATGCAGCGGCCGCGCGGACGCGGCAGTGACCCACGGCGCGAACATCAGCGCGCCGTACGCCAGGCCGACGCCGAAGAGCGTCCCGGCTTACAGGCCGACGCTGAGCAGCACCGTGACGCTCTGGCCGCCTGGGTTCACGGTGAGCTGCCCGTCCAGGCCGAGCAGGCTCGTCGAGGTCACCGTGATCGTCACGCTCTGGCCGGACGCTAGTGAGCCCGACGAGGGAGAGGCGGTCAGCTTGCCGGCCAGCGAGGACCCGACTGCGATCGAGTAGCTGACCGGGCCCCCGTGGGCGGTGATCGTGAGGTCCCCGGTCGCCGTGCCGTTGACGACAGCCAGGTCCAGGGTCCCTGGCGACACCGTCACGGTGCCCTGGCTCACCGCCGGTGCCGACGATGACGGGCTGGCCGGCGCGGTGGAGGCCGCGGACGGCGAGGAGCCCGGCGGGGACGTCGCCGACGTCGCGGAGCCAGACGTCGCGGAGCCAGACGTGGCCGACGTTCCCGGCGGAGCCGACGAGGTCGCGCCGCCCGGACTCGGCGCCGAAGGCGTCAGCCCGCCGCCGATCCGGGCGGAGGGACCGCCGTGCGCCGACGACGGGCCGTTGGCGCCGATCCCCGCGCCGTGCGTCGTTTCGGCCCCGACGGCCGACGGGCTGTGCGCCCCGCCGATCACCACGGCGGCAATGGCCCCGGCCACCACGACCGTGGTGGCCGCGCTGGCCACCACGGCATGGGAATGATGCATCACGGCGTGCGAGTGGTGCAGCGCCCGGTGCCACGGCGACGCCGCAGCCGGGCTGATGGGCTTGGGAAAGCCCGCCGGCCCGAACGGTCCCGCCCGGTTCGCCACGCTCAGGCGATGCGCCAGGCCGGGCGGCGTGCGGTCGGCCATGATCCTCAGCATCTGGTCCCGGAACCCCGGCAGGACCGCGACCAGCGGGATCGCGCCGGCGAACAGCGCCGGGGTCAGCTCCCGGCGCTTGCGCTCACCGCAGATGTCGCAATGCTCGATATGCCGGCTGATCCGCTTGCGCATCAGCACGGTCAGCTGGCCGTCCCAGTCCACCAGCATGGCGGCGAGCTCGGGACATGCCTCCCGGCCTGTCCGGGCCACGATCAGGGCGCCGAGCGACCTTTCCAGCTGGTTACGGGCCCGTGACAGCAGCGCGTGGGCGTGATTACGCGACACTCCGAGCGCGTCCGCGAGATCGTCGCCTTCGAGTTCATGGCCCAGGCTCAGCTCGATGACATCACGATCGCCGGGGTTCAGCCCGGCGATCGCCTGCCGGACCAGCTTCTGCAGATCGGCTCGCTCGGCCCGGCTGGCTAGGCTGACCGACTCGGTGGCCACCTCGTCTGCCTCCTCAAGCGCGGCGGTAGCGTACGCGGCCCGCAGCCGCCGCAGGCTTTCGTTGCGGGCGACCGCGTAGAGCCAGGGGCGAAGCTTTCCGGGGTCGCGAAGCCCGCGGAGCTTGGCGGCGGCGATGAGGAACGTATCCTGCACGGCATCGGCCGCGTCGGCGGGCTCGCCCAGCATCGAGCAGCAGTAGGCGTAGAGCGGGACGGCGTACCGGTCATACGCTTCAGCCAGGCCGACGGGGTCACCGGCCACGATGGCCGCGACAACCTCAGGGTCCTCCATGCCGCTTACGGTAGCTGGCCGAACGCATTCAGGTCAGTCAGGCTGCGATAACCGGATAGCCGGATAGCCGGACAAGGGCAATAAGTCAGCATCGAGACGACTGCTCCCTGGTAGAGCCGCGTTCGCCGGGATCAAGAATCAGCGGCCAGCGTGATCCGCACTTTCCTGCGCCCAGCCGGCGAGGAGGGTGACCAGGCCGGTCAGCCTGCGCAGCGCGGTGGCGGCCGAGGCATCCTGGCCGTATGACCTGGTGCCCAGGTCGTCGCGGATGGCGCGGCCGATGAAGACGGGGGCGAACCAGCTGTATTTAGCCGCGCCGCACACGGCCACGGCTCTCCGCACCGAGTCGGCCGAACCGGACCAGCCGCCGTCGCGCAGGCCATCAAGGTACCGATCGACGGCCTGGCCCACGAGCTCGGGCAACAGGGCGACGTCCATCAATCCGTCGGCGAAACTGTCCACGATCAGGTTGGCCACATCCTCACCGACGGCGCCGTCACCGGTAAAAGACCAGTCGAGCAGAACGGACCGGCCTGCGTCGTCCATCAGGTTGGCGGGCCAGACGTCGAGGTGACACAGGGTGCGTTCGGCGGCCTCCGCGAGGGCGACCATGCGGTGCCGGTCCGCCCACAGCTGCCGCAGCCGCCGCCGGACCTGGGCCGGCCAGACCGCCACGCTCGGATGATCCCAGTCGGCGGGTTCGGTACTTACCATCGGGCCCATGCCTTCGGCGAGATAGTGCGCCAGCCAGCGACGAGACAACCACGAGGTGCCCGGCTGGCCCATCGCGCCTGGGCGGCGCCGAGCTCATAGGCAAAGCGCGCCAGCCGGTTCACCGGCCAGCCGAAGCCATCGGTACCGCCCATGTCCGCGAGCCACATTCCGCTGGTGGCGGGCGTTGCCCAGCCCGTGCCGCAGCGGCTCGGCGGCCAGCACCGCGTCGCCGACGGCGCGAGGCAGGCCAGAGATCGTCACGACGGTTCCGTCGCCCACCGCCAGCTGGATGCCTCGCCCGGGGCCGGGTCCGCCGGCCGGCGAACCGGTTCCCGCGCTGGAATCTGACACCCGGCTACCGTAGCCGACGGCACCGTTCATGAATCAGCCCGCAGGCCGAAGACACCGGGCGCCGCTGCGGCGCCGGGCGCCGGGCGCCGGGCGCCGATAATGAGAAGCAGGCCCCGTACTCCCCCGCTCCCTGGTAACTATCGTCAGCTGGCCAGCACCTTGTCCGGGTCGTACAGGACGACCGTGCCGGCAATGTGATCGTGCAGCGTCTTGTGGTCCTTGCTCGCCGCGAAGAGGACGAACGAGGTGAGCTCGGTGATGACGCTGAGGAGGCCCTCGACGAAGCGACCCACGATCTCTCGCAGGGCCATACGCCAGAAGCCGGCCACCCTATTGGTGTCGGACTGCCACACCCGCATCCCCAGTACCTGCAGCGCCGGCGTCTGGCCGTTGCCCCAGATCAGCAGGCCCCAGACGAGATAGCCGATTCCCAGCGTGACGATGACCAGCAGCGGGCTCAGGAAATAGGCGCCGATACGACGGCCCACGCTGGCCAGCTGCGTGCCCTGCGGCAGGACGACGCCGGAAGCCTGGTCGACGTACATCCCCTGGGGTACTGCGTTCGGATACTGACCGTAGCCGTAGTCGGCGGGCACCGGGGGTGCCGGCGTGAGGCCAGGCCCCGGCTGGCCGTAGCCCTGACCCGGCTGGCCGTAACCCTGACCGGGCTGGCCGTAGGCTTCGCCGGACGGCTGACCGTGGGCCTGGCCGGGTGGCGGCTGAATGGCGTCCTGGCCCGCTCCCGGCGGGTATGGATCTGGAAACTGACTCACCGCAATCTCACCTTCTGTATTCGCTAAGGCAAACGGACTCTATGGCAGCAAAGTGATCACACTGTAGCCCCGGCAAGTGATCGTGCGCCAACCGTTACCCAGCCGGTTTGCCGTTACGAAGATCGCTAAACCGGCCAGCCGGGAGAAGGATGACAAATAGGCTGGATATGGACAATTCACTTGAATAGTTCGTGAATCTATTCACGGAGTGGGTGGCCGAGGCGGGGCCCCGCGGATCTTCGCGCCCGGCCCATTGCGAACAGCGGCTTCGGGGTGAGCGCGACATCCGGTGGCCATGGCCAGCCGAGGGCGGGGTGCCATCGTCAACGTCAGCACGATGGCAGCCACCCTCGGGATCGCGGGCATGTCGGTCTACGGCGCCAGCAAGGCGGCGCTCAACCGGCTCACCAAGAGCTGGGCGGCGGAGTTCGGGTCACGGGGCGTGCGCGTCAACGCGGTCAGACCCGGTCCCACCCGCACCCCCGGAGTCGAATTCATGGGCGAGGCCCTGGACCAGCTGGCCGCTCAGGGTCCGGCCGGGCGCGTCGCCGATCCCGCCGAGATCGCCTACCTCGCGACGGACGCGGCCAGCTTCGTGCACGGCACGCTGCTTGCGGTGGACGGCGGCCGGACCGCCGTTTAGGTCACGGGACGTGTCGCGGACGCAGGCGCTGCCGCCTGCGCGGGTGGCGAAGCAGGTACCGAGGCCGACGGCCGAAAGCGGCACGGCGCAGGTCCTGCCCAACGGCTGGAGGCAGTGATGACACGTCCCGCCTACCTCCCAGATCATTAATTTCCGAACGATCAGTGGTGCTCGCCCCGCCCCATGTCTCCCCCAAAAGCCCGGGACCAGGCTTATCGTGGATCTTTAGCACCGTCAGAAGAAGGTAGGTATCCACGATAACCATTTCTGGCTTTCTGGGCGCCGGACGGCTACCCGGTCGTCGCGATGCGCGGCAGGCCAGGCCGCCCTGGCCTGC
>OCZT010005852.1_pt1 | contig 12212 bp, 13 predicted proteins | sample 1539031 | NCBI WGS metagenome assembly OCZT01 (sample SAMEA3539308, study PRJEB22396) | soil metagenome | biome: tundra; feature: field; material: soil | place: USA | collected 2010-05 | depth 0.15 m
AAATCAGCCCGGCTGCCGTGCCGTAAAGGAAGAAGTCGTACCACTCGATCGCAGTACCGATCGTTGAGGCTATCACCGCCTTGCGCAGCTGTGCGCTGTGGTCGGACGCGGACATCGCCTCGTAAGTAGCTGTTGTGGCCATTTGCATCCCTCCGGTGTTTCCTCGCCCCTTTGGGAGCAGGTCCTTGGCGACCGTCTCCCGAACAGCGATAAGTTATCCGGGATATCCTGGTCCGTAAACGTGGACAGGACCGTCCTTATAAAATTATTCGAGACCGCTAACCGCAATCCAGCCCGCCGCAAGAATTCAAAATCGGCCCGCACCCAAAAAATTTGACACGTCGGGCAAATCACCGGCATATGTTCAACATCGCAAGATTTAGCCCGCGCCGGGAAACCGGTCGCGGGCGTTTTTCAATCGGACACTTTGGATCGGACGGTGGCCGCATTCAAGACGCCACATCCTCCCCACGCATCGCCGCCTGAGCGTCTCAAGCGTGCTGCCGTCCGAGCCTTCATTAGCTGGCACGCGCGAACGTGCCGACGGCGTGGCTTGAAGTCCACGCTCGCCCGCGGCCCTGAAAAGGATAAGGTTCGCGCCTGAAATGATCGCGAAAGCGATCATGCCGCGCATTATCTAATCTGTTTGCGATCACAGGTGTCTATCTCTTCGTCATGCCCGGGACAAGGCCGGGCATGACGAGCTTCGTGCTCTAACGAGAGAGGCCAGCATGACCGCGTATCTGATAGCACTCTCATTGGCCGGCCTGGTCGCGATTGCGGTCTGGGAGGGATTTTCGTGAGCGCGGAGATCATCCGGTTCACCACGCGCCCCAATCACCATCGGGAGCAAACAGAACTTCCTACGGCTGCATCGCGGTCAGCGGCAAGATCAGACGATCTCACCATGGATCATGTCGGCACGTCGACTTGCGATTGTGTTGGGCCGGATGACTCAGTATCCCAGGCCGCATCTCTTCAATAATGAGGGTCGTACATTTGCGACTGAACGTATGCGATCAGATCGTTCGGCGCCTGGCCCGTTGCGAGGCCGCGCTGGTAAGCGACGTCGGCAACAGCCGCGGCGATGTGAGCCGAGACTTCACGGATCCGCGGTAGTGCCGGATAGAGGCTGCCCTGTTCGATGTCAGCCTCGCTGACGAGATTCGCCAGCGTGTGGGCGGCGGCCATGAACATCTCATCGGTCACCAGCCGTGCGCCGCTTGCGATCGCGCCAAGACCGACGCCGGGGAAGATGTAAGAATTATTCCCCTGGCGAGGTACGAAGGTCTTGCCGTCGAGTTGCACCGGATCGTACGGGCTGCCGCATGCGAATAGCGCGCGGCCGCCGGTATGGCGATAGGCTTCCTCGGCGCAGCATTCCGCCTTAGAGGTTGGATTGGAGAGCGCAAACACGATCGGTCGATCGTTGATCTGCGCCATGGTCTGCAGCACCTCGGGCGTGAAGGCGCCGCCGACGGCCGCAACGCCGATGATCGCGGTGGGCCTGAGCGTGCGGATCGCGGTCAGGAAGTCGCCGACCGGCGCATGATCATGTGCGTAGCGAAGTTTGTGCTCGGTGAGATCCGACCGGCTCCTTACGACCAGGCCGCGCGAGTCGACCAGCCAGGTACGCCGAAGCGCCTCGGCTTCCGATGCGCCTTGCGCCATCATGGCGGAGACCACGAGGTCGGCAATGCCGGTCGCAGCTTCGCCAGCGCCAAGGAAAAGCACCGTCTGGTCGGCAAGTTTGCCGCCGGTCACGCGCAGCGCCGAGAACAGGCCCGCCAGCGCCACGGCGGCCGTTCCCTGGATGTCGTCGTTGAAGATGCAGATCTTGTCGCGATATTTGTGCAGCAGACGGAACGCCGAGTGATTGGCGAAATCCTCGAACTGGATCAGCACGCCGGGGAAAGTCTCGCGTGCAGCGGTGATGAATTCGTCGACGAACTCGTCATACGCGGCGCCGCTCAGGCGTCTTTGGCGCATGCCGATATAATAGGGATCATTCAGCAAGGCCTCGTTGTTGGTGCCGACGTCGAGCATCACCGGCAGGCAGAGCTCGGGGTGTATGCCGGCGCAGGCGGAATAAAGCGAGAGCTTGCCGACCGGAATGCCCATGCCGTTGGCGCCGAGGTCGCCGAGGCCGAGGATGCGCTCGCCGTCGGTTACGACGATCAGCTTCGTCGGATAAGGCCAGTTGCCCAGCAGTTCGGCGATACGCCCGCGATCGTTGGCGCCAATGAACAGGCCGCGCGGCCGCTGGAAGATGTAGCCGAACCGCTGGCAGGCGAGGCCAACCGTCGGCGTATAGATAAGCGGCTGGATTTCATCGATGTTGTCGGTGACGACGCGGAAGAACAGCGCCTCATTGCGGTCGTGCAGTTCGTTGAGCGCCACGTATTTTAAGAGGTCACTGGGCAGGCTGCGCAGATTGGCCAGCACACGCTCGACCTGGGCCTGCATCGAAAACACGTGCGCGGGCAAAAAGCCGCGCAATCCCAGCGCGTCGCGCTCCGCCTCAGTGAAAGCGGTACCCTTGTTGAGCAGTGGATCGCGCAACAGCGCCAGGCCGCGGAGCGGATCGGAAGGACGCGAGCGGGCGCTCGCCCGGACTGGCACGTTCATAGCATTCCTCCCGAAAACCGATTGATGAATTGGCCGGCAACGTCCCCCGTTTGTAGCATAAGCCGTTGATCAAGATCAAAGACCGGGGAAAATGCCGCCTGGTCGCTCGCGCGCGCCGATGGGGTCATTGAATGTCTCGATATTGGCGCTTTTCGGACTCGGTGCGACGTCGGACGTCAGTCCATGGTGCGCTGCAAACCGGATCGCGCAGGGCCATGGGAACGGACTTGATCAAGCATGGGGCTGCGCTACTTCTCGCGCCGATACCGGCGGCCATGTGCATCGAGGACATCGGCCGCCGCGAAGTCGTCGGTCAGTACCTCGCCCTTGAGCGCCTTCGGAACCGGTATGCGGCTTTCGGTGATGAGCTTCGAAACATCAAAATGGAACTTGTAGCGCGCCTGCGCGGCCACGGCTCTTTGCAACGCCTCGGCTTCGGATAATGGGTCAAGCCGCCCGAGGACGATCACATTCGACATGGAAAGGACCCGGTCGCCCGAATTGAAGAAATCGAGGTTGTCGAAGGCGAGCCTCACCGTGCGGACGTTACTGTCGAAAAGGTCTACCGTGGGAAGAAAATTGAACGCCGCCACACCGTGTAGCGCGAGGCGGTTACGCACAAGTTGGTAAAACTCCTTCGTCATGAGATGAAATGGAATGTAGCTGCCGGTGAAGGCATCGACGAAGATGAGGTCGTATGGCTCGGTATGCCGGTTCAAGAACACGCGGCCGTCACCCTCGATGAGATGGAAATTTTTCGTTTCGCGAAGCCCGAAATATTTCTTGGCGACGTCGATCACGCCGGGATCGAGCTCGACCGTGTCGATCGTCGCGTCCGGGAGAAAGCGGTGCAGGTAAACCGGAATGGAACCGGCGCCGAGGCCGAGAACCAGCACGCGCTTGATGTCCTGCGGAAAAATTGCGGCAATGCTCATCGCGCGGCCGTATAGCATTGGCAAATCGTTGGGGTCCGCAAGATTCACCTCCGACTGGTTGAAGTACCAGCCCTTCCATTGGAAGCTTAATTTGAGCAGGCTTGCGTCCTTGGTGACGAAGATGTCGTTGTAGACGGTCTCGACATGTGCAATCCGGCCGTTCTTCCGTGCCAGCATGCTGGCGCGGATTTGCGGATCGAACGACTCTTCGGAGCGGACCGGCGGGAGCATCGCCGCCTGCGACGCAAGCAAAGCCGCGAGAACGCCAAGCCGGGCGGGCCGTCGCCACCGCGACGAAGCAGTGGCGAACAGCAGCGCACCGCCGAACAGTCCCAGGATGCCGAGCGTAAAGGTGATCGCGCGCGTTCCGATCAGAGGGATCAGGAAAAATGTGGTTGCGAGCGTGCCAAGGATGCTGCCGGCTGTGGAGATGCCGTAAACCGTTCCCGAAACCGCGCCGGCGTTCTGCTTCGAGTGCATCAGAAGGCGAATCGCGAAGGGTGAGTACATCCCGAGAAATGTAACTGGAAACAGCATAATTGCCATCGCCGCGGCGAGGCTACCCAACCTGATGTCGTCGATTTGCCAAGCGAAAAATTGCAGGACCGGCTCGGAAAACGCGGGCAACAGCAGCAAATAGACCGAGCCAATGGTCACCGTCGCCCCGAGCACTGTCGGGGACGGATAGCGGTCGGCGACGTAACCGCCGATAAAATAGCCGGCGCACAGCGCCGCCAGCACCGTCGAGATCAACGAAGCCCAGGTATAGATGCCGGCTCCGAACGAGGGAGCGAGATAGCGCGATCCCAGCATTTCGAAACTCATCACGATCGCACCGGTCACGAAGGCAACGAGATAGAGGGAGATGGCAAACCCATCCCCGCGCGGCTCTTCAGGCGGCGCCTCGGTATTCATTCGCCGTCTCCTTACCGCCAGCCCTTAACGATCTTGGCTTCCTCGCGCGCACGGATAAGTATACGCCCAAATGGCCAAATCGCTCACGGAAATCCGCTCGCTGGCGCGAAGCCACACCAGAACCGCGCTCAATGTGCTGGTTCGCGTGATGCGAAGCAAAGACGCGACGGCCGCCGCGCGGGTATCCGCGGCCAACGCCATTCTGGACCGTGGCTGGGGCAAGGCCACCCAACCGATCGGGACCGGCGATGACGGCGCTCTGGAACTGATCCACAGAATCGAGCGCGTCATTGTCCACCCTGAGAATCCCGACAGCTAAGATATTCAAGCCGCTGCTGAGGCGATCGCGCTACAAGGGCGCCTATGGCGGGCGCGGCTCCGGCAAGCTTCTGGTGTGGGACAAGGTTCTGGGACTTGGAACGACTGATCCTCTCGCGGGATTTGCATCCGTTACGTCGAATCTCGTGGTGTCGTTTTATTTCGCCAAGCGCGGATTTGAGAACGTTGCGCGGATCATCAAGCGATGACCACGGGGATCATCAAGCGATGAACGCCATGCGTGACGAGGATATCCGGGCTATTGTTGCCGAGACGCTGGCCGAGCAGCAAAGGCTTCATCACGACGAAATCGACGCCGTGGTTTTGAAAACCATCGCAACCATCCTGATCTCGTTCGGGATCGAGGAGGAGGACCGCAAGGAGCTACGCGCGGACTTTCAGCATCTGCGGCGCTGGCGCAAGAGCGTCGAGCAGGCGCAGAGCTATACATTCAAGGCCGTCATTACCGTGATAGTCACCGGGTTTGTCGGGGCGGTGTGGCTCGGCATCAAGGTCATGCTCGGTAAATGATCCGCGCCGGCGTGTTGGTTGCGGCACTGCTGTGTTCAGTGCCGGCGCACGCCATTCCCTGCTGGGTGGTCAGGAAGGCCGTCCTCCAATATGGTGAGGCGGCTGTGGAATCCTGGGCACGCGCCAAAGGCATTTCCGACAAAGAAATCGAGAAGGCGAAGCGATGCCTCAGGTGATTCTCAGTTACCGTTTCGAACGGCCAAGCGCGTTGACATCGGGTAACCGGAAGTTGTGCCGAATGTCCCGTCAGCAGGTCCTTCTTCGGAATACCCTCTGGCGAGGTAGAAGCGCCGCGCAGTTTCGGTACTCTTGAGCGTGCACAGCTCATTGCCTCGCTCTCGCGCGCGGTCTTCGAGCGCGGCCAGCAGAGCGCCGCTGACACCGCGAAACCTCGCATCCGGCGAAACATAGTTGAGCGTGATCTCTCCCGCGTCGGTGACACATCCCACCGCAAGGATCCGGTTGTCCTCGACGGCAACAAGCAGCGAGTTGTCCGGTCTGATCCACGATTTGAATATTTCAGGCGTCTTGTTGCTCAACCATCGTTCCGTAATTGCCGGGTCATTTCGGTGATCGGCGACGCACAGCTCCGCGATCGACCGCCGCATAACTTGGCAGGCGGCTGCGGCATCTTCCGGAACGGCGTCGCGAACTTTCATCCCGATATCATTCACCAAGCCACGTCGGCCGACAACATCCATGTCGCCGGCAAGCCCAATCCGAAAGTCCGGGCTTCAGGTTGAAGGTCTGGCCAATGTACAGGATACGCGAGGTCGACGGGCATGACGAAGAAGTCGTGGATACGCTGGCTGACCTTCATCGCCTGACATTCTTTGACGGCGCTTCCATTCCGGAATTCGATTGGGGGTATTGGTGGCTGGCGTATCACGAAGCGATCCCGGTCGGCTTTGCCGGAGTCGTTCCATCGACGCGCGCCTACAATGCGGGATATTTCTGCCGTGTCGGCGTGTTGAAAAAGCACTGCGGCAACGGCCTTCAATTGCGCCTGATGCGTGCGCTGGAATCGCGTGCGCGACAAAATGGATGGAGTTCCGTGGTTTCGGATACTACCGACAATCTTGCCTCCGCCAACAATTTCATCCGGGCCGGCTATCGGCTGTACCAGCCGCAATATCCGTGGGCCTGGCCGAACACGCTGTACTGGCGCAAATCCCTAAGCTGCAAATCTATCAAATGAGAGCGCTATCATTCCGATGACGGGCTGCTGCCTTCCTTATATAATGGCGGCTGTGGTCGTGTTTCATTTTCTGCTCCGGATACGCGGGGATGATTTGAGCGTTTGAACCGTGCCCTCGTGGGGCATCGGCATAGTACGTATGCATATTTCCGAATTGACAAAACGCGCCCGGTGGCCTGACGGCCATCGGGCTTTTTTTGTTGCCCATTTTGCGTCGGACGTTCAGTGCTGACGAAGTTGTCGAACAAGGAATACTTGTGAACTTCCGGAAATAGTCCTTAAAGTCGCGTCGCGCGGCGCGAAACCTTGTCGAGTGCCGCCAATCGAAACCAAAAGGGAATAGACCGATCATGACTGCCAGACCGCAATTACCGGATCGCGCGCCACGAGCGAAGGGCGTGCCGACCGCGCTCGACGGTCTACTGGTCGTGGATTTCACCCGGGTCGTCGCTGGTCCTGCCTGCACGCAAACGCTGGCCGATTTTGGCGCCGAAGTCATCAAGATCGAGAACCCGGACGGCGGCGACGATACGCGGAGCTATGAACATGCCGATCTCGCCGGCGAAAGTGCTGCTTTTGTCAGTTTGAATCGCAACAAGCGCGGCATTGCTCTCGACTTCACCAAGCCCGAGGCGCGCGACATCGCGCGCGAATTGATCGCGCGGGCAGATGTGGTGGTGGAAAACTTCTCCTCCGGCGTGATGAAGAAGTATGGCCTCGACTATGCGTCAGTCGCGCCAACCAATCCTCGCCTGGTTTATTGCTCGATCTCGGCCTACGGCCGCCAGGGGCCGTTTGCATCCCGTCCTGGCTTCGACCCGATCACCCAGGCCGAAAGCGGGTTTATGTCGCTCAACGGCTTTCCCGATGGGCCGCCGGTGCGGACCGGACCACCCGCGGTCGATATGATGACGGGCATGTCAGCCTGCAACGCCATCATGCTGGCGCTGTTCGCGCGCGATCGGATCGGTCGTGGCCAGCATGTCGAGGTGGCGCTGTTCGATATCGCGCTGGCGATGACCCAGTTTTACGGCATGGCTTATTTGATGACCGGCGTGAATCCGAGCCGTCAGGGTAATTCGCCGAACGGGTCACCCTCCGTCGGCGTATACGAGGCCTCCGACGCGCCGTTCTACATCGCCTGCGCCAATGACCGGCTGTATCGCCGCCTCGTCATCGAAGTGCTAGGCCGGCCTGATCTCGCCAGCGGTGAATTCGGCGACCGGCGTTCACGAACGGCCAACAAGGCGAAACTGCGTGCGATCCTCACCGGAATTTTTGTGCAAGACCTTCGCGAAAACTGGGTAGCGAAGATGAAATCGGCCAACATCCCCGTCGGCTATCTTCGCACCGTCGAGGAGGCCTTCAATTCGCCGGAAGTGCGCGAGCGCCATCGGCTAAGCCAGATTCCGCACCCGGCCGCGGGCTCAGTCCCCAATATCGAATCGCCGATCCATCTCGGCCTGACGCCGGTCGTCGACCCGGTGGCAGCGCCTCTGCTCGGCGAGCATACAAAGGAAGTCTTGCGTAAGACGCTCGGCTATGACGATGCTCGGATCGCAGCGCTTGCCGAGGCGGGGGCTTTTGGGATGGTAGCAACGGTTGAAGTCAGCTGACGTTTGAACCGTGCCCCTCGCAGGGCATCTTTGAACGCGTAACATATTGCTGAGATTGCAACACCCGCCCGGTGGCCTGACGGTCGCCGGGCTTTTTTCGTTTTTGGATGCCGTCGGTATTGACGGTTGGGTGTCGCTGCGTGGCGCGTCCGCAAGGAACGGGCAGGGCCGCTGACTGACCCGACAGGACGATAGCATCACTACCCCAATTGTATCAGACGTTCCGATGCCCTATACCAAAGCAACGGAGTATCACATGACGCTGTTGAGCAAGCTTTTCACGACCAGAATCCTGGTACAGATCATTTTTGTGCTGGCTGCCGTCGTTGTGATGAAAGCGACAAGCTCCCACTACGATTTTAGCTGGGCCACCGCTTTGGCGGCGGGCTAGCAGCCTCGCCGGGAGCGCGGTGAATTTCGTCACCCCTAGCATTCGTTAACAGGATGCTGACTGCATGTTCCCAGAGGTAAGGCGAGCAGGAGATAACGCAGCGGGCCTTTATCCGCACCCGCTATGGTATGCAGCTTCGCATCGTGGTTCAGCCTTGCGGTTCAGGCTGGCCGTTTAGCTCTTACGAGCGGGTCGGGCCCATATGTGTTCGACCCGGCGGTGCCGCGCAGGCAGCCGATTTCAACAAATCCCCAGATCGTGAGCGCAAAACCTGCCAGCGCAAGGATGCAATCCATCACGGTGCCTGCGGCTCCGGCAAACCATGCAGCTTTCGCAAATTGGCCGAGCACACCCGGCACCAGGTAGAACACCACGAGCCACCACGCGCTTTTGCCGCGGTCATGCAGCCGCTCGGTGGTGATGGAGAACCCCCACAACAGCCACGGGGCGAGGACGAGGACGACCATGATGATGAAGAGCGGCGCGGCAATGCTGGCGGCGGTAAGCAGGATCACTCCGACGAGCAGCCCTGCTCCGTAAAAGATGAGAACCGAGCGCCAGTATTTGGCCCGGTTGATGCGCCCGCTGGCGCCGAACATGAATTCAAAAAAGCCTTCCATGGCATCCCTGCATGCAAATGCACCGGCGGAGCCGGCACTCCGGATTGTGTCGCTCCAAAACGAAAAGGGGTTCAAGGCAGACTGGACGACCAGATGACAGGCTCACGCCCGCGGACCTGCCGGATCACAGCATTCGATCGTCAATGTTGCGTGTCGGCTCCCTTCTTTGAATTGAACAGCCGTTTCCATTGGCTCCATAGTCTGGTGTAATAAGCCAAATCATTACCGGGGAGGAAAAAGTGGATCGCCGAAGTTTCATGGCCGGATGCGTCGGTTTGTCATTGTTTGCGAAAGCCGGCGATGCGCTCGGCGAATCCGGTCCGTTGACGAAGATAATCTTTCCTTTCGCGGCCGGTGGCGGAGGTGACACGCTGTGCCGCATCCTGGCGCAACATGTCGGCCAGCTTCTCGACCGCACTGTGATCGTCGAGAATCGCACCGGCGGCGATGGACTGATCGGAATCAAGTCGGTCAAGAACACCAGCCCCGACGGAGCCACGATCCTCGTGACCACCGGTCCGACGATGTATCTGCTGCCGATGGTGGAGACGGAGCCGAGCTTTGACTTGAACAAGGATTTCGTGCCGGTCTCGCTGCTCGCACGTTTCGAGTTCGGCGTTGTTGCCGGCCCTGCTGTGGATGCGAAGGACTTCAAGCAATTTGTGGCCTGGCTCAAGGCCAACCCGAGCAAGGCGACATTTGGCGTGCCCAGCAACGGCACCATTCCGCATTTCACCGGATCAAAGCTTGAACAGGTGCTGGGCATTCCGATGACGCGGGTGGCTTATCGCGGCAGCGCGCCCATTATCAACGACCTCATCGGCGGCCATCTGCCCTTCGGCATTGTCACCATTGCGGACGCGATCCCGCAACATCGTTGAGGCGGAGTCAAAAATCTGGCTGTGAGCAGCGCTGCGCGTTCGCCCTTCCTGCCGGAAGTACCAACCCTGAAGGAGAACGGCATCGATCTGGTCGCCGACGGCTGGTACGGGATGTGGCTGCCGGCCGGCAGCTCGCAGGAATTTGCCGGGCAACTGAGTGCGGCGGTTACTACGTCGCTCGCCAAACCCGAGGTGCGCGAGAAGCTGTTGGCGATCGGCCTGATCCCGGTTGGGACGACTCCTGACGGTCTCACCCAGGAGTTGGCCGCCAACACCGCGCTGTGGCAGCCGATCGTCAAGGCCACCGGCTACAAGATCACGAATTGAGTTCTGTCTTATCGATCTTTTGGCGGATCGCGGTGAGCTCAGCCTCATCCCAGATGCCGATCAGGATTCCACCTTTGACCTGAAGCTGCTGGCTCGCATAGGCAGCGATCTTCTCCGTGCTGGTCGTAATATGACCCTTCGGATGCAGCGCCCAGTCGAACAGGGCCGACTGCAGGCGGGCGATGACGTCGTTGCAGGAGGGGTCTTCGCCGCGGTCGGTCAGTTCGTGCGGATCTTCGAGGAGATCGTAGAGCATCGGCCGGAAACCGGAGGCATGAATGTATTTCCAGCGCCCGTCGAACACCATGAACAGGCGGCATTGCTCGATGGGCTGGCCGAGCTTGAGCCGGACATCCTGCATGCAATAGTCGTATTCCGAGAACACGACCTTGCGCCAGCCTGCCGGCGCTTCGCCACGCAAGAGCGGCGTCAGGGAACGGCCTTCAAGAATATGATCCGGTGGCTTGCCGCCGAAATAGTCGATGAAGGTCGGCGCCAGATCGATCGCCTCGACCAGCGCATCGCAGACCGTGCCCCTTGTGGCATCGGCCGCCGCCGACGGATCGATCACGATCAGCGGGATCTTGGCGGATTGATCGTGGAACAGATCCTTCTCGCCCATCCAGTGGTCGCCGAGATAATCACCGTGGTCCGAGGTGAAGACGACCATGGTCGTGTCGAGCTGGCCGCGCTGTTCCAGAAAATGCATCAGCACACCCATCTGGTCGTCGATTTGCTTGATCAGGCCCATATAGGTCGGAATCACCTTTTCGCGCACCTCGTCGCGCGCCATATTTTTCGAGTAGCGCATGTCCATGTAGGCGGCGAAAACCGGATGCGCGTTGTGCCGCTCCTGCTCCGAACGAACGGCCGGCAGCACGTCGCCAGCACCGTACATGCTGGCGTAGGGTTCGGGTGCGATATAGGGCCAGTGCGGTTTGATATAGGACAGATGCAGGCACCACGGGCGCCCGTCCTGTTCCGACTCCGCGATGAAATCCATCGCGCGGCGTGTCATGTAGGGCGTCTCGGAATGCTCATCGGGAACGCGGGCGGCCTTGTCGGCGTGGACGAGCAGCCAGCCGTTCTGCAGCGTGCCATCCGCAGCCGCACCGGAATTGGCCCAGTGCTCCCAGGGGTTGGCGGCGTGGTATCCGTGTTCGCGCAGATACGTATCGTATCGCGGACGGGGCCTGCCGGTCGGATGCAGGCCGTCATCGCGCTCATAGGGCTCGAAACCGCATTCGGCCACATGCACGCCGATGATCGAGTCCGGCGCAATCCCCAGCATTTTCATACCTTCAAGGTCCGGCGCCATGTGCGTCTTGCCAACCAGCACATTGCGCACGCCGATTTTCTTGAGATGATCGCCCAGCGTCGGTTCGCCGACGCGCAGCGGCCAGCCATTCCAGTGCGAGCCATGCGAGCGCATATAGCGGCCGGTATAGAAGGACATGCGCGAGGGGCCGCAAATCGGCGATTGCACATAGGCGTTTGAGAAACGCACCCCGCGCTTTGCCATCGCATCGATATTTGGCGTCTTCAGGGTCGGATGCCCCGTGCAACCCAGATAATCATAGCGAAGTTGATCGCACATAATCCAGAGGACGTTCTTGGGTCGGGACATGTCTCGCTCGGTGATTTCAGGCGCTTGATGGTGCGATATCGCACTGCAAATGACAATCAGCTTCGCGGCTCCCTGTTTGGCTGTCATCTTTCGGTTCAAGCTCTAGCCGAATAGCAGGCAGTTATGCTTTGATATAGCGGCGACCAGGGCTTAGGGACGCTTTGAATAGCAAGCCGTGCGAAACGGCGGTTAGCGGTGGATGCCGCCGGCCATAGAAGCCAAAGG
>OCZT010005853.1_pt1 | contig 12212 bp, 11 predicted proteins | sample 1539031 | NCBI WGS metagenome assembly OCZT01 (sample SAMEA3539308, study PRJEB22396) | soil metagenome | biome: tundra; feature: field; material: soil | place: USA | collected 2010-05 | depth 0.15 m
ACTGGAGTTCAGACGTGTGCTCTTCCGATCTTTGTGCGTTTCCCAGGTAAATCTCGAAGTTATTCTTACCATCGTTCCACGCCATAGCCGTCACAAATCGGGTTCCGACGGTTCCCGTCAATTCACCGTATACGCCGTTTTCCATATCGAGCCCCGCTACTGAACGCATGGACTATTCCACTGATTGGTGACGCAGTGGAGGTTGAGCGCATCCATATGTCCGGCACCTGTGTCCTGGTTATTCACCTCAGCGTTGCCAAGGTCGAAGCAGCAAGCGCCGTAAGGACTAAGGCCAACGGCTGAGCTCACCATATAAACCCCTTCAGGTTGCCCGCCGACCGCAATACCATTTGTCACGTCATTGCGGTAACCGACGCCTGATGAGACAAGGAGGCCGTACACTTTATGCCCCCCCCGCAGTTATCGGCAAAGCACTTGCCGAGGCCGCGACGTCGTAGCCGCCTGGACCAGGACCGCTAGCGGCGCCCCCAGGAGGAGCGAGGGTCAGATCGTTATGCTTAGCAGATTGATCGTAGATTTTGGTAATCGTACAAGGGGTGTCCGCACAGAATGCGTCCTGTGTGGCCGCGTTGGCGTAGCCGTCGGAGAGAATTCCGATGTTGGCTGTCGTGTTGTCCGACTGACGTGTTACCTGGTATAGCGATCCGCTATAGGAGCTATAGAGCGCTCTCGTCGTGCTGAATGCAGCTACGCAAGGCGTGCCAGGCGTCGCAGCCGCGTAGATGTCGCAGGGTCGATTGGACTGAGCGTGCGCCGAGCGAGCGCTGGTTAGACCTATGACAGGGACGGCGGCAATCGCCAGGCTCGTCAGCAATTTTTCTCTTCGAGATCTGGATTCCAGATTCATTTGGATTTTCATTGTCCGTGACTCCTTCGTCTATGGGATTTCGGGTTCGGCAAAACGACTTGCGGTCTCGTTGTGCGGCGCTGCGCGACTTGGCGCGGCTCGTGTGCCTCAGGAACAGGGAGGTACGGCCCCTCCGTGATGCCTTAATCGCCCGTGGGGAGCGCCTCACGATCGATTCAATCCATCGTGAAGCGGTAACGGATGGACAGACAAATCTTTTCTCTATAATCTAGAGTTCTGTCAAGCCCCGAAATCCTGCTCCAGCGGATCGGCTCATTCGAAAGGACCGATTCAATGCATCGTCAATGCCAGGAATGAAAAACCGATGGGGTCCGCCCCGTAATCATCTCTGCTGTCCATGTCGTTTGGAGGATGGCTTACGCTTAGGAGCAAGCCAGATTTGCAGTTCCATGCGCCGGAGCCCATATTTTCCTTGACCGAACCCGTCCATTGGAGCATTATAGATTATAGATTTATGGAGCGACCGTGTTTGATATCGCTGAACGCCCCGTGCTGTCTTCCGCTGTGAGCTTCGATGTTACGCGCCTCGATTCTCAGAAGGCCCGTATTCGCAACCTGGAACATAAGGCCGTTCGTTCCACCGCTCTGCCCGATCTCGTAGCCGAGTGCGAACGCGAAGGCCTGCCATGGCCTCGTAGAGCTGCGCGTCTTGTGCGCCGAATGTGCGAGATTGAGCGGCCCTACATCCACGCCGATGAGCGAATAGTCTTTACACGTACCACGGTCTCAATTCCACCCATCTATACCCCGGAACAATGGAACGCCAAAACTGCTGGTCGCACGCTTCACGAGCTTGGTCCCATCAGCAATATATGTGCCGACTGGGGCAGTGTCTTGTCCCAGGGACTGCTGGAGAGAAAGCGCGTGGCGCTTGAGACGCGTCAGCGGCTGGCCAATGAACCGGGCGCCGTCGAGTTTCTTGACAGCGCTATTGAAACGATCGACGCAGTTCTCGGTCTCGCGGCACGTTACGCGAATGAGGCCCGTCGGATGGGAAAGAGCTGCCTCGCCGAGATTCTGGAGCGTGTGCCGGCTCTGCCACCGAGAGACTTCCACGAGGCGTTGCAGTCTCTTCGGTTGCTGCATGCGGTGGTGTGGATGGGCGGCCACTACCATGTGGGCTTGGGGAGGATCGATCAATACCTCTGGCCCTATCTGAAGCAGGACCTCGATGCGCATCTCCTCGATATCGCTGGCGCGGAAGAGCTTCTTGCTGAATTCTTCATCTCTCTAAACAAGGACAGCGATCTTTATCCCGGCGTTCAGCAAGGCGACAATGGCCAGACCATCATGCTGGGCGGGCGGGCCCGCGATGGCAAGGATGCCGTCAACGAATTGACGCACATGGCGATTCGAGTCGCTCTCTACACCAACATGATCGACCCCAAGGTGAATTTACGGATCACCGAGAACACGGACCTCTCTCTTTTGACATTGGCCACGGAACTTACACGTAGAGGGCTCGGGTTCCCCCAGTATTCAAACGATGCTGTTGTGATTCCAGCGCTGGTTGCAAATGGTTACGATCCCGCGGATGCCTGTAACTACACTGTCGCAGCCTGTTGGGAGTTCATCGTTCCCGGCAAAGGCATGGAAGTCGTCAATATCGGCGCAGTCTCCATGCCGCTCGCGGCCGACCAGGCAATTCGCGCGGGGCTCTTGGCACACGAATCGTTTAACGGCATCCTCAAGCGAACTGCGCTGCACATCGGGGAGCAGGTTCGCGACATTGTGAAGAGCTATTCGACGCTGCTCTTGCCGCCGGCTCCTTACTATTCCGTGTTGATGGATGGCTGCTTGGAGACGGGTCGCGATCTTTCATGCGGTCTCAAATACAACAACTTTGGAATCCATGGTGCGGCCTCATCCAGCGCAGCGGATGCGTTGGCCGCGGTGCAGAAAATGGTATTCATCGACAAGAGCGTACAGCCAGAAGAGCTCCTCAATGCGATGGATGCAAACTTCGAGGGCTACGAAGCTCTGCAAGACCAATTGCTGCATGAAGCTCCCAAGACAGGAAACGACCCGGAGGCCGATGCGCTGCTGGTCACCCTGTTCGATGCCCTTGCGGAAGCATGCGAAGCGATCGACGACAACGGCCGCGGCGGGCGTGTTCGTCCGGGCACTGGATCGGCCATGTACTATGTCTGGCTAACCCGCGGAAAGCCAGGGGACTGCGGCGACTCTCCCATTGGCGCCACCGCCGATGGCCGAAGAAAAGGGGAGTTCTTCAGCGCGAATCTGGCCCCGTCGCCTCAAGCCCAGGTGCGAGGACCGATAAGTGTGCTGCAAGCATTCAGCACTCTGAATTACAGCCGCATCTTCAACGGCGGCCCCATCACTATGGAGCTGTCCGACTCCGTTTTTGCCGATCCGGAAGGGCTGACCAAGTGTGCGATGCTGGTCCAATCGTTCGCCAGATTAGGGTGCCAGCAGTTGCAACTCAATACCGTGAATCCAAGCACGCTTCTTGACGCTAGAGAACATCCCGAACGGCACCGCAACCTGATCGTTCGGGTTTGGGGATGGAGCGGCTACTTTTGCGAGTTGGCGCCGGAGTATCAGGAGCATATCATCAGGCGGCATCTTTATGGGGACTGACCAAGGATGAGTATGCAGTCGGGGATGATCTTCGATGTCCGCGAGTTCACAGTGCACGATGGGCCAGGTATTCGCACCACGGTTTTCCTCAAAGGGTGCCCACTCCGCTGCTCTTGGTGCCATAATCCCGAAGGCATGTCGTCCCGTCGAGAGATTATCGAGAGCCCAGCCGGGAAGCGAACCGTAGGAAGGCTCTATACCGTGCAAGAGTTGTCGTCGATCCTCAATCGTCAGGCTTCCATCCTCAGCGCGAATGGCGGTGGAGTCACGTTTTCCGGCGGCGAGCCGCTCGTGCAGGCTACGTTCCTTGCCGCGGTCATCGACAAGCTTAACGATGTGCACGTGTTGCTGGATACGTCAGGCTACGCGAAGGAAAGCGAGTTTCGCCGGGTGGTGCAGAAATGCGATCTCGTCTACTTTGACCTGAAACTCATCGATCGTGACGCGCATCTCCGCCACACGGGAGTCGATAACGACCGGATCTTATGCAATTTGCAAGTTCTGGCCAGGATGAATGTTCCGTTTGTGATTAGGGTTCCTCTCATTCCAGGCGTCACCGCCGCTGAAGAGAATCTGGAGGCAATTGCTCGAACAGCGAAAGGGCTCCCCGGCCTGATACGCGTAGATCTGCTGCCCTACAACCGCGCGGCTGGCGGAAAATACTCGGCCCTGGGAAAGGACTTCTGCCCCAAATATGACGAAAGTCTCCCGGTGCATGTCGATGTGGGAGTATTCGAAGCAGCCGGAGTAAGTGCAAGGATCGTTGGGGCTATCTCGAAACCGTCGACCCTTTGAGTTTGCACAGCCTCTCGTAACCGGGGCCAGAAAGATACGGTCTAAGGAATAAAGAGGGGAGCGGGAGTGACCATGCGCAATTTCATATTCCTTTTGTTGCTGGGCCAGGTGTTCCTGCCGACGCTGGCGGCCGAACGCGTGACCGTTGAGAAGCTTGAAAAGATGCTCAAAGCGGCCCATGAAAAGCCCGACGCCAGGGTCGCCAAAGAACTCTCCGACCTGGAGCTGACCGAACGCCTCAGCGCCGCCAAGCTTTCGCGATGGGAAGCCGACCTGCCCGGTCCCGAGTCCCGGCGTTCGCTGGTCATGCTGGCGGATGCGTCGGCGTTCTTTGACCCTCCGGCTGCGGAAATCCTTGCCGCGCCTCCGCCCGATCTCGCCGCGCAACGGCAGATCGTCTCCCTCACCGTTGACTACGCCACCAGGACCATTCACCGGCTGCCCAATTTTTATGCCACAGAGGATACGATCCACTTTGAGGATTCCCCGCCGCGGCAAAATGACAGCGGCCATTCCGTCGATGGCAGTTTCATCCCCTATGCCCCCCTGCCCCCCGTCAGCCGGTCCAGCGATCTGGTGTTTTACCGCGACGGACAGGAATTTCTCGATTCGGAGGCGTCCAGGCCGAAGAAGGCGGGTCAGTCCCCGGGACTGTCCACTTCGGGTGCATTCGGAGCCATCATCGGCACCACGCTGGTCGATGCTTCCCGGGGCAACCTCGTTTGGGGCTATTGGGAGCAGGGCGCGAAGGGGCCGGTAGCCACCTTCCGCTTTTCAGTCCCCAGGCAAAACTCTCATTATCATGTGGAGTTCTGCTGTATCGCGGCAACCGGCGAGAGTTCACTTTTTCATCAATTCTCTGCGTATCACGGGGAAATTACTGTCGATCCTGCCAACGGCACCATTCTTCGCCTTGTGATCATTGCCGACCTTTCCAAATCCGATCCGGTGGTCAAGTCCGAAATTCTGGTCGAATACGGTCCGGTTCAAATTGGGGGAGAGACCTATTTCTGTCCCACCAGGAGCGTTGCCATCTCGAGCGCTCCAGCGCAGAGTTTGAAAGCCGTGCAGATGCAGCGCATGCGAAGCATGATGGTCGAACAGGAGAATGCGGAGACTCGCCCCCCGCTCCAGACCATGCTCAACGAAGTTGCCTTCAGGCAATATCATCTGTTTCGCGCCGAGGCGCGCATCCTGGACCGCTGATAATCCCGAACCGTCCGCAAATCCTGGCCAATCCGCATCGACAGCTGTGGCACGCCCGACACCGAACGCCTTCTGCGCGAAGGAATCCCATTCAAAGAGTTCATCGAAAAAGATCCTCACCCCGCCTCGTTGCGAATCCTCGTCGTCGATGAGAATTCGCAACGCATCGGCTCCGTTACCGTTCCAGCCGCGATTCTTAAAGGTACGCCGTAACCGAGAAGATCAAATGTCTGGTGCCCACCCTCGCAACTCTCATTCCCTCCGGCCACCTATTTCGCTGTGTACCCGCCGTCCATCATGAGAATGGAGCCCGTAAAAAAGCTGGCATGTTCGCTTGCCATGTAGACGTAGAAGGTGGCAATTTCGTCAACGTCGGCGATGCGGCCGATGGGGTGATTATCTCTGAGCATGCTCCAGTATGCCTCCGGATCTCCCGAAGCCGCGGCGGATCGATGCACAATCGGAGTATCGACCGTTCCGCAGGCGATGGTATTCACCCGAATATGATTCTTGGCGTACTCAATAGCCATCTGCCTGGTCATCTGGTGCAAAGCGCCCTTCGAAGGCGCATAGGCTCCCTGGGTGGGAATGCCAACTTCACCGGAGATGGAGCCGCTCATCAGGATAAGACCGTGGTTCTGGCGAATCATCACGGGGATAACGTGGCGGCTTGCCCAATAAACCGCCTTGACGTTGGAATTGAAGACTTCGTCCCACTCTTCAGGGGTGTGCTCATGGATCGGCTTCACTACGCTCACGGCCGCATTGCACACTAGAACGTCCAGATGCCCAAATGAGTCGATTGCAGCGGCAGTGAATCGAACCGCAGTGTCTTCTTCACCAACATCGCCGTGAACGATTTGGAGTTTTTCGCCATACCGCGCCTTGCATTCCGTGAGTTCCGCGGGGATGTCGGCACGGCGGAACACGGCGATTACACCCTCTGCATCGCACTCCAGAAACCTCTGGGTGATGGCCGCGCCAATTCCTGAAGATGCACCTGTCACTACAGCGACTTTTCCGCAAAGTGTGATATCCAAGCGACCACCATGTGTCATTGAGGTATGCCATGCAAGGAGTTCGGACGCGGTAAAATCCGCCTCTATTAACCATTATAGAGTATAAATCGTAGTGGCCGATTTGAAAAACACGTTTTTCCCGGTTCCGATTAACTGTGCTGCGCCGGGAAAGACAACTCCTCCTCGTCGAGGTTCAGCCCGTATTGCATGTTCCAATACTGCACGGTTTGCTTCACAAACGCTTGACGAGCGAGGTTTTTATCGCGAGTTCTTAGACCCTCCAGGATTCCAAGGTGTTCCTGAACGGCGACAAGGCGTTCGCTCAACGCCTTTGGATTGCCTGGCCACCGTCCAACGACGGAAAACACGAAGAGCCGAAAGGTGATGGCCTCAAGCGTATCGCGCAGATACTCGTTTCCCGCAAGCTCCCAGATTCTGCGATGGAATGCGACATCGCAGTCGTGGAAGTTCCTCACATCCATGTCGTCCATTCCTTTGCCGGCCATGGCGTTCACAATGGTAGTGAGCTCCTTTTCTGCCTCGTCCGTCATGTTCTCGGCCGCCTTTCCAATGGCGATCGTCTCCAGAGGGATATGAACCTCCTGGATGAGCCTGTAGTCCTCAGGGCTCAGTTTGGTAACGTAGGTGCCGCGCTGCTGGAGCCTGGACAGAAGCCCCTGGTGCTCCAGTTCATGAAGGGCCTCACGCAGCGTAGGTTGACCGATCCCGAGCCGAGTCGCCCACTTGAGCTCAATAATCCGGTCCCCGCCGCGCAATTCCCCTGAAATGATGGCCTCGCGGATGGCTTGTGCGGCAGCCTGGGGTGCGGACTGAATCGTGAGTTGCCCAGGACTCGGCTTGCGCGTATAGCTTCCCATGGCGAAACGCTCCATTAGACGTGATCGATTTTTATTCTATAGAAAATTCCCGAAGTTTACCATGCGGTAAACAAACCCTTTACATCATCAGGTCTTTTACTCCCGTGGTTCCTTCCGAAACACCCATGGCCGGTAATAGTCCAGGACCTGCATTTTTGCTTTGCTGCCAACGAGATTGAGCGCCCCGCGAAGCATATCCGGATGGGCGATATTGTTGATCATCATGTCATAGTGGCATGGAATGGCTACAGCCGGATCGATCGCCTTCACAATGCGCGCCGCTTGCAGGGGATCCAGGTTGTGAAATCCGCCATTGATGCAGATTGCGCAAACATCCACACCTCTCGGGAGCAATGAACCCAAAAGTTCGCAATAGCCGGTGTCGCCAGTGTTATAGAAGGTGATGCCGTTTGCGAAGCGAATCAAGACTCCCGTATGGTTCAGGTCCGTATTGTCGGTTGGAAGAGCGAATGCGCCGGTAAGTTCGGTAGTTCCGTCGAGTTGTATGGTCTGATTCGGATGAAGGATCCGGCAGCACGACTCCGGTACACCGCACCGTTTGTACTTTTCGACCGATTCCCACGGTCCAATGAACTGAGCCTGCCTCTTGCTGATAAAGCGGCGGATTGTCTCTGGATCTGCATGGTCGTCGTGCGAATGTGTCGTGAAGAAGACGTCGATGTCGAGATCTTCAGGCTCGACAAAGATCGGGAGCTGGCGGTCAACACGGAACGGCAGATGAGCAAAAAGCTCGGCACAGCTATCGGTCAGATAGAGATCGATACCGATCAGGGGCCCAATGCTCGCTTTCAAGATGAAGCCGTTCTGGCCCATAAACCAAATTGCGAGCCCTCCCGCCGGGACCTCGAACGCGCGAATCGACTGCATATACTCGCGGCTTGGGATCAACGGCGGAAGGACGAGCTCAATTCGCGCTTCCCGATCATAGGGGTCGTTGCGAGCAAAGTGATAACGTGGCATGGGCAGACTTTGCATGCGGACTCCTACTGGAAGACTCCCGAATCGGAATTTGCTTCCGCTTGGAGTGTACTTTAAGGACGGTGGCCCGCTACGTGCGAGGTCTCGTGTCCGGGAGTAAACAGTTCAAGGCGAACCTTCCAAGTTACAGCTTGGTTGGGCTTGAGCGTAACCATTCCGGTATTCATCCCGTTCCAGATGCCGTTGAACGGATCGGCGAAATTGAATTGCTCTTCGATCGCCGCAAAGGCCTTCTCTGGTGGCGCATAAACCTGCACGGTTCGAATCTCCGGCGAGAGCCCTTCTATATGGATGCCGTAGGCCGAAGCCGGATCCGTCAAATCGACGACGACCTCTCCGGAGGTGCGGCCCAGGTCCGCGAAGTTATCGTCCAGGAATACATTGCCCAGCGGTTCTCCTGGCGCCGAACGGAAATCGTACTTCGTGCCGGTCACGGGGAGTAACTTTCCGGTAGGGAACACATCGTCATAGTTATTTACTTCGGCGAGTTTCGACGCGGGAATGTGCAGCCGGGCCTGCGTACGATCACCACTCGGAATGGCAAAGTAAGGATGCCACCCTATTGAGATCGGCTCTTCTTCATCGCCAACGTTCTTTGCGATGATGGTCGATTCGACTGCTGTTCCCGTGAGGGAGATACTGATCGTCAGATCGGTCTTCGATGGCCAATATCCACCGAAATCTCCTGCGTGAATCACTCCAGTGACAGTCTGCCCATCGGCCGTTGTCTCGAGTTTCAGCGAGTCGGTCTTGCGATCGAGGATCAGCCCGTGAATCGCGTGTAACTCCGCATTGGGGTTCGCTTTCCCCTTCCAGACGGCGGGCAATGTTAGGGTTTTGTCTTTCCATTGGGTCGTGACGGTTTTGCCGTCCGGTGAAAGCTTCCCGCGAATGCGGTTGGGGTAAGGGACGAGGAAGGCGCCTCCGAATGCGAAGCTCTTCACGCCATGAATGTCGTCTGCACCGCCGTCCAGCTGCTGGGCGGCCTCTTCAAGCGAAGGGGAAGCAAGAACATGGACCTCTCCCTTGCCCGGTAGATTGGCGGTGATCTGGAAGAGATTCATGCCCCTGCCTGGGAGTATCGTTACGGAGGTGAACTCCGGCCGCGTTACGTTCGCGCTGCTCCTGCGCTTTAGTTGAACCACCGGCTGACCCCCAATCTTCAGATCGTCGTTGGATCCTGCTTCGTCGCCGGTTGAGGCCAGCTTTGCTTGGGAACCAACCAGGAGGACGGCCGCGGCCAAAGCATGCCGAGGCGACGAAACACGCCAGCAAAATACGAGAGCAAGCGCGACGGAAATATGCAAGAGATAGCGATTTGCGAACGGCGACATGAAAGACTCTCCATGAAATCAGGTTTAGAAACATCATCGATGCGGAACATTTGACCGGAGCTTGCTAGCGTTACCGGATAATGCTTCGCAGCTTCTCTAGATCCTTACTCAATTTGGCGACCACGCGCCTCACTCGCGTACATTCGCCTTCCAGACAACACAAGTGTCCTCTCTGTCGACGTGCTTTTTGGGAATCGGCTCCTGGAGAAGAGGGCGGCTTCGCTCTCTTTTTGGCTAAAGCGCGCATATGAGTATTGCTTTTTTGGGAGAAATCGCCTCTCGTTCGTCCCAACTCGACGGCGGCTGCGTTGGCGCAATACTGCAAAGTGGAAATGGCACTCAAGACTCTTGTTCTTGTTTCGCAGGACACGTTGCGACTGCCATTCGCAACCCGCGACACCGTCGCTGTTGAAACCCCTGCCAACCTGGCGACTTCTTTTATTGTGCCCGACATAACGCTCAGTCCAATAAACCGGTTGGAGGTGATAAATCCGCGCATCGCAACTAGAAGGAAGGGAGCCCGCTTCTCGATTCCTCTGTCGCTCATCGAACGAAGGCATTGGATGTTCAATGCTCGCTCGTAAGAGCCCGAAGGACCAGACCCCTATTGTTGTCGCCAACAGTGTTATCTGGCCCTAGAGAATGCCCAACTTCTTCTGCATGTCCTCCAATGTGATTCCCTTGGTTTCGGGGAAGAAAAACAACACCACAAAGAACTGGACCGCCATCATGATGGAGAAGAACGTAAAAGGCACCGCGGCCGAATGAGCGCTGAGGAGGGGAAAGATCCACGACAGGATGGCAGTCATCAGCCAATGTGTGAAGCTTCCCAGGCTTTGTCCCTTGGCCCTCACCGCATTCGGAAAAACCTCGCTGATATAGACCCAGATGACTGCTCCTTGCGAGAATGCAAAGAACGCAATATATGCGATCAGCGGCCAGATCAGCAGTCGTTCGTGCGTGTGGCTATAGAAGAGGTACGAAACCGCCGCAAGGCACAGGCAGGTGCCGACGGAACCGATCAGCAACATAATTTTGCGGCCGAGCTTATCGATGACCAACATGGCCAGCATGGTGAAGCAAAGGTTGGTTGCACCGATGACGACAGCCTGCCGATCCCCCGATACCTTGGTAAAACCCGCGCGCTCAAAGATGTCGTTCAGATAGTAAAGAATGGAGTTGATGCCGGCGAGCTGATTGAACATGGCGACGGTAATGGCCAGCGACACGGGAAAGCGATACTTCCATGAAAAGAGGCGCTGCTTCTCGCCGGCATGCTCAATGTCGATCGATTCGACGATTTGCCGAAGTTCTTCCTTTGCATTCTCCTCGCCGATCAAATCCAGCACATTCCGCGCTTCGTCGATGCGCCCCTTCTTCACGAGCCATCGTGGACTGCGCGGTATGTAGAAGAGAAGGAAAAAGAACACCGCTGCGGGAGCTGCGGATATGCCGAGTTTCCAGCGCCACTCAGATGCGCCAAACGACATGGTTCCAATGACAAAGTTCGAAAAATAGGCTACAAGAATGCCAAGCACGATGCTGAACTGAAAGAAGCCTACCAGCCTGCCTCGCCACTTCGCGGGCGCTATCTCCGCAATATACATGGGGCCGAGTACGGAGGAACCGCCGATCGCAAGTCCGGCGATAAAGCGAAACGCCACGAAGGAGAGCCAATTCCACGCAAAAGCGCATCCCAGCGCAGACATGAAAAACAGGATGGCGAGTCCGCGAAGGCTGTCGCGGCGCCCATATGCGTCTCCAGGAATACCGGCGAGAATAGCGCCCGTAATCGTCCCCCAGAGGGCGATAGCCACCGTCAATCCAAGGGAGGCTGGCGTGAGGTGAAATAGATTCGTCAGCGATTTGGTTGCGCCTGCGATGACCGCGGTATCGAATCCAAACAAAATGCCGCCTAATCCGGCGACAGCCGTGCTCTTGACCAAAGGCCAGTTCAGTGTGGCGTGTTGACGATGCTCGGTGGGATCCGCAACGGAACTCATGATTCTCCTGTCGTACGGGTGGCCAATGCGTTAGGGCCCACGATTTTGAGCGCGAAGATGTGGACACTCAATTACCTTGAAGTTTATAGAGTAAAGATTATCAATCGTCAAGTCTCCTTTTAAATCCGGAAAGGAGGCGCCGTATTCCGCCAGCGGTCAACCCCTCGAGCGCAGGACCTATCTGACTGACGGGAATGGCTTTGACCGCGAATACATAGCGGAGGCTCTTGCGTCTTCGGCGGGCGCAGGCAAGGATTCGGTCCATTAAGATTCGAGGCTAGAATGTCGCCAGCCAGCCACCGTCAACGTAAATCACTTGTCCAGTGATGAACTTGGCTGCCGAACTGGCGAGGAAGACGATCGGCCAAGCAATATCCTCAGGAGTTGCCCAGCGGCCCAGGGGGCATCGGCCTTTTACCCAGTTATCGAATGCCGGGTCCTCGACGAGGGCCTTGTTTAAGTTGGTATCTACGTATCCCGGCGCAATG
>OCZT010005854.1_pt1 | contig 12211 bp, 8 predicted proteins | sample 1539031 | NCBI WGS metagenome assembly OCZT01 (sample SAMEA3539308, study PRJEB22396) | soil metagenome | biome: tundra; feature: field; material: soil | place: USA | collected 2010-05 | depth 0.15 m
AACCGCTTGACAGGACCGAGCGCGACCCGTTCGAGGTCATCCTCGAGAAGAAAAAGCTCGCCTAAGGCGTGAGCCTCGACACGGAGCTTCCGGTCGACGCGCTCCAGGAGCTCGTGCGCGACTTCAAGGCCGAGATCCGTTACCGCACCGGAAAGACCTTCCCGGACGATCCGGTGGAGCAGCTCTGGGGAGTGATCGGCGCCGTGTTCGGCTCGTGGACGAACGAGCGCGCCAAGGTCTACCGCCAGCTCAACGGAATTCCGGAGAGCTGGGGCACCGCGGTGAACGTGCAGTCGATGGTGTTCGGAAACCTCGGCGACGATTGCGGCGCGGCCGCGCGCTCGCCCGCCCGTGACAAGATCGCGACATGACGCAGAGAGGCCGCCACAACCGCTCCGACCTCGCCGAGATCGCGCGCCGCGCCATGCAGGAGAAGGGGCTCAACCCCGACTTCCCGGCGGCCGCGCTCATGCAGCTCGACGGCATCCACGATCCCGCGCGCGAGAAGGATCCGGCGATTCGCGACCTGCGCGACCTCCAGTGGGCGTCGATCGACAACGACGACAGCCGGGATCTCGACCAGCTTTCCGTCGCGGAGGAGCGGCCCGGCGGGGCCGTGAAGGTGCTCATCGCGATCGCGGACGTGGACGCCGTGGTGAGGAAGGGCACGCCCCTCGACGCGCGGGCCGCACAGAACACGACTTCGGTCTACACGGCCGGAGGGGTCTTTCCGATGCTGCCCGAGAAGCTCTCGACCGATCTCACGTCCTTGAACCAGGACGTGGACCGGCTCTCGGTCGTGATCGAGTACGTCGTCAACGCGGACGGGACGCTCGGCGACTCGAACGTGTTCCGCGCTCTCGTGCGCAACAAGGCGAAGCTCGCGTACGACGCGGTGGATGCGTGGCGGGACGGGCGCGGCCCGATGCCTCCCGCGATGGCGGCGGTCCCGGGAATCGACGCGCAGATGCGCCTCCAGGAGGACGTCTCCCAGCGCCTCCGCAGCCTGAGGTACGCGCAGGGCGCGCTGGACCTCCAGACGATCGAGGCCCGGGCGGTCTTCGAAGGCGAGGAGATCCGCGACCTGACCGTCGACGAACAGAATCAGCCGAGGCAGCTCATCGAGGACTTCATGATCGCGGCGAACGGGGTGACGGCACGCTATCTCGAAGAGGCGGGCTTTGCCGCGCTCCGGCGCATCGTGCGCTCGCCCGAGAGGTGGCAGCGCATCGTGTCGGTCGCCGCGGAGCACGGGTTCTTGCTTCCCGACGAGCCGGATTCGAAGGCGCTCGAGGGGTTCCTCGCGGCGCGGAAGAATGCCGATCCGCTGCGCTTCCCCGACCTCTCCCTCGTCATCGTGAAGCTCATGGGCGCGGGGGAGTACGTCGTCGAGCTGCCGGGCAAGGAGCCGGTCGGCCACTTCGGGCTCGCGGTGCGCGACTACACGCACTCGACGGCGCCGAACCGCCGGTACCCGGACGTCATCACGCAGCGCCTGCTCAAGGCGGCCCTCGCGCAGCGCCCGACGCCCTACTCCATTCCCGAGCTGGGCGGCCTAGCCGCTCACTGCACCGAGCAGGAAGACGCCGCGAACAAGGTCGAGCGTCTCGTGCGGAAGGCGGCGGCCGCGCTGCTCCTCGAGACGCGGATTGGGGAACGCTTCGACGGCATCGTGACGGGCGCGTCGGAGAAGGGCACGTGGGCACGCATCATCCGGCCGCCGGTCGAAGGGAAGATCGTGCGCGGTTACGAGGGCCTCGAGGTCGGGGACAAGGTGCGCGTGAAGCTCGTCGCGACGAACGTCGAGATGGGCTTCATCGACTTCGTCAGGGCCTGAGGGCCCGCGCCCGGATCATTCCCGCCGGTTGACCTCCTCCGTGGATAATCGGTTGTGCGCGTCGAGTTGTCGCTCAACGGTGCTGCCCGGATCTTCGACGTCGCTGCCGACGCCTCGCTTCTGGAGTTGCTCCGCGACGGCGCGGGCCTCACGTCGCCGAAGGACGGCTGCTCGCCGCAGGGCCAGTGCGGCGCGTGCCTCGTCCTCGTGGACGGCCACCCGAAGACGGCGTGCGCGGTCCCCGCCCGGGCCGCCGCCGGGAAGAATGTCCTGACGCTGGAGGGCGTGGCCGAGCCCGAGCGCCGCATCTACGGCGAGGCTTTCGCGCGCACGGCGGGCGTGCAATGCGGCTTCTGCATTCCGGGAATCGTGCTCCGGATGAAGAGCGTCCTCGACGCGAACGTGAATCCGACGGACGAGGAGATCAGGCGCAAGCTCGACCCGCACCTCTGCCGATGCACCGGCTACGTCAAAATCATCGACGCGTTCCACGCCGCGGCGCGCCTGCGCCGGGGCGAGGCGCTCGATCCGCCGGACGTTTCGGGCCGCGTCGGGACGAGCCTCGACCGGTACGAGGCCGAAGACCTGGCGCTGGGCATCCGGCCCTTCGTGGCGGACCTCGTCTTCCCCGGGATGCTCCACGGCGCCGTCACGCTCTCGCGCCACGCCCGCGCCCGGATCAAGCGCATCGACACGTCCCGCGCGGCGCGGCACCCGGGCGTGATGGCTATCGTGACGGCGCGCGACGTGCCCGGGCGACGTTTCTACGGCCTCATCGTCCCGGACTGGCCCGGTTTCGTGGCCGAGGGCGAGGAGACGCGCTATGTCGGCGACGTTCTCGCCGCGGTCGCCGCGATCGACGCGCGCACCGCCCGCGCGGCGGCGGCGCTCGTCGACGTGGAATACGAAGTCCTGCCGCCCGTGACCGACCCCGAGGAGGCGCTGCGTGAGGGGGCCCCGCGCGTGGGACCCGAGGGCAACCTCCTCTCGCGCTCGGTCGTGAAGCGCGGCGACGCCGAGGCCGCGCTCGCGGCTTCGGCCCACGTCGTCGAGGGCACATGGCGGACGCAGCGCATCGAGCACCTCTACCTCGAGCCCGAGGCGTGTCTTGCCGCGCCGGGCGACGTCGCGCGGCAGAACCCGAAGGCCCGGATAACCCTGTACACGCAGGGGCAAGGCATTTTCGACGACCGGCGGCAGGTCGCCGCTTTCCTCGGCCTGACGGAGGACGAGGTCCACGTCGTCCTCGTCCCGAACGGCGGCGCCTTCGGCGGCAAGGAGGACATGTCGATCCAGGCGCAGACGGTGCTGCTGGCCCTCGCCACGGGACGGCCCGTGCGGCTCGTCCTCTCGCGCGAGGAGTCCATGCGTCTCCACCCGAAACGGCATCCGATCCGGATGCACTACCGCGTCGGCTGCGACGCTGAGGGCCGGCTCACGGCCGTCTACGCCCGGATGATCGGCGACTCGGGCGCATATGCCTCGGTCGGGGCCAAGGTGCTCGAGCGCGCGGCCGGGCACGCGGCGGGGCCATACAGGTGCGCGAACGTGGACGTCGAGGCGCTGGCCGTCTACACGAACAACCCGCCCTGCGGCGCGATGCGCGGCTTCGGGGCGAACCAGGCTCACTTCGCGATGGAGGGCGCGCTCGACATGCTGGCCGAAAAGGCCGGCCTCGACGGGTGGGAGATCAGGTGGCGCAACGCGCTCGAGGCGGGCGACGAGTGGTCCTGCGGACAGATGCTCACCGCCTCCGTCGGCCTCAAGAAGACGCTCCTGGCCGTGAAAAAGGTCTGGGAGGAGAACGGCGGCCGGGCCGGCATCGCCTGCGGCATCAAGAACACCGGAATCGGAAACGGCATGAAGGAGTGGGGACGGGCGCGGCTCGCCGTGGAGAACGACGGCACCGTCACGATCTACAACGGCTTCACGGAGATGGGCCAGGGCCTCCTCACGGTCCTCATCCAGTGCGCGTGCGAGGTGACGGGCCTTCGGGCGTCCGTCTTCCGCGCGCGGGTCGACACGCGCTTCCCGATGGAGGTGGGCCAGACCACCGCCTCGCGGGCGACGTATCTCGGCGGACGCGCCGTCGTCGATGCGGCGGGGAAGCTGAAAGCCGACCTCGATTCCGGAAAGACGCTCGCGGACCTTTCCGGCACGGTCTACGTGGGCGAGGCCCTCGTGGACGACACGACGAAGCTGGGGCACGAACCGCCGCCCGGAAAGCCGATGAAGCTCCACTCCGCCTTCGGCTTCGCCACGCAGGTGGTCGTCCTCGACGAGAAGGGCCGCGTGTCGAAGGTGGTCGCCGCCCACGACGTGGGGCGCGCGATCAACCCGAAGCTCTGCGAGGGGCAGATCGAAGGGGCGGTCCACATGGGCCTCGGCTACGCGCTCACGGAGGAGATGGTCTGCGAGGACGGCATGCCGACGTCGTTCCGCATCCGCGACTCGGGCGTCCTCCGGGCTCAGGACATGCCCGAGGTCGAGGTGATCCTCGTCGAGGACCCGCAGCCGGACGGCCCGTTCGGCGCCAAGGGCGTGGGAGAGATCGGCCTCGTCCCGACGGCTCCGGCCGTAGCGGGCGCCCTCTTCGCGTTCGACGGCGTCCGCCGGTTCACGCTGCCCATGAAGGACTCCGCCGCGGCCCGGGCGCTAAGGCGGTGACGGCGTGAAGACGCATTCGACGTCAGCATCGCTGACCAAGGTCACCGGCCTCAGGTGCGTGCTCTGTACGGCAGTCTGGGTGCACGGCGATGTGGAGTACACGTGCCCGCGCTGCGGGATCGAAGGCATCCTCGACGTCGAGTACGACCACGACCTCATCGCGCGGACGTTCGGTACGGCGGCCCTCGCGGCCGACCGCGATCTCTCCCTCTGGCGGTACCGGGCCCTCCTGCCGCTGCCCGACGACATCGTCCCGCCGCGTCTTCAAGTGGGCTGGACACCCGTCGTCGAGGCGCCCGCGCTCGCGAAGGAGCTCGGCCTCGGGGCCTTCTTCGTCAAGGACGACGGCCGCAACCCCACGGCCTCCTTCAAGGACCGCGCGAGCTCGGTGGGCGTCCTGCGCGCGCGGTGGCTCGGCCGGAACGAAATCACCTGTTCTTCGACCGGCAACGCGGCCTCGTCCCTCGCCGGTTTCGCGGCCGAGGCGGGGATGAAGGCATTCATCTTCGTCCCGGCCTCCGCCCCGGAAGCGAAGGTCGCGCAGCTCCTCGTATACGGAGCGAAGGTCTTCCTCGTCGAAGGGCCCTACGAGGACGCGTTCCGGGTCTGCCAGGCCGCCGTCGAAGCCTTCGGCTGGTACAACCGCAACTGCGCGATCAACCCGTACCTCGTCGAGGGGAAGAAGACGTGCGGGCTCGAGATCGGCGAGCAGATGCGCGAGAGGCTGCCCGACGTCGTCACCGTTGCGCTCGGCGACGGCTGCACGACGGCGGGGATCTGGAAGGGGCTCGTCGAGATGAAGACGCACGGCGTCATCGACCGCCTGCCGCGCCTCCTGGCCGTCCAGGCCGAGGGCGCCGCGCCGCTCGCGAGGACTTTCGCGCGCGGTGACGAGCGGATCGAACCCGTCGAGGCGCGGACGCTCGCCGACTCCATCAACGTGGGCTCTCCGCGGAACGGCATCAAGGCCCTGCGCGCCGTGCGCGCCTCCGGCGGCGCGATCGTGACCGCGAGCGACGAGGCGATCCTCGCGTGGATCCCGCGTCTCGCCCGCGCGACGGGCGTCTTCGCCGAGCCCACGGGAGTCGCCGCGCTCGCCGGCCTCGAGGTCGCGCTCGAGAAGGGCCTCATCGCGCGCGGAGAGCGCGTCCTCCACGTCGCCACCGGCAACGGCCTGAAAGACACGCGGGGAGCGATGCGCTCGGTCGGCCCCCCGACACGCATTTCGCCGGATCTCGACGCGGTCCGACGCACATTGGAGTTGAAACGATGATTCACGGTCCGACCTATTCCGAGATGCGCGACCCCGGCCTGCTGCCCGCGGACCTCCGGCGGCGCGCGCAGGCCGCCCGGCGCGAGTCGCCTCTAGACCCCGTCAACCTCTTCAACATCACGTGGCACGACGACGCCGGCCGCGTGCGCGCGCTCCGCCTGCCCGAGGCCCTCACGGGAGTACCGGCGCCGATCGTCCTCCTCTACGCGAAGGACTTCCCGACGGGTGCGCACAAGGTCGGGGCCACGTACTCCGTGCTCATGGAGCACCAGCTCGCGGGCGACGTCCTCCCCGGGACGTCGACGCTCGTGTGGCCGTCCACGGGCAACTACGGCATCGGCGGGGCGTGGGTGGGCCCGCGCATGGGCTACGAGTCGGTCGTCATCCTCCCGGAGGAGATGAGCGCCGAGCGCTTCGAGAAGATCGCCGCGTATGGCGCCACCGCCATCAAGACGCCCGGCTGCGAGAGCAACGTCAAGGAGATCTACGACGAGTGCAAGCGGCTCGCGGCGCAGCCGCACGTCGCCGTCATGAACCAGTTCGCCGAGATGGCGAACTTCCGCTGGCACTACGGCGTCACCGGCGCGGCCGCGGCCGAGGCCGTCGAGGCGCTCGGCGCCGGGCGGCCCGCGGCCTTCGTCTCGGCGATGGGCTCTTCGGGCACGATCGCGGCAGGCGACGCGCTCAAGGCGCGGTTCGGGACGCGCATCGTCGGCCTCGAGCCGATCCAGTGTCCGACGCTCTCGCGCAACGGCTATGGCGGGCACGCGATCGAGGGGATCGGCGACAAGCACGTCACCTGGATTCACCACGTCACGAACATGGACGCCGTGATGGCGATCGACGACCAGGAGTGCCTGCTCGGGCTGCAGCTCGTCGCCGAGCCCGCGGGGCGCGACTTCCTCGCCTCGGAGGGCGGGCTGGGCGACACCGCGAACCGGCTCTCGACGCTCCTCGGCGTCAGCGGGGTCTGCAACATCCTCGGCGCGATCAAGACCGCGAAGTGGCTGGGGCTCGGCAAGGACGACGCCGTCGTCACCGTGGCGACGGACGGCCTCGACCGGTACCCGTCCGTCCTGCGCCGCCTCGAGAAGACGACGGGCCCGCTCACGCGCGATCGGGCCGAGGCGCGTCTCGCGTCGATCTTCCGCGGCCAGAAGCTGGACTGGATCACGGAAGGGACCGTCGAGAACCGCGAGCGCTGGCACAACCTGAAGTACTTCACGTGGGTCGAGCAGCAGGGAAAGACCGTGGCCGAGCTCGACGCGCAGCGCTCCGAGAACTGGTGGGCCGACCAGGCCGCGCTCGCCGGAGACGTGGATCGCCGGCTTCGCGAGGCGCGCGGCTGGTGACGGGACCGGCCGCCGGCGAGGCCGGCGCGGGCGGGCTCGCGATCACCGGCGGCACCGTCGTCACGCTCGACCCTCCCGCGGTCGAGCGCCGCGACGTCCTCCTCGGTGCCGAGCCGCGCCGGTCACTCGACGCATTGGGCTGCCTCGTCATGCCCGGCCTCGCGATCGCCCACACGCATCTCTATTCGGCGCTCGCGCGCGGGATGCCGGCCCCCGCTGACCTGCCGCACTCCTTCCGGGAGATCCTCGAGAAGGTCTGGTGGCGGCTCGACGCCGCTCTCGACGAGAAGTCGCTCGAGGCCTCGGCGGAGCTGGCCCTCCTCGACGCGGCTCTCTCGGGCGTCACGGCGGTGATCGACCATCACGAGTCCGCGTCCTTCATCGGTGGCTCCCTCGACGTCCTCGCACGGGCGGCACGATCGGTGGGCGTGCGGGCCGCGCTTTGTTATGGCGCGACGGACCGGCACGGCCCGCAAGGGGCCCGCGAGGGTCTCGCCGAGTGCGAGCGGGCGATCCGGGACGGCCTTCCCGCGATGGTGGGCCTCCACGCCGGCTTCACCGTGTCGGATGAGACGCTCCGCTCCGCGGCGGATCTCGCGAGGCGAAAGGGGGCATGGCTCCACGTGCACGTCGCCGAGGACCGCTGCGACGAGGGCTCCTTCGCGCGCCTCGAGCAGAGCGGCGTCCTCGGGCCGAAGGTGATCCTCGCGCACGGCGTCCACCTGTCGGCCCCCGAGCGCAAGCGGGCGGAGGAAGCCGGTGCCTGGATCGTCCACAACCCGCGGAGCAACCTCCAGAACGCCGTCGGGTACGCGGACCCGAAGACGCTCGGCTCGCGCGTCGCCCTCGGGACCGACGGGATGGACGCCGATCTCTTCACGGAGGCGCGCGTCGCGTACTTGCGCGCCCGCGAGGCCTACGGGCCCGAGGGTGGCATCGACGCCGCCGCCCTTCTCGCGAGCAGCCAGCGCTTGGCCGATCTCGCGCTCGGAAACAGGCCGGGTGACTGGATCGTCCTCGACTACGACCCGCCCACGCCTCTCGCGGCCGCGAACCTCGCGGGGCACATCCTCTTCGGGCTGGGCGCACGTCACGTCCGCGACGTCGTCGTGAACGGCGAGGTCGTCGTCCGGGGCCGGAGGCCCGTGCGCGTGGACGCGGCCCGGGTCCGCGCCCGGGCGCGCGAGGAAGCGGCCCGGCTCTGGAAACGGATGGCGTGAGCACGCTCCGCCCGCTCCCGCTCTCCGTCCTCGTGCGCCGCGCGGCGGAGGAGCTCCCCACGGGATCGGTTTACGACCTTCCGGTGCGGCATGTGTTCAGGGGATTTCCGGGCCTCGACCTGTCCGTGAGATTCCACGGCCATCGCTGTGCGACGCCCATCGGCCCCGCCGCCGGCCCCCAGACGCAGCTCGCGCAGAACGTCGCGCTGTCGTACCTCTCGGGCGGAAGGATCCTCGAGCTCAAGACGGTGCAGGTGAACGACGACCTCGTGATCCCGCGCCCGTGCATCGACATGCGGACCGTGGGCTTCAACGTGGAGTGGTCGCAGGAGCTGACGGTCGAAGACTCCCTCCGCGAGTACGCCAAGGCGCGGCTTCTCGTCGCGATCCTCGCCGAGTTGTGCGGCATCCCCGGCGCGGAGCGTGACTTCGTCCTCGACGTCTCCGTTGGCTACGACCTTCAAGGCATCCGGTCGCGCAAGATGGCCGCGTTCTTCGCCGGAGTTCGCGACGCGAAAGCGATCCTCGACGAGGAGCGCGCCGCGCTGCGCCGGGAGCTTCCCCCATCCCTCCGCCACTTCGCCGACATTCCGTGCGACACGCGCCTCTCGGACTCGGTCACGCTCTCGACGTTCCACGGCTGTCCGGCGGAGGAGATCGAATCCATCGGCCGGTATCTGCTTGGGGAACACGGCCTCCACACGGTCGTGAAGCTGAACCCCACGCTCCTCGGTTACGAGGAGGTCGAGGAGATCTTGCACGGCCGCCTCGGCTACACGGAGATCTTGATCCGCCGCCCGGACTTCGAGAAAGACCTCGAGTGGGCCGACGCGCTCTCCGTCGCGCGCGGCCTCTCGGCGGAGGCAGCGCGCCGCGGACTCGGCTTCGGGTTGAAGGTCACGAACACGCTCGTCGTCGTCAACGCGGGCGACTTCATGCCCGGCGACGAGGCGTACCTTTCCGGCGAGCCGCTCCACGTCCTCGCGCTCGGGCTCGGGCTGAAGCTCCGCGAGGAGCTGGGTGCCGCTTTCCCGATTTCCTTTTCGGCCGGGGTCGACGCGGCGAACGTGGCCGGCGTCGTCGCCTGCGGCTTCGTGCCCGTGACGAGCTGTACGGACCTCCTGCGCCCGGGCGGCTACCAGCGCCTCTACCGGCAGGCCGAGGCCCTCGCGGCGGCGATGGGAGACGCGGGCGCCGCGACGATTCCCGACTTCATCCGGAGGCGGGCGGGGCACGCGAGCGGCAACCTCGCGGAGGCCTCTCTCACGAACCATCGCCGCGCGGCCACCGAGGCGCTCGGCGACGCGCGTTACTCGGCCCACCGCACCGGAAAGCCGCCGCGGAAGATCGGGTCGCACCTGCACCTCCTCGACTGCATCAACTGCGACAAGTGCATCCCCGTCTGCCCGAACGGCGCGAACTTCACGTACGAAACCCCGCCGAGGACGATCGCCTACCGCGATCTCCAGGTCCGCGACGGGCGCCTCAAGGCCGGCGAGGAACGGACGTTGACGCTGGGCGGCGAGAAGTCTTCGCCGCACCAGATCGCGAACTGGGTCGACGCCTGCAACGACTGCGGGAACTGCGACGTCTTCTGCCCCGAGGACGGCGGCCCGTACATCGAGAAGCCCCGCCTCTTCTCGTCCCTCTCCTCTTTCCTTTCCGACGCGCCACGTCCCGGCTTCTTCGCGCAGCGGGAGGAGGACGGCTCGCTCGCCGCCCGGGGACGCTGGGAAGGCCGCGACGTGGAGCTGCTCGTCGCGCCCGGCGGCTCGGCGCTCTTCCGGGATGGCGTCGCGGAGCTGCGGTTCGCATCCGCCGAAGCCGCGGCTCCTTCGGAGGCGCGCCTCGTCGCGCCGCCGGCGTCCGAGGGCCACGTCGTGCCCGTGGGCCACTACCACGCGCTACGCGCGGTCGTGACCGGGCTTTTCGCGCCGGGGGCTGTCTCCTGGCTGACCGCGACTTTCCCGGATACGTTCGCATTGGAGATTTCGAGATGACGACGACCGCCTCGATCGACCTTGCCGCCGCAGATCGCCTCCGCGGCCGGAGCCTCCTTCTGACCGACGACGCCTCGACGGAAGAGCTCTCCGCCCTTCTCGCCGTCGCCGAACACCTCGCCGCGCTGGACCGCGCGGGAAAGAAGACGGCGCTTCTCCCACACGAGCTCGCCTACGCGTTCTTCTTCGACAACTCCACACGGACCAAGTCCGCGTGGGCGGGCGCCGCGGCCCGGCTTGGCATGCACCCCGTCATCGTGGACGGCTCGTCCACGCAGGTCTCGCACGGCGAGACCGCGGCCGAGACCGGCGCCATGCTTGGGATGAACGCGCACGCGCTCGGCGTGCGGCACGACCTGATCCTCGGCGAAGGCAACGCCTTCATGCGCGACGTGAAGAAGGGCATCGACGACTACCTTGCGGCGACGGGCGATCCGCGAAGCGTGCCCGTCGTGAACCTCCAGTGCGACATCGACCATCCGACGCAGACGCTCGCCGACCTCTGCTGGCTGCGCGAGAGGTTCCCGGAGGGCCTCGCCGGAAAACGCATCGCGGTGTCGTGGGCGTACTCGCCGAGCTACGCCAAGCCGCTCTCGGTCCCGCAGGGGCTCATCATGCTCATGACGCGCTTCGGCGCCCACGTGACGCTGGCGCACCCGGAGGGGTACCGTCTCATGGACCGGTGCCTGTCGTCCGCCGCCGCGCACGCCGCGTCCTCCGGCGGCTCCTTCCGAACGGTCTCCTCGATGGACGAGGCGTTCGAGGGCGCGGACGTCGTCTATCCGAAGAGCTGGGGGCCCTACGACCTGATGCTCTCCCGCGTCGACGCGAACCGCGCGCGCGATGCGAAGCGGATGGGGGAGATCGAGAAGGAGGCGCTCGAGCGCAACGCCCGGCATAGGGACTGGATCTGCGACGAGCGGCGGATGAAGGCGACGCGCGGAGGCGACGCCCTCTACATGCACTGCCTGCCCGCCGACATCGGGGCGGAGGTCTCGCCTGGCGTCATGGCGAAGCACGCCGTGAACGTCGCGCGCGAGGCGAACTGGAAGGTCTACGTCGTGATGGCGCTCCTCGCGGCGGCGAAGGTCCCAGGCCTCGCCCGCCGGCTGGAGGCGTTGTGAGTGAAATGGAGACGAACACGATGAACGAGCTCGACGCCCGGATTGCCGAACTCGCGGCCCGCTACCGGCCGCTCGCGGCCGAGATTCTCAAGGAAGTCATCCGGATCCCGGCCGACTACGTCGACCGCCCGCGCGACGGCGGCGGCGACCCGAGCTGCGGACTCTCGAACCACGAGAAGCCGAGGCTCGAGTACCTGAGGAAGAAGATTGTCGAAGCCGGCGCCGTGCGCCGCCCCCAAGACGTCGGTTACGACGGCTATGGGAATCTCGTCTGGATGGTCGAGGACCCGGCGGACGGCTTTCCGGCGAACGACAAGCGCGTCGTCTACTTCGACGGCCACACGGACACCGTGAACGCGCTGCGGCCGGCGTGGCGCGAGAAGACGGGCGGCGTCGACGCCTACGACGGGCTCCTCGATCCGGCCCGCATCCGGCGCGACTTCCTGACGAGCGAGCTCGGGTATCTGCCGCCCGAGTCCGAGTGGGACAACCTCGTGTTCGGGCGCGGCGCGGCCGACCAGCTCTCGGGCGTCATCACGCAGGTCATCGCGACGAAGATCCTGCTCGAGCTTGCCCCGCTGGGCGCGCTGCGGGGCGCCATTGTCCGCTCCTATGCGACCGTCGCCGAGGAAGACAACGACGGCGGCGGGCCGCAGTACCTGGTGAAGAAGGTCCTGCCGGGTGCCGGGCCGGAGCTCGTGCCGGACGCCGTGATCCTCACGGAGGGCACGGGGGACT
>OCZT010005855.1_pt1 | contig 12211 bp, 4 predicted proteins | sample 1539031 | NCBI WGS metagenome assembly OCZT01 (sample SAMEA3539308, study PRJEB22396) | soil metagenome | biome: tundra; feature: field; material: soil | place: USA | collected 2010-05 | depth 0.15 m
GTGTGCTCTTCCGATCTATTGAGTTTACTGCTCCGCCTGCTAAAGGAATGGGTACACCTGTATTAAAACTTATTGCTGCCGAATCACCAAAATTCCAATTATTATCTTGTCCCTGACCAAAACAAAATAAAATGGACAATAAAAACAAAACTGTCAACCTTGATTTCATCCGTACAAAGATAAGGATATTTTATTTAACAATAATTAATTTATTTTCCGAAACTAAAGTATTATTGACTATAACCTTATAAATATAAACCCCGTTTGATAAGGTAGTTTGATCAATTATAAGTGAATTTATGCCTAATTTTAAGTAATAAGTTGCAATTCGAACCCCTAAAACATTAAAAATAGAGAGTTCTCCTGTTTTTCCACTTGGGAGATTATAATCATATTGCATATTGCCATCATTAGGATTAGGATACAATTTACCGAAAGATAGGACAAAATTTGAACTATCCTTTCTCATTAATCTCGCATTATTATCAGGGTTGTAATTCTCGCATCCGTCATAATTCAATATTATAATATTAACTATTGAAAGCATTATCCTTGCGGAATATACTGCGGGTCCTCCTGTATATGGACATTGATTTGCAATATTTATCAATCCAGATTGTTGTTCATTGGTAAAAGTATCAATGCCCACTGCAATCGTATTTAAATAAATTGCATTAACCGTTTTATAATTTTGTTCTATTGTAACACTGGGATCCATTGCATTATTTATTGTTGTCGCACTAGCTATTGCCTGTTGTTGCAAAATAGAATCCTGAATAATTTTAAGTGAATCATTTACTACAATAGTATCAGCATTTGCTATAGTATCAGCAACTGTTTTTATAGTTGCTATATTTGTTTGGGAAAGACTGTCGTTGGCGTTCTGCAAAACAGAATTCTGGGAAGCAAGTGTCGAATCTTCTTTAAACCTTCCGAATAAATATTGTTTAGCCAACCATTTATAAGCATCCAAATTATCTCCCCAAGGGATAGAGTCTCCAGCAATTCTACTTTCATAGCCCCTTTCATCTGGACTATATTCTATTGCATCAGGTGCCGGGCTACAAAAATTACTTCCAGAAGCTGAGTCAATTATATGGCAAGGTAAGAATATGTTATTACCGTTAATTGTTGGGTCATAAATCCCAAAGCCACGAGTAAAAAACGTAGTGCCACTAGAATTTGAGTTCCAAGCATATGTATTTGCAGCTACTGGTAAAGTTGTCCATTCATTATCTGAGGGTGCTGTTAGATTTCCTTGGATTCCTAAACCAGGATTCCAGTTCAGGAACATCTGATCCCAACAGGAATCCATAATATTTCCTTTAACAACAGGCGTTGGCATAAGTCCTCCAAGCCATAAACCCATACTGACATTACCTGCTTCATTGCAATAAATATTTGCATTGTTTGAATTTTCAACTCTTATTCCACAGTTCATCCACCAGTAATTTTCATTACCCGATTGACTTGTAATGTAATTATAGAAGATCTGAGGATAGTTACATCCTTGTACAAGTATTCCAGAAGTAAGGTTTCCATTGTATGTAGGATTGGGTTGTACATAGATTTGAGAAGAATTATATGAAGGATTCTGGTTGTATATTTTTGTATTATTTAAATTATCACATTCAATTCCGAACGTAGCGTTGTAAATGTTATTTTCATTAATATCATAAATAGAAGCTGCAGCCATAACAACCTCTTGGCATAAAATACCCCAAATAATATTGGTATCGCTTTCATTATTTATGTTATTACCATCAATGAAATGTTGTGTGTTTTGATCATTCCAGCATTTTATTGCCGCCGCATTAATATTACTTGCAATATTTGCAAATCCAATATCAGTATTAAATTTATTGCCGACTATAGTTACGTAAGTGTTCTGGTTTTGAATTGAGTAAACTCCATAATAATTATCTATAAAAAAATTATCTCTAACGGCTGTATTTACCTTATTAAAAGCGGTAACTCCCCAATAACAGGAATCAAAAACATTTTTTTCTTCTACCATAAGAGCACCATTATTTAATCCATAAATACCAATTTTTAAAATGCGTTTAAAATTATTTTCAACAACATTGGTATTTGAAAAATTATCCGAAACAACACCAAAAGCCATATATTCAAAGTTGTTACCTAATCCTAATCCGCCAACAAGAAAGGGAGAAGTACTTGTATTTACTTTTTCAAGATCAATACCTTCAAGTGTACTTGAACCATTCCAGGGTGAAAGCAAACAAGCGCTATTGTTACCGGAAGTATCCTTACAATAAAAATTGCAGTTCTGGATATACGAAGGATTGGCATCGCCCATTCCATTAATCTGAACACCAATTCTGTCTTTATTGAAAGTGGAATGGTCTAAATGACAACTGCCATCATTAATAGATATAGCTCCAATTAATGCATCCTCTATTAGCGAGCTATCAGTTATTATTAATTTTGATTTATTATTTATAATGCCATACCACATAGAATCGCAGGAATACAGGTGTGAATTATCAATTATTAATTCTCCCGCATTCTGAATAGTTATAGATACTCCAGGACTCATTATAAATTCTGAATTGCTGTCAATAGTGACAGTTGTTGCAGTTCCATCTATAATGATATTTCCCAGCACCAATACTTCACTATGTGCAGGATAGGTATAACTTGAAGTAAAGGTTCTGCCTGTAGCTGGAATAGTATCTATGAATTTTTTATAACAACAATATGGTCCTGTATTAATATATACTATAGCATTGAGTGTACATCCGTTGTAATCTGTTATTAAAACCGTATCATATCCTAACGATAAGTTTGTTTCTATTGTATCCGTGCCACCGCTTGTCCATAGATAGCTATATGGTGGGGTTCCACCGGAAACAGAAACAGATGCAGTACCGTCATTATAAGGTTCATTGCAGGAAACAAAAGTTGTTGCAAAACTTGCAGTGATTGGAGTCGGAGGACTTGGAATAATATATGTTGCAGCAATGCAATTTATGGAATCGGTAATATTTACCATAAGCAATCCAACAGGGGGATTGACAATCGTATCGGTTGTCGCTCCGTTTGACCATGAATAAGAAAGAGTGCCTAAACCTCCGGTGGGTATAGCAACAATAAATGCATTTGTATCATAAGAACAAAGGTCATTAACAAAGTTAAATGCAATGGTCATGCTGTCGCAATGTACAACAGTAATGGGAGAAGTATTGGCGGTTACATTTATCGGGTCACCGCAAAATGAGACAGCGTTAACAGTTCCTGTAAATGCTATGCTTCCATCATATCCGCAGGAATTTATAAGATTGAATTTAATAACTATGCTGTCACCATTTCCCAATCCATTCAGGTTCAGATTGGCACTTATACTATCTATATAATAGATGAGGGTTGTACCACTTGAATCAAGTCCAATAGTAATTAAATGAGTTGTATCCTGATAAATAAGGTAGCTGCTACCTGATTCGTAAATTAAACCAGTTGGAATAGTAATAGTAGTAATGAAATCATATACATTACCAGACTGTGAACGAATAACAAATTGCATGGAATCAACAGTACAATTGGTAACAGTATCGGGTTGATTGAAATGGGCTTGAATACTTGCTGATTCTTGTGTCAAGGTAAACATTGCAGAAGTTTTTTTGCATAAATCAGGTTGGTTGATAGAATCAGGATAATTGAAACAGTTCCATCCATAATAAAGCATCATGGTATCATTAGCTAAGGGATATTCACAAATATAATGAACACAAACTTTGAAGGTATCAGTTTGTCCTGCATCCAATATAGGAGCTAAATCAATAATTCCATGAGAATTAATTGGCAAAGAAATGTTATTCAAATAAGCTGATTGAATAATAATATGTCCAGTAGCTGATGAATCATAAGCCCATAAATTATCCATAGTTTGATTTGCGGATATATTTTTAATATAAAAAGTCCAGCAATTATCACGTCTATCTGCTGTTATCGAACTTGGTGTTTGGATTAATTCAAAAGAAGGGGTTGGCAATGTTAATTCATAATATGGCCAACTTGTATTATCTATTTTTACTTTGACCAGTGAATCTGCATCATTGAACACCATGGTCGGAAGAATGTTAACAGTATCATTTGACGGGTCAATGATGAAGGTAGTATCAGGTGTTGCGTTACAAGTTGGCTTGATATATACATATAAATAATAATTAAAAAATTCGTCGGCAATAAATATACTATCCTTATCGAAATAGTGAGGACGATAAGCAGGAGGGATTGAATCTGTAAGTGAATCAAGGTAATGATATTTTGGAATAATATTATAATAATATGTACTTCCTGAGTGCGAGGTATAGTTAATTGAAAAATGATAATTGGTATAGGTAGACCAGTTAGGGTGTATATAATAAGGAAAATCATATCGGGAATATGCACTGTCAAGAGTATATCCAGTAGGTAATATAAATGCTATGGAATCCAAAAGAGGAGCCTGCCTGAATTCGAAAGGAAATACATGATTTGGAAAATATCCGTTTATTCCCCCTATATTTGAACTTGCAAGACATTGTACATATTTTAAACAAGGATCATTATTATAGGAGTTTAAATACGTACTTGTATTGGAGATATTAACAGCATAAAAATAAAAGAAGCCACCGTAAGCCTCACACCAATATAAAGAAGAGTCTGTTAATGAAGTATATGGAGGACCTGCTTCATGGTAATTTATAAATGGATCATGAGATAGCGTTTCAGGAATTCCAGTAAGCCATATCATGTTGGTGATTGAAGATATTAAAACACTCTGAGGATTTGAAAAATTTTCATCGTCTATATAGGTTGTTATTATCTTGAAATCATCACCAATGGAATATCGGGTATATTGTGTAAATCCAAGTGAATGAAGAGTTGCAAGGCTTATATCATATAGAAAGATGCCCCCGTTTTGTTGAACATGCGGTGCCAATCCGAATACTGTATCTGAAACAGGAAATATTGTTGTATCATGTGTAATTGTATCAACAGAAAGACTATCATAAGAAATTACTGCTTCGGCATGAATAATACTTAGATGGGGTGCATTTCCAATAATAGTATAGAGATAACAATATCGCAGTGAATCACCAAGAAAAGCATCTAAATTGGAAAGAGTTATTCCGGTATCAAGACTCTCCCCATCCTGGAGGTATGAGTTCAGAATTCCAACCAGTGTATCACCGACTATTGCTCTTGAATGAGCAATAAGGCTGTCAGTAGCAGGTGCAAGAGAATCAATTATCATATTATCATCATCATCCTTCAGTCCTTTTGTAATCCGGCTTAAGGAATAACTTGTTGCTATCATTCCTGGCGTAACACAACCTTTGCAATGCAACGACAGTGAATCTTCAATTTGATATAATGGGATAGCGCAGCTATCGCAATTATTGTTCATCAAATATGTTGTAACAGTATATCTGACATGTGGTTGGCGGCTGTAATGACAATATGGATATAATTGAAAATAAATTCTGGAATCTAAAAGGAAGTCATATAAATCAGTAATTGTTGAAAATGATGCCAAAGGAAAATAAACTTTAACAATAGTGTCATTAAAAGTAGTTAGTGTATCAATTAATAAAACAGTTGCATCAGAATATAAATAATCAGAATTATCATAATTAACAAAGAATGCAGAATTATTTACATATACTAATCCTGTGTCCAACATGAAACTCACGACAAAATGCCCATTCTGAAAATCACTGTAATAACTATCAGGCAACCATGTGTTATAAAAAGTATTTGTAATAAAAAAAGTATCAATTACTCCCGGATCCATATCAGCATGTACGGGAAGGTAATCCTGTATAAGCCGGATATAACCCGGAGCATCATTTGGAGTTACATTATTTTGTAATAATGAATAAGATACATTACATTCATCTTCCCAATACAGTGAAATAGCCCACCTGCCAAAAGTATAGTAGTTCGGATTTCCTTTATTTATTATATTGTGTAACGTATTGGTATCATTCGCACAACATTTATAGGTAGTATAAAAGAGGTCAATTGTATCTCCTTGTTTCAAATTACTGAACATAAATCGGATGGAATCCAATGGATTATTTACAAAATTATAACATTGATAAGAATAGTACTGTGCATTAGTATCAAGCAAGAGAGTATCAATACCGATTAAATTTACTGAAGAGTCATGGGTCAAAATGACTGTGCTTACATCTATAAGAGTATATTGATCAGTTTGACTATATAAATTAAAAGAGAAATTTTGGGCTTCTACCACACTTGGATTTGTAAATTGAATATGCCAGAGTTTTGTTGAACCTTCACATCCCGGGTCATCTAAGGGATTAATAACAATAAATGTAGGAGCGGGAAGTATATTATCTTTTGAAACTTCTGCTTGTATTAAAGGCATAGATTCACAATAACTATTGTTGCACCCCCAGTCAACATGTATTTTTGAGTTCCCATTTTGATAAGTGGAGTCCATATATACACTATCTAAGCACCCTATAATACTTACTGATTCATAAATATTAAGCGTTGAATCAACTCCTAATGAATCAGGTAAAATAAGATTATCTGTTGCTACAATATTATCCATATTAGTATAAACCTTTGCAAAAGTATCCACACCCAAAACCGCCCATATACTATCAATCCTTATTGCGGGTCCTAAAGAATCTGTAAAGAGTAACTGACCACCTACATATTTGAAACTTCCCGTATTTTTGATGGCTACTACTCTTCTGAAATTTTCCCCATAATGAGCATAGAGAAACATATTTACTGAAGCAGTACTATCGAAATTAAGATAAGGTGAAACAATATGGTAAGTATTTGTTAAGTCATAAAAATGGTTTCCTGAGTTATCCGTAAAAGAAATATGTATTGAATCAGTATTAATTGTATCCAATATTACACTGCAATAACCACGAACATGATAGGTATCAACTATGCTTGCACCTGGTGGTAGTGTATCAAAAACATAAATAAGTTTAAAAGGAGTAGAATTAGTATGGTCGTAAGTTCCGTTTGTATATTCTGTCCAATAAACTCCATCAGCAAAATAAATTGTTACCTTATCTGAAAAAAGCGTGTCGGATGAATTATTTTTAAAAACCATTCTGAATCCAGCGCTATCATCACATCCGCTTGCCACCGGAGGACTGGTGTAGATGGAATCGGTGAAAGAATAGGTTTGAGCTTTTACCGCCATTGGAGGTAATACCACGGTGTTTATTGTAAAGAATAAACTTGTAGCAAAAAGAATTTGTTTAAAAATTTTCATGAGATTTTATTTTTAATTGTTTAGTAAATTTATTTTAGTTTAACTTCATTTCTTACTACTTAAAACAAACTGCGGAGCAATCTGCATTATTCCGCCATTGAGGAACTGGTATTCCTTGAGACCCAAATAAATACAAACGCCCCGCATTACACAGGCGATTAGTATTCATCTGGATCTCTCTATTTTAAATTACCAGTTTCCAATGGCGAGATTCAGCTATCGCAATTTCCTATATTTCTCTTATGTCATATCTTCTAATTTTTTAATCCTCGGCAAAGATAACTTAATTAATGTTACCAAAATCATACTACTGCATTTTGCGTAAATCCTGAAATGGTTCGGGTATATTTACATGTAATTTATGTCAGGATTTACCGAAACTTTCGGTAAATCCTGACATTTTCAGTTAATGAATGTCTGATTATCAGCTATATTTATTTTAGCAAAAACCTACTGAATTGATCAAAAACATATAATTACAGCAGTCATAGCTATGATAGCAACAATCATTGCTATGACAGCAACAGTCATTGCTATGACAGCAACAGTCATTGCTATGACAGCAACAGTCATTACTATGACAGCAACAGTCATTGCTATGACAGCAACAGTCGTTGCTATGACAGCAACAGTCATTGCTATGACAGCAACAGTCATTACTATGACAGCAACAGTCATTGCTATGACAGCAACAGTCATTACTATGACTGCTATAATCAAGTATTTTCAGCCAAAATTCATACATTTCATAACATACTACATGATAGGGAAACTCCTTATTTTCTCCCTAAAATAGAAGTATTTCACCTTAAAACAACAATTATGGCAGACATTTTACCCGTTTTCAGGTTTTGGACTGATATTATGTCATGCTTTATTAAAATCAGGAAATTTTAATTTTTGGCTTTTGCTACTTCCCGCCAGTCTTTGGTTTAATATAGCGCGACCTTGGTTTAATATAGCGGAGGTCTGGTTTAATATAGCGAAGCTCTGGTTTAATGTAGCCAAAGCTTGGTTTAATATAGCCAAGGTCTGGTTTAAAGAAACCAAGGTTCGGTTTAATATAGCGCAACTCTGGTTTAATATAGCCAAGCTTTGGTTTTAAGTAGCGGAACTGTGGTTTAATATAGATAAGCCTTTGTTTAAAATATTGAAGATTTGTTTCAGATAAGAAACAATTTGTTCTTAAAACCCTTTATTATCCCTACTTTTGCGCCCCCGATGATAAGAAAAACAATAGAAAACATAAATATAACAGGCACCTCCTCCGATGGTCGTGCAGTAGCCCGAATAAACGAACAAGTAGTCTTCGTCCAAGACGCCATCCCCGGCGACATCGGCGATATAATGATATACAAAAAGAAAAAATCCTTCATGGAAGGAAGACTAATCAAGATAACAACCCCCTCAATAGACAGAGTCCTCCCCTTCTGCGAACACTTCGGCATCTGCGGCGGATGCAAATGGCAAAACATGTCCTACGAAGCTCAACTAACCTTCAAACAACTCCAGGTCGAAGACGCATTAAAAAGATTAGCCAAGATAAAGCTCCCCGAAATATCCAAAATCATTCCCTCCCCCTCAACAAAATATTATAGAAACAAGCTTGAGTTCACCTTCAGCAACAACCGTTGGCTCACAATAGAAGAAATGCAAGATGAATCCATCAAAAATAAGAATGCATTAGGCTTCCATACCCCTCAATCCTTCAGCAAAGTCATAGACATCAAGCATTGTCACCTCCAACCCGACCCCTCCAATGAAATCCGGCTCTCAGTAAAGCAATTTGCCCTCGAAAACTCCCTAACCTTCTTCGACTTAAAGCAACAGACAGGCTTATTAAGAAACCTAATCATAAGAACTTCAAACGCAGGAGAAGTAATGGTAATTGTATGCTTCCATCAAGATGAAAAAGAGGCAATTCAAAACCTCCTCAACCATCTTTCCAATCAATTCACCTCCATAACCTCCCTGTTATATGTCATAAATCCCAAAGGCAACGACACCATCTTTGACCTCGAAGTAAAAGTATTCAAAGGAAATAACCACATCATTGAAGAAATGCCCTTAGCAGATAATAAAGACAAGAAATTAAAGTTCAAAATAAGAGCAAAATCCTTCTTCCAAACCAATTCAGAACAAGCCCGCCATCTATATCAGATAGCATACAACTTCGCCGACCTGAAAGGAGAAGAAATAGTCTATGATCTCTACACAGGCACAGGAACAATAGCAAATTTCATAGCCCATAAAGCCAAAAAAGTAATAGGAATAGACAATGTTCCAGATGCAATTGATGATGCAAAAGAAAACTCAATTGTAAATCGAATAAATAATACTACTTTCTTTTCAGGAGATTTAAAATCAGTCTTAAACGATACCTTCATCAATGAAAATGGCAAACCAGATGTTGTAATTACTGACCCTCCTCGCTCTGGTATGCATGAGGATGTGGTAAAGAAACTCTTGGAAATTGAATCTGATAAGATTATTTATGTAAGCTGCAACCCCGCAACGCAAGCAAGGGATTTAAATCTTCTGGATTCAAAGTATGAATTGATAAAGGTACAACCTGTTGATATGTTTCCCCATACCCATCATGTTGAAAATGTGGTTCTATTAATTAAAAGACAAATTGTTCATAATTAATTTTGTTCTTGTGAATAGGAATATGTACTTTTGTGTCGCAAATTTCAGATAAAGATTAATATGGCAGGAAAAGAAAAAGATTTACCAGTTGATGTACTTGATGAAGAGGTAAAGGAGGAGAATCAATTGATTGTTTTCAATGATGATGTAAACACTTTTGATTTCGTTATTGAATCATTGATAAAAATATGTAATCACGAGCAGATTCAGGCAGAGCAATGCACTTTTATAATTCATTATAATGGCAAATGCAGCGTCAAGCAAGGTTCCTATAACAAACTCCGCCCCATGTGTGAAGCCTTGCTGGACAGGGGGTTATCTGCATTGATAGATTAATTCTATCTTTCATCAAACAAAATCATTTCCCTTTATTTTACTGTCAACAAAGGTGGCTGCGATATAAATTTATATCTTTGCAGCCAATTAAATGGACCCGTAGCTTAACTGGATAGAGCATTTGACTACGGATCAGAAGGTTGGGGGTTCGAATCCCTTCGGGTTCACTAATTGAAATAGTACTTTTAAATCCTTATAATACACTTGCTTCCTCTTATCAATTACAATAAATATGCGATTTTATAGTTCTTAGTCGTCCGATAAATTTGCTGTATTGATAATATTTCCGTATATTTGTGGCTACTAAAACTAAAGAATGATAAAAAGAATCCTTTGCGGTTTATTTCTTTTATTTATTACGGTTTATTCTGTTAAAGCCCACTCTGCGGATAGTGTTCCGGTTATAAGATGTGTAGCGGTTGATCAATTTGGAAATGTAACGTTAACATGGAGCATTCCAAATCCTGCTGATACTGTTGGAACTTTTACTCATTATGAAATATTCGCCTCCGATTCTTTGGCTGGTCCTTATCCTTCTATTGGAACTGTTTCTGGAGTTTTAATTCCTTATGATACAAACTCTTTTAGCTATAATAATGGAAACATCAACTCTGTTCCGTATTATTTCTATGTGGTTTTTGATACTTTTCCAAATGGAAATACCCTTGCTTACGACACAGTTGAATCCATAAAACTTCATGTCACAAATGCAGGTAATGGTCTTATAAACCTGAATTGGAACCCTATCCGAACACCCAATTTATCCTCATCTACAGGTTGGTATCGCATCTATAAAGAATTTCCAACGGGAGTATGGACTTTAAAGGATTCTACGCAAGGTTTAAGTTATCAGGATACTACGGTCAAGTATTGTCATCAATGGTTGGCTTATTATGTTGAAATTGAAGATACAAATGTTGGATGTTTCTCTGTTTCTACACGTGACAGTATTTTGATTCAAGATAATATCCCTCCTGCTCCGGTTACAATTGATAGTGTTAGTTATGACCCTTTGACAGGATATGTTAATATCGGATGGGAACCGGATACTTCGCCAGATACTAAAGGCTACGAAATTTATGAGTATTTTGCAGGTGGCATCTTAAGTCCTATCCATTACAATCCCGGAATTAATAACACTATTTACTCTTTTCCGGATACAGATTCCAAACTCGATTCCTTTATCGTGGTTGCCGTTGACAGTTGTGGCAACTTAAGTTCACCTTCATCAATTCAAACCTCTATTTATCTTAACAGTAGTTCAAATGCCTGTAACGACGAAATAAACCTTTTCTGGAATCCTTACATCAATTGGGCTGGCGGCGTATGGAAATATTATATTTATGTGAGCATTAACAGCGGTCCGTTTACTGTTCTGGATAGTGTTCTTCCAAATGTCACATCATATACCGACAATAATCTGACTCAATTTTCGAGCTATTGTTATTATATTATGGCTATTAATGGTGGAACTCACAATCTTACATCAAGAACCAATGAAGTCTGCATTACCGCCAATATGGCTCCTGTCCCTCAATTCGGATATATCAAAACTGCATCCGTAACGAGCGGTTCCCAGGTTCGGTTAGATTTATATACCGATATCACTGCCCAAATTCTTCAATACAGGTTTCTTCGCTCGATAAATCCTTCAGGACCTTTTGATACCATTATGAAGATGGGTCCTAATTTTATCAGCCAGTTTTCTATATATGATAACTCGGCAGACCCCAATGATACCAGTTATTACTACTGCTTTGTAGTTCTGGATAACTGCGGGAACATCACCTTTACTTCAAATATTGCTAGGACCATCTTATTAAAAGCAACCTCTAATCCTGATATGAGCAATACTTTATCATGGAACGATTACATTGGTTTCCTGGGTGGTGTGAACTCCTATAATATATATAGAGATCGGAAGAGCACACGTCTGAACTCCAGTCACGC
>OCZT010005858.1_pt1 | contig 12203 bp, 8 predicted proteins | sample 1539031 | NCBI WGS metagenome assembly OCZT01 (sample SAMEA3539308, study PRJEB22396) | soil metagenome | biome: tundra; feature: field; material: soil | place: USA | collected 2010-05 | depth 0.15 m
TCACGTCTGAGGACCGTGCTAGCCTGTTACCGTTCCCGGGAACGATATCATCAGCCTGGTCAGCACGCAACGGCGACTTCCTGGCGGCTCGGAGGCTTCCACGACCGCACTGCGTGAAACCTCGCTTCACCAGGCTGACGCTGGACCCGACCAGAGTACTTCGCATTCAAGCATCGAGCGCATCGTCGGAGCACATCGTACAACCGAACGTCGTTGGGAGAGGTGCGTTGCTGCCCGATCGTGCGCCGGCAAATAGCCTGGGAGTAAGTAGATTTGAAGGCGCTGAGCGAGTTCGAGGTCTGGTTTCTGACCGGGAGCCAGGACCTTTACGGTGAGGAGACGCTGCAGCAGGTAGCCGAGAATTCGAGGAAGATCGCTGCGGGCCTTGACGGGGCCGACTCCATCCCGGTTCGCGTGGTATGGAGGCCGGTTGTCAAGAACCCGGAGGAGATTCGGTCGACTTGCGTCGAGGCCAGCACCACCGACAGGTGTGTAGGCGTCATCGCCTGGATGCACACCTTCTCGCCGGCCAGGATGTGGATCGACGGTCTACAAGTTCTGACGAAGCCGCTCCTCCACCTGCACACGCAGTTCAACCGCGATCTCCCCTGGGGCGAGATCGACATGGACTTCATGAACCTGAACCAGGCCGCCCACGGTGACCGAGAGTTCGCGCACATCGAGGCGAGGCTGGGACTGCGCCGCAAAACCATCGCCGGCCACTGGCAAGAGATGGAGGTTCAGGACAGGATCGGGACCTGGTCGCGGTCGGCGTGCGGGCTGTGCGAGGCCAGGCACCTCAAGCTCGCCCGGTTTGGCGACAACATGCGCAACGTGGCGGTGACGGAGGGCGACAAGGTCTCGGCGCAGATGCAGTTCGGGGTCACGGTCAACGGCTTCGGCGTAGGCGACTTGGCCGACGCGGTCCGTGGTGTGGCCGAGGCGAAGGTTGACGGCATGGTCGCCCTCTATGAGTCGGCCTATGACGTCGCGCCGTCCCTGCGGACGGGTGGCGCCGATCGCGAGGCCCTGCGCGAGGCCGCCCGGATCGAGGTCGCCCTGCGCGAATTCATGACCGCCGGCGGCTTCGGCGCGCTCACCGATACCTTCGAGAACCTTGACCGGCTCATGCAGCTGCCGGGGATCGCGGTCCAGCGCCTGATGGCCGACGGCTATGGCTTCGGTGCGGAAGGCGATTGGAAGACCGCGGTCATGGTGCGCCTGGTCAAGGTCATGGCCCGCGGTCTCCCCGGCGGGACTTCATTCATGGAGGACTACACCTACCATCTCGGCCCCACCGGGCCCAAGGTGCTTGGGGCCCACATGCTCGAGGTTTGCCCCTCGATCTCCGACGCGAAGGTCAGCTGCGAGATCCACCCGCTCTCGATCGGCGGCCGAAGCGACCCGGTCCGCCTCGTCTTCGACGCGGGCACCGGTCCGGCCATCGTGACCACGCTCATGGACATGGGCGACCGGTTCCGCATCATCGCGGCCGAGATAGACCTCGTGCCGCCGGAGGAGCCGATGGCTCGCCTGCCCGTCGGCCGAGCGGTCTGGAAGCCGCGCCCGGACTTCGCCACCGCGACCGAGTGCTGGCTGATGGCCGGCGGCTCGCACCACACGGTTCTGAGCCGGGCCGTTGGTGCAGGCCTGATCGCGGACTTCGCCGAGATGGCCGGCTGCGAGTTCCTGCTCATCGATGCCGGCACGACCGTAGCGAGCTTCGCCAAGGAACTGCGCTGGAACGAGGCCTACTACCACCTTGCCCGCGGGCTGCGATGATGATGGAGCGCGTCCGTACGAGGTGACATCAGTGTCTTCATCGTCGCTGACAGATCTGCGGGAGTCGGTCTGGCACGCCAACCAGGCGCTCGTCCGGGCCGGGCTCGTGACCCTCTCGTTTGGAAACGCAAGCGGCGTGGACCGAGCCTCCGGCGTCATGGTGATCAAGCCGAGCGGCGTGCCGTACGACGAACTGACGCCACAGGACATGGTGGTCGTCCGGCTCGAGACAGGCGATGTAGTCGAGGGCGATCTCAGGCCGTCATCGGACACGCCGACCCATCTCGTGCTATACCGCCGCTTCTCCGATATCGGTGGAGTGGTTCACACCCACTCGACCGCGGCCTCGGCCTGGGCCCAGGCAGGTCGCGCCATCCCGCCGCTGGGCACGACCCACGCCGACCACTTTCACGGCCCGGTGCCGGTGACCAGGCCGCTCCGCCAGGAGGAGGTCGAGGGCGACTACGAGCGCGAGACCGGCGAAGTGATCGCGGCCACCATCGAACGCCTAGGCTTGGACCCGCTCGAGATGCCGGCGGTCCTGGTTGCCAGCCACGGTCCATTCACCTGGGGCCGCGATGCTGAGGATGCCGTCGCGAACGCCACGGCGCTGGAAGCCGTAGCCAACATGGCTCGGCAGACGTTCGAACTCAATCCGAACGCCGAACCGATGCCGTCCTACCTTGCGAGGAAGCACTACATGCGTAAGCACGGTCCGAATGCTTACTACGGGCAGAAGAGCCGCCGAGTCGCGGGCCGCGGCTTACGATAACCATTAGGTTCGCCACGGGAGCGGCAGCGTGGGCAGGGCCGGCACGTGCCGAGGAGGATCCGGTGAAGCAGCAGGGTAGCCCGGCGGAGCTGATCCGGTCGGGTGGCGCCATCCTCGGGATCGAGTTCGGTTCGACCCGCATCAAGGCGTCCCTCATTGCGCCCGACACGACGCCGCTGGCGTTGGGCTCGCATGCCTGGGAGAATCGGCTCAAGGATGGCGTTTGGACGTACGACATGGAGGACGTCTGGAGGGGCTTGGCCGCCTGCTACGCGTCGCTCGTCCAGGACGTGCGCGCCCGCTACTCCCTGGAGCTGAATACCGTCGCGGCCATGGGCTTGAGCGGGATGATGCACGGGTACGTGGCCCTGGACGTCGAGGGGAAGCTGCTGGTTCCGTTCCGCACCTGGCGGAACAACATCACCGGCAAGGCCTGCGACGAGCTGACACCGCTCCTCGACTTCGCCGTGCCGCAGCGCTGGAGCATCGCCCACCTGTACCAGTCGATCCTGGAGAAGCAGCCGCACGTGCCGCTGATCGCCCATCTCACGACGCTGGCCGGCTACGTCCACTGGAAGCTCACCGACGAACACAAGATGGGCGTGGGCGAGGCCTCGGGCATGTTCCCAATCGACCCGCGCAGCGGTGACTGGGACACCGAGCGGATGGCGAAGTTCGACGCCCTCGTCGCGCCGCGCGAGCCAGGCTGGAAGCTCCGGGATATCCTCCCCGCCGTCCTCCCCGCCGGCCGGCCGGCGGGGAAGCTCACCGCCGAGGGCGCGAAGCTGCTCGACCCGTCGGGCAAGCTCCCGGCCGGCATCCCGCTGTGCCCTCCCGAGGGCGACGCGGGCACGGGCATGGTCGCCACTAACGCGGTGCGCCCGCGCTCGGGCAACGTGTCCGCAGGCACATCCGTGTTCGCGATGATCGTGCTGGAGAAGAGCCTGTCGCGCGTCCACGAGGAGATCGACATCGTGGTCACGCCGGACGGGAAACCGGTGGCCATGGCCCACTCCAACAACGGCTCGTCCGACCTCGATGCTTGGATCGCGCTCTTCGGCCAGGTCGCCAAGGCGCTGGGCGTCGAGGCGCGGCTGGAGGACCTGTACGCCAAGCTCCTGCCGCTGGCGCTCCAGGGAGATCCGGACGCGGGCGGGCTCCTGTCTATCAACTACGTCTCCGGCGAGCACATGACCGGGTTCAACGAGGGCCGGCCGCTGTTCGCGCGGAATCAAGACGGGGAGTTCACTCTGGAGAACTTCGTGCGGGCGATGCTCTACGCTTCGCTGTGCGCTATGCGGACCGGCATGAACATCCTCACCGAGGAGGAGGGCGTGGTCATTGAGGAGATCCGCGGTCACGGCGGCTTCTTCAAGGGCGGCGACACCGGCCAGCGCATGATGGCCGCTGCGCTCAACGTCCCGGTGAGCATCCCCGCCACCGCCGGCGAGGGCGGCGCATGGGGCATGGCCGTGCTGGCCGACTACATGCTCAGCGCCGACGCCAAGCAGTCGCTGCCCGACTACCTCGACGAGCGCATCGCCGGGAGCATCGGCAAGCCCGTCAAGCCCGACCCTCGCGACGTGGAGGGCTTCACCGAGTTCTTCGCCCGTCACAAGAGGGGGCTCGCCATCGAGCGCGAGGCAGTGAAGGCGCTGATCTGAGCTCCCTCCCTAAATCGCAATGGAGAGCAAGGCCCATGTCTGAGCACTCGACAGGCCCCGGCCGCGCACGAAGGAACGGAACCGAACTGACCGAACCTCACCGCCGATACAACGCGCTCACCGACGAGTGGCTGCTCGTGTCGGCCAACCGAACTTCGCGTCCGTGGCTCGGCCTAGCGGAGCCCGCGCCTGAGCCGGCGCAGCCCCGGTACGACCCGGCTTGTTACCTCTGCCCCGGCAATGTCCGCGCCAACGGCGAGCGCAATTCGGGCTACGAATCGACTTTCGTCTTCCGAAACGACTACGCAGCGCTCCAGCCGGACTCGCCCATCTTTCGGGTCGACGAAGGGCTGCTCCGCGCCGATACGGCGCGCGGCACGTGCATGGTGATCTGCTTCTCGCCCCGCCACGATGTGACTCTGGCCGGCATGGGCCGCGAGGATGTGCGTCGTGTCGTAGACCTCTGGGCGTCGCAGTCGGCGGAGCTCGGCAGCCGGTTTCGCTGGGTCCAGGTCTTCGAGAACCACGGCGCCGCGATGGGCGCCTCCAATCCTCATCCGCACGGCCAGATCTGGGCCGGCGAGGCCTTGCCGCGGGAAGCGGTCCGAGAAGACGCCACCCAGAGGCGCCACTTCGAATCGACGGGTAATCGACTTCTCCTCGACTACGTCGCTCAGGAGAGTGGCGGGGCCAGAGACATCGGCAGCAACGACGAGTGGCTGCTCGTCGTTCCCTATTGGGCGACCTGGCCCTACGAGACGCTTCTGATCCCGCGCCGGCGAGTCTCGCGTCTTCCCGAGCTTGATGGCGACCAGCGGGACAGCCTTGCCTCGTCCATGGGAGATCTGCTGCGCGGTTACGACCGGCTGTTCAACGTGCCTTTCCCTTACTCGATGGGTTGGCACCAGGCACCGTTCGACGGGGAGGACCGAAGCCACTGGCAGCTCCACGCCCACTTCTACCCGCCGCTGCTGCAGGCGACCGTGCGCAAGTTCATGGTCGGATATGAGCTCCTGTCCGAACCTCAGCGAGACATCAGCCCCGAAGACGCAGCCGAACGACTCAAGTCGGCTATCGAGGCCGCCCACCCAGGCCGACCTCTGGCGAGGGGCCGAGGGAAGGCAGAAGGAACCGATGAGCGGAGCCGCTAGAGACAAGGTCAGCGACAGATCTAGCGCGACAGGTTCGGCGAAGGCCTCGGCCGCGGCAATTGCCGAAAGAGCGGCCAAGCTGCGACAGCTGCTGTCCGATCGAACCGGCGACGCCGAACCTGCCGTCATCGTCCGCGCGCCCGGGCGAGTCAATCTCATCGGCGAATACACCGACTTCAACCTTGGCTTCGTGCTGCCGGCGGCGATAGACCTCGAGGTCTGGATCGCCTTTGTGCCGTGGGACCGACCGCAGGTAGAGCTCACTTCGGTCGAGATGGGCGAAACGATGTCGTTCTCGCTCGAGGGCCTCGTCAAACCCGATCGCCGCGAGAGGACCTGGATCGACTACGTGGCCGCAACAGCCTGGGCCATGCACGAGGCCGGACTTCCCATCAGGGGCTTTCGAGGGGTCATGAATTCCACGGTCCCCGTCGGTTCGGGATTGAGCTCCTCGGCCGCGGTCGAGATGGCGTCGAGCTGGGCGCTCGCGGATACTGCCGGTCCTCGGCCTGAACCAGGGAGGATGGCCGCCATCGCCCAACGCGGGGAGAACGCCTACGTCGGCGTGAACTGCGGGATCATGGATCAGTTCGCAAGCGCCGCCGGCGAGTCCGGGCATGCCCTCCTGATCGACTGTCGGGCCAACACAGCGACGACAGCCCCGTTGCCGGGGCATCTGTCGCTCGTGGTCTGCGACACGGCCGCTCCGCGCCGCCTGAACTCCTCCGCTTACAACACCCGCCGCCAGGAGTGCGAAACCGGCGTTCGGCTGATAGCAGAACGCGAGCCCGACGTGCGGTCTCTCAGAGACGTCACGCCGGCGATGCTCGCCCGGAATCGCGATCGCCTGCCTGAGGTCGTCGCCCGTCGCTGTGAGCACATCGTCAACGAGGACGATAGGGTGATAGAGGCTGTGGAGGCCCTCGCCGCTGACGACATCGACACAGTCGGGCGGTTGTTCGCCGCCTCCCACAGTTCCCTGCGCGACCTTTTGGAGGTGAGTTCGGCCGAGCTGGACGTGATGGTCGAGATAGCCCAGAAGGTCCCCGGCGTCGTGGCCAGCAGGCTTACCGGCGCCGGGTTCGGAGGCTGCACCATCAACCTTGTCGAACGCGGTGCCGAAGATGAGCTCCGCAGCGTGGTGGCAGACGAGTACCCGAGGCGGACGGGTTTGAAGCCGAGGGTTTACGTCGTCCAGGCAGTCGACGGCGCCGGTCCTCTCGAGGAGGGTCGATAGGCAAGTAGCTCGCGCCAGGGTGGGTACGGACGCGCCGGCGAATGGCTGCGTCGGTGTGGAGCATCGACAAGCTGTGCCGGAGGGCGATCGCTCAGACCTCGCTACCCGTGCCGAGGGCTGCGAGCCGGTCGCGAGTGGAACTCCAACGAGCGAGTTCGCGCATTGCCTCCTCAGACCGCGAGCCGGGCTCGGCAGAGTAGGTGACCATCGCCAAGCCAGCGTCACCGAGCACCTCGAGGCCCTCATACGCCAGGGTCAAGTCCCCAACCAAGGGGTGGCGGAACTGCTTCGTCCCGGCCCCACTCGGTTTGGCGATCGTCGTTGCCCTCGAGCAGATCGAGAAGGAAGAGGGACACGAGTCGTCGCCGCTTGGCGGCATTTTGGGCGGTGGTCTGGGCGGCGGCCTGGGAGGGATCCTCGGCTGCTAGGCCGAAAGGCGGCTTGCGCGACGTTGACGTTGCCCGGCAACGTGGTGTTGACGATGGGGACGACGACGCCGCACTTGACGATCTTAAGGTGAGTGCAGACGCGGGCTGTCGAGGCCTCGACCGGGGGCACCGCGACTTCTGGGGAACATTCCTTTACGATTTGGCCTCTGGCGACTACACGACTGAGGAACTGATCGCCGGCCAGTGAAAGATCGGCGTCGGCGTCGGCAGAAGGGCGGACTCTAGCGCCGTAAAGGCGAGCGCCGAACGTCGACGCCGTACCAAGGGTGACGATCCCATGAGCGAGCTAGTCAAGGCCGTCGAAGCCGCGACTGGCGAGGTGCTCAGGTCACTCGGCTTCCGAAAGCGGGGGCTCTTCTTCGAGATAGAAGTGGCGCTCGGCGTTCGCGGCCTGCTCGGCCTGCCCCGAGACGCCAGGGGAGGAGAGGTCCGCCTCAATCCCGTGCTCCACATACACCAAGAGCAGCTTGAGCGGCTCCGCGCTGAGCTCTGGTGGCAAAAACAGTACGACCGATCATCCCTAAGCATCCACATGGATCAAGTCAACCCAGAACGCCCGGTATACGTCTTCCAGACTCCCGCTGAGGCACCGAGCGTTATGGCCGAACTCGCCGCTGACGTCGAGCGATTTGGACTGCCATCGCTGGCCCGAGGCTCGACCCTCGAAGGCCTACTCGGACTGTTCGAAGTCCATCGACGCGACCTTTCCGGGATCGCCATGATCTGTCTTCTTCTCGGCCGTCGCGAGGCCGGGTTGGAGGCGATATCGGCCAAGAAAGCCGAGGTTGAGGCCGAGCGGGACGATCCATCGGCCGACGAGTGGATCGTCAATACTGCCAATACCACCCTCGAACGTCTCGGGCGGATCGAGGCTCGTCTGCTCGCGCTACCAGCCGGTCCGCCAAGCCTCGGGTGACTGGCGTCCTCCGAGCCTGCAGCTAGGGCGCGGTCACTGCCATCGGGATAGGTCGTCGAACCGCGCGCAGCGAGACCATCTGGACCGCGACCGTCGCAACCAGCCCGGCGCCGAACCCGACTGCGATGCCGAATCGGTCGATCGTGCCGGTCACGACCAACTTCGTGACTCGTCAGACACTTCGTCTGTACGTGACCGATCCGTTTGCAAAAGCAGCGAAGGACGCGCGACTTACGGGAGTCGTCTTCACCCCGGCCTAAGGCGATACCTGATGCTCGTCCGCGCTAGAAGAGGTTGGGCCTCGGGAGGATGGACGGGGCAGACAGAATCGGCTGCTGAAACTATGCCGGCGCGGAGGCGGGCGCCAGCCTGACCAGCACGTCGGCCAAGCGTCAATGTCGCCATTTGACCGGCGGTACGCTTCGATTTGCCAGCCTGGCGAAAGCCCTGACCTTGGAAGAGGGTCGTAGCTACTCCACTGCCTCGCGGCGAAGGCGTCAGCGTCGAGGCGTATAATCCGCCGTCTCATCGTGGGCATCTGAAGAATGGCGATGTCGACGAGGGCATCGGACTCTTCCAGGTTCACGCGATGGGATTGAGACTCTCCTCGGGGCGGGATCCAGACTCACCCCGGAAATCGCTGAGCACGGCGTCGGCACGATCGTCCTCCACGCACGAATCGACCCTCGGTGCGGCTCCGACGGGAAGCGGACTTCGGATCAGATGGTCGGGGGTTCGAATCCCTCCGGGCGCGCCACACTAACCAGAGAGCGTGCCATCGCTGATGCGATCAGCGGCAGGTAGTCAGCGTGAGCTAGTCTCGCCTTCACGATCTCGTCGTCCCGAACTTTCACCTCAGCGAAGAGGCTTCCGGCCAATTCGGCGCGCTCGGAAGCTGTTGCCTTGGACCAAAGACCACCAAGCTCATTGAGCAGGCGGGCAGCCCGGACCAAGACCGCCTCGGTGTAGGTCGGCTGAGCGGATCCTCCGTTGAGGGTCGCCGTCAGTGCCCGCTTGCGGCCCACGTACTCGTCACGGGTGATGTCGGCCTGCAGGAAGAGCTCCCGAAGGTTCGCCAGCTGCCGTTCGATCCGGGCCGTGTCGACAGTGGGATTTTGGATCTGAGCCTCGCGACGTTGGAGTCGCTCGATGTCCGCCCGCCAGTCTGCCGGGATTACGAGAGTTGCCAGCCATTCGCCGACCTGGTCCTCGAGTTGTGCCGAGCGGACGGCTCGCTGGTCGCAGGCGTGCCGCTCTCGCTGCGACGTGCAGGCCATGTACAACACCGCCTGGTGGCCCGCTGCTCGCTGGTGAGCTTCACCGTAGAGGTTCGCCCCGCAACGGTCACATACGGCGAGGCGCCTGAACGGGTAGACGTTATGAAGCTTGCCCCCGTTTGAGCCCCGGAAAGATCGCAGCCGCACAGCCTTGATGGCCTGCCAGAGGCTCTCGCTCCAGATCGGTTCTTGCTCGCCTTGCTTCCATTCAGGGTCTTGGAAGTTGTGGGCCTTGCGCTCTTTGTCCGGCCGTCTGTGCCAGCCGACCCGGCCGACATAAACGGGGTTGGAGACGATCACCCTGATCGAACTGCCCGAGAACGGCTCGCCCAGAGCGTTGCGATATCCCAGGAGGTTCATGTGGGCGGCCAGCGGTCGAAACCCGAGGGTCCCTGACGCGTATGTTTCGCCGATGAGGCGGACCAGGTCGGCTCGGGTATATGTCGCCCCGAACCCGATGCGAGGCTGGGGCTCCGTGTCGAGGACAAGCTTGCCTGTCTCGACAAGCTCAGAGCCGCCCTTCCCCTTGTTGTAGACAGTCTCGTAGCTCATCCGATAGCCGATCGGGACGGTCCCAGACCACTTCCCAAGTTCGTATCGGTTCACACGATATGCCTTCTGAACCTTCCCGCCGTGGAGGGTCAGAAACTCGTGCGAAAGAGCAGAGTGGACCGCCTGACCGACCTGCTGGTCGGCGCTGCTGAGATCGTTGGTCTCGATGTAGACGACCACGACTCCAGCCTTGTGGAGCCGCAACTCGTAAGTCGCCGCCTCGCGTCGCTCTCGCGCGAAACGGCTCGTGTCGTAGACCAGGAGCACATCGAACGCGCCGGCTTCCGCATCGGCGATCATTCGCTGGAACTGGGGGCGCTTGGCTGCCGTAGAGCCGCTGACGAAGTCCGTGTAGAAGGCGCCGTCAAAGCCCTCTTCGCCAGGGTCGGCGCCAGAGGTGTCTGGTAGCTCGAGGCCCCACTTGGCGGCGTACTCGTACGCGGCGCGCCGCTGGACCATCGGCCCGGAGTTCTCACCCTGCTTCTTTGTGGACTCACGGACGAGCCCGCGTGCCGACAATCCCCGAAGTTCCTCTGGGGTTCGCGGCAGTTGCCGCCTCAAGACCTGTCTCCTGCACCCTCACGCACTCGGTCCTGCGACCGAGGGGGTGCCGATCTAACTGAGCCAGAACCTGCCCGGCGTCCTCGTACTGTGTCCACGCCGCCACGATACACCTTGCCTGCTGAGGGTCCTTGGGCCGGCTCGTTGCGGTGCGGCCGATCTGCCTGACGGTCGGCACGGCGCGAGCGGGAACCCTGCTGGGGCTGTGGCGCGGCGGCCTGCCGCCTCTCCTCCGTGGCCGCCTCTCTGGACGCGACGGCTAGCGAGATCCTTGCGAGGACACCAAGGAGCGGCAACGCCAGCCTTGTGTCGCTGCGATCCCGAACAGTGTCGCCCGTTCCGCTCATGGGCAGCGAGTCGAAACGAGCGGCTTAGGGCGGGCGGCATGCCGACAGGGGATCGCCGAGAATGGCGCACGCCGAGGTCGCACGGGTCACCGCTCGGCGAGCCGAAGCTCGATAAAGCGCTGGAACAGCCGATCGCCGACGAGATAGCGACCACGACCTGCCTCAACGATCCGGGTGATCTGGCCCCGAGCCGTTAGGCGACGAAGCGCTTGACGAGTCGTCCCGGGGCGTATGGAATGCGGACCGAGTTCCCATTCCACCTCGCCGGAGAACCTGGGCTCTTCGGATCGCGCGAGGAACGCGAGCACGCGCTGCTCGACCACACTCATGCCCGCCCATCGCGCAGCGAAGATCTCCTGGCTGATAGCGGCGAAGGCTCGGTCGAACGCCACGCCGAAGGAGCGGACGGAGAGATGGCCCGACTCGACGCTGTCGAAGGCGTGATACGCGAGCCTCTGCAAGTAGTAGGGCCGGCCGCCAGAGAGTTCGACGATGTCGCGAACCACATCCAGATCGAATTCGACGCCGGCCGCTGCGAGTGGCTCCACGACAGCCTCCCTGGCTGCGGCTGGGCTCAACGGGCCTACCGTGAGCGGCTCGAAGAACCGGACCAGTGGTTCGTGCGCTGCGCGAACCTCGGCGAAGAGCGACGGTGCGCCGGCGACGACGAATGTCACCGGCAGGTCGGTGGCATAGAGTTCCAGCGCGAGAGCGCGGAGACGGAGCAGCACATCGCCCGCACTCGCGAGCATGCTGACGTCATCGATGAACACAAGTGTTCCGTGGCGAGTCTGGCGCTGCCGGCGGGCTAGCCTGCGCAAGCTCGTTGCTAGATCGTGTTCGGGGTGATCGCCAGACCGTCGGATTCGGGCAGAGGCGATGCCGAGGTCGAGGCCAAGTTCCACGTCCACTCGTCCCTTATCGTCGCGTGCCATCTCAGCTTCAACCGCGGTCGCGAGACCGGCGAGAAACGAGTCGGCCGTCTGCGGATACGCCATCGACAGGACGACGGCGTCACCTGCCGCCTGCCGAGCACGTCGCCACGCGACGAGCAGCGTCGTCTTGCCCATTGCCCACTCGCCGAGAAGGGCCGTGTGTTGCGGATGCCCTTGAAGAGCTCGGGCGGCCCGCGCCTCGAAGACAGAGGTATGGAATTCACGTCCGGCGAGTACCGGTGGAAAGACACCGCTGCCGGGGCGGAAGGGATTCGAAGCCGGAGTTTGTGACACTTGTTACCGCCGAAGTAACAGACTCTAGATAGACCGATCGGCCGGGCAAGTCGCCCGGCCGATCGTTGTGCACCAAATGACAACCCGCTCCCGTCAGGCGGCGTCCACTCCGACCCGGAACCAGCGACGCGGGCGGGCCGCGTTCTGGACGACGTCGAGGTAGACCTCGCTATACGGGGCGCTGCCTGTTTCGCAGACTGCCCAAAGGCAATTGAGCATCGCGGAGGCGACCATGAGGTTCGTGACGAGCAGTTGGGGACGTTCGG
>OCZT010005860.1_pt1 | contig 12202 bp, 11 predicted proteins | sample 1539031 | NCBI WGS metagenome assembly OCZT01 (sample SAMEA3539308, study PRJEB22396) | soil metagenome | biome: tundra; feature: field; material: soil | place: USA | collected 2010-05 | depth 0.15 m
TTTTCAAACGGATTTCCGTAATCAAGTTTAAGGCCCATACTGAGGCTATTTGTTGATAATTGTATATTAGTTCCTTGATTTACTCTATGATATCCAGCTTCTAAAGTTATATTAAGCGGCTCTTTCTGATATACTTCTTCAGTTGTTAACCTGGTAAGTTTTCCCTGCAATAGCCTGCTAAAAAATCTTGTGGGTGTCATAATAGCAACCGCAAATTCCCGGATAAATCTATTCGCCCCTGTTGTTTGATCATCCAGAATATTTGAGCCCAGCCGGTAAAATATTTCTCCAAGAAATGCCCCGTTAATTGTCGTGTTTATTAAATCATTTTTCGAGGGGAGAGTGGTTTCACCAAAATACTCCCACTCTAAACTGCCCAAGGTTGCAAATGGCATTGATTCGAAGTAAGAATAACCGTTTGCGCGAGCACCATTAAAAAACATTCCACCGGAAAAAGGATGGAAAAAATTATTCATAGCAAATCTGTCGTTATCCCATTCCCAACCAGTTTTTATGTTATGACTCCATGAATTAAATCCAACCCTTGAAAAATCATAGTTAAAAATATATCTGTCAATTAAAAGAGTGGAAACATTTGCGAAGGTAACTCTAAGAGCAACCATCCCCAAAGAAGATTTCTTGTTATACAATGGATTTTCATTCAGTAAATCACCATACATGTTGTACTTCATAGTATCCGTTAAAGAGGTATTAATAGTGTCCAGGGATGCTGTTTTATTTGGGTTAGCAACTGGATCGTGATAACGATTAATCTTATCCACATACCTGTTGTACTTTATAGTATCCGTTAAAGAAGTATTTATAGTGCCCTGGGGTGCTGTTTTATTTGGGTTAGCAACTGGATCGTGATAACGATTAATCTTATCCACATACCTGTTGTACTTTATAGTATCCGTTAAAGAAGTATTTATAGTGCCCTGAGGTGCTGTTTTATTTGGGTTAGCAACTGAATCGGAATAACGATTAATCTTATTCATTGACATCTGCAGGCTTAACCATGTATTTTGATTTAGTGAAATCTTTTTATCAAACGCAGTTTTAAACTGCGCCTGATTTAATGTTGAAAACAAAATCAAAATAACTACCACATAAATAGTTTTCATTTATTTTTCCTTATAATTAGAAAAACTTATTGCCGTTAATCTTTTTTTGCGAATAAATCTTTGAGTGCTTTTCCAACAGCAACCATATCATGATTAAACCCTTGTTTGAACTCTTCCCATTTATCTTTACTTTCATACTTATATTCACTTATCTTTTTCTTTAGCTCGATATTTTTTTGTTCCAGCGCCACTATTTCTTTGTCATATTTAGCTTTGAATTTATTACCTGCTGTTTTAATTTTTACTTTGAATTCAACAATTCTTTTTTCGTTAGCATTTATTTTTAATTCAGCATCGTTCTTGAATTGCTGCCATTCCTTATCAAATCCAGTCTTTGCGTTTTTCAAACCTTGATTTGCTTGTTTGCCGTTATCTTGAGCATCTTCTACTTTTTGATCCCGATTCAGGTAGAAACCAGTTAGTACTAATCCTGCAATTAACATAATAACTGTTAAGATGAAATTTTTGTTTTTCATAATTATCTTTGAATGTTGTTTAGAAATATTTATATGCTTTGTATGATATGAAGGAAATTAGGATTGTTCAATCGATCAAAGGGATGAAAAAGGAACTACATCTTCCGGTTGAACTTATTGAATTGAATGAGGGTTAGATCGGGAATTCTATTATGATTTTTGTTCCGTTTTCTGTAAGAAATTTAATTTTACCATCAAGCTGGCTAACCATTAAAGTTACAAGATGAAGTCCTACGCTTTTAATTTTAGTTATATCAAAATCATTTTGTAAACCGATGCCATTATCCTCAACTATCAATACTATTTCGGAATTTATTTTTTTCAGTTCTATATTTATCATACCCTTTTGAGAGCCAGGAAATGCATATTTAACAATGTTAGATAATAGTTCGACAAGAATCATTCCTATGGTAGCCGCATTTAAAGGTAAAACAGTAATTTCTTCAATATTTACTTTGGTCGCAATATCTTTTGAAAGATTAAGCATCGAGTTAATTACTTTATTGCAATATCTGTTAAGCTGAACTTCATAAAAAGAATCGGTTTCATATAGTAATGAATATAAATCAGAAATTGATTTTACTCTTAAGGTCAAGTCTTCAAGGGTATTTTTTGTTTCTTCAGAATGAGTTATACTTGATCTGATATGAATTAAACTTGTTATCATATTAAAACTGTTTTTCGTCCGATGCTGTAATTCTTTAAGCAAAGATTCTTTTCTCTCAACATCATCTATGAGTATTTGTTCATGTTTGATTCGTTCTGATATATCACGAATATTGCATTGAATAACCCTATCATTGTCAACTAAATAAACATTACTTACAAATTCTACATGTATTAGTTTTCCGTCAATGGTTTCCAAGGGTAAATCTTCATAGCGGACATATCCTTTTTCTTGTAATTCTTTATATAATTGCTTTGATATATCAATATTTTCGTTAATACCAATATCCCAAATATGTTTCGTAAGGAACTGTTCTTTGGTATAACCCAGCATATTGATTAAAAAAGGATTAACATCAACAATTATTGCATTATCGGCATTAAGAATTATTATGCCATCCTTGGCGGATTCAAAAAGTCTACGATATCGTTTCTCAAACATTTGCAAATCTTTCTTTTTGACTTCAATTTCTATCTTTTGATTTTTCAAATTCTGATATGCTTCATGAAGTCTAAAAGCCATCTTAATAGAAGCATCAAGTACAATAATACCGGAATCCTTAACAACATATCCATAGAAAGTTATATCCTCAGTTTTATCTACGATTGCACGTTCTGTATGGCTTGAAAGAAACAAAAGAGGGATATCGTGTTCTCGAAGTATTATTTTAGCTATTTCAGTGCCATCTACTGTCTCACCAAGATTGATGTCCATGAGAATAAGATCAATTGGAGTAGTACTATTATTAACTATTTCAATCGCTTTTTGACCCTTTAAAACATGGATAACATTATATCCATAGCTTTTTAATTCCATAGATTTAGTCATAGCGATGATAGCTTCGTCTTCTACAAGGAGAATGACTTTTTTTTCTTCAGTAGTCATTTCTAATACCTCTGATTCACTTGCATCCGGCATGAGATTATAGTTTTTCATTTTATTCCTAATAATATTCAAAAATTACTTAAATGTTGTGACGGATTAAATAGGGCAAAGGGATGAAAAAGGAACTACATCTTTAGAGTGAGTTTATTGATATGTTTAAACTAAACTTAAAGTGCAATACCGACCTGAGCGTCAATTAATAACCGAGCTTTCTTTTCTATAGGGAAAAACGGAGCCAATTCCAGACCTGCAGTGATTTTTTTGAATAAGTCAACTCCAAGTATCCTCGTGATCTCAACCACATCAAGAAATACCGACAAAGCAAATCCGCCACGTCCGACATTAACATCGAGGGGAGAATTAACACCGAATGTTCCTATACCCAAATTAACCGGGAACCGATGTCCGGATACTGCGTCCACAAAATAAAATCGTATCATCGCACTGTAGTTACCGTAGTTTAAGGTATCTTTTCCCTGCGAGTCGAATAAAACTTTAGGTAAACCGAGAGAAAAACCTATTTCAATCTTCGGACCTCTTACGCGGAAATAGCGAGTGTATGAGTTTAATTGATCGTAACCTCCAATTTTTATGGTGTAATCAGGCTCGATGTTGATCTTGATAATAGCCCAATCAGGCAGGGAGTCCACGTGTATCCTTACTTGTGTAAATTCTTCAGACCGAATTGCTGCATATGTACCGTAAGCTGTACGGTATTGAATTAACATAGCATGGTCCCGGTTCGGATCCTTGTCACTTCGAAATGTTAAGACACGCCGTTCAAAAGTTTGTGCATTAGTTCCATCCCGCAATTGTACTGTTGTTCTTATTGTGACAAACTGTGGTCCCATTCCCAAACGAATGCTATCACGCTGGAAAATCACCCGAAGGTTTCGTATCTGACTACGGTCGAGCGTAACAGCCGACTGTATATCTTCACTACCGGCTTCTGGTTCAATGCTTACGTAATTGCTTATCTGCTCTATGACCTGGTGCTCTTCGACATCTACGGAGCAATCTGTATCATAAACAAAACGTCGTTTCTGATCATCCAGAACTTTGAGGCGAACCCGATATAGACCCGGCGCGCAAGCTTGAGGGATGGCAGCGCTGTATATGTTGTGTTCAATGGATTTTAGTATTGTCCCATCAATGAGTAAGACAGGAGTTACAACAACTGTTGCCGTGCGGTCATTTCGTTTAAGTGTTAAACGGACGGTGTCGCCGGGATAGTATACGGGCTTATCCACAGAGAGAATAATAATTTCATCTTCGTTTGTGGATTGAATGAGTGTAGAATATTTCTGCTGAGCCTGCATGCTCCATGTACTTAAAATGCAGAAAATAATAAGAAATATTAATTTGAATTCTCGCATTTTCCTTTTTAGAATTTTGAGTAAGTGATAATTATTCGCTTATTGCCTTCTTATTTCTTTTAATTCAAATTCGATGGTTCCGTATCCCAGAATATCCCTCAGAATTCCCATCACTCCACCGCCTTCAATAATTATTTTTGCTTTTATTAATCCGATACCCTCTACATACCATTCGGTTACAGTATTTTTGGAATTTGAAGAACCTTCTACAACAGATTGTAATTTTACTGCTTCGAACTTTCCGGCTTTCGTGGTAACAAATTCCTTATTAAGGACTTTCCCGGTAATCTTAACTTTATTGGTACCACTTTTTGAATATTCGTCTCCATCCCAATTCCATTCAACGCCCGGTGTCAAGGGAAGAGGAAACCGTAACAATGGTTTACTATAGGTAAAGGTTTCTTCTTTTTTTATGACTAGTAATACCTTTAAGAACTGGTATGTCTCTTTAACATAAATGCCGTCTTCTTTTATTATCAAAGTCTGTCTATACTTAAAATTATCTGCCTCACTTGAACTGACAATAAATTCACCATCATTAAAGTATTTTGAAATACTTTCACCAAATGATGATTTATAAACCAATGTTATATTATTATTAACGGGGAAGTAAGAACCAGAGTTTATAATTATTTTCTTTTTAGGGGAGGAATAGACATTTATTATTGCTAATAAAAGAAGCAGAGGGATGATATAAATTGATTTGCTTTTCATGTCAGTTATAGTATGTTAATTATATATCTTTACATATTCTAAAGTTATATTTGAGGAAATCCAACTACATCCGCAACACCGTTGCGAAGTGCAAACCACACAAACTGGAAAAAAGAATCTTCCGGATTCCGTGTATATTTTGTTTCACCGATCTTCATTAAACCTTTTTCATCCGCCATGTTGGTTCCGCGGATAACAAATATTTTACTGATAATAGAGGAGATCCGATTGAATAATCCTTTTTCACCTCCGGTATTTTTGTTGAGAACCTCAACGGATAGATCTTTGTACTCGGCTCGCAAGGTGCCGCTTGCATGTCCTGAATTAACTTCGATATTAAACTTTGCAGACTGAAGGATTCCGGATTTAATATGTTGATGTTCACCTGGTTCAATGAATGAATTTAGTTCGGTCACATCCATCTTGCTAAGCGAGCCGGAATATCGTAAAGAAAAATCTTTTGATGTGAGCGGAATTGCCATAAACAGTTTCATTTTGCTAGAATTCATAAAAAGCCCCTCCCCATGAATAACTGTATTGCCAGGATGAGTTGTATGATTAGCAATTCCACTTACTGAAACATTGACTTTATTTATTGAGATCACTCCAGGTATTGTTCCTAAAGCATACCTCTCGCAATATTTCAATTGTCCATTTATGATTTTCAAACTATCTATCATAACTATTTCCTTCATCGAGGATAGAACTTCATTCGGCATTTGTGGATTAGGTGAGTTCTTGTCATAAGGCTTATCCATGTTCACCAGAATATCAGCAAATATATCATGTATTTTTATGCTTCTGGCATTATAGATATTACCTTGGAGCAATGCGAGACAATCCAATCCAATTATTTGAAATTGAGGAATATCAATACGATACCTGGTTTGTCTGAATTGACTTTTTGCAAAGAAATGTTCATCACTCATTATAGAATAAAACTTAATTGAATCAGTTACCAATTCAGAATCAGGAATCGAAATATGGAGCATTCCAAAACGAAGTTCATTCTGAGACTTACGAAAATTAAGTACAATTTCTTGTGCATCTATTACTGAGCTTGTAAGCGTATTGGGAGTAAAATCACCTTGGCGAAGAATTTTTAACAAACCAATTCCACTAACGGAGAACGAGGCAACATTACAAGTAAATTCGGTAGTCTTCAGTGTTATAGAATCACACCCTAAACGATTCTTCCAGACATTATAATGCATGTGGCCAAGCTTTATAGAGTCTGCCGGATAAGCTTCTTTAAAGGCTTTCGTAATCCGGTCTTTTAAGAATGTATTGATAAAAGGATCAGGAAAGAAAGTGAATATCAATACACAAATGATTATGACAGCCCCAATAACAATGCCTGGATATTTTACGAATTTAAGCCGTAATAGTTTTCTCCAATTGAAAGATGCATTTTTGGTCCGCGGTGTTTTTATCATTGTTCTTTCTGCTTCGAAATTGGTACAGACATTTCATTGAACTTTTCTGATCCGAGTAACACAGCAATCCATAATGTGCTTTCACTACTTTCAAATGCGAACTTTAGTGTCATTGTTAGCGGTATACAAAGAATCGCACCTATCAAACCGAGCAGGCTGCTCCAAAAAATCAGCGAGAGAAAGACGACCAATGTAGAGAGCCCGAGTTTCCTGCCCATCAGCCGTGGTTCAATCACATTACCTATTATGAATCCAACGATAATATAACCGGCAGCTACAAGCAGAACGCTGCCCATTCCGAGTTGAACAAGTGTCAGAAGTTCTGCAGGAATGGCGGCGATAACCGCACCGATATTTGGGATATAATGAAGTAGAAATGCAAGGAAACCCCATAGAATGGGAAATTGCACGCCAAGTATGTACATCCATACCGCAATTAAGATTCCGGCAATCAGGTTGATTATAGTTTTGATAACCATATAGCGTTTCATATCAACAGCGAACTTCGTGAACTGGGGAAATACTTGCTTAGGATCACCGAGAACGGTGCGGAGTTTTATAGGAAAGCTTGAGACTTCAAGCAATATAAAGGTTACTGTGAGGAGGATCAGGACAAGATCGGAAAGTACAGAACCCAATCCCGATAGTAAGTTGGCAGTAAGTCTCATTATTGCTTCCGGGTTAATATATTCAAGAAGAAATTTATTGGTGACTACAATACCCTTGCTTGTCAACAGTAAACTAAGCTCCAAGACTTGTTCTCGAATGCGTGATTGCAATAAAGGCAGTTCATTTGAAAAGCTGCTAACGGATGTGCCAATTTGTGCGCCAATCAGAATTAGAATAATTATCATAACAGTCATAACGATCAAAACTGCAATTCCGGATGGAATACGTTTTTCCTTTAACCAAAGTACCGGCGGGGTTCCAAGTAGAGCAAGGAAAACTGAGACAAGGAAGAGGACAACAACCGATTGCGCAAGATTTATCCCTGCGATGATTATTACAAATGCTGCTACACTAACAAGGATTCGCATTCCGCGAAAAGAATTACTTTGTTCAGTCATAAATTAAATTGCTCTTACTAACTTTCCATCAAAATAATCTAAAAGGAATTGCAGGAGGATAAGTCTTAACAAACGTTCAGAGTACGCGACGTCCTTGAATGACTCTGACTAAGACCACTATAATTGCAATGACCAGAAGTATGTGAATAAGGCCACCCATGGCGTGAAAAGCGAAGAATCCAAGTAACCACAATATTATTAAGATTAAAGCGATTGTGTATAACATGATAATTATCCTTTATTAGTTAGTAATAGTTTTCTTTTTCAATTTTCAAGAATTAAAGCAAACGACTTTTTCATTCATAATCACGCGCATCATTTGTCAGTATCAGATTTTTCTTTCTGCCTGGTCTTTGACACAGCAGCCATAATTCCCAAACCAATTATGATAATGACACCTATGATAATCCAAATTGGTTCAGCGCCCAATTTATAAGCTGTCCAAGCTAAACCGCCGGCGACAAATACAATTCCTATTAAATATATTCCAAAATTAGACATCTATATTTTCCTTTTATTGTTGGTCTGTTATTAAATTTGATTATTGCTTGTAGATAAAACATATGATTATGAGTAGTTGGATACAATCGAGCGAAGGGATGAAAAAGGAACTACATCTTATGGGGGGGAGAGGCTAAAGGAAATTATTCGCCTATTAATGAAGTAGTATTTATTGCGGTTTTATAAGAGTCGGAGAGGTGAGCATGTTTTGCAATCTGCACTCGTGTATTAAGTGCTAATTTTTCAAGGATGTTATGGACGTGGCTCTTTACTGTGTAGGTTGAGAGATGAAGTTTTTGTGCAATTTCTTTATTGGTAGAACCATCCGCAATCAATTCAACCACCTGCCGTTCACGTTTTGTCATACGAACCGATTCTTCGATTGTGGAAGGATTGGATCCATGAATTGCATGTTCAATGATTTGAGAAAAAAGTGAGCCGGTTAAGTGCGGTGGTAAAACCTGAGAGCCTTGATAAACTGATCGGATAGTTTTGAAAAAGTCAGAAACGTTTGCATCTTTAAGTATGAATCCTGAAACTCCCGCTCGTACAAATTCGTAAACATCTGACTGTAGTGGTATAAGATCCATTACTATTACTTTACTTTCCGGAAAATGCTGCTTAGATAATTTTACAATTTGCAAGCTGTTTTGACTTCGTAATCCGAGATCGAGAAGCACTATATTTGGATTGAGCTTGCCCATGATCAGCAATATGTTTTCGCCATTACCAACAGTAGCAACAACATGCATATCAGGCTGCTTTTTGAGCATTGATGCAATACCATCACGCAGAAGGCGATTATCTTCAATAACTAATATTGAGATTTTTTTCATTTATGGATTTGATTCCAATAAATTAGAGAATTTCATTCGCTTTATCTTAATAAATTAAATCCTTTTATGCAACTTAATAAATGCATACAATTATAAGAAATATATCTGAATATTGTAGCAAGACCAGGCAAAGATCTGCTAACCGGATGCTTTTAACCCCCGAATATACCCCAAATTGTGAAATTTATCCAATATAAATCAGATAAAAATCTTTGATCCTTTATATTTGATAGAAATGTATTGGTGTACTATTGGTATCATTTAGGTATAAATAACAGATGAACTTAATCAACTGCTATAATCAGCTGCCTTTTTAATTACATATTTCTGTTGAATTTTATCGATTTTGATAGGTTTAATAATTTTCCTTAGCAGGAATGATTCAATTCAAGTGGGGAGTTATTGTTATAGAGCCCCGTATTTTTTCTACCTATCCGGCGATATATGCCAAATCACATAGAACGTTTAACCTACATTTGTCACAATATTGTGACAATATATCACAAATAGTCATTTTTCTCTTGACTAATTTATATTAATTTACTAAAATCAGTTAAACGTTTAACCGAAATTATGGCAACCATCAAAGATGTAGCAAAAGAAGCAAATGTATCAATCGCGACTGTCTCATTAGTTGTTCATAAGCATGAAAGAATTTCTACTGAAACAAGTAAGCGCGTGAATAAGGCAATTAAGAAATTAAACTACCACCCCTCAAGATCAGGGCGCAGACTTGTTTCCCAAAAGACAGGTAATATTGGTTTCATTTTAACCGAAGATCACTTTCTTCGTTCAGAACCATTTTATACCAGAATATTTCTCGGTACTGAGTTTGAAGCAAGGAATTATGAATATTATATTCTTTTAACTACAATTCCTTCAGATTATAATGTGAAGGACTACCCCCCGAGATTTATTCTGGAGAAGAATGTTGACGGTATTATTATCGCCGGGAAGGTACCTGCATCTATAATCAGCCAGATTGAAAAATATAATCTTCCAATCGCTTTTGTAGATTTTTATCCGCCTTCGAATGAGTATCCTTGTGTATTGATAGATAATATAAGTGGTGGAATGGATGCAACTCAGTTTTTAATTAAAAAGAATCATAAAGATATCGGCTTTATCGCAGGGGATATCGGCCACCCAAGTATTTATGACCGGTTCCGCGGTTATAAAATGGCGATGGACAATGCAGGTCTCCATTTTTCTGAATTGAATTATATAGTTGATGAGAATTATACAGCACGTGAGAATGGGTATAACGCTGTTAGAAAACTCCTTGAAATAAATAACGAAATTACTGCAATCTTCGCATGCAACGACGCTATGGCTATCGGCATTATACAATTTCTTAAAGAGAAAGGAATTGCAATTCCAAACGATATTTCTGTAATAGGTTTTGATGACGTTGAAGCCGACTTATCTCTCGATCCGCCTCTTTCATCCATGAGTGTCCCTAAATATGAAATGGGGATTGAGGTTATGAAACTCATGGCGGATATGCTTAAAAATAAAGGTACTACTAAGAAAAAAATTTTAGTACCTGTAGAGTTAATAGATAGAGGTTCTGTTGCGGAATTGAATGTAAAGACGCCGATACCTGTCGAAATGTTAGATTAGTCTTTCTGAGTCATGTGTTTGTAGATGAAGAAAGGCATTGGCATTTGCAGTATATGTTAGAATGAAATTATTGAGATTGACTAATTAGTGCAGAATTTATTATAGGTTAAAATGCAAGCTCTATGGTTTAATGGTCAGCATGAAATTGAAGTGAAGGAAATATTAATTCCAAAACTTCAACCGGATGAACTTCTTGTTCATGTAGATGCCTGCGGAGTATGCGGTACCGATTTCCACATATATGAGGGAAATGCACCGGCAAAAATTCCCGTAGTCCTTGGTCATGAATATACCGGTATTATAATAGATGCGGGGAGCAAATTTGATAAACTAAAGATAGGGGATAAAATTGCAATCAATCCCAATATCCATTGCGGGTATTGTGAATTCTGCAGGAAAGGGAAAATCAACCTCTGCTCAAACCTTAAAGCTCTCGGTGTTACTCTTAACGGTGGCATGTCGCAATTTTCTGTTGTCCCAATAACACAGGCTTATCTTTTACCCAATGATTTTCCATTCAGTAAATCTGTCTTTGCCGAACCGGTCTCCTGTTGTATTCATGGAATTAACCAGGCAGAAATAATCCCGGGAGAAAAGGTTCTAATTATCGGAGCCGGTACTATTGGTCTTATAATGATTCAGCTTGCGCAGTTACGTGGTGCCTCTAATGTAATCGTTCTTGACCCACTGCAATTTAAAAGAGATATGGCATCTAAATTATATGCTGATCATGTGCTTAATCCTTTCGATGAAAATACAGAAGAGAAAGTATCGGATATTACATCCGGTGGTGCGGATACGGTTATTGAGTGTGTTGGAAGTCAGGCTGCTGGGGAAAGTGCGGTAAAGCTCACCAGGAAAGGAGGAAAAGTAGTAATATTTGGGTTAGCAAATAGTTCAGCAGTAATAAATATTTATATGCAGTCTTTCTTTCACAAAGAACTAACACTGAAAAGTTCTATTCTTAACCCTAATACTTTCCAGCCGGCAGTTGATCTTATTATTAATAAAAAGATAAATGTGGAAATATTTAATCCACACCCTGTTCTATTACAACAGGACAAAATAGAAAACCTATTTAATGGTTCAGATAACGAAAACATTATTAAATTCATGGTTACACCGAACAATTAAATTATTTCATTAACAACAAAACAAATTCCTTAGGAGGATTTATGAGAAAAAATGTCAGACTGTACTGGTTACTACTTCCGCTTCTTTGGCTTTGCCTTGGATCATGGAATGTGAACTATGCACAGTTAAGTCAGATCAATGATAATGGCGGGTTTGAGTCAAGTCTGCCTTCTTATTGGACAATTGGCAATGCTCCATCTGGCGCTACTTTAACTTGGGCAACGGACCAATCAAGAAGCATGGGGCATTCATTAGAAATTGTTAAACCTGTTACTACTCCTGATTCCGCTGCATGGGTATCTACTAATATGTGCGATCTTTGGTCTCCACGCCATTATTTGGGTGTTGACATTAAGGTTGGCG
>OCZT010005861.1_pt1 | contig 12201 bp, 10 predicted proteins | sample 1539031 | NCBI WGS metagenome assembly OCZT01 (sample SAMEA3539308, study PRJEB22396) | soil metagenome | biome: tundra; feature: field; material: soil | place: USA | collected 2010-05 | depth 0.15 m
CCCCCCCAGATTTCCGCTAAAATATTGACCCTGAAGGAGTTACTTCCAAAATATCAAGAACAAAGGGGTTAGTGGAGGGTCGGACTCCTGCTTTTCATTAGAATCAATGGGTTGCGAGTAGGGCATCCGGCATTTGATTTCAAATAACTTGGGTCCGCTTGCACCCACCGTCGCGCTGGACGCTAGGCTAATTCTTATTGTAACGCGTGATGTCAACTGGGATGCGGGGAAGTTAGCGCCGATCACCCTCAACCCAGGTTAGCGTCCAAAGAACGGACGCGAACCTGGGGCACCGGCGTACACCGTCACCCCTCACCTTGGATGTTGGCCATGCTCACTCGGAACAAGCGCGTCAGCCAGCGGTGTGAGAAAATTGACCGATTGGGCACCTCTGAATAAAAAAGGGAGTCTTGTATGGCGGAAGAAGCGAATGAAACCCAAGAATTAGAATTGCGGCCGGAGGAACACGACTGGTTCTTGGGCGTCCTTGTTGGACTGGCCAACCATGGAACTTCAATTGGAATTACATTGCAAGTAGGCGGTTTTCTGGTTTCAGGTACGTTGATTGGAGGGGCGGAATATTTCGAGGGTTTTGCCTCGGAGTTTTCAAGCATGTTCGACAAGAAAGAGGTTGCGGAAGGGTTTCGTACAGCTATTGCAGCTGGCGCGGATCATTACAAGAACATTCCTGAAGGCGAAGAAAGCCTCGCCTCATACGTTCACCTCAAGGAAGCACGCTTCTTCAATACGCATGGTAAGCCGATTCCCGCAAATCGAGGTGTTTGGTGGCGCGGCAGGCTTTCGGAAGTATCCGGCTTCATCTTAGGCAGCTTGAGCCATGACGAAGAGGCTTAACCTGTCCCGCATTTTGTCCCCGCAATTCGCTGCTAAGCCTGGTGCCTGGGTGGAGGAACACTCGGGCTGGTCCCTCGCAGGTTTTTGCTTCCCGATCTCTCGCTGTCCACTCCGATTCGATCTCGACGATTCCGATTTCTCGTAAAGAATAGTGGCGAAAGCTGCTCCACTTCCACTCTTCCGGTTCTTTCACTAGCCCGCGTTTCACAGGATTGCGATGGAGGTAGCGTAGCTTGATCGTGAACTCCCGCGCATCCCGCACGTTCCGGTGTAACGCTTTTGCCAGAACGAACCCGATTCCACGGCGCCTCTGCGGCTGCGCAGTTGTTTGGCGAAAGACAACTTCAGGAAGTGAATGGCATCAGCTAACGAGGCCTGTTTCGGTTCGTTGATCAGCAAGTGAACATGCTCCGGCATGACGACGTAGCCGTAAATGCACAAAGCGAAGCGGCGGCGCATGTTTTCCAGGCATTGAATCAGCAGATCGTAGGTTTCGGGGCAGCTGAAATTGGCTTGCCGGCGGTAACAACTGAAGGTGAGGAAGTGGGACTGGCCGGATTGTTGGAAACGTCGCAGGCCACTGGGCATAAAGAAAACCTACACCCACGGCCCCCCAGAGTACATGGGGCCCAGGTTAGCGCCCAAAAAACGGGCGCGAACCTGGGGCACCAGACTGTAATGACTCGCATCACTTCCTGCGGTATCATCAATGTTGATGCCTGCTCCGCACCCATTCCAGACCGACGATCCGCGCCTGCTCCCGATCAAAGATAAAGTCCTGGCGGGCGAACGCCTGAACGAGGCCGATGCCCTTGCTCTTTACGGCACCGGCGACATCCTTGGCGTGGGTTGGCTGGCGAACTGGGTTCGTGAGCGGATGCATGGCGACAAAGCCTACTTCAACGTCAATCGCCATATCAATCCGACGAATGTTTGCGTGGCGGCTTGCCGGTTGTGCGCTTTTGGGCGCAAGAAAGATACTCCTGGCGCTTACACCATGGCGCTTGAAGAAGCTTTCGCGACGGCCGCTTCCGGCTACACCGAGGCGGTTACTGAGTTTCACATTGTTGGGGGGCTGCATCCCGATTTGCCGTTTCAATATTTTCTTGACCTGGTTTCGGGATTGAAAGAGCGCTTTCCGCTCGTCCACATGAAGGCTTTTACCATGGTGGAAGTTGCTTACCTGGCTAAGCGGGCTAAGTTGACGATCCGCCAGACGCTGGAAAAAATGAAAGAAGCGGGCGTCGATTCACTGCCGGGCGGCGGGGCTGAAATTTTTGCCGATCGCGTACGGCACATTATTTGCGATCACAAGATTGACGGCGATCAATGGCTCGATACCGCTCGCCTTGCCCACCAGATCGGGCTTAAATCGAACGCCACCATGCTCTACGGCCATATCGAAGACGACGCTGACCGCGTCGATCACCTGCTCAAACTGCGTGCCTTGCAGGATGAGACTGGCGGCTTCCAGACTTTTATTCCGCTCGCCTTTCATCCTGCTAACACGCCTTTGCAGCATCTTTTCACGACTACCGGCATGACCGACATCAAGCAGATTGCGGTCAGCCGGCTGGTGCTTGATAACTTTCCGCATATTAAGTCTTACTGGCAGATGATGACTCCTAAGATTGCGCAGATATCGCTGCGCTTCGGAGCCGACGATATTGACGGGACCGTGGTCGAGGAAAAGATCTACCACGATGCGGGAGCGACCACTCCGCAAGGCCTGCGGCGACACGATCTGGTGCGCTTGATCACGGAAGCCGGGCGCGAACCGATCGAGCGCGACACGCTCTACCGTCCGGTTACACGGACGGAGACCTCGTTTACGGTGTCGGTGTAGAGAGAGTACCCAGTACCTAGTAACCAGTACCCAGTAAAAGCAAACGCTGAATCCAAGGGTGCTGGAGAATTGGGAACCTTCTCCAGTCAGGCGCATCTAACGACCCATGGCAAAAGAGCAAACAGCGGTTTTCGGCGGCGGATGCTTCTGGTGTATTGAAGCCATTTTTCAACGTCTGAGCGGGGTCACACACGTCGAGTCCGGCTACATGGGCGGAGGCGCCGACCAGGCTACTTATCGCCAGGTGTGCGGCGGCGACACCGGGCATGTGGAAGTCGTACGCGTCACCTTCGATCCCGACCAGATCAATTATCGCGAACTGCTGGACGTATTCTTCACGATGCACGATCCGACCACGCTGAATCGGCAGGGAAACGATGCGGGCGAGCAATATCGCTCCGTCATCTTCTACAGCGATGAAGAGCAGCAGCGGATTGCGGAGGATGTGATTGCGGAGATGACGGCGGCGAAAGTGTTTCCTGAACCGATTGTGACCGCAGTCGAGCCGGCCGGGGAATTTTACGCGGCCGAAAACTACCATCAGAACTACTACAACGAAAACTCGCGCCAGCCTTATTGCATGTTCACGATCTCGCCGAAGCTGGCGAAGTTGGAAAAGAAGTTTGCCGAAAAATTGAGAGCGTGAAGGTGTAGCCCCGCTCGAATACCGGCCGGAATCTATTCCTCAGGATTCCGGACAATTCCGGTCGGGCTGGCCGTGGTGGGTTCGGGCCGTTCGTCCAACAGAAGCCGTCGCAAGGTGCGCAGGTCGTTGAGCAGTCGACTGCTGCTTTGCAGGTGCTGCTCCAGTTTGTCCAACTTGAATTGTACGATTTGCAGCGCCTGCACGCGGCGCTCCGACTTGGCCTGCGCGGCCGCTCCGAGGTCGGCTGCGATCTCGGTCTTGGCTTCGGTGATGGCCTCGACCAATAATCGTACGTATTGATGGGCATTCTCGACACTATCAAACGGGGTTTGGGGGGGACTTTTCACGGCAAGAGTTCCTCAGCAAATGCTAGGAGCCGGTGGTGAAAGACCGGCGCCTAAAGGCGCATTCATAACACGGCTCCTACGGTATGCCTGAAGGCATACCCTGATACGAATCGTACCATCTCGGCGATGGGATCGCCGAGAACAGCGACGCCTTTGGAGTGGTCGTCATTAGGTGAAAGATTCAGGGTAGACTTCTCGGCGAGGTCTCGACAGGAAGTTCGGCTTCTCTTAGGTCGAGTCGCTTCGCTTACTGCTTGTATGGGCTGACACCCAGCTTCTTCACTTGCTCGGTGAAGTCTCTGACCACCTGCCCAAATCTCGGGCCTTCGGCCGCCGAAACCCATTCCAAGCGAAAGCGCTCTTCCTCGATACCGAAATCGGCGAGCATCAGCTTGATGGCGTCGGCGCGTTTTTCGGTTTTGTAATTGCCCTCCTGATAGTGACAATCTCCGAGATGGCAGCCGCAGATGAGGACGCCGTCCGCCCCCTTGGTGAAGGCATCAATCACCAGGTTGGGATGCACCATTCCGGAGCACATCACGCGGACGATGCGGATGCTGGGCGGGTATTGGGTCCGGGAAACGCCCGCCAAGTCTGCGCCGGCGTAGGCGCACCAGTTGCAGCACAGGGCGATGATCAGGGGCTCAAAGTTGTCTTCCATTACGACACTCCCAATGCAGCGTGGATCTGGGCCTCGATTTCAGCGAGGGTAAATCCATAAACGAATATGCCATTCTTTGGACACGTAGCCTGGCAGCAGCCACAGCCCTTGCAGCTGGAGTCGTTGGTTTCGACGACTTTCTTGACCCCCCCCTGCCACATGTACTCGACCATGGAGATCGCTTTGTAGGGGCAGGTGTCGACGCAGTAGGCGCAACCGTCGCAGCTGGCGTCGACGACATGCGATATGTTGCCTTCCAGTTCAATGCTGTCCCGGCTGAGGATGGTGGATGCTCTGGCGGCGGCGGCCTGAGCCTGCAGAATGGTTTCCTCGATGTTCTTGGGAGAATGCGCCAGCCCGCACAGGAAAGCGCCGTCGGTCATGAAGTCGACCGGGCGCAGCTTCATGTGGGCTTCGAGGAAAAAGCCTTCGCTATTCAATGGAACCTTGATCAGCTGCGCGAGCTGTTTATTGTCCTCGTGGGGCTGAATGCCCGCCGACAACACGACCGTATCGGCGGCAATAGTGAACGGCATGCCGAGCGTCTGGTCGAAGACGGTAACCTGGAGTCCTTGCCCATTCGACGCTACTTCAGGCTTGCGATCTTCCTCGTAGCGGACGAAGGCCACGCCTAGCTTCCGCGCCCGGGTGTAGTACTCTTCCTTGAAACCATAGGTACGGATGTCGCGGTAGAGGACGTACACATGCGTGTGCGGCGAGAGTTCTTTTATCTTCAGCGCATTCTTGATCGCCTCGGCGCAGCACACGCGCGAACAATACGGCCGCTCTTTGTCGCGTGAACCGACGCATTGGATCATCACCACCGTTTTTGGCTTTCCATTCGGCTTCAGGAAGCCATCGTCAGTAACGAGACGTTCTTCGAGTTCTCGCTGGGTTATTACCCTTTGGTCCTGGCCGTAGAGGTACTCGGTGGGCTGGTGCTCGCGCGCTCCGGTGGCAACTATGATCGTGCCATGCTTGACCGTGGTGGTCTGGCCTTCGACGGCAATGGTAGTGCAAAAGTCGCCGATTGAGCCGTCGACCTTCTCGATCTTGGCTCCGGTATAAACACAGATTCTGTCGTTGCGGGTGATCTCCAGCCGCAGCCGATTCAGCTCGGCTTGCGGTTGGTCCCCGCCCAGCAGGTAATGGAGGTGCTTCAGATTCCCGCCGAGTTCGTTCTGCTTCTCGACCAGGTGAACGTTGAATCCCTGATGTGCTAGCGAAAGCGCGGCTGTCATGCCGGCGAGCCCGCCACCGATGACCAGGGCCGACTTGTTGACTGCGATCGACCTCCGGGTGAGCGGCTCCAGCAGCCGTGCCTTGGCCACCGCCATCCTCACCAAGTCTTTGGATTTCTCGGTGGCTTTCTCCGGCTCCTGCATGTGGACCCAGGAGCACTGGTCGCGGATGTTCGCCATCTCAAAGAGATAAGCATTGAGTCCCGCCTCGCGGAGGGTATTCCGGAACAGGGGCTCGTGGGTACGCGGTGTGCAGGAGGCGACGACCACCCGGTTCAGATGGTGTTCGTTGATCCTTTCCTTAATCGCTTCCTGGGTGTCATTGGAGCACGTATAGAGGTTGTTCTCGACGTATACGACATTGGGCAGCGTCTTGGAATACTCCACCACGGAGGGGACATTGACCACGCCGGCGATGTTGGTTCCGCAGTGGCAGACAAAGACTCCGACGCGAGGCTCTTCTCCCTTCACATCTCTTTCGGGTGGGTAGAACTCGGGTGTGATCAGCGTGCCACGGGCTTCTCGCAGGAGCGAGAGCACCTGGGCGGCGGCCGCCGAGGCCTGCATGACGGTTTCGGGGATGTCTTTAGGCTCGGCAAACGGTCCGGCCGCAAAGATTCCTTGGCGCGAGGATTCTGCAGGCCGGAATGTGGAGGTCGCACAGAAGTTAAAGGCATTGAGCGCCACGCCGAATCGTTCGGCCAGGACCTTGACATCTTTGGGTGGCTGCATGCCCACCGATAGGACGACCAGATCGTATTCCTGGGAAAGCTTCCTGTCGTTCTCGCCGAGATACTGGACGATGAGGTTCCGCGTCCCAGGGACCTCCTCGATCTTAGGCACGCGAGAACGGATATAGCGCACCCCGAGCTCTTGCGCTCTGTGGTAATACTGCTCGAAGCCCTTGCTGAAGGCGCGCAGGTCCATGAAGAAGACGTCGCATTGCAGACCTGCGCCGAGATGCTCTTTGGCGATGATGGCTTCTTTGGTGGCATACATACAGCAGACGGACGAACAGTAGTCGTGGTCGAAATCTCGCGAACCAACGCACTGCAGGAAGGCAATCCGCTTCGGCTCCTGCCGGTCGAAGGGTCGGAGCACATGGCCGGAGTAGGGTCCGGAGGCGGACAAAATCCGCTCGAACTCCAGACCCGTGAGCACATTCGGGAAGCGGCCATAACCCAGGTCCTTCTTTAACCGGGCGTCGAAGATCTGGTATCCGGGTGCGAGGACGATGGCGCCTACCTGCAACTCCTGAGTCTCCGCCATTTGTGAATAGTCGATTGCATGGGCCTGGCAGGCCGTGGCGCAGAGATGACAATCGCAGCAGACGCCACACGCGAGGCAGCGCTTCGCCTCGGCGATCGCTTCCTCGGGCGTGTAGCCGACGTGGACTTCGGCAAACGTCCTTCCACGAGTCGCAGGGTCGAGAGCTTGCATGTGTACCTGGCGCTGCATCAGCACGCCAGCCGTGTCCACCATGTACTCGGTGTGATAAGGGCCTTCCAGTTCGCGCCCCACGCGTAGGTCTTGGTTATTGAGCCAGCGATCGATGGAGGTGGCGGCCTTCTTCCCCGCGAGCATCGCCCCGACCACCACGTCGGGACCGGTCACGCAATCGCCGCCGGCGAACACACCGGGCACCTCTGTCTCCAGCGTCAGTGGATCGACGCGAAGAGTTCCCGATTTTGTGGTTGACAGACCCAACCTTTCACCCAGGGCATTCACGTCGGGGACTTGCCCGATGCTGACCACGACCGCATCGCAAGGGATGACGAACTCCGAGCCTGGAATCGGTTCGGGAGATGGCCGGCCGCTGGCGTCGGGCTGGCCGAGCTTCATCTTCAGGCACTCAAGGCCAGACACGCGCCCGCCGTGGCCCAAGCGGAATGACTTGGGTGCGGCGAGAAACATCAACTTGATGCCTTCGCGTTCCGCGTCCTCGATCTCACGATGGTCGGCGGGCATTTCCGGTCGTGTGCGCCGGTAGACAATGGTTACGTCCGCGGCTCCGCAACGAAGGGCAGCGCGCGCCGCGTCGAGGGCAGAATTGCCTCCTCCCACCACCAGCACGTGGCGGCCTGGGAGTACCGGACCGCCGAGGTTGAGCCGGCGCAGGAACTCCACCCCGCCGGTGACACCCGACATGCGCTCATTGGGAATGCCGAGCTTCCGTTCCACGTGAGCCCCGATGGCGATGAAGACCGCGGCATAGCTCTTGCGCAATTCTTCGAACGAGATACTGCTCCCCACCGGCGTATCCAGCAGGATCTCGATCCCTGTCGCGCGCAGCCGGTCCAGTTCGGCGTTCAGCAAGGGCCGGGGCAACCGAAAAGCAGGAATACCGGCCGCCAGCATCCCGCCCGCAACCGGCAGCGCCTCGAAGATCGTCGTGCCATAGCCTTTCTGGCGAAGTTGGTAGGCACAGAGGAGGCCGGCGGGGCCGGAGCCGACGATGGCAATCTTCTCCGCACGTTGCACCTCTGGTTTCGGCAACTTGTAGTCGGGGCAGTGGTCGGTGATGAAGCGCTTCAATGCCGGCAAATTCACGGGATCGTCCACGTTATTGCGCGTGCAGGCGGCGGTGCAGGGGTGGGTGCAGACGCGGCCGCAGATCAACGGAATCGGGTTGTCGCGCAGAATGACCTGGAGCGCCTGCTCGAAGCGCCCTTGCGCGATCAGAGTCACATAAGCCTGCCCGCTCTGATGGATGGGACATCCCGCCTGGCAGGGCGCGGCCCCGCGGCGCGTGATGGCGGAGATGTTGGGGACGGCTTGCGGGAACGGACGGTAGATCGCCTTCCGCTCTCCCAGCCCCAGATCGAACTCCGAGGGCAGCGTTACCGGACATTCCGCCGTGCAAGCGCCACAGCCGGTGCATTTCGCCGGGTCCACAAAACGCGGCTGCTTCCGGATACTGACCGTGAAATTGCCCGGCTGCCCTTCGACGCGTTCCACCTCGCTCAAGGTGAGAAGTTCAATGTCCTTGTGCCGGCCGATCTCGACCAGACGCGGCGCCATGGTGCACATCGCGCAATCGTTGGTGGGAAAGGTCTTGTCGAGCTGCGCCATCACCCCGCCGATGGCGGGGCCGCGTTCGGCCAAATACACCTTGATGCCGCCTTTGGCGAGATCGAGCGCGGCTTGCATACCGCCAATACCGCCTCCCACTACCAACGCGGCGCCAACCGGACGGGGCTTTGTCAGTTCAGACGACATGGCCGATGGCCTCCCCGGCGGGCGCTAGCTGCGCGGCCCGCTCCTTGACCGCCTGGAAGTACAAAGCCAGAGGTCGATAGATCATGTGCGCCCAGTTGCCGAACGGCATCTCTACCACCAGCATCGGCGTAGCGATGATCACGTGCACGCCGTACGTGATCAGAGCGGCGTACGCCAAGCCTGAACACCGCAAGATGTTTGCGGCGAGCCCGCTCACCGCCGTGAGCAGGAGCAGGATGGGGAAGATCAGATCCTCCATCCGCGTTTCCTTGTAGATTTCCTTGTTCGCCTTTATCCGTCCTACGAGGATGGCGCCGACGCCGTAGAAGATGAAGCCGGCGGCGAGGTATCCCAGCCAGCGCTGCGGGTTGTACAAGGGATAAATATTGTCGGTCTGAAACCAGCGCAGAGCGAAGACCTTGATGGTCAGCATCATGACCGTGCCCAGGGCGAGCAGCCAATGCCCCAGCCACCGCCCTTTTTCCGGACACTTCTTCATCAGCGTGTGGGACACCGACTGTTGCACATACGTCCACGCCTCGCCGACATAGACAGAAAAGGGGATGGACGGCCGCTGCTCGCCGCCCATGGTGAACCGCCAGACGCGGAAGACGCGGGTGAGCAGGAGTAGGAACGGAAAGAGCATCACCGTGAGCGTGTAATACATCATGATGGGGAACATGTGCTCCAGCCCCATCGCGGTGGTCAGGCCGGAAAGCGGCAGTCCCACATACCACAGGTGGTAGCAGAGGATCAGCGCCACGACGAGCACGGCAGCGAAGGCTAGTGAGCCGAGGTGCCACGCCCGGGATCTGAGGAGCCCTCCCCCTATGCCTGTCCACTCATACTGGGCGCTCAGGAAGCGCCGCAGGGTTAGCATGGAAATCCTGGGCTCGGCGTGGCGCGGGCAGGCGGTGGAACATTCGCCGCAGTCGTGGCAGATCCAGGGATCGAGGCTTCCTAGGAGCGGCGCCCTCAGCCCGAGAAGAGCGTAGCGGATGCTTCTGCGAGGAAAGTTTGCGAAGTCCGAGCCCAGCTCACAGGAGAGCGTGCAAGTGCCGCACTGATAGCAACCCTCCGTGTCGAACTTCCCATACCGCCGAATGTCTTCCAGCAGGGTCGGATCGCTTTGAACCGGCAATATGCCTACCGCCATTTGCCACCTCTGCGCAGGGTGCTCGCTACTGCGTAGCGGCTACCCAATCCTTGATGAGTCTCCGGGTGTACACCAGGAACTTCCCGTCTTCCTCTACCATCTGGACCTGAAAGTTTTCGTTCTGATATGACTGCGCCGCGCCCGATGCCGCTTCCTTGCTGTCGTAGGGCTGCCCATCCCACAGGAACTTCTTTCCATCGCTGATCATTGCCAGATTCGGGCTCATACGATGCCACCAGCCTGTCTACACGGTTTTGCGAAAATTCTCCTGATCATGGGGGCATTGGGGCGGCTGCGCAGTGACCGCCCTCACGTCTCTTCGTGACGCTAGACACGCAACCGACGCGAATCGCCAGCAGGTGGCCGACTGGAATTACGCGCTGGCTTGGCCTGGGTCACGGCGCGACGCGGCGGCGCCGGGGAAATACTCGCGGATTACCCACTCTGCCGCTTGCGGTACGGCCCGGCCGACTGCTTTCGACAAACCCTGGGAGATCTCTTCCGGCAGTGGCCCGGTTTGGCAGGCCAGTACCCGCACCTCGACGGCGCAGGTTTCTTGTAACTCGCGCAGCAGGTTGGAGGTGGGTAACTGGTGCATCGAGAAATCGTCGAGTTTGACTGGGGGAATGTCGGCGGGATTGATCTCGAAGATCTCCCCGATCTTGCGTCCGGCATCGATCGCGTCCAGGATGAGCAAGCGCTGCGGACGCGCGGGGCTCAGGCAGAGGGTGAATAACAGGCTGCGCACGCCAGTGCCAGCGTCCAGCAAGCAGACCGCTTCGGGCACTTGGTAGTGTGCCTCGAGGTAGTCAACGACCGCGCACCCGAAGCCGTCGTCGCCAAACAGAAGATTCCCAATGCCGAGCACCAAGGTTGGAGTCCGACAGTAGACGGGGAGATCGGATGGATCGATCTCCCCGGGGCTTTCTGCTTTTCGTTGTGGTTCAGTTGGCAAGCGTGCCGACCAACTTGCCGTCCGCGTCGAAAATATCCAGCTTGACCGACAGCTTCCCATCCAAGCGGTGGGTGGCGCAGGAGAAGCATGGATCGTAGGCACGGATTGACATTTCTACCGTGTTCAACACTCCCTGGTCGTACTTGCCGTCCTTAATCAAACTTTTGGCGGCTTGCGTGACCGACATATTGATGGGAGCGTTGTTGTGGGTGGTGCCGACGATCAGGTTGACGTTGGTGACCAGGCCGTTGGCATCGGTGGTGTAGTCGTGGATGAGCGTGCCGCGCGGCGCTTCGGTGCATCCTACGCCTCGCGCTGCCCGCGGCGTAACCTTCACCCGGGTTTCGGTGCTGGTGATTTCGGGATCGTCCAGCAAGCGGATGGTGTTTTCGGCGTTGTAGAGCAGTTCGATCAGCCGCGCCCAGTGATAGAGCAGCGTGAGCTGGGCGGGCCGCCCGAACTTCGCGCGAAACTCCTCCAATTCGGCCTGCGCCAGCGGCGTGTCGATAAAGTCGCAGACGTTGATGCGCGCCAGCGTGTTGGCGCGATAGACGCCCTTAGGATTGTCGGCATCCATGGAGAACCCTTCGCCCCACTGTTTGGCGTAGGGGAACTTCAAGTAGCTCCACGATTCAATGTGCTCGGAGATGAACTCCGTATAGCGATCGTACGGAAAATCCTGGTGTGTGCCATTGGGCGCCATCAGGCGAAGCTTTCCATCGTAGAGGTTGAGCGCGCCGTTTTCCTTGACGGTGCCGATGAAGCCGGTGTTGATCACACCCAGCGACTTCACCACTTCGAGGTACTTGGGGAAAACGTTCTCCTTGGCAAAAGCGATGGAGAACTTGGCGAGTTCGAGTGCCTCATCGGCATTCTTGCGCAGCTGGTCGCGCTCGGCAGGAGCCAGTGGTTTGCTGAATCCGCCAGGAATGGCGGCCTGGGGATGGATCGCCTTGCCCGCCAGGACTTCCAGCATATGGGCGCACATGTGGCGTACTTTCACCACTTTTCTGGCAATGTCGGGCGCTGCCTTCAGCACGCCGATGACATTGCGGATGGAATAGTCAGCATCGGGACCGAGCAGGAAATCGGCTCCCGCCAGGAAATAGAAGTGCAAAATGTGCTCTTCCATGTAGGCGATGCTGTTGCATAGCTCGCGGAGCTTCTTTCCAGCCGGGGGCGGCTCGACTCCAAAGACCGCGTCGCAAGCCTTGGCCGAAGCCAGGTGATGCGACCACGGACACACACCGCAAATGCGCGGCGTGATGCGTGGGA
>OCZT010005862.1_pt1 | contig 12200 bp, 9 predicted proteins | sample 1539031 | NCBI WGS metagenome assembly OCZT01 (sample SAMEA3539308, study PRJEB22396) | soil metagenome | biome: tundra; feature: field; material: soil | place: USA | collected 2010-05 | depth 0.15 m
TCTTGCCGGCCTGCACCTGCAGCGATATGCCCCATAGCACCTGCACCTCGCCGTAGCCAGACTCGAGTTTTTCGACCTGCAGGACGGCGGCCATCAGTTGTTCTCCTTGAGTTTTTCTGCGATGTCGGGGTCGCCCAGGTAAGCTTCAATCACCTGGGGATCGCGCGCGACATCCTCGGGCTGCCCTTCGGCAAGTTTCTGGCCGAAGCTCAACACCACAATGCGGTCAGAAAGGCTCATGATGGCCTGCATGACATGCTCGATCATGAACACCGAGATCCCGCTGTCGCGGATGTCGCGCACAATTCCGATCATGTAGGTGATTTCGGTGGGATTCAATCCGGCCAGCACTTCGTCCAGCAGAAGCAGCTTAGGACGTGCGGCCAGTGCGCGGGCAACCTCCAAACGCTTCTTGCTGGCTATGGTCAGGGAACGCGCCGACATCTCGGCACTCTTTGCCAGCCCGACGCGTTCGAGCACCTCCAGGGCTACTTTACGCGCCGGCTGCAGAGCCAGGTATTCGCGGCCGAAGCAGGCGCCGACGGTCACGTTTTCCAGCACCGTCATATCTTGCAGCGGCTTGACGATCTGGTGCGTGCGCGCCAGCCCGAGGTGGACCACCTCGTTGGGAGGACGATTGGTGATGTCCTCACCCGCAAATTTTACCGTTCCTTTGTCCGCCTTGTAGACACCGTTCACAACGTTGAACAGCGTAGTCTTTCCGGCGCCATTGGGGCCTATCAATCCCAGGATCTCGCGTTCCCCGAGGCTGAAGCTCACATCGGAGACCGCCTGCAGTCCACCAAACCGTTTGCTTACGCCGCTCACTTCCAGCAAGGTAGTCATTCGATCACCTTGCGGGCGCGCGGCACCAGGCGATAGAGCCAGCCGATCAGGCCGCCGGGCGCAAACAGCACCACCAGCAGCAGCAGTCCGCCGGCAATGACCAACTGAAAGTTGGAGAACTTGGGAGAAGTTAACAGGTAGGAACGAAGCTTCTCGTACAACCCTGCGCCCAACGCCGCCCCGACGACCGTACCCTTACCGCCAAGCATCAGCATCACGATTCCCTCGAGCGAGAGCATGAACTCAAAAGCAATCGAGGGATCGATCATGCCATTCTTGTAAAACATCAGCGCACCGGCTACAGCCGGTAGAAACGCAGACACACTGTAAATGATTGCCTTGAACACGGTAGTGTTAACGCCCAGAACCAGGGCCGCGTCTTCATCTTCGCGGATCGCAAACAGGCCCAGGCCGAATTTCGAGATCTTAATGCCGAGACTCAGAATCATCGACAAAGCCATCACGCCGATCACCAGGAAGTAGGTGGTCCAAAGAGCGTGACGCGCTCCGCCCAGCCTCTCGTATGCGTCGAACGCAACGTACATACCTGTGGACCTGCCCCAGGGATCGAAGTTGGCGACGAACGATTGCACAGCGACCAGGATGCCGATTGTCGCCAGCGCGAAATAGGCGCCCCGTAATCGAAGAATGCCCATCCCTAACGCCAGGGCGAACAGGCTGACCCCGAGGCCGGAAGCCAGCGCCGCTAGCACCAGGTTCCAATTTCGCACCGTGGCCAGATAGAGTCCGATGTAGCCACCCAGCCCGTAAAACACAATGTGGCCGAAGTTCACATACCCGGTATAGCCGATCATCAGGTTCAGGTTGCTGGCCAGGATGATGGCAATGGCGACCAGGATGAGGTCCTCGCGCATGGAGACGTTGTTAGCACGCAACGGAACGAACGCCATCAGCGCAGCAAAAACCAGGATCAACCAGAAGACCGGGCGTCGCAGAATCATGCTGTGGCCCTCGTGAAGATGCCCTTGGGAAAGGCAACCAGCACGACCACAAACAGTCCGAACTCAATCAGCGGGATCCAACTAACGGCGATGAAAGGTGTGACCGCTCCCTCCAACAAGCCAAGCAATACGCCGGCGACCAAGGCCCCGAAGGGCTTGCCGAGTCCGGCCAGGACGGTCACCACGAAACTCTTCATCTGGTAACCGGCACCGGAAAGAATGGTAAAGGGAAACAGGGTTGAAACCAGTGCGCCCGAAGCCGCCGCCAGAGCGATGCCGATCGCGAACGCCAAAGCGAGGACCATGGTCGAGGAGATGCCCATTAACTCCGCCGCTTCCCGGTTGTCCGCCACGGCCCGGATGGCTTTGCCGGGCCGGGTGCGATACAGAAACAGCTCCAACGCCAACCCAATGATGACGGCAGCACCGGCCGCGGCCAGGTGGTTCCCGTCAAAGGTGTAGGCGCCTACGGTAATGCCGCGCAGCGTGAAGTTAACGTTGTAGGGGCTGGTACTCCAAATCGCGGTGCCGATCCCAATGATCATCATGTTCACGGCGAAGGTGGACAGCAGGCTCGACAACTGGGAGCGGCCGATGACCCAGTGCACGGAGATCCAATAAATAAGAAGACCGAGCAGCAAACCCGCCGCGATCACGGGTAGCAACAGTAAGTAGGCGTTCACCGGGAAGGCGGCGAACAAAATGTACATGCCAAACATACCCAGCGCGATGACCGCGCCGTGGGTGAGATTGATGACATCCATCACTCCCCAGATCAGGCTTAGGCCCATAGCGGCCAGCCCGTAGACCGAGCCGATAAGCAGGCCATCGATCATGGAAGCGAGAATGCCAGACATTTCTCACCTTTTGCGCCGCATCGCTCGCCGGTGTGGCGCGCAAAGTTCGTCAATCAATGTACTGCAAAATTAGTGGATCGGATATACCAGACTGGCGCTCTTGCCAGCCAGCGGCCAGACCACCTGCTTCACTAGCTTTCCTGACTTGTCCTTTTGCCATTGCGCCAGGACCATGGCATGGCCCACCTGCAAACCGTGTTCCTTGGCCTCGGTCGAAAACTTGGTGCGACCATAGAACGTTGTGATGTCGGTGGCATTCAGCGCTGCTGCGACTTTCGCCGTGTCTGTGCCACCTGCCTGTTCAATGGCGCGTTGCAGGACCAGGCCGGACGCGTAGCCACCCGCCGATTCATAGCTGGGCGGAGCTTTGTACTTCGCGGTGTACGCCTTGGCGAAATCGGCGCCGCTCGGCCCATACTGTGCCCTGAAGGCGGTCTGGGGCTCCCACTGCGAGGGCACGATCACGCCCACGGCTGCATCGCCCAGCTCGCCCCACTGCGGACTGTCCGGGGCCACCAGCAGGGTGACCATCTTCAGCGCGACTTTGTGGCTGTAGACTTGCCGCGCCAGAGTGGAACCATCCGCGTAGTGCCCTCCGCCCAGCAGGACCGTGGACTTCGACGCGATCACCTTGTCGATAATGGCGCTGAAGTCGGTTGTGTTCGGGGCGTAGGCTTCGCTGAACGCCACGTTGAAGCCGAGCTGCTGCGCGTAGGCCTTCGCCGGATTTACTACTGACACCGAGAACGAGGCGTCCTCGTAGACGAACGCCACCGTCGCCTTCGGGTCCTTCGTCTTCAGCATGTCCAGAACGCCCTTCAGGTATTCCGCCCCTGGGGTGAACATCTGGAAGAGGTAATGATTGCCCAGCGTGTAGGTCTTGCCTTCCGCCGCACCCGTGGTCAGCATGATCTTGGTGTTCTGCTCAGTCACGACGGCGGCAGTGGCGGTGAGACTCGAAGAGTAAGGGCTGAATAGAAAATCGGCGTTGTCCTGCAGGATCATGCGCGAGTAAAGCTGTTGCACGCGCTTGGTGTTGGATTCGTCATCGTAGCTGACGAACTTGATCTTGTAGTTCTTGCCGCCCGCCTTGATACCTCCGGCAGCGTTCACCTGATCGCGCCAGAGTTCGAAGCCGTGTAATTGCTCCACCGAGTCCACATTCATGGATCCCGTGTTGGAAACGGTGAAACCAACGGTGAGGTCCTGGGCAAAACCTGTAGTGACGAAGAGCACAACCAGCAGAAAGATGGGGAGAACGAGTCGTTTCACAGTTCACCTTCTCGGATAGTCTTAGAGTGGCTGAAAGCGTACGGCGGAGATTGTCCAACCCCCTATGACACGAGTCACGTGCAAATGTGATTTTCCTCACAACAGAGGGAAAGGGACTAATAGGGTGGAGCGCCGCTGAACCTGGATTATTCGTCTGTTTCGGTAGCTTTGAAGGGGCACGGCTTCAGCCGTGCCGTTACGTGGGCGTGGAGAGTTGGGCTTCAGCCCCTGAGGGAATTCGCAGTTAGTGGCAACACCGAAGTCCCTCAGTGGCTAAAGCCATCACAAGGACAGCACCTTACGGCACGGCTGAAGCCGAGCCCCATCAAAGCGTGAGATCTTCACGAATAAAGCAGGTGAAGCGCTTCTCCACCCTATACACCAAGTGCAAATTGCTTAAGAAGGACGCGGCAGCAGCAAGACATCGCTACGCAGCTTGCCATACGGTTTCTTTGCCGCCAACAAATTTGGGAACTCTGCGCTGCCGTTCCAGCAATAGTCTGTAGGTCCTTAATTGTGGGAAGGCATTCTTCGGCGATGGACCGCAACACAAAACTTAACACTTGTGTTACCAGACTTTACCGTCGAAATCGCGTTGCCAGGGTTTCAATACATGACAGAGGAACTGTCAAGAAGGAGTTGAGAAGATATGAAAACCAAGTTTTGGAGTGTGGCGGTGGCGTTGTTAGCGCTGGCGCTGTGTGGCACGGCGATGCTCTCGTACGCGCAGCAGAATGACGCAGAGGGTGCTCAGGGATGGAGTGGGCACAAGCATGGCCACATGGGCTTCATGGCCCGCGAGCTTAACCTGACCGATACCCAGAAGCAACAGGTCAAGACCATCGTGCAGTCCGATCGTGCGGGCATGCGTCCGCTGATGCAGCAACTTGCTGAAAACCGCAAGGCGCTGCTGGCCGCCACGGCCAATGGCGCTTTCGACCAGGCCAAGGTGCAAGCGATTGCCAACCAGCAATCGCAAGCCATGGCGCAGTTGATGGTCCAGAAAGCGTCCATCCAACACCAGATCTACACCCAGGTGTTGACGCCCGATCAGCGCACCAAAGCCGACCAGATGCGCGAGAAGCAAATGGCCCGCATTGACCAGCGTCTACAGAAGTTCTCGCAATCGGCAACCGAGACTCCACAGCAGTAACGTCTAACAACGTGAGGTGTCATCCTGAGTGTAGCGCCCGCCTGATCCGCTTCCTTTGCGGGTCAGGCGGGCGCGGAGTCGAAGGACCTGCTTTTCTGTCTGTCATCCTGAGCGAGCGCAGCGAGTCGAAGGACCCCTATAGCTGCGAAAAATCACAGTGTGGCCGTCTGGCGCGGCACAAACCTGGGATTGCTGGCGGCCAAAGGGATCCCTCGACTCCTCGCTGCGCTCGTCGCTCGGGATGACACCCCAAGAAAATACGTGTGCTCATGAATAATCCAGGTGCAGCTCCTGCCCGTTCTTTGCCCGAGACTCAGTGCATCATCGCCGCTCCTGCTTTTCCTAGCTTCGGCTTACGCAGCAGGAATACGAACGGAATCATGGCAACGAACATCAAGGCCATGAAGAAAAACGTGTCGTTATAAGAAAGCATTGCCGCCTGCCGCTCCACCATTCCCCACATCGCCAGATAGGCCTGATGTGTCGCGGTCGAGGCACTTGACCCTTGGCTCATGAATAGCGCTTTCATGCTTTCGAACGTCTGCTGGGTAGCGCTGCTCTGTGAATAAACATGCGCGCCCAAAGTGTTGATGTGTTTCTGCTGGTTGCGGAACTGCACGGTTTCGACCATGGCGATCCCGATGCTGGCTCCGATGTTTCGCATCAGGTTGAACAGGCTAGTGGCATTTCCCATGCGCTCATTTGGAATCGCGCCATTGGTGATGGTAGTGAGCGGCACGAACACAAAGCCCAGCGCAGCGCCTTGAATCATGAGCGGCCACCAGAAATTCACCGAAGCCACGTCCAGGCTGAACCGGGAAAGCTCCCACATGGCATAGGCGGAGGCTACAAGGCCGATCCCAAGCAACTTTCGCTGATCGAATTTTCCGATCAGGCGGCCGACGATCGGCATGATCAAGAAAGAGGCCAGGCCGCGCGGCAGGTTGGTGACCCCGGCGTGCGTCGCCGTGTAGCCGAGCAGTACCTGCATCAGCAGCGGCAATAACACTGTGCTGCCGTACAGCACAAACCCAATCAGCGTCATCAGGAATGTGCCGATGGCGAACGAGCGATACTTGAACACCGTAAGATCCAACACCGGGTGCTCAGCTTTCATTTCGCGAACGATCAGCGCGGTCAGTCCTCCTACCGCCAGGATGCAGAGCGTGACGATGAAGCGCGATCCAAACCAATCGTCTTCCTGTCCCTTGTCGAGCATGATCTGGAGGCTTCCAATACCTACCGTCAGCAGCCCAATTCCCCAATAGTCGATGCCAGTTTTTTCGCGCCGCAGATAAGGCGGATCGAAGATGAAAATCTGGGTCAGGATGATTGCGATAACGCCGATGGGGATATTGATGTAAAACACCCAGCGCCAACTGTAGTTATCGGTCAGCCAGCCTCCGGCCACCGGACCGAGCATGGGCGCCACCACGATACCGAGGGCCCAGAATGCCATTGCCTGGCCGCGCTTCTCGGGCGGAAACGATTCCAACAGGATGGCCTGCGAAAGCGGTTGTAGTCCGCCGCCGCAAGCGCCCTGAATTACGCGGCACACAATCAGGAACGGCAGGGTAGGGGCCAGCCCACACAGAAATGACGCAACCGTGAATCCGGTCACTGAAAGCATCAGCAGCCGTTTTCTGCCGAAGCGCCCGGCCAGCCAGCCGGTCATGGGCAGGATGATGGCGTTGGCGACCAGGTAAGACGTGAGCGTCCAGGTGGCTTCATCATTGCTGGCGGACAGGCTGCCCGCAATATGGGGCAGCGAAACGTTGACCACAGTCGTGTCCAGCACCTCCATGAATGTGCTTGACATGACCGCGATCGCAATCAACCACGGGTTGATTTCTCGATGTTCCCTGCTTCCTATCAGGCCCATTCCCGTGTGTCGGTCTCGTTTCCCAAGATGATCAGCAAATGTAATAGTTTTGTCATTTCAACTACAACGTGGCACAGATCACAGAATCGATATCGGCAGTTCCCTACGATGAACTCATGGTTTCGACATCGAACTCTGTTTGGATTACTCCACATCCCAAAGGGACTCAGGCGCGGGTGCTGCTGAGCTCCGTGTTTGGCCCCTATGCCCAGGACGACGAATTCGGCAGCCGTTCCATCAATCCCATGGAGCTGTATCACAACCAGGTCACGCGCGAGCAAGGCAGCTTCTCTCTGCGCATGTTCCACCGCTCCTGGGGACTGATGATGATCCAGCGGAACATCTCCGCGCCCAGCACGCTGCTCGACTTCCCGACCCTCGAAGACTTTCAGCGCGAACTTACCTCCTCCGAATACGACATCGTTGGGATTTCCGGAATCATTCCGAATTTCGGTAAGGTGCGCGAAATGTGCCGCCAAGTCCGCCGTCTGTCGCCCAACTCCATCATCGTCGTGGGCGGACACGTCGCTGCCATTCCCGGGCTGGATAAGTTAATTGATGCGGATTACATCGTTCGCGGCGAGGGCATCTCCTGGATGCGCCGTTACCTTGGCGAAGATCCGGAAGCGCCGATTGCTCATCCGGAAATCGTCTCCGGATTTGGCTTCCGCATCCTGGGGATGCGGGTCCCCGATAGTAAATGCGATACTGCGGCTACCATCATTCCGTCGGTCGGATGCCCGCTGGGGTGCAACTTCTGCACTACTTCTTCCTTCTTCGGCGGCAAGGGCAAGAGCATCCACTTCTACGAAACCGGAGATCAGCTCTTTGAAGTGATGCAACAGATGGAGAGTTCCCTGGGCGTGAGTTCATTCTTCATGATGGACGAAAACTTCCTATTGAATCGGCCCCGCGCCATGCAGCTTCTAGCACGCATGAAGGAAACCGGCAAAAGCTGGGCGCTCTATGTTTTCTCGTCGGTGAATGCCATCCGCAAGTACACCATGGAAGAACTGGTGCAACTGGGTGTTTCGTGGATTTGGGTGGGGCTGGAATCGCCGAACTCCAGCTACGCCAAACTGAAGAATTCCGATACCCGAGCGCTCGCGGCGGAGCTACGCCAGCACGGTATCAAGATACTGGGTTCAACGATTGTCGGCCTCGAACACCACACGCCCGAGAACATTCATGAGGAGATCGAATACGCGGTCTCGCACGGAACGGATTTCCACCAGTTCATGCTGTACACGCCGGTACCGGGCACTCCTTTGTACGCCCAGATGCAGCAGGAGGGCCGCATGCTCGACGACGTGGACCTCGCTGACATTCACGGGCAGTTCAAGTTCAACTACAAGCATGCCGCCATCTCGCGCGACGAGTCGAAGGTGTTTCTCGATTGGGCCTTCCGGCATGACTTCGAGCGCAACGGACCCAGCTTGTTTCGCATCTGCGAGACCATTTTCCAAGGATGGAAGCGCTATCACGATGATCCCGATTTGCGAGTGCGGCGTCGCTTCGCTGCGGAAGCCAGAAAGTTGCGCACGACTTACAATGCGGCGCTCTGGGCCATGGAGAAGCGGCTTCGCACGACCAATCCGCCAATATCGAAGCGGATTCGTGAACTGCGGCGCGAAATCGAAAGCGCCTTCGGAACGTTCACCCGCGCGATACGCCTCGTGGTCGGGCCGGTATTGTTGTGGACTTCGAAGCGCGAAGACAGGCGGCTGGCTGACGGCGTCACCTACGAGCCGCAGACGTTCGTGGAGCGCCGCAACTGGATCGCGAAGGGCAAAGAATCGCATACCGCGAACGTTGTGACCATGCACCCGCGCCATACCGAGCAGCCGTTGACAAACATCGCGGCCGCACGGGTTGCGGTCAGCAGTCTCGGCCAGACGACCGGCGATTAGAGCAGCGGCACAGGGTCAGAGCGTGTGAGAACTCGGTCTGAGTTGGCAAGGTGGAACGATTGCGCAGGGCCGAGTCCCACAAGGGCGGAATTGGTTTTAGCCCGCGCGTAAGAGCGTGTGTGAAAAACAAATTTGGTATTTGGCAGTGGAATTTGCTAGCCGAAAAACCAGCGCCGTAGGCGCGGCTCAGTTTAGCCCAGCACGGAGCTGAAGGCGGAGTGCTGGGTAAAGTGGAATACAGATCCGAGTCCCTTCAGGGACGGCACAGTTCTCACACACACCCTCTTCAGCCCCTGAGGGAATTAGCGTTGCGTCTCAACACCGAAATCCCTCAGTGGCTTAGAGCCACATATGAAGCGGGCTAACGCCACGGCTGAAGAGGCTGCTGAAAAAGTCGGAAAAGCAGATCCCTCGCGGGCTGAAGCCCACTCGTGATGACAAAAAATAAAGGGCTTGGACGCGGCGCTAAAGCGCCGCACTACCCGAACGTCGCTTTTTTCGGCAGCGGCTGAAGCAGTCTCTCTTCCAGCCCTGGACGCCGGCCTGAAGGCCGGCTCTACCAGGGCACACCAACTCTGGAGCCACCCTAGATCGCTGCGCAAACCGCCTTGACTTCTGTGTAAAGCTCCAATGCCTCGTGGCCCATCTCGCGGCCCCAGCCCGACTGCTTGTATCCGCCAAAGGGCAGGGCTGCGTCGAACACGTTGTAGCAGTTGATCCACACGGTACCGGCACGCAGCTTCTCGGCGATCCGGTGGGCCTTGCTGATATCGCGGGTCCACACCGCCGCCGCCAGACCGTATTCGCTTTGGTTGGCTTCGGCAATCAGCTTGTCCACGTCGCGGAAGGGCATTGCGCAAACCACCGGCCCAAAGATCTCCTCGCGAACAACTTTCATGTCGGGCTTGGTCTTTACCATCACCGTCGGCTCCACAAAATATCCCGCACCGGGTCGTTTGTGTCCGCCCACCACCGCTTCGGCGCCTTCACTGAGTCCAATCTCGAGATAACTACAGACACGGTTCATCTGCTCTTCGGAGACCAGCGGCCCCATTGAGGTTTCAGGGTCGAAGCCGGGTCCTAGTTTGATCTTCTTGGCCTGCTCGGCCACCCCCTGCACCACGTGGTCGAAGATGCTCTGCTCGACGTACAGCCGCGATCCAGCGCAGCAGCATTGACCGTGGTTGAAGAAGATGGCACCCGCCGCTCCGGGAATGGTCGCCTTCATGTCGGCGTCCGCAAAGACCAGGTTGGGCGACTTGCCACCCAGTTCGAGGGAAACCTTCTTCAAGTTGCCGGCCGCCGCCTGCAAAATCAGCCTGCCAACTTCGGTGGACCCGGTGAAAGCGATTTTATCCACGTCAGGATGCGACGCCAGCGCCGCCCCTGCCGTCTCGCCGTACCCCGGCACTACGTTCACCACGCCGTCTGGAAAACCGGCTTCCGCAATCAACTCGGCCAACAATAGCGCACTCAGCGGCGTCTGTTCTGCCGGCTTCAGCACCACGGTGCAGCCTGTCGCCAGCGCCGGACCTAGTTTCCAAGCCGCCATCAGCAGCGGGAAATTCCAGGGGATGATCTGTCCCACCACTCCGACCGGCTCGCGCCGCGTGTATGCAAAGTACTTCACGTGCTTCGACGACGCTGAAATCGGGATCGTGTTGCCCTCGATCTTGGTGACCCACCCCGCCATGTAGCGGAACAGATCGGCCGCCAGCGGCACATCGGCGACGCGCGCTACCGACAGCGGTTTGCCGTTATCCAGACTTTCTAGCTGGGCAAGTTCTTCCAGGTGCTCTTCGATCAAGTCACCCAGCTTCCATATCAGGCGGCCACGCTGCGAGGCCGTCATCTCAGGCCAGGCGCCGCTCTCGAAGGCCTTGCGCGCCGCTTTCACCGCGCGATCGATGTCCTCGCGATCGCCTTCGGCAATCTGCGCCAAAACTTCTCCGGTAGCGGGGTTATAAGTCGGGAAGGTTTTCCCCGAGGCCGCCTCCACCCACTTTCCATCGATGAACATCTTGCGCGGCCTGCTGACAAATTCCTGAACACGATTGTGCATTTGCGCCGTACTAACTGCGGTAGACATAAACAACCTCCTGATGCCGAGTGCCGCCAGAACTTCGCGCTATCCACGGGTATTGGAATGCTCGCAACTGAACGGCGAAAGTCGGCCCGACATGCCGGGCAAAAGTTTATCAGAGCTTGGAACTGGCTGCTCAAATACGAGAGCCGTTGGCGGAAAATCGCGGGGGACTAGGCGCCGCTGGCTTGTGCGCGGGCCTGTTCCACCGTGGAGGCAAAGGTGAAGAGTTGATCTACCTTCGTAACTTTCAACGAGGTACTAGTGCGGATGAACCGAGTCCGTGCTCGACGGCATCTGCGAGTGCGTCGTACCGTTGCTACGCGAGGCGTTTAAATTTGCGTCATGGCCGCGCGCCGCGGACGAGTTGCCAGCGGAAGATATCCGTGTTTGCGTAGGGCTTCCTGAGGACGCCAAGCTCTGGTGCTTAGCCTGGACAGGCGGATGAAAGACGTGATGGTCACGCTCTTGATAGCGCTGCGCCGAAAGCGGCATCGCCAACAGGAGGGTCATTGCGACGACTAAAATCTTCACTGGATCCGGGGTACTCATGGGTTGTAGAGGTACTGTAAAGCTATCACAATTTAAGGCATAGCGGCGCACGTGTCCACTGGAAATCGCCGTCCCGCCTGCTACTTTCGCGGTAGCCCTATAGAGGGTGTGCGGAGAATTATGCCGTCCCTGAAGGGACTCGGATCTAATTCCCACTTTACCCAGCACTCCGCCTACGGCTCCGTGCTGGGCTAAACTATGCCGCGCCTACGGCGCTGGATTTTGCGCCATCGTTCCCCCGAGCCAACTCAAAACCGGTTCTCACGCACGCTCTTTATCCCGCGAGCCGGAGGGTTTGCGACTGACCCTCCCAAAGCGGTGCTCAAAGGTTCGCATGTCCACCCGCCCGCCTCGGAAGCGCACACCCTCCGATTCGAGCAGGAAGCGCTGCTCCAGGGCCGATTCGCCACGCAGCGAAATCCGGCCTCCCGAGCCCAAAACTCGCTGCCACGGCAAGCCGTTCACCTGCTTCAGAACTCGTCCAACGTGGCGGGCACAGCGCGGATAACCAGCGGCTGCGGCGATTGCTCCATACGTGCTCACCCTTCCACGCAGAATCTTACGGATAGCGTCACAAACGGCATTCACCAGCGGCGGTTTGGCAGGACGCTCAAGTTTCATTCTTCACGTTAAGATACACCCATGGCTGAACCAACTCGCGATCCGGTAGCGCGTTTCTCCGA
>OCZT010005864.1_pt1 | contig 12199 bp, 8 predicted proteins | sample 1539031 | NCBI WGS metagenome assembly OCZT01 (sample SAMEA3539308, study PRJEB22396) | soil metagenome | biome: tundra; feature: field; material: soil | place: USA | collected 2010-05 | depth 0.15 m
CAGGCGATCGGCACGGTCGGAAAATCGGATCCCGAAATGGAACCGCATCTCCATTTCGAGATGCGTCCCGGACAGCGCGCCGTGGATCCGCTCGAGTGGCTGCGCTCAAGAAGGTGAAAAAGAAAGGCGATGGAAGATCGAAGATGGAAGATCGAAAACCGAAGTCCGAAACGGCGGGCGGTCTGCTCGGCGCGCACATCTCGACGGCGGGAGGCGTGGCGAACGCTCCCCCGCGTGCCGATCTCATCGGTGCGACGGCGATGCAGATCTTCACGAAGCAGCCGAATCGCTGGGCCGAGCACGAGATTGCGCCGGAGGACGCCGCAGCGTTTCGTGACGCGCTCGCGAAAAGCGGTGTGCGCTTCACGAACGCGCACGACAGCTACCTGATCAATCTCGCCTCGCCCGACCCGGCGCTCCGCGACAAGTCAATCGGGAGTTTTCGCGCGGAATTGAGGCGGTGCCACGCGCTCGGGCTCGACGCGCTCGTGTCGCATCCAGGAAATTTCATGGACGACCGTGCCGACGGAATCGCGCGAAACGCGGACGCGATCACGCAGTCGCTCGAACAGGAACCGGGGGCCGCGCGCCTGCTCATGGAACTCACCGCCGGCCAGGGCACGGTGATCGGCTCGACGTTCGAGGAGATGGCGCTGCTGTTGAAGAAGATTCCCGCAAAGCTTCGAAAACGCATGGGCGTGTGCCTCGACACGGCACACGTGTTCGCCGCCGGCTACGACCTGATCAAGGACTACGACGGCGTCTGGGCACGATGCGAAGACGTCCTTGGCATCGAACGGCTCGGGCTGCTGCATCTGAACGATTCCAAGGCGCCGCTCGGTTCGAGGAAAGACCGGCACGAACTGCTCGGCGCCGGGGAGATCGGCGCGGGCCCGTTCGAGAGGATCATGCGGGACCAACGCCTCGCGAACATCCCCAAGGTGCTCGAAACGCCGAAGGGGGACGATATGGTCACGAACGACCGTAAGATGCTGAAGATGTTGCGATCATTCTTGAAAGCTTGAACAACAGCCTTGAGCCTCAAGCGTTGAGGTCAAAGCTCTCAGCCGTCACCTGCCGGGTTGGATTTCCTTCGCCAACTCACGATCGCGCTAGAACGTCCTCACCAGCGCAAAGGTCACGAGCGTGGATGCCGCGATCTCGTTGGCGGGCGTGATCTGCGCAGTGAGACCGGCGTTCACGCGGAAGCGGATGAACGAGGCGGCTCCGCCGCGCAGCGCAACCGAAACAGGCACGGCCGGCGTCAGCGGCCTGATCCGCAGCGGATAGCTCGTGAGACTGAGCGCGTTGGGGAGAACGCTGCGGTAATTCCAGCTCGGATTCGAGTAAGCCGGGTTCGACGAGACGCCGGTTCCGTCCACGTACTGCGCGATCGCCCACGACTGGTAGGTGCTGGCCAGCGCCGGAAGGGAGGTCGAAAAAACGTTGGAGAGGTTCGCGAATCCGGAGACGACTCCGTTATCGATCGCGCGGGAAAAGGTTGCCTGCGTACCGGTAGTGTTGTCGAGCAGGTATCGCATGAATTGCCACCCGGCGCCGAGGGTCTGGAGATTCTCCGAGTTGGAGTAGGGCGTGCTCGTCTCCGGGAACAAGAGATACGAGTTGAGCAGCCCGAGTCCCTGGACGAGATACGCCTTGACGAGGTCGAGCTGCGCGCCGTTCGCGTTGGCGCCCGTGCTGATCGTGGCCCACGTGAGTTTCTGCTTCGGCGCGAAGCCGGAGACCCTGTAGTACAGGAGTTCCTGCGCCAGCATGGCCTGCGATTCGTCGAGCCACGATTCCTCGAGGCGCGTCGCGTTGGTGTTCACGTACAGGTGCCGCCCGGCGTTGATCAGGTGCTGGAACTCGTGCACGATGGTCGCATAAACCTGGCTCGTGACGGTCGGCTTGTCCTTGAAGAAGCCGTTGTATTGCGAGGTCGCGTCCACCACGGGGAGGTAGAACATCTCGCCGACGTTGCTCCCCGCGCACGCGGCGAGCGTGGCCGTGGACGTGAGCGGAAACAGGTCGCGCGAGAAAAAGAATCCTCCCACGTACGAGCTGGCGCTCGCGGGCGAGAGCTGGTTCACGAGCTGCGAGAAGAAGAGCAGCACGCGTCCGTTGTTGGAGTCGATGTCCGTGGGCGCGCCGAAGTTCAGCGTGTCGAGCGGGTAGATCAACGTGTCGAACGCCGCGGCAAAGTTCTGGTAGTCCGCGTTCGTGAAGCCGTTCGGCGGCACGAGGGTGTCCACCGCGATGATCGCGCGCGTCGACACGGCTACGATCGTCGCGCCGTGCGGCTGCGGTGTGCCGCAGGCACTCGTCGCGTTGCCGTTCAGCGATATGGGCGAACCGACCACCGGAGTCGGGGGAAGATTGGTGATGGCCGAGATGCCTCGCGGCACGGAGAGTGGCCGCGGGCGGCCGGCGTACCACGCGCGCGCCGCCGCGAACCTCGGGTTGAGTTCGCGGCGCTCCATCTCGCGCATTCGCATCTCAAAATCGATGTCGCGCGGCACGAGCTGGGCCGAGACGCGCGGACCGCCGCCGATCAGCTGCGGAGTCGGCCCGTTCACGACCGGAACCGTGCTGGTCGCGAGCAGTGAGACCGTTTGCACCGTGGTGCCGGTGTCGAGGCTCGAGTTGAAGGCGACGAGCGCATACTCCGAGCCCGCTCCGCCGTTGATGCAGAGGCTCGAGCGCTCGAGGCCGGTGAACTGGTGGACGTCGCCGACGTTCAGCGCCAGCGGCGTCACGTTCGCGCAGGAGAGCTGGGCGGCGGAGGCCGAGACCGCGACCGTATTCTGCCCGACGATGGATCCGATCGATGCGGAGATGGACGCGACGCCGGCCGCGACGCCGATGACGACGCCGGCCGATGACACCGTCGCCACGAGAGGGTTCGAGGAGCTCCAGGTGAACGTCTGGCCGGCGATCGTCGCGCCGCTCGAGTTGTGCGCCGAGGCGACCAGCGAGATGGTTGATCCGATGAACACGGACGTCGTGGTCGGGGCATCTACGGCGATCGACGTCACGGGGCCGGTGCCGTCGCCCGGACCGGTGCCGCCGCCGGAACAGGCGCAGCACAGGGTAAGCAGCACCATCCCGACGATCGAACGACGGTTCCTCATCGAGCGCGCTCCAGCTGGACTGCCCGTGGGTCTGCCCGGGGCGGCGCCGCGACCGGCGCCGCCCCCCGCCCCAATTATATGCCGAGGTTCACACGGAACTGCACTGACCGAGGCCGGCCGACGGACGCACCGCTAAAGAACGTGCCCTTGAGCAGGTAGCGGCTGTCGAACAGGTTGTCGACGAAAAACTCAGGACGGACGGTCGTGCTCCCGAACAGGAACGTGTATCCCGCGCTCAGGTTCGTGATGTAGTTCGGCTGCACCTTGGTGGCGCGATTGAAGTCCAGCAATCCTGTACCGTACCCGCAGTTGCACGTGCTCGGGTCCACGCCGTTGGGCAGTCCGCTGCCAAAGATCTCGGTCGCGCTCAGATAGAACGCACCGAGCGAGTACACGGCGCTGGCATTGATCGTGAGCCGCTGGTCGTGGTCGAGATCGAAGTATCCCGTCGGCGTGGCTGTCGGGAAGAACCCGCCCGTGATGGGGCCCAGCCCGTACGCGTGATTCAGCGCGATATTCACGTTGCCGCTGAGCGGGCCATCGGGGCGTACCTCGAGCACCGCCTCAACGCCCGTGATGCGGATCCGGGCGATGTTGACTTCGGTGACGATCGATGACCCCGGCACCGTATTGTCGTCGATTCCCGGCGTGCTCTCCTTGTGGTACGCCGAGAGTTTCGTCACGACGCCGAAGGGGAAGCGATGGATGTACGCCGCCTCGAAGAAGTTGTCGCGCTCCGGAAGCGTCGGGTCCGCGAGGACGCCTGCCTGCGCGACGCTGGTGATCGCGCGCAGGTCCTCGACGTTCGTGGGGACGAAGAGCTTGGCGTAGTACAAGTACACGGTGTTCGCCGGATCGATGAAAAAGTTCAGCCGAATTCGAGGGCTGAGCTGCGATACCGTGCCCGCAAACGGTGCCGTGTGCTCGTCCCAGCGCAGTCCCGTGCGCAGCTCGAAGTGCTCGGAGGGCGACCACGCGGTTTGTGCGTACACGCCGACCTCGTTGCCGCTCAGTCCTGAGTTCGATGCCGGCCCGAATGCCCCAGTTTGCGTCGTGGTCACGAAGCTCTCGTGGCCCGTAGTCACGAGCGCCTGAAGGCCCGTCTTGACCTCGAACTTCTCGCTCGTCCGATATGAATAGTCGAGCTTGAGGCCGGTGGTAGTGAAGTCACGGTTCTCGCGGAGATTGTACGGTGTGGCGGTGTCCGGGTAGAAAATGAACTGGGGCGAATTCAACAGGCCGGGAATGTAGCGGAGACTGCCGTAACGGTAAAACGCGCCCGCGAAGAGCTCGCCGCCCTTGGTCTCCTGACCGGTCGCGCCGGCCTCCACATTGAAGCGGTGACGCCATCCGAGATTCAGGAAGGCGTTCACGTCCGCCTGATTGTCGTCCTGCGCCACGCCGCCGGTGGAATCGTACGGCACCTGGAAGTTCGTTCGCGACCAGTTGCCTTCGAGGTCGATCACGTCGCTCGCCGACGGGTTGTACTGGACCTTGCCGAAACTGTAGACGTCCTGCCCGTGGTTGTGGTAGTTGTACGGCCTGAAGCTGATGGTGTCGAAGCTCACCGGCTCGCGGCGCATGTCGGTGGACTGCTGCGAGACCGAGCCGAACAACCCCCATTTTCCCGCGTTGCCGCTCGCGCTGAGCGACTGGCCGCTGGTGTTGAACGAGCCGGCAAACCCCGCGGCATTCAGGTGAAACGCGCCGGTCGGGATGCGCGTCGCGACATCGATGATCGCCGCGTTCTTGCCGCCGAACTCGGCGTCCCATCCACCGGTGCGGAAGTTGATCGAATTCACGATGGCGGGATCGAACAGTTCGTTCAGCGATCCCGAAACCCCGCTCGGCACCGGCACGCCATCGACGTAGTACGTGTACTCGGCGTGCTGACCGCGAATATGCACCTCGCCCGTGGGTGCGCGCACCGCGCCCGCGACGGCTTCCTGGATCACCTGTGACGATGTGGTCGTGGGTGCCGCGTGCGATTTGTCCTCCGAAAACGTCTGGTCGCCGGTGCGCGTGTCGACGGCGATGGGCGCCTCGGCCATGATCTTCACGGCGGAGAGCTCCACGACGGCGGCGCCGAGTCGCACGTCGATGCGTACGTCCTCGGATTTCATCGTGACCGACGCCGTGAATGCCTTGAAGCCGATGAAGTGCACGCTCAGCGTGTAGGTGCCGGCCGGCAGGTTGTGCGCGCGGTATCTCCCGAACGCGTCGGTGAGCGTGTTCTGGATGATCTTGCCGTCGCGCATGACGCTGACTTGCGCGGAACTCAGCGGGTTGTTCGAGGCGCTGTCGGTGACGACGCCATGCAGGTCTCCGGCCGGAGGCGCCGCAGCCGCGGCCAGGCCGTCGCCGGCGAAGAGGAACGCAGCAAGCGCGAGCACGCGGCCCGCGCGACTGATCCACATTGATGCAATCACGATCTTCTCCCGTGTTGGCTGAAATGCCTGAGTGAGTGCCGTAACGAACGGCGCGCGCGCCAGCCCCCGAGTTGCGGGACGGGTCGCCGGCGATGTGTGCGCGCGCGACGGCCGGGAATCGGCCGCGCGGCGAGGTCAGCTCAGGCTGACGGGAGGGGCGCGCGTGCGCTCTTGCGCACGGGTGATGGAAGCGTGGCAAAGCGGCGCGGCGGCGCTGACGGCGCCGCGAGCGGTCGTCCCGGCCGGTAGCGACGGCGCGGACGCACGCGGTGCCGAGGAGTGCGTGAGCAGCTGGCAGAGGGCGCAGTCGTCCGGATGGACCGGGCGGCAGCTCTTCTGCGTATGGTCCTCGACGTGGACCTGCGCCGCCCCGTCGGAACCGGCGACGAGACGAGCATCCGCGACGACCGCGAGCGCGGGCGCCGCCATCTGCATGATGGCGATGGCGGATACGAGGAGGCGGCTCAGCAGGGAACGTCGGCGCATTGGAACCAGAATATAGTCCGGATGGTCACATGATTCCAAGAAGGGCCGCTCGCTAGCGTTTCCCCGGGCCCCTGCGTAGCCTACAAACCGATGTTTCTCCGATCCCGCCCCTTCCGCCGCCCGACCGGGTGGCGCAACCACCTCGCGCTCGCGGTGCTGTTCGCGCTGCAGGGCGCGATCTCGCTCGCGCCGTTGCTCGAGCCAAGCGAAAAGGGGCGGATGCGCTCGCACGTCGAGCAGCAGGGTGCGACGCACCGATACCAGCATGATGAAGCGACCTGCGCCGTCTGCAGGGTTCGGGCGCTGCATTCTTCGCCGGCGGAGAGCAGTCCCGCGATCGATTACGAGCACCATCAGACCGGCGCAACCGCGGACGCCCCGGTGGCTCCCGCCCGCCGCGTCGGTTCGATCATCCTTCCCCGCGCTCCGCCGCAGCCGACCTAGTTCGCTGCGGCCCAGGGACCGAGCGTGCCGGTGGCGCGCTCCAGGCGCGTAGCTCACCGCAACGCGCCTCGATTCAACGAAGAAAATCCTCCTTAAGGAACGCATGCGAACATCCATCTGGATGGCCGCGCTGGCGCTCGTCGCCGGCCCGGCATCCGCACAACAGCGTGCGCAGGCAGTCGGCGGCGATGCCGCGGCCGACACCCTGCGCATCACGAGGCGGCAGGCGATCGCCACGTCGCTGCTCGCGAATCCGCAGCTGGAGATCGCGCGCGAACAGACGTTCCAGGTGCGGGCGCAGCGCGTCCAGGGAATCGCGATTCCCGATCCGACGCTCTCCGCGTCGCTCGATTCGCTCACGCGGTTCAACAGCATCGGGTCGGCACCCTCGCGGCCGGTGAGCCTCGGCATCGTCGTTCCCTTCCCCGACAAGTTCCGTCTCCGCAACACGATCGGCGTCGAGAACATTCACACCTCCGAGGCGCAGTTCCGGCTGCTCCAGCAGCAGATCGCGTCGCAGACCGGACGCTCGTACGATTCCGTGCTCGTGACCCGGCTGCACCGCCGCGATCTCACGGAGGCCCGCCAGCTCTCCGCGGACTTCCTGCAGCGCACGCAGGCCCGGTTCAACGCGGGCACGGTCCCGCGCCTCGACGTGATCAACGCGCAGGTGAGCCTCGCCTCGGCAGATAACGACCTGATCGGAAATGCGCGCGACGTGACCAACGCCGAGGCCGCGCTCAACAGGATGCTCGGACGCCCGCTCGGCCTGCCGCTCGTGGCGGTCGACTCGCTCGAGGCGCCGAACGCGCTCCCGGACGTCCAGGCGATCGAGCAGGCGGCCCTGCACTCGAGGCCTGAGATCACGGGCCTCGAGGCGCAACTGCGCGCCGCCGCGGCGAACTCGTCGCTCACGAAGGAGCTCGCGTTCACACCCGACATCACCGCCGGGGCAGTTCGCGATTTCGGCGATCCGGCGTGGAACTCGAACACGACCTACAACCTCGGCCTCTCGATGCCCATCCCCGTGCTCTTCTGGCAGCACACGAAGGGCGACTTCGCGGAGACGCATCATCGCGAGCTCGAACTCACGGCGACGCTTCGCGATACCAAGGCCGGCGTCGCGCAGGACGTGCGCGTATCGTTCGCGACCGCCGATGCCGCCCTGCGGCAGGTGATCTTCATTCGCGACCAGCTGCTCCCGTCGGCGCGCGAAGCGTATCGCGTCGCGACGTCGAGCTACGCCATCGGCGGGCTCTCCGCCCTGGATGTGCTCTCCGCCCGCACTGCGCTGCTCGCAGCGGAAAGCCAGTATGCCAATGCACTCGCCGCCGCCAACTCGGCACGGTCCGATCTCGAGCGCGCCGCCGGCGTGCCGCTCACCACGTTCGCCCTCGGAGCTCCCAAGTGAGCAAGCACGTTTTCGCGCGCGCCGCGTTTCCCGCCAGCGCGTGCATCACGCTGATCGCGTTCGCCGCGGGATGCGGCGCCAAACCCGACGCCGCCGTCGCCGCGGCCGCTGAAAAGCCCGCGTCGTTCAAGGTGACCGACGCGCAGCGGGCAAAGCTGAAGATCGTCACGCTCGCAAGCGAGAGCTTCGCTCCGATGCTCGAGGTGACCGGCACCGTCGCCTTCAACGGAGACAAGTCCACGCAGGTGCTCTCTCCGGTTTCCGGACCCGTGTCGCGCATCGTCACGACGCTCGGCGCAACCGTGACGGCCGGACAGCCGCTCGCGACGGTCGCATCGCCGGACTTCGCCGCGGACGTCGCCACATACCGCAAAGCGGAGACGGCCGTACGCAACAGCGCGAGAATCCTGAAGCTGGATGAACAGCTCTTCGCGAACGACGCGCTCGCGCGAAGCGAACTCGACCAGGCGCGTTCCGACGCCGCCGGCGCCGAGGCGGATCGCGACGCCGCGATGCTCGCGCTGCGCGCGCTTGGCCTCGATGAGGCCACCGTCAACGCGATCCGCGACGGCCAGCGCACCGCGCCGGTCCAAGGCACGATCGTCGCGCCGATTCCGGGCACCGTGGTGGAAAAGCTGATCAATCCCGGACAGCTGCTCACCGCCGGCACGACACCTGCGTTCACCGTCGCCGACCTGAGCTCGATGTGGGTGATCGCAAGTGTGTATGCGACGGACATCCCGCTCGTCACGAGCGGCGTGCCGGTCGACATCATGACCGACGCATCAACCAAGTCGATCCGCGGCGTGGTGGACTACGTCGCGCCGATCGTCGATCCCGGCACGAAGGCGACGACGGTGCGCATCGTGGCCGAGAATCCGGGACAACTGCTGAAGCGGGACATGTTCGTGCGGCTGCTCGTCCACTCGCGGCAGCAGCACTCGGGGCTCCTGGTACCCGTGGCCTCCGTGCTGCGCGACGACGACAACCTGCCGTTCGTGTTCGTCGCCGGCGCCGACAGCGGTTTCGTGCGCCGCCGCGTGACGCTCGGATATCGCGTGGCCGACCGCTGGGAGGTCCTCACGGGATTGGCGGCGGGCGAGAAGGTCGTCGCCAATGGCGCGCTCTTCATCCAATTCGCGGAAAACCAATGAGCGAAGAAGAGGAAGCGGCCTCCACGGGTCACGCGGCGGGCGGTGAGCCTTCGTACGCGAACCGGATCGTCCGCGGAGCGCTGAACCAGTGGTTCCTGGTCGTGCTCTTTGGTGTGATCCTCGTGGGAGTGGGCACCTGGTCCGTCAAGCGCCTGCCGGTCGACGCATATCCGGACCTGTCGCCGCCGATGGTCCAGATCACGACGCAGTGGCCGGGCCGCGCCGCGGAGGAAGTCGAGCGCCTGGTCACGGTTCCGATCGAAACCGAGATGAACGGAGTCGAGCGCGTAAAGGTGGTGCGTTCGATTTCCCTGTATGGCCTGTCCTCCGTTCGCATCACGTTCCTCGACGGCACGGACCCCTACTTCGCCCGCCAGCGGGTGCTCGAACACCTGCCCGACGCCACGCTTCCGATGGGCGTCAGCGCCGGCATGTCGCCGTTGTTCGCACCGTCCGGACTCGTCTATCGGTACACGGTCGACAGTCCCGATCGCTCGTCGATGGAACTGAAGGTCATCAACGACTGGATCAACACCAAGGCGTTCAAGGGGGTGCAAGGCGTCGCCGACGTGGCGAACCTCGGCGGCCAGACCATGCAGTACCAGGTGCTCGTCGATCCGACCAAGCTCGCCGGCGCGGGGCTCTCCATCGCCGATGTTTCGAACGCGCTGGGAGCGAACAACAGCAACTCGGGCGGTGGATTCTATTCCGAGGGCGGGCAGTTCTACTACGTGCGGGGACTCGCCCTCCTGAGCACGACCACCGACATCGCCAACGTCGTGATCACCACGACCAACGGCATTCCGGTGCTCGTGAAGGACATCGGGACGGTCGAGATCGGCTACGCCCCCCGCCTCGGCCAGTTCGGGTTCAACGACCGCAACGATGCCGTGGAAGGCATCATCCTCATGCGCACCGGCGAGCAGGCGCAGACGGTGCTCAAGCGCGTCGAGGCGAAGACGAAGGAACTGAACGAGCACATCCTGCCGAAGGACGTCAAGATTCACCCGTTCTACGACCGCAGCGATCTGATCCATCTCACGACGAGCGTGGTCGAGGACAATCTGCTTCGCGGCATCGTACTCGTCGTCATCATCCTGGTCTTCTTTTTGTTCGACCTGCGCTCGGGACTGATCGTCGCGACGACCATTCCGCTCGCCCTGTTGTTCGCGTTCATCTGTCTCGACCTCAGGAAGATCCCGGCGAACCTGCTGTCGATCGGAGCGATCGACTTCGGCATCCTGGTCGACGGGGCCGTCGTGATGGTCGAGAACATCTACCGGCAGCTCGCCGAACGGTACGGCACGAAATACTCGATCAAGGAAGTCATCGTGGCGGCGGCGTCGGAGGTCGACCGGCCGATCGTCTACGCGGTCGCGGTGATCGTCGCCGGGTTCCTGCCGATCTATGTGCTCAGCGGCCCGTCCGGCCGCCTGTTCACGCCGATGGCGGATACGATGATCTACGCCCTCATCGGCTCACTGTTCCTCACGCTGACGCTGATACCGGTGCTCTGCCTCTGGTTCCTGCGGAAGGGAATTCGCGAGCGGCGAAACGCGGCGTTCGAGTGGATCAAGGAGAAGTACGCGCGCCATCTCGACTGGAGCCTGGCGCACAAGGGCGCGGTGATCTGGGGCAGCGTGGCGCTGTTCCTGGTTTCGCTGGCGCTGACCTTCACAGTGGGCGCCGAGTTCATGCCGACGCTCGACGAAGGCGCGCTCTGGGTGCGCGCGACGCTGCCGTACACCATCTCGCTCGAGGAATCGGAGGCGATCGTCCCGCAGATCCGGACGATCCTGAAGTCCTTCCCGGAGGTCACCGACGTCGCGTCGGAACACGGCCGCGACGACGGCGGAACCGACCCGATCGGTTTCTTCAACGCCGAGTTCTACGTCGGGCTCAAGCCGCAGTCTGCATGGTCGAGCAAGTACCACGCGAAGAAAGACCTGATCGACGCCATCGACGCGAAGCTGTCGTCGTTCCCCGGGATCATCATCAACTTCTCGCAGCCCGCAAACGACGCCGTGCAGGAGGCGGAGACCGGGCTCAAGAGCTCGCTCGACGTGAAGCTCTTCGGATCGGACCTCGGCGTGCTGCAGGTGAAGGGGCTCGAGCTCAAGCACCTGATCGAAAAGGTCCGTGGCATTGCGCACGTCACGCTCGTCCAGGAACTCGGCCAGCCGTCGCTGACGCTCACCGTGGACAGGGCGAAACTCGCGCGTTACGGACTCAGCGCCGCGACGGTGAACGGCATCATCGAGTCGGCGGTCGGCGGAACGACCGCGACGCAGGTCATTCAGGGCGAACAGACGTTCGATCTCGTCGTCCGCCTGCAGCCGAAATTCCGCGAGACGCCGGAGGCCATCGGCAATGTTCTCGTGGCGACGCCGTCGGGGAGTCAGGTGCCGCTGCGCGAGGTGGCGGCCATCAAGGTCAGCAACGGCGCGTCGTTCATCTACCGGCAGGACAACGCGCGCTACATCGGAATCCAGTACTCGGTGGAGGGGCGCGATCTCGCGAGTGCGGTGCAGGACGCGCAAGCGCAGGTCGCGAAGTCCTTCAAGCTGCCCACCGGGTATCGCGCGGCGTGGGGCGGCGAGTTCGAGGAGTACAACCAGAGCCGCGCGCAGCTGCAGTTCGTCCTCCCGATCACGTTCGGGCTGATCTTCCTCCTGCTGTTCGGGCTCTACCACAACGTGAAGTTTCCCGTGATCACGGTCCTCGGCGTCATTCTTTCCGGCCCGATCGGGGGCATGCTGGCGCTGATCGTGACCGGCACGCATTTCTCGGTGTCGTCGGGCATCGGATTCCTCGCGCTGTTCGGCGTGTCGGTGCAGACGGCGGTGGTGTACATCTCGTATGCGAACGAGTTGCGGCTCGAGGGCAAGGGCATCGCCGAGGCCACGCGGGAGGCGGCGCTCCTGCGCCTGCGGCCGATCATGATGACCGCGCTCGTCGCCGCGTTCGGATTGTTGCCGGCGGCGCTGGCGACGGGCGTGGGGACGGATTCGCAGAGGCCGTTCGCGCTGGTGATCGTGGGCGGGCTGTTCTCGCGGCTGCTGATCAGTGTGTTCTTGATGCCGGTGTTGTACGAAGTGGCGGCGAGGCCGGGAGATCACCTCGAGGTTTAACCGCAGGGGCGAG
>OCZT010005865.1_pt1 | contig 12198 bp, 11 predicted proteins | sample 1539031 | NCBI WGS metagenome assembly OCZT01 (sample SAMEA3539308, study PRJEB22396) | soil metagenome | biome: tundra; feature: field; material: soil | place: USA | collected 2010-05 | depth 0.15 m
CCTCCATGACTGCTCCGGTTGCTTCCGGCTGGAGCGGTCGCCGGGTGGGCCGGCCGCATGATGCTCCACCGCGCGGGCGGTTTAGTGCAATACTATGGGGAAGCAACCCACTGGACCGGCCGGGAACTGGCCAAGGCGGTCGGGGCGCGCGCTCCTGCGCGACGGCCGAAACGCCGATCACGCAAACCAACAGAGTCTTTTGAAGCGCTCCTAAGGAGGGTCGGTCAAACAATTCACAAAGACTGCAATATGCGTCTCGGGGAAAGCAACGCTTGCGATTTCAGCGTAAGCTTTAAGATTGGCTGTTGCTGCTGCACGAATCCCATCGGGCTGTCCAATTCCGGTCACGGAAATGGATGAGGCCATCACCTCCTGTTGCAACCTTTCGGCTTCCAGCTCAGCGGCCTTGACACGCTCTCGTAGTGATTCTGTCCCCTGCGAAGGCCAATTGGGCGCCGGATACTTGAGAGCGTTGCGTACAAGCCGCAGAGGATGGACCACATCAGCTTGCCAATGATTTACGAGATCGACTATATTTCCGATATTTTGAGCGCTCAAGCGCCGTCCATAATGTGCGCACCACAGCATCAAGAGTAATACGTTGACGTCTATGCCGAGTCGATCCTGAAGGTCCAAGCACGTCTGCGCAACCGACGGTTTAGCGAACGTTTGCAGGGAGAACGTCCAAAATGAGGGGCTAGAACCTGTCATGAAGCCGCTCCCGAATCTGGCGCTTTATCGACTGATCTGATTGTACGTCGTCAGGATTATTGAAAACGGCGCGCGATGCCGGCGCCGGTGGTTTCACACACGGTCTTTTCGTTAGCACTACGGTCAGGAGTTCTTTGCCATGGTTTTGAGTATGGAAACCGGATCCGCCCGCTTCTCGCGCCGCCATCCCGAGCACTATTCGACGCTACCCGCCGACCACGAGGAAATCTTGCGCGCGAGCCTGCGTGGCGCGGTTGAGGTCATGGTATTGAAACACTTGTTCCGAAACCACGATCCCAATCGCACATTGTTTACCCCGCAGATCCGACACTGAACACTAAAACAAGCTCGGGTCCAGTTCGTCGCGATGTCCAAAGCCGGCCGAGTTGTCGATAAAATAGACGCGCTGCGGAACAAGCCGATACCAACGCACGCGGGCCAGTGCCTCGACAATGGCCGACGGCGCTTGCGATATCATGCCCACTAAAGGGTACTTCTCCCCATATAGCCTACGCGCCCGAGCCTCATCCTCGCCTGAGATATTAATGGCCATTCCTTCCAACTGTACCCCTTTGATCTCCGCCCAGTCGGCGTAATCCTCCTGGATTGTTGCGGCTACATGCGGGTCTTGCGCAATGTTCTGGCAGTGGCGGCTCGTTGGCGAAGACAGGAAGTATAGGGTGAGGCCATCGCTGACATAGAAGACAGCCGCCGCCCAAGGCCCATCGCTGCCGAAAGTCGCTAGACTGACGACGTGATGTTGCTGCAAATAACGCAATGCTCGCCCGCTCGGCCTGTCTTCCATCAGGACCGCTGAATGGCTGGAGGACTGCGGCTGGGCGCTGGGGCGATTGTCGCCTCGTCACCCTCATGCAGCCGCTTCAGGCGGTAGGCGAGTTGCGCCCGAGTCAGGCCGAGCGACCTAGCGGCTGAGGAGAGATTGCCGCGTGCTTTGTCCACTGCGGTTTGGATCAGCAGACCCTCGACTTCGTCCAAGGTCATCACACCGTTGAATACCGCTTCACAGAGCGCCTTCGCGCTCTCGCCGCCGTTCGTGGCAAGGCTGCCGTCGATGTCAAGCCGCAGCTCCCTGAGGTGGTCGTCGTTGTAGGAGGAGAAAAGGTGACTCTCCTCAATACGTGTCCCACTCTGTGCCAAGATCACGCCGCGCTCGATCATGTTCTGCAGTTCGCGAATATTGCCTGGCCAAGGATAGGTGAGTAGGGCGCGCTTGGCTTTGTCGGTGAAGCCGCGCAGCTTCTTGCCATGGGTTGCGGCGTATTTCTCGAGGAAATTCCTGGCGAGCAGGGGGATGTCTTCATTGCGTTCCCGTAAGGGCGGGATGGTGATCTCGTAGGCGTTGAGCCTGTAATACAAGTCAGAGCGGAACTTGCCCTCCTTGACTAGTTTCCTCAAGTCGCAGTTGGTGGCGGCGACGAGGCGGACATCCACCTTGCGCGTCTTACCATCCCCGAGCCGCTCGAGCTCGCCTTCCTGCAAGACACGCAAGAGCTTAGCTTGAGCGGAAAGAGGCAGATCGCCAATCTCATCGAGGAACAAAGTGCCCCCGTCGGCCCTTTCAAATCGCCCCGCACGGGAAACCAGCGCACCGGTGTAGGCGCCCTTTTCGACGCCGAACAGCTCGGATTCCATGAGATCGAGCGGTATCGCCGCGCAATTGATGGCGACGAAGGGCTCACTATTTCGGCGGCTCTTGTCGTGCAGGGAGCGGGCGAACATCTCCTTGCCGACCCCCGTCTCGCCTTGAAGCAGCACCGTGATTTTGCTGTCCGTTGCCTGCTTTAACAACTCAAAGGCGGTGCGGAATCCGGGCGAATTGCCCAACATGTCCGCGGGCGCCTCGCCGATGGAAGAACGCAATTGAACGACCTGCGTCTGCAATTCGATGAGCTGGTCGGCGATCGACTCGCGGTCGAAAAAACGCGAGTACTCGGTCGCGTCTTCCCATTCCTCGACCGGTCTGCCGATAATGCGGCAATTGCTGTTGCCCATGCCGACGCATTCGACTTCCTTGTACAGAATGGGTCTACCCATGAATGCCGAAGTGTAACCGCAGGCATAGCCGATCAGCGACCAACACACCGGTTCGGAATTAGTACCGTAATGGTGCCGATGCCATCGGCCTTCCCAGGAGTTTTCCCAGAGGAACTCGCCGTAAAATTTGCCGGTCGCGCGTTCGAGCTCGAGCCTAATTGGCGTTACCTTGACCACCCCCTCAAGCGCATGAAGTAGCGGGCCGGTCATGAATGCTTCTTTGTCGCTCGCATGCTGAGTGAGCGTACGGGCAAGTTCGGCGTCCCGCACCCCAGAGGCATAGCCCATGCGAGCGAACAGCCCTTGCGCTCGGTTCATGCCAAGAGTCTCAATCAACTCCTTGCGCAACGAGCCTTGCGCCTCGGCATGGATCAGCAGCATGCGGTGTTCGTGCAGCCAGATTTGACCAGTGTCAGAGCAAAAATGGACCTGTTCGTGAAGGTCTTCGCTGGTCGGATCGCCGACGGTCCGTCCAATGCTGCGAGTTTTGGCCACGTCTATTCCTCCCAGGGATATCTCGTATCTTTGTTGAATCCTTCTTTTCGGCAATGATTCCAGCATGCCACATCGCCCGTGGGCTGGTCCCTTGGGCGACCGCCTAATCCCGTCACCTGGGCGCCAGCTTAGCACGTTGGCGACGAGATGCGCAGTATGTGGCTATATTGGCGTACTCGTCGGCTTTGCGGTTTGATTGAAATCAATGTCGGTTTGGCAGCGTGCCGCGGGTCTCAAGGCTATTTTGGCCCATGTGCCCGCGTTCGCGTCCGCCATGTGGCGTCCTGCTGGACAGGGATGCGATGTTCGAGAGTGGCATCCCGAGCCCGACGCACAGCTTGACGGAAAACCGCGTCTGGCACGGTCATTACGCCTGCGCCGGCTGCCATTTGCTGTTCCGGTTCAATCAGCCTGACGCTCGAACGCGCGGCGGCCTGCTTCCCCACGGAGCTGGCCATTGGCTCATGTGGCTGCGTGCAGCTTCACCTTGCGGTCGTGCCCGGTCCACCGCTTGAACAGATTGTGCTCGATGCCAACTTGATCGAGCGCCTTTCCAATACTCTGATGGACGATGTCCATGATGGTCGCAGGGTGATGATAGAAGGCCGGCATTGGCGGCAGGATAACTGCGCCACAATCGGCGGCGCGGCTCATTAGATCGAGATGTCCCTTGTGTAGCGGGGTTTCGCGCACCATCAGCACCAAGGTCCGTCGTTCCTTCAGAGTCACGTCGGCGGCGCGTACGATGAGATTGGCGGTGAAGGAATTGGCGATTGCCGAAAGCGTCTTAATGGTGCAGGGCGCAACGATCATGCCGCGAGTACGGAAAGAACCGCTGGCGACCGCGGCGCCGACGTCCTTGTTGTTGTATACGACATTGGCCAGGGACTTGACCTCATCGAGCGAATAATCGGTCTCGATCGAGAGGTTCATGCACGCGGCCTCGCTCAAAATGAGATGGGTCTCCTGGCCCAATTCATTCAACACGCGAAGCATCTCTACGCCATAAATGACACCCGACGCGCCGCTGATAGCGACCACTAAAGGCAACCCCGACAGGTTCATATGCGTGCTCCTGACATCACAGCTTCCTCGCTAAGGCGACTAATGCCAGGCCGTTGTTTATTCGACTCGACGATTGGAAACCCCGCCGCTTCAAGCGCCAAAACGACGCTCCCCATGTCCTTGGCATGGAAACGGAGGATGATCGATTTCTCCTCAAGGCCGGCTTCCGTCTGGTCCCGCCCGACCTGATAAATCGCCTGCAGCATGGCGCCTGCGGTTTCGACAACGTCGGCTATCTGGCCAAAGCTGCCGGGTCCGAGCTTGAGCGGAGCTAACGTCACGCCGTTGCACTTCTCCGAGGCGCCAACACAATACGCGGCAAGTTGGAATATCTCGTTGGCTGAGATGACGCCCACGACCGTCTCCCCCTCCACGACGGGAAATTGGGCAACACCCAATTCCTGCCCCTTGTTCATGCAGTACTCCATGCTGTCGCTGCTTTGCACCGTGGCGGGGTTCCTAACCATAATATCGCGCACCCTCAGGCGGGTGACGAAGAACTCGAATTCGTCGGGGCTCTGGGTGCGCAGCACGAAGTGACCCACACGCAATAGGTTGGCGCGCGTCACCAGACCGCGTAGTCGCCCATTATCCACCACGGGCAGGGCATGCAGATTTCTTTCGCTGATCAGCTGTTTTGCCTCCGAAACCAGCGTGTCGCTCACTATTGTCAGCGGATTGCTTTTCATCCAGTTGGCCACGATCATTACCTGTTCCTCCCAAGATGGCCGGCAAACTGCGCGAGCGCGAGCGCGGCGACGGTCATGGCATTGTTGATCTGCCGGCTGGTGATGCATGCCGGTATCCCCGCTGGCGCCAATAAGACTACCTCGACATCCTCGGCCGGGTCGGGCTGCGGTTCCGCTGTCAGCTCCAGCTCCGTGGCAAGATAAATCCAAACCCGGTTCGAGAGCAGGGCCGGCTGCGGCCGCAATTCACCCAAGAACGCCCACCTTCCGCCGCCGTAGCCGGTCTCCTCCATCAACTCGCGCGCCGCGCCTTCGGCCGTCGACTCGCCAGCGCCTTCATGCAGGCCGCCCGGCACTTCCAGACCCACTTCACGCGAGCCGTGCCGGTATTGCCTGACCAGTACCAGCTTGCCGTCCTTGGTCAGCGCCACCACCATAAGCCAGTCCGCAAGGCTGACCACATGGAAGTCGTATTCTGCCCCTGTACGCGGCGAACGCGCGCGGTCTCGCGCTATCTGGAACAAGTCCGCATCGAACACCTGTTTCGACGCCAGCAATGGCCAAGGGTGAATCATTGCGCCGCCTGCCGTGACTGATGGCCTCGGTACAGCCGCACGAACTCATCTACGGCGACGCGAGCGAATTCCGGGGTGTAAAGATGAAGGGCGACTTCCTTGACCCGGCCGGGGTCGACAAGCTTTTCTTTCAAGCGAAGGACGAAGGCGGAGTCGGTGATGGGGTCGTAAATGAGCCGGCCCGCCTTGTCGAGAGACGACCAGCCCTCGAGCGGGATCAAGAAAGTCCAGGGCCCCTTGGCCCGATTGAGCCGGTCGGCGATGATATCGGCGGCTTGGCGCAGTTCGTCGGCGCTGGTCCGCACCTGGACGCGCAATGCGTCCTGCACATATTGCGGCCTGTCCCGGGTCTTCTCCAGCATGTCTGGGCGGCCGCCGTAGGACAGGATGTCGAGGCCGCAGGGAGCAAGCACCATAGGGATGCCGGTATCTACAGCGGCCATCAGCCGGTCCGGCCCCGGATCCCGGTTGCCCTTGAACAGGTTTTCTATGACGCCGCCAGTACAGATATCTAGGACACCTTGGAAGACTTTAGATCGGATCATCTCCTCCATCGCTTTGTCACCCTTGCCCTGCGCGTGGCATACGATGGGCGTGAAGCCGGCCGCTTCGAGCATTCCCAAGGCAGTCTGTACCGCCATCTCGCCGAAGCCGAATGAGGAGACGGCGACGCAGGGCTTGTCGAATTTGATGTCGGTGCCCTGCGTCATCTCGACCATGCCGCAGATGGCACCGACGGCGTTGATAATCTGCGCCTTCAGCAGTGGGTTCATCTTGACGATGTCGAGCACGGTGTGATGCATGGTGATGTCGTGGGTGCCGACATAGCGGTCGATATAGGCCGGGTGCGCCGCCATCGGCGAGGCCATCAACTTGGGCATGCCGAAGGGCAGGTGCTTCATGATCGAGGTCGCCACCAGGGTGGAGGTGCCGCCGCCGATGCCGATGATGCCGTGCACCTTTCCGGCCTTGTGCAGTTCGTCGACGATTGCCGCGGCCCCCTTGATCTGGTTGTTGGTGGCGGTGTCGCGATCGGAGCGGTATTTCTCGCGCACGACTTCGATAGGCAGGCCGCCGCGCCGCGCCACCTCCTCGGTGCGGATGTCGCCGGGAAAGGGCGGTGGCTCCTCCATGCTAAAATCGAGCAAGATCGGTTCATGGCCCCTGGCGGCAATGAGATGTTTGACGAAGACGATATCTTCGCCGCGGGTGTCCAGGTTGCAGATGATGACGATGCCCTTCTTGCTCATTTTTTGCCCATCTTACCCTGATGCTTAAAGGGTTGCCGCCGACGCCCGGCGCCGGCGGCAACCAGAGAGCGGGCTACTTGGCCTTTTTGACCTCAGGCCTAGTTAGTCGGTTGATCATGCCGGCTACAGGGCTTGTGCCGCCAAAGCCATACTCGTTCCAGCGGTCTGAGACCTTCTGCAACACGGCGCGGTCCATGAATATCTCGTCGGGCTTATTCTCCCATTCATAGGGCGTGCAGGCGTCGAGAATGATCCGGCTGGTAATGTTGCGAGCTTCGATCGGGAGCCCCGGATCGAGGGGCGTCGAGCGGCCGCGGTCGATAATCTGGGCTGAGCGCTTCGGGTCAAAGCGGGTGGCTAGCGCCCACCAGACTCGATCCCAGTCATCTGCCTCGATGTCGTGGTCGACCACGATGACGCCTTTGACACCGTAATGTCCGGTTGTCGAGCCGATCACCGCGGCGCCGACGTGATTGGAGTGCCCCGGATACATTTGCTTGACCGACACTACGACCCAGAATCGGCCGGTGGCTTCGGGCGGAAAATAAACGCTCTGAATCCCCGGCACTTTCATGGTCTCGAGGTCATGCCAGAGGGCTGCGGTCCGGTTTAAGGACTGGATCATGTGGATGTCGTTGATCGGCTTGCCCACGGTAGTCGCCCACATGATCGGCTTGTTGCGATGCAGGATGCGTTTGATGCGCAGCACCGGTTTGGGATAGTCCTTGCCCTTGTTGCCCGAATAGTAGCCTGTGTATTCCCCGAACGGGCCCTCCTCCATCAGTTCGTTCGGGTCGATCCAGCCTTCGGCAATGATCTCGGCATTGGCCGGCAGCGTCAGCCCAGTCAAGTCCGACTTGAATACCTTGACCGGCCTGCCGCGCAGCGAACCCGCCACCTCGTACTCGTCGACCTGTGCGCTGACCATCGTCGAACTCGCCAGGAACAGCACCGGATCGGTGCCCACCACATAGGCCGCGGGCATCAATTCACCCCGTTCCTTGTATTTCTTCAAGTGCATGTCGCCATGCTTGCCCTTGATGATCTGCGAGCCGAGGATGTCCTTACCCAGAACCTGGGCGCGGTAAGTGCCAAGATTGGTCCAGCCGGTATCGGGATCCTTGGTCACCAGAAAACCGGAAGTGACGAAGAAGCGGCCCCCGTCGTCGGGGTAGAACCACGGCGAAGGGAACTTTTCGATATCGACGGCATCGCCCTCGATGATGTTTTCCTTCACCTGCGGATTGTCGACAAACTGCGGTTTGACCATCGACTTGGTGGTGAGTTCCATCCACTTCTTGGACAGTTGGCACATCGACAGCGACGGGTCTTGCTCCAGGCAGATGGCCAGCCGCTTCGAGGTGGTGAAGGCGCTAGTGAATACCGGAATGTCGTAGCCCTTGACATTCTCATAAAGCAGCGCCGGTCCCTTCTGTTCCTCATTGACCTTCGAGACGTGGCAGAGCTCGAATTTCCAATCGACCTCAGCCTTGACGCGGTGCAATTCGCCGTTGGCCTCAAGGGCAGCGATGTAGCTGCGAATATCGTCGATCACTTTGACTTTCGTTGGCGCGTTCATGTCGATGTCTCCTTTGAATTGGACATGCCTCAGATCGTTCATTTCAATTTCTTGCCTGCCAGCATGCCGGACAGGATGTAATCCATCGCCGAAGCGCCGGAACGTGCGACTGGGGCGCGTTGCTTTTCGCTCCAGACGGTCTCGGGACGGGCCTGCAGGATGAAAATGTTGCCGCCTGCAGGAAGGTCTTTGTCCACCGCCCATTCGATATCCATCGGGCAGCCGTAGTGCTTCTCGATCTGCTTGCCCATCCAAGCAAGTTCAGCGATCTCATCGTCGATCAATGACTGCACTTTCTGCCGCTCAAACGGCACCTCTATGGCGTGGGATTTCTGCGTCTTTAGATCGACCGTGTAGCAAAGCTCTTTCTTAGAAATGGTCCGGTCGATGATATCAAGCGTGACCTTGTTGACGACGAACTGATCCGGCGTCACCTCTCCCGAGACCACCGATTCACCAAAGCCATAGTTGGAATCGATGACGATCACCGAGCGGTCGCCGTTGGCCGGATGGATGGTGAACATCACACCAGCGGTATAGGAATTGGCCATTTTCTGCACGCCGACGCTGATCGCCATGAACTCGTCGACATATCCGCGGTTGGCGCGGTAGGCGATGGCTCTGCCGGTATAGAGGCTGGAAATGCAGCGACGCATGTGCTGCAGCACCTCGTCGATTCCGCGGATCCAGAGAAAAGTGTCCTGCTGGCCGGCGAAGCTCGCGCCCGGGAGATCCTCGGCCGTGGCGCTTGAGCGCACGGCCACCGGCACCGCCGGAATGCCGCAACGCACCGAGAGCTTGCGATAGCGCTCGGCCACCAAGTCCTCCATTTCAGTGGAGAAGGAATGCGCCTCGATAGTTGCGCGGATCGTCGAGCTGACGCGTTCCAATGCCTCCATGTCTTGGCAATCAAGATTGCCGAGCAACGACTTGAGCTCTCGGTTTATCCCGCTTTCGGCCATGAAGCGGCGGCAACCTTCGGTGGTCAGCGCAAAACCGGGTGGCACTTGCACTCCGGCGTTGATCAACTCGCCGAGGGAGGCGCACTTGCCACCGACCAGGGGAACGGAATCCTTCCCGCATTCCTCGAACCAGCAAACCAGTGGAGAACCTGCTGTCAAACCGCCCTCCACCCGCCGATCAATCGTTGTCGCCGAGCTGTTCATGGCCGCGCACCTCATGGTTTAGCGAACGATGGAAATGACGCCGGAGGAACCGTCCACGCGCAGCATCATTCCGGACTTGATGATCTTTGTCGCATGGCCGGTGCCGACTACCGCCGGTAGTCCGTACTCGCGGCAAACGATCGCCGCATGGCTCATGACCCCGCCAACATCGGTGACGCAGGCCTTGATCTTGGCGAAGGCCGGCGCCCAGGAAGGCGAAGTGGTTGGCGCCACCAGGATCTCCCCTTCCTGCAACTGCCCGACTTCTGCCACTGTCTTGCAGACGCGGGCTCGGCCCTCGACGATGCCGGGGCTGCCGGCGAAGCCTTTGAGTTCGGTGATGCTGTCGGCATCCTTGACCTCCTGCACCGCCGACCAATCTGCCAGCGACTTGTTGGTCACGCCCCAAAGCACAATGGTGAACGGCTCCTGGATCACGTCAGGCGGAGTGCCAATGGCGGGCGGCGCGTTCCATTCCTTGAACTTCTGCATGACGCCCTTGCGCCAGAGAATCTCCTTCGGCCAAACTTTGGTGCCGCGTGGGGTGACCCCGGTCGCCCAGGCCGTGACTATATCCCACAAACACTGCTTGATCTCGTCGCGACGCAGCAGCCAGATATCATCGACGTCGTCGATCATGCCGTGCTCCTTCATGATCACGGCGACTTCGCGCATCTTGTTCCAGAAGACCGAATGGAACCAGTGTTCGACGTAGAAGAGATGGTTCTCAACGTAGGGGAACACCGTCTTGGCGCAGCCAAGCAGCTCGTCGAACTGCTTCCTGTCCGCTTCCTTCTCGATTAGGCCGCGATACTCGGCGGTGATGCGATCGCGCTCGGCGCGCACGTGCTCGGTCGGTCGCTCGATGGATACGCCTTGTTTGATTTTGCCGATGTAAGTGTTGATGCCAGAGAGCGGCACATCCATCTGGTCGTTCCAGCTGCGGTCGTGGTGGAACCAGCCGGTGCCTGTCGAGACGTTGAACCAAGGTTCGCGCGCCTTGTCCAACGCGGCTAGCCACTCTTTGCCTTTGGGCTGGCTCTTCAACGCCGTCTCCACCTCGGTCCATTTCTGGCTGGAGACGACCGTCGCATCGAGCCCGAGCACGACTGCCAGCTTCGCTAGCTTCTTCAACTCCTCATCCGGCTGATACATGATGACGTCGATGCCCGAGATCATTTGCGTAACACGCTGCGGGGGCATGCTCGGGAATTGTTTCTGCACGAAGTCGAGGAAGAAGACATAGGCGGCGTAGCCCAGATTCAAGAACTCGAAATGGTACTGCCAGCATTTGAGGCCGAGATTGATCAGATCATCGTAGTTCTTGAGCAGGTGGTAGCCGCGAGACTCGCCGACGGCGTCCGTCACCACGCTTAAGTCCTCCATGTCGGGCAGATTTGGGATCCGCAGCGCTTCGAGCTCGCGGATCGTAGCTTCCATTTTCACTTTCCACTTCGCTTCGAGCGCATCCCAGTTCTTGTAGTAGTAGCCGGCGCGCTCGGTGAAGTGCGGGACGCGGCTGCCGATCTCGGCTCCGTCCTTTACCGGCACCGGCGAGATATAGACGTAACCATTGATAATGCGATGGTCCACGCCGCGCACCGGCGGCACCATGAAAATCCGGTTGTTGTACTGGGAGAGAGCGAGGAACCAGGCTTCATCCCAGATTGTATCGAAGGGATAAAGCGGCTCCGGATAGTGCAGGCCGTCTGCAAACCAAAAGGTATCTTTCTCGTACTGGTTTCTCTCAGGATCGTCGGTCACGAACTGGTAGTGGTAGGGATACATCCTTTCCCACCCTTCGGTACCGGGTATTGTTTTGGCTTTGACATCGTGAGGGTTTGGAAATTTCATATCGTGTCTCCTCCGGATAGATGTCTCGTGAAAGAGAGTCCTCGGCTTCTTTTTTGTCAACCTTGTTCGTATCCATGCATCGCCCGTGCCAGCACTCGTTGTTGCGAAGCAGCATTATGTCCGCAATCCCGCGCTAGCTAGTGCAACGAAGCAAGCATTTGTCAGCGTCTGGCGCTTGATGCCGCCTCCAAAAAAAATGAAAAGGCCCTGAGCCTACACCTCCCGGCAATACGCCCGACCAGTCGAGGCCTGATCATTTCGTGAATATTCTCGCAAACAACGGTGTCGAGTTGATCATTTGGTGAAGTGCGGCGAAGTGGTCGATCATCCATTGGTGTCTACTCGCCTAGATTGCGTCAGTTAAGCTGCTGCATGTCGATTTACCAACGCGATTGAGACGGCGAACGTTCCTCAGCGTTGAGCAGCACAACGCTACCTTGCGGTGCGCGTCCCTCGCTCCAGAATCCCGGCTCAATTTGCCTCCTTGATCGCATTTAGCCGGAGCGGCGATTTATCCTCCGGGACATTCGAGGATGCCCTGGTGCTCAAGATATTCGGCGTTGCGCCAGATGATTTGAGCGCGCTTTAGCTCAGGTGGTCAAATGATGGGGTCTAACCATCTGCCATATGTTGAAGAAATTTTCTTCGGTGGATTCCACAGAAGGAAAGCTACATAACGGCGGGCCAAGGGAATTGCCCCCGGCGAATGTTGAAATAGGAGGAGCGGCGTTGCTCGCCTTGAGCCGGTAGGCTCGGGGT
>OCZT010005870.1_pt1 | contig 12196 bp, 8 predicted proteins | sample 1539031 | NCBI WGS metagenome assembly OCZT01 (sample SAMEA3539308, study PRJEB22396) | soil metagenome | biome: tundra; feature: field; material: soil | place: USA | collected 2010-05 | depth 0.15 m
TCGCGCGAATCGTTGTACTCGATCGTCTTGCCGCCTTCGTGGGCGGTGACGCAAATGCCGCTGCCCATGTGCACCACGATCAATCGCAAATCCTTGTAAGGCATGCCCTGCTCACGGGCATAACGCTTGGCGATTGCCTTGGGGTTCAACATGTGCGAAAGGCTGGGACGCTGGATCAGGGCCGAACCCGACAACCGCGAGCGGTCAGGCCGTTCATCCACGCTGACCGGATCGACGATGTAAGCTTCCAGTCCCGCTGGGCTGGCCAGAGCATCACCCAGCACGGCGCCGAGGTTGGAAGCGTGCTGCCCTTGCTTGGCCTCGCGCAGATCGGCCAGCATCTTGGCATTGACGCGATAGGTCCCGCTGATCAAACGCGGCAACAGCCCGCCGCGGCCGGCAACGGCGCTCAACTGCTCCAACTTGTATCCCGCTTCGTGGAATTCGCGCTCCACGATGCGCAGACGAAAATCCTTCTGGTCGAGGACCGGCCGTCCCCGAAACTGGTCCATTTCTTCTTCACTGTGCCGGACGTTCTTGACGAACTCGGGCTTCTCGTTCGCGTACACCGCGAACTTAGTGGAGGTGGAACCCGGATTGATGGCCAACACTCTAAAATCAGCGGCTGGCAAAAATCACCCCCAGCGCAATGGAATTCAATTTATCGTCTGCGCTCTCCACCCGCGACGGGATCAGCACCGGTACCTTTGCGCCCACAATGACGTGCGCGCACGCCGAATTGGCGAAGTACTTGGTCGACTTGCCCAGATGGTTGCCGGCTTCGATGCAATGCACCACCATGCAATCGGCGTGGCCGGCCACCGGACTGCGAATGCCTTTCGCCTTGGCGGCGGATTCCAGCAGCGCGTTATCGAGCGCCAGCGGGCCATAGACCTCGGCGTCGCCAAATTCGCCCGCGGCTCCCATCTCGGTCAGCGCTTTGGCGTCCATGGTAGAGGGCAAATTTTCCGAAACCACTTCGGTGGCGCTCATGACGGCGATCTTGGGCCGCGTGAGACCGATCGAGCGCAACGCCTCAATCGAATTTTCGACGATCTGCTTTTTCTGTTCGAGATTCGGAGCGACGTTGAGGCCGCCGTCGGTTATTCCCACCAGCCGGCGCTCGCCGCTTAGCATGTCCTCGTAGAAAAGGATATCGCTCAACAAGCGGCCGGTGCGCAATCCATGTTGTTTGTCGAGCACGGCCTTCAGCAGTTGATCGGTGCGGATGTGGCCCTTCATGAGTATGTCAACCTTGCCCTCACCGGCCAATCGTCCCGCGACTTGAGCCGCATCGGCGCCACCGGCAATAAACTCCGCTTTGGCGAGTACTTGCTCCAAACCCAGTGACTGTGCCAGGGCGCGAATCTTGCCGGGCTCGCCGATAAGTACGGGCAGGGCAATTCCCGATTCCAGCGCGCCCGCTACGGCAGTGAGCGCCACTTCATCATCGGCCACCACGACGGCCACGCGCTTCGGGCCAACCGCGCGGGCATGATCGCGCAACTGCTGAAAATTGCGAATCGGCCCGGTTAACGCGGCACGTTTTGGTACGGAGCTTACTGACATCGAGCAATCCTTTTATCGAACCACTTATCTAGCCACCGATCTACGTGGCGATTTTCGACAAGCAAACGGATTATTATCCAACGCGCTGGATACAAACGCGCGGCGGAACACCTCACCACAATATTTCAGCAACGCGCGCAAGGACAAGGAAAGGCTCTAGGAAGACCCATCGCGCCACAACTCGGGTTGCTGCACCAATTCGATCAAATTGCCCGCATTGTCGCGGATGAATGCGTTGGAGCCAAACTCGAAGTCTCGGACCCAGACGATGTCGGCGCCGCGCCGCTTCAGTTCATCGGCGGCGGTGTGCACGTCCTGCACCGCAAATGCCACATGCTTGTTTCCGTGAGTCAAGATATCCCGGTTCGGATGGCGACGGTCCTCCGCGGCGGGCGCGGCGTTTGGGACCTCGAACAGTTCCATCCTCATATTGCCGCGGCGGAGCATGGCAATCTTCGCCGGGATCGCATCGATGTTGATGCGTTCTTCCACCCGAAACCCCAATACTTCGCCATACCAGGCAATGGAGGCCTCAAGGTCCGGGACACTGATTCCGCCATGATGGTATTTCAGTTCAAATCTGTCAGCGCTTGCCGGTGTTGTGCCGGATCCTGCGGTTGACATGGTTCAGGCCCCCCCATTCTCGTTCTCTCGTTTGAGCAGCGCTGTCAGGTTAGCCAAACCCTCCTGGATTGTGAAACGCTTTCTTTTGATGAGAGGATATTGGCGCTGCCAATACCCCAACGGCTCCAGTCGCGTTTGTCTTTTGCCGGACTCCACCAAAAGTCCGTTGCCGCCGGAAGTTGAAATTCGACCGGCTGGGGCACCTCCATTCCGCGCGCGGCTTCCCTCGCGACCTATTTCCAGCGCTGATACCTCATCATTGAAACAAACAATCCCATGAGTTGACGGAATCCCGCTTATTCTCGTTCGGCATGACTGAAATGCAAAATGTCTTGACATTGTGAATGTAAAATTGTATGTAATCATGGGCGTCGACGTCAAGGCTACATCTTCGGCCGGCGCTTACCCGGTAAACGTCGATCGACAGAGACCGAAATAACGGAGGGGCCCCGATGAAAGCAAGTTTTCCTGCAGGAAGAACGATTGCGAGTTGGATTACCTTGGCCTTGCTGTTGATGGCGGGCATTCAGAGTTTTGCCCAACTTCCCACGGGCACAATCCTTGGGACGGTGAAAGACCCAACCGAGAGTGTTGTTGCCAACGCCAAGATTACGGCCACCAACTCCGACACCGGAGCCACTCGTACGGCCACTACCGCCAGCGACGGGGAATACCGCTTCTCCGCCTTGCCGGTCGGCAATTACCGGATCGAAATCTCAGCAGCGGGCTTCCCCACGGCCGTCCAGAAAGGAATTACCCTGGCGGTCGGCCAGGAAGAGGTGCTGAATTTCACTTTGAAAGTGGGCTCCGTGACGGAAACGGTGGATGTCACCAGCCAGGCGCCGCTGGTGGACACGACCTCGAGCGCGATGAGCGCCCTGGTCGGCGAAACCACGATCGCAGAGTTGCCGCTGAACGGCAGAAACTACGTGGACTTGACCCTGCTGCAACCCGGCATCACGCAACACACGCAAGAGAACGCGGGTCAAGGTGTTACCGGCACCATGTACAGCGCCGATGGCGCCCCGATCCGGTCCAACATCGTCATGCTGGACGGCACGATGACAGTCAACCAGGTAGGCGCGAATGCTTCGTCGGTGGCGGGCACAACCTTGGGAATGGACGGGATCAAAGAGTACCGGGTGATCACCGACATGGCTAGCGCCGAGTATTTCTCGAGCATGGGCAGCCAGACCTCCATCTCGAGCCAGAATGGAACGAACAAATTTCACGGGGATGTCTTCGATTATCTGCGGAACAGCGCGCTGGATGCGCGCAACTACTTCGATCCCCAACCCGACGTGCTGGGTGGCAAGCGCATTCCGGGGTTTAAGAGAAATCAGTTCGGCGGCGCCATCGGCGGCCCTTTGCGGAAGGATAAGACTTTCGTCTTTGCCAACTACGAAGGTGTGCGATCAAGAACGGGCAACCCGCTCTATGTCGGAGTTGACAACACGTTCCCGAAGGAGTGTTGGACTCCCGGGTCCACCCAAAGCAGCCATTCCATCTTAATGACCAACAATCCGTGTGCGGCGTATCCGCTGGCGTTCCCCCCGATATCGGTCTTTTGGGGCCTCGGTCAGGGTGGTCCGCCGGCCGCCGACGGGACCGTGAACCCATTGATGGAGAACTTGGCGAATCTGTTCCCCTACCCCAACGTGGGGGACTCCCAGTTCGAATATGCGAACACCGAAAAGGACCGGGAAGACTTTGGGCAGTTCCGATTCGACAACACCTTCTCGGATAAGGATAACTTCTTCGTCCGCTACACCATCGACGACGCCGTCTTAGATCGACCCGACCAGTATCCGCAGTTCCACGACATGTGGACCAGCCGGGGGCAGTTCCTGACACTGGCCGAGAACCACAGTTTCACGTCGCACATGCTGAACATGATACGGCTGTCTTACGCGCGGACCAATCTGAACACCATTACATTGCCAGTCAACGCGGCGGCGGCGGCGCAATTGACGCAGACAGGCGATAACGGTACCTCGCTCATTATCACCAAAGGCGTTCCCCAGATGGTGGGCCTGGTGATCGTTCCCGGCCTGACCACGATGGGCCCATCCACCGTGGCCCCCGGTTACTTGATTCAAAACCTGCTCTCCTTGGGCGACGACGTGTTCTGGAGCAAGGGCAAGCATTCCATCAAGGTCGGTTTTCTGCTCAACCATTACGATGACCCGATGTGGAACAACCTGATCTACGGTTCCGTCAACGTTTTACCTACCGTAGGCCCGCCTAGCGGGGGAGGATCGGGGACACCAACCGACCCATACGCCTGCCCACTGTGCCCGCACAATCTGGCATCCACGCCTGGCAACCTCTTTTTGAATGGCTATGCGATTGGTCAATCATTCCAGGAGCAACAATCCGCTTATACCCCTCAATCCAACACCCACCGCGACTATACCTTCTTTACGATCGGCGGCTATTTACAGGACGACTACCGCGCCACCCCGCGGCTCACAGTGAACCTGGGATTGCGCTATGAAATGGCAACGGTGCCCTCGGACAAGGCGGGGCAGAACTGGGGCTACTCGAATATTGCCACCGGCGATCTCAATTGCCCTGGTCCTACCTGTATTGCCCAGCATGGCCCCATCTGGCAGAATTTTACGAAAAAGAACTTTAGCCCGCGCGTGGGCTTCGCCTGGGACCCGTTTGGGACCGGCAGGACCTCGGTGAGGGGCGGCTATGGCATCTATTTCGACATCGCCAACCTGGGCAGCAAGCTGGGGCAACAGGCGCTCGGAGTGCCCCCAACTGCCGAGATTGAGAATGTCCTCGCTAACTATGCCCCGCCGCCTGTGGGAGGAGGGGGTTTCCCCTTCTGGCCGTTTGTAATTCCCCATCAGACCGATGCCCCGCCGTGCAGCCCCTCCAACTCACAGACGGGCGGCTTTGGCCCCACTTTCCTGGCGACCAATGCGACCTGTCTCATTCCGCAACTGGCCGGGAATGACTATCGGCCCAAGAGTACGTACATGGCGCAGTACAACTTGACGGTGCAACAGCAGTTGCCCGGCCACATGGCACTGACGGTGGCGTATGTCGGTTCGCGCGGCATTCACCTCCGCCGGGTGGCGGAAGGCAATCCGGTTATTCCTTGCAACATGCCGGGTTCAAGCACGGCCGCTGCGGACCCGACAGGTTGCGGCGCGACCTTGGCGAACGTGGTGGCGAACGGGCTCAGCACGGACTGGAAGAACGGTATGAACCCGATTTGGGATGCCGCGCTTTATCCGGCGGCCGCGCCTCCGGGCAACTCGTACCGGGTCAACCCGAACCTGCCGGCCTATGTAAAGAGCACAACCGATGGGGATTCCTGGTACAACGCTCTGCAGACTTCGCTCAACAAACAGGTATCCAAAGGGTTGCAATTCGGTGTCACTTTCACCTGGTCGAAGCTGTTCGATACGACCCAAGGAGACATCGGCAGCAACGACGAGGGCGCGAATTTCCCTTCCGATCCCTTCAATCCGAGGTTTGACCGGGGCCCCACGGCCTTTGACGCCAAGTTCAATCTGCGCGTGAACGAGGTGTACACCATTCCCAACATCCACGCCGACGGGTTCCTCGCCGGGCTCGAGAAAGGCTGGAAGTGGTCGAACATCGTATCGGCGCAGTCCGGCTATCCCTTCGAATGCATGACGCAATACGGCACCAACCCGTCCAATAGCGAAATGGGGATCGAAGACATCGGCGGCGACCTCTCCAACGACCGGTGCAACGAGGTAACCGCCGCTAACTTATCGTACGCTACGGGCCTTAACGCTAATGCAGTTCCTTACAACGCCAAGACGGTCCTCACCAAAATCGCAACCCCGACAGAGAACCAGTGGTTCAACCCGAACATGTTCACCATGCCCGTCGCTGGCACTCTGGGGACTTCAGCACGCGGTCTGATGCGCGGTCCGGGCCAGTTCGACTGGGATCTGTCACTGGTCAAGGACACGCATCTGAAGTGGCTGGGCGAAGGCGGGAATTTGCAATTCCGCGCGGAGGTGTTCAACATTCTCAACCACACAAATTTCGCGTTCCCGTACTCCAATAACTTCAACGCGAACTATCAAGCGATCGTTTCGGCGCACACCGGTGTCAATGGCAGCAACGTGAGTCCGACGGCGGGACAGGTTACCAACACACTGATCAACGCCCGGCAGATTCAATTCGCACTGAAATTTGTATTCTGACGGCGTTCTAACTAGCTTACAAGTGGCGGGAGAAACAGCCCGCCACTTTTGTCTGCCCGAAAGCGCAGGAGGAGAACACGTGAAGATCTTTGGCGTCACCGCCGGACGCAAGATGGGGAACACCGAAATTCTTCTGCGGGAGGCGTTCCTGGCCGCGGAGGAACTGGGCGCCGAAGTCGAGATGGTGAATCTTCACGACGTGAAGATCGTGCCCTGTGACGGCTGCGAAAGCTGCACGATCAAGGTCACGCGGGGTGGCCGTCCGCGGTGCGTCTACAAGGGCAAGGACGACATGGATCTCATCATGGACAAGTTTCTAAAGGCCGATGGGATCATCGTGAGCGTGCCTTGCTTCGTTCTGCAGCCGCAGGGAATTTACAAGGTATTCATCGACCGCTGGCTTCCGTATGAGGTCGCCCTGCTGCTTGAAGCCAAGATCATCGACAAGGCTCCGCAGCGGGTTGGTGCTGTGATCACGGCCGGCGGTTCGACCCAGAACTGGATGTCGCTGACGCTCCCTGCCCTGCAAATCTCGATGTTCATGCAGTCAATTAAGGTAGTGGACCAAATGATGGCGACCCGGGTTGCGCGGCCCGGTCATGTCGTGCTCAAACCGGAGTTGCTGGAACGAGCCAGAACACTGGGGCGCAACGTCGTGCAGGCGATTCAGACTCCATACGACCAGGTGAAATGGCTGGGCGATCCGAACGAAGGCTGGTGTCCCGTCTGCCACTCGAATCTCATGATGCAGGGCAAGCCGCATTGGGATGGCACGGCCTACGACATTGAGTGCGCGATGTGCGGAGCCGGCGGCTCTCTGAAAGTCGAGGAAGGCAAGGCCGTGTTTGTGCTGGCAAGCAACGGCCTGGAACATTGCCGTATTTTCTCGGAAGGCCGCAAGAATCACTTCTACGAGATTATGGAGACCCAGAAACAGGCTTTCCAGAATCTGGCGAACATAAAAGCCGGTTGCGAAAAGTACAAGAACCACGCAGTACCGGTCGTTAAGTCGGCGGCAGACCAGCACGGCAAGCGAGGGCGGGCAGGACTGCCAGCGCCTCGTGCGAGTTTGCGGAAGCAATAATCAGGATGAACCAGCCGCCTCCACGCGGGCTATCGCATGAGGCCGATCGTGCTGGGCAATGTCCATCCTGTGGATAGCAGCTATCGCAACAATCTGTTTCACGGCGGCCAGTCGTGCATATAGACTGCTCTGTTTGCCGTTCAGATCTTTGTTGTTTTGCAGCTTATTGTTTTGCAGAAATGAGGACACGATTATGAAACTCGCTCATCATCCCTTTGAAGAAGCTTTGAAACAGAAACGCATGGTAGGCAAAGTGGCGCTGGTAACCGGAGCGGGCGCCGGCATAGGACAAGGCTGCGCTTTGATGTTTGCCGCGCAAGGCGCCAAGGTCGTGGGTTCCGACATCAACGCGGCCACCCTCGAAGAAACCGTGGCGCGGGCCAAGAAATTTGGCGGCGAAGTCACGAGTCACGTCTGCGATATGACCAAGCCGGAAGGCGCGCAAGGCTTTATCGATTTCGCCGTCAAACGCCACGGCGGTTTTGATGTTCTGGTAAATGCCGCCGCCATGGCGGAGTTTAAATGGATCCAGGACATGACGTATGCCGACTGGAGAAAGACCCTCACCGGCGAACTGGACATCGTGTTTCTGGCCTGTAAAGCGGCTTGGCCGCATTTCATCGCGCACGGCGGCGGATCGATTATCAACTTCGCTTCGGCGAACGCCTACGTTGCCTTGCCCGGATCGCCAGCCTTGGCCCACTGCGCCGGCAAAGGCGGCGTGCTGGCCATGACGCGGCAAATGGCGTTGGAAGGGGGGCCCCACCTCATCCGTGCCAACTCGATTTCGCCCGGCATGACGATCACGGCTGCGACCAAGGACGTGATCACGCTGCCTGGTTTTCTGGATAACGTGCTGAAAGCGGCGATCATCAAGCGCGTGGCACAGCCTGAGGACATCGCCTGGTGTGCAACTTATCTCGCCTCGGATGAGTCGAGCTGGGTCACGGGCGCGGACTTTAACATCGACGGCGGCGCGACCGCCTTGTAACAAAGAAGGAAGAACAGCCTCCGACGGCGCGGAGCAGCGCAGAAGAACTTGTGTGGTGGCGGGGCTTCGCCCCGCTGGACGGGGCAAAGCCCCGTCACCACACGTGCGAAGCCGTCAGCGCTTTCTCGAGGTCGAGGATGCCGCCGGGGTGTTCTTATCGAGCAGTCCGGCCGTCTCGCGGAGAACGCCGCGGAACCAGCGATGGCCCGGATCGGAGTCCCGGTACTGATGCCACTGCAGCTTCTCGACCAGCGGCGGCAGCGCGATGGGAAGATCTACTATGCGCAGGGGTAGTTGACTGGTGTAGAAGCGCGCAAGCCGCCGGTGCATGGTTGCCAGACGTGAGGTTCCGATGACCAACTGCGGTACCTGATTGAAGTCCATGGCGACGACTTCAATCTTGCGGGTGTTCCCACCGCGGCTTAGAAAGGCCTCGTCAAACGTGGGCGAGCGCATCTTCCCAAAGAGAACGGCCACATGCCCCATCGAGAGGTATTGTGCCAACGTTATAGCCTTGCCCACTTCCCGGTTCTCCGACCAAAGCACGCAGGCGTACTCGTCTTCAAAGATAGTCTCCGAGGGATGCAAGCTCGACATGTTGACTTCCGGGATGATGAGAAAGTCCACGTCCCCTCGCTCGAGCGCTTCGGCGGGTGAGTCGATCAGGGGCACCATCTCCACACAGACGGCGGGCGCTTCCCTCTGGATCCGTTGGATGGCCGCGGGCATGAGCACGGTTCCGACGTAATCGGAAAGCATGATGGAGAATTTGCGCTTGGAGGTCGCAGGTTCAAAGCAAGGGGTCCGGTCCAGGATCGCCTGCGCCTGCAAGAGCAATTCGCGGGTGGGCGCGATGAGATCTTCCGCCAGGGGCGTCAGCACCATCTTGTGGCCAATTTGAACCAGAAGCTCGTCGCTGAAGAAAGAACGAAGCCTGGCGAGAGCGCTGCTGGTTGCTGACTGGCTCAGGTGGATGCGCTCTCCCGTGCGGGTGATGTTCTTTTCCTGCAGCAGAACGTTCAGAGCGATGAGCAGATTAAGATCGAGGCCTTTGAAATCCATAGGAGAGACGAATCGTTCGGACGCGAAGTTGCACCTGAGCAAGGATTTTACAGGAGGATGCATCGATGCGGCGGTGGAAACGGACGTACGGGTCTTTCTTGGCTTTGACCTGGTCCTACAGGTAGGCCACGCGTGAATCTCGCAGAAACTCGTCCGTTGGGCGTTCCAGAACGAATGTGCTCACCCATTCCTGACCCGGCACGAAAAATGGATACTGCGGATGAGTCGCCCACTCGGGCTTGGTGTAGGACGGTGGGTTCGTCAACACCGACTCACGCCAGTCGTCAAACGTCTCGTACCAGAACTCGACCACCCGGTCCCAGTGCGGCATGGCGTCTTTCTTCATGTGCTCCAGATCGCCCGGCCGCCAAGTACCCGGCAGAGGTGGCGTCGGCTTCAGCGTCTTGCGGCTGAAAAACCTTGTCAGTTTCGGCTGGTTCAAAACTTCTTTGCAGTGCACATTCAAAAACCAATCCTCGCCCTGTTCGAGCGAGACGCCCTCGGGATAGCGCATGAGCACGTACCAGCGCAGCACATTTTTTTCCCGAGGCAGCGTCTCCCAACCCTTGAAGTCATCTACCGGGTCAAGTGGCACCATACAAAATGCCGCTTTCGGCCAAACCGGTGGTGGTGTGAACGAGAGCTGCCCTTGCGGTCCCGGCATCGGAATTTCACGCCAGGTTCCTTCCGTCAGCCGCCAGTTGAAGCGGCCAAAGGCGTCGGCCTCGGGCGGCGCGGGAACCGGGAACCAACTCTCCAGCCGGTGCAGATAAGGGCCATAGCGGCGCGCGATTTCAGGTTCGTGATCGCGAAAGTACCAGCGCTCCATCGCCGCCACATGATTCATCGGAATGTCGTGGAGTACAACCGTTCTCAACATGTCGCAGTCCGCCACAGCAATGTCAGAAAATGGAGAACATAAACCACGACAACGCCGATCACGCTAGCTCGTCACCAAGTAGGGGCCCAGGTTTCTCTTGAAATCATTCGTCGGCGCCTCCAGCACGAACTGGCTCACGAAATCGACGCAAGGCGCCAGGAACGGATACTTGGCATGGCCTCCCCAAGGCGGCTTCGAATACTTGGGGGGCTCCTCAATGATCGCCTTGCGCCAGGCATCGGCGTTTTCATACCACTGCTCGGAAACCCGGACCCACGGCCCTATCTTCGGATCACATACCTTGTGGCTGAAAAATCGTTTCAACCCGGGCTGCCGACAAACTTCCTTGGCGTGGACGTTTACATACCAATCGTCGCCCTCTTCAGCCGAGACGCCCTCTGGATATTTCACCGCGACGATCCAACGCAGTATTGTCCCGTCGGCGAGAGTCAGCCCTTTCCCGTGGAAATCCTCCGTGGGCCGAGCCGGAACGAAACAGAACACGGGCGGATGCGGGCCTTTGGGAGTGCCGCCCCAAGCGGCCGTTCGAGCTGGGCCACCTTTAGGTAAGCCGAGAATTTCGTTATAGTCCTTCGGCCACTGCTCGACCAAGGCGCTGCCATGATCCATCTGGCCTTTCACCCACGGAACTTCGCGCCACCAATGCTCCGTCATACGCCAGTTGTAGCAGCCATACGGTTCAGCCCCGTCCGGAGGCGGCACGGCTCGGTAACTCACGTAGCGGTACAACCACATCTCATTCTGGCTCAAAGTCTCCGCGGCATGGGTCTGGAGCAGCCAGCGCTCCATCAGCGGCAGGTAGTTCATGCTCTTGATGTTTAGGATCAGATAGCTTCTCATCATAAAGACATCTCCACTAAAGAACGAAGGTAAGGTAAGGTTTCACGAGCGCAGGACAATGAAGAAAAGTGCGACAGGGATTCCCGGCCAAAGCCTTCACAGTCTACGAAAGAGTACCTATGCCATCCGCGATAGGTGAAATGCTTTGTTTTGATGGAAAGTATTGACGCTACCAATGCCTAGCCGGTGGGGTTCGGAATCCACGGCGGCAAACGACTTGTCCTCTGCTTCGAAGCACAAACCATTTTGCGATCAGGAGAAGATCGCGTCTGGCTGGGTTCGGACGAGCAGGCAGTGTATTGATCGCGTCAATACTGGTCCATCGAAACAAAGCATTTCACAATCGTGGATGGCATCGGTACTCTTTCTTAGCCCCGTGGAGGCTGCGGAAACAGATGTGGTAGGGAACGGGACCACCCTGTTTCCCAAGGCCGGCGTACAACACGGTTATGGAGGACAACATGGTGAAGCCCGCGTTCGGTGTTCAACTCGAAGCTCCTTACTTCACGAAAGACAAATGGGTCGCGCCCTATTTCTTTACGCCGGAGGTTCAGGCAGAGATTTCGCCTCCCGCCAAAGTGCGAATCCACGATGTCACTCTTCGCGACGGCGAGCAGGCGCCGCGAATCGCCTTCCCGCCCGCCGAAAAGATATTCATCGCGCAGGCGCTCGACCGCCTGGGCGTACATTCCATTGAGCCAGGACTGACGGCCACCGCGGAAGATCGCGAGGTGATCAAGACCCTGACGGGAATGGGACTGAAGTCCAAGATCGTGCCCCTGTGCCGCGTGAAGGAAGAGGATGTGAAGGCCTGCCTGGACCTCCATCCCGACGGCGCGTTGGTGGAAATTGCCATCAATCCGTTTCTGCTGCGCGACGTGTACAACAAGTCGCCGGAGAAGTTAATCGACGAGGTGGTGGAGTAC
>OCZT010005871.1_pt1 | contig 12195 bp, 10 predicted proteins | sample 1539031 | NCBI WGS metagenome assembly OCZT01 (sample SAMEA3539308, study PRJEB22396) | soil metagenome | biome: tundra; feature: field; material: soil | place: USA | collected 2010-05 | depth 0.15 m
CGTTCTGGAAGCCATTTAGCGAGACCGACCTCGGAGGCTGCGCCATGCTCTCCCGGCCTTGGGCTACGCCCGAGCTCACGTCCGTCGGCCGTCTGCCGATGCATAGCGTGCCGCATGCCGACCGAATCGCCCTGGACGGCCGGTGGCGCTTTCAGCTGCTCCACACTCCGGAAGAGGAGCTGGCTGCGAACTGGAGCGAGGTAGAAGTCCCCGGCTGCTGGACGATGAGCGGGTCGGTCGATCCGCTTCGGGGCTTCTTCGATCTGCCGCACTACACCAACGTCCAGATGCCGTTCCCCGGCGATCCGCCGCATCTACCGGACGTAAATCCCACGGGTATCTACGAGCGCGACTTCGACGTGCCTGCGGCATGGCTCGCCGACCGCCGCATCGTCCTTCACGTTGGTGCAGCCGAGAGCGTCCTGATCGCGACCGTCAACGGCCACGAGGTCGGCATCAGCAAGGACTCCCATCTGGCGGCCGAATTCGACGTCACGAGCGTGGTCCGGCCCGGGGCCAACACGATCTCGTTGCGCGTCGTGAAGTGGTCCGATGCCAGCTACATCGAGGATCAGGACCAGTGGTGGCACGGCGGCATCACGCGCTCGGTGTACCTCTACGCCACACCGCGGGTCCATCTTGTGGACGTTCGGGTCAACGCCGGCCTCACCGACGACCTCCGGACCGGGACGTTCGAGCTGCTCGCCGACGTCGCGTTCGACGGAGTGGAGGCCCAAGAGGGCTGGACGATCGAGTCAAGGCTGGGCGAACTGTCGTCGATTACCACGATAGTACCGCTCGCGAGTGCGGGAAGCGGGCCGCGCGTGGGCCGGGCCGATTCGGAACCGCTGACTCGCCACCGCTTCGATATGGCGGCGAAGCTCGTCTCGGTGGGTCTGGATGGCTCCGAGAAGGCGGAGTGGGATGCCCTGGCGCTACTGCTGCATCCGCCCGTAGATGGGCGCGTCACGCTTGGCGTCCGGATCCCCGGCGTCAGGCAGTGGTCCGCGGAGCAGCCGCACCTCTATCCCTTGCACGTGGTCCTGCGATCGCCGTCCGGCGAGGCCGTCGAGGAAGTGGATCTGAGGGTCGGATTCCGCAGAGTCGAGGTCGAGGGCGTTCACCTGCTCATAAACGGCGCCAGCGTGCTCATCCGCGGCATCAACCGCCACGACTTTGACCAGAACACCGGACGCGTCATCTCGGCCGACTCTATGCGGGCGGATCTGGTGGCGATGAAACGGTTCGGGTTCAATGCCGTTCGGACGTCCCACTATCCCAACGACCCGGTCTTCCTGGATCTTGCCGACGAGCTGGGCCTGTACGTCGTGGCCGAGGCCGACATCGAGTCGCATGCCTTCATCGACCGGCTTTGCGACGATCCACGCTATCTGAACGCGTGGGTGGATCGAGTCGCCCGGATGGTGTACCGCGACAAGAACCACGCCTCGGTCATCATCTGGTCTCTGGGCAACGAGTCCGGTCATGGCACCAACCACGACGCCGCGGCGGGCTGGGTCCGGCGCTACGATCCCTCGCGGCCCCTCCAGTACGAGGGCTCGATCCGCTGGGATTGGCTGGCCGACCAGAAGGTCAGCGACATCCTCGCGCCGATGTATCCGCCGATCTCGGCACTCGTTGGCCATGCCCAATCCGGCAAGCAACGGCAGCCGCTGATCATGTCCGAGTACTCGCATGCCATGGGGAACAGCAACGGCACTCTGGCCGAGTACTGGGACGCCATCGAGTCCACGGACGGGCTGCAGGGCGGCTTCATCTGGGAGTGGTGGGACCACGGCCTGGTCCAGAAGCTGCCCGACGGCACGACTCGCTGGGCCTACGGCGGTGATTTTGGCGACCAACCCAACGACGGCAACTTCTGCCTGGATGGCCTGAACTGGCCCGACCGGACTCCCAAGCCGGCGCTGTGGGAGCATCGCCAGCTCGCGGCGTCCGTGCGCCTGTCCGCCGGCCCCGAAGGTGCGGCCGAAGGGTCCATCGAGCTGACAAATCGCCAGTACTTCACCGGTCTGAGTTGGCTCAGTGCCTCCTGGGAGCTGATGGCCGATGGAGAAGCGATCCGTCGGGGCGAACTCGATCTGCCCGATGTCGGGCCGGGCGAGCGGGCGCAGCTCCGTCTGGCCGGTTGGACACCGCCGCTCCCCGACGGCCGTGTGCAGTCGCTGATAGTCCGATTCCGGACCGCGGCTGAGCTGGCCTGGGCCCCGCAGGGGTTCGAGGTCTGCTGGGCTCAGCTTCCAATCGCCCCGGGTATCCCGGAGTTGTCCCGGCCGTCCGCCCGGCCCCTGGCCGGCATCCCGGACGGAGGCGTGGTTCTCGACAGCGATGGTCTCCTCGTCCACGAGATGCTCACCGCTCCACCTCGTTTGTCGCTGTGGAGAGCCCCCACCGACAACGACCGCATCGTCGGCCTGACCGCGCAATGGCGCGATTGGGGAGTGGCCGACCTTGTCCGGGGTGCCGCGGACATTCAGCGCGAACCGGGCTCCATCGTCGTGACCGCGGAGGAGCGCACCGCGGCCGGGATCGTCGTGGGCCACGTCCAAACGTTCCGGGCCTTGAGCGGTGGTGGCGTGCTCGTGGAAGAGACGGTTCACATCCCGGAGGAGCTGGCCGATCTCGCCCGTGTCGGGATCGTGCTGGAGGCGCTACCGGGGCTGGAGCAGGTCGAATGGTTCGGTCGCGGACCGCTCGAAACGTACCCAGACAGGCGCCGAGCCGGTGCCGTTGCGCGATGGCGCTCCACGGTGGCCGACATGTACGTGCCGTACGTTCGGCCGCAGGAGAACGGCGGCCGCAACTCCGTCCGCTGGCTCGAGCTTTCCGATGGCGCCGGCCGGGGGTTCCGCCTGGCGGCCGATCGACCTTGCCAGGTCTCGGCGACGCACTACCGGGCCGCTGATCTCGCCACCGCGATGCACGACGTCGAACTGAAACCCAGACCCGAGACGATCGTCCACCTGGACGTCGCGCACCGCGGCTTGGGGACTGCCAGCTGCGGCCCGGACACGCTGCCGGAGTATCGTGTTGGGCCTGGGACGTACAAGTGGTCGTGGCTGATCGCCCCGCTCGGGGCGCGCCCGACTACCTGAATCGCGCACACGCGGGAGGCCTCAATGTCTGAGTTCAAGGTCGGCATCAACCTGTGGAGCCAGGGCGGCACCTGGGCCGAGCTGCTCGACGCCGCCCAGACCGTGGACCGCCTGGGCTACGAGCACCTCTGGACCTGGGACCACGTCAAGGCAATCTTCGGCGATCCGGACCAGCCCATCCATGAGGGCTGGACCACGATCACGGCCTGGGCTATGGCAACGCAACGGGTCAAGGTCGGGCTCATGGTTGGGGCGAACACGTTCCGCAACCCCGCCCTGGTGGCGAAGATCGTGACCACACTCGATCACGTCTCGGGCGGGCGCGCGATCCTCGGCATAGGCGGCGCGTGGTTCGAGCTCGAGCACAGGGAGTTCGGTTTCGACTTTGGCAGGAGCCCAGGAGAGCGCCTCAATTGGCTCGACGAATCGGTCGGCGCCATCCGAACGCTCACGTCCGGCGGCAAGGTCACCTCGCCGGAGGGCGGCCGCTACGAGTTCAACAATGCCAGCATCAGCCCGCTCCCGGTCCAGAAGCGCTTGCCGATCCTGATCGGCGGCAACGGCCGGACCAAGACGCTGCGAACCCTCGCCCGCTACGGCGATATGTGGAACGCCTTCGGCCTGCCGGCCGAGGTCCGTGAACTCGACGGCGTGCTGCGGCGCCACTGCGAAGAGGTGGGCCGAGACGAGGCCGAAATCGAGCGGTCGATCAACCTCTGGCTCGTCATCCGCGACTCGGAAGCGGAGGCGCGGCGCGAGTGGGCCGCGGCGATGGAACTCAATCGCACGCCATTGGAGAGGGGTCTGGAACCATCGCGGCCCGTCTTCGGTACGCCGGAGACCATTGCCGAGCGACTTCTCGAGTATTGCGACGCCGGCTTTACGACGGCGATATTCGAAATGCCCGCGCCGTATGACCGCGAGACCCTGGAGCGGCTGGCCAAGGAGGTCAGGCCGCTCGTGGCGAAGCAGTCGGCCTGACCGCCTGGGGTGCGCCAGGGATCGGGCCGAAGCTGTCGCGAAAGACCGTTTTGGAGCGCCCCTGTGGGCTGCCGCCCATGTGACTCCGGCGCCCCCAAGGAGTATTCTTGGCAAGGCGGCAACCAGATCCCGGCGGCCTCGTAAGATGCGGCCCTCGTTCAGCTGGCCCGCAAGGAGTACGTCATGCCGTGGGGCCTCAGTCCTGCCCACCTGATTATCCTGCTAGTCATCGTTCTGATCGTCGTCGGCCCGGGAAAGCTGCCCGATACCGGCGCGGCGATCGGCAAGGCCCTGCGCGGCTTCAAGGACGCCATAGAAAGCGACGATAGCCACCAGGCGGCTCCGCCGGTCCAGCCGGTCGCGCCCCCGGCCTATCCCGCCCAGTACCCGCCGCAGCAGCCGCAGCCGCAGCAGCAGCAGTACCCGCCGCAGCAGCCGCAGTATCCGGCGCAGTACCCGCCGCAGCAGCCGCCGTACGCTCAGACGCCCTACCAGGAGCCCGCGCCGGCTCAGCCGTATGCACCGCCGACTGTCCAGCCGGCCCCGCTCCTTCCGACCGAGCAGCCCGTTGCACCGCAAAGCGAGCCGCCTCGCCAGGGCTGAACCTCGAAGTACGGGCGAACTCCGCCCGGAGGCATTTGTCGGGCGCGCGCCGCATGCCGTCGACAGAGGGGAGCCAAACCATGACGACCCATTCTGGAATCGTCGGGGGCCTCGCCTGGGGTCGTTCGAGCTTCGGACCGCGGCTCCGATTGCCATTCTCTCGGGCGATCCGCACCGGACTGGCGGGCTTGTTCGTGGCAGTCGAGCTGACCGGCTGCGCCGCACCGAACCTCACGCCATCGGTTCACGGCACGTTCACGCCGACCGGCTCGACCACTTCCGCGCGCCCCTCTCACACGGCTACTCTGCTCCCCGACGGCCGTGTTCTCGTGATTGGCGTCGCGCTGACGTTTCCCGGGCGAACTCCGTCGGCCGAGTTGTACGACCCAGAGATCGGCGGATTCAGTGACGCCGGCGCGATGACGATCGCTCGCGACGGTCCGGACGCAACTCTGCTCCCCGACGGCCGTGTTCTCATCAGCGGGGGTTCGATCGACTCCGTCCCCATCGCCCTGGCCGAGGTGTATGACCCCAAGATCGGCACCTTCACTCCGACCGGCTCGATGGTGCACGCTCGACCCGGCCAGACGGCCACATTGCTCTCAACGGGCCGGGTCTTGATCGCGGGAGGCGAAGACGCCGGGCTTCTGCCTTCGGCCGAGTTGTACGACCCGGCCACCGGCACATTCAGCCCAACCGGCTCGATGAAGGCGGGGCGCGCCTGCGACACCGCCACGTTGCTCTCCGACGGCCGCGTACTCATGGCTGGAGGCCATGGCTCGAGCGTCCTCGCCTCGGCGGAGTTGTATGACCCGAAGACGGGCGCCTTCAGCCCGACTGGCTCGATGGGAACGGCTCGCTACCGGCACACGGCCAGCCTTCTGCCTGACGGCCGCGTCCTGATCGCCGGTGGCGGCGGCGTCTCCGGGTCGCTGGCTTCGGCCGAACTGTACGACCCGAAGACCGGCACGTTCGGCCCGACCGGCTCCTTGGCTCATGCTCGCGAGATCCACACTGCGACGTCGCTTTCCGACGGCCGCGTTCTCGTCGCCGGAGGTTTTGGGGAATCCCTGGCCCTGGCTTCCAGCGAGCTGTACGACCCGAGCAGCGGCACGTTCAGCGAGACCGGTTCGATGACCTCGGTCCGCGACTGGCACACCGCCACGCTGCTCTCCGACGGCCGTGTCCTGATCGTGGGAGGTCAGGACGGCCGCGGCCTGCGCCCCGTCAAGGGCTCCTCTGTCGGCAGCGGCTCGATTCTCGCGTCCGCTGAGCTGTACCAACCGTGACCTCGACCACGATCTTCCCGATGGGCGTCGCCGGTTGAGACCGGGACGACCGTGATGGCGGCTCTCGCCGGGCGCCTCAGTTGGGCCACTGCCGAGGACGACCAACCGAATTGCGCATTTCTGGCCGGCGGGCCGACCTATACTCGCGCGGCCGGTCGGCGCTCCTCGGCCAGAGGTTCGTCACGCGTCGACCGATTGAATTGGAGGAGAAGGGATGACTGCGAGGACGGTCCGCGACTTCCAGGTCGGCTTCGACATTGCGGCGGTAGTCGACGCCTGGGCCGGTCCGAACCACTACGGTTTCCGCGGCGTATCGCCCGACGGCACGCGCAACTACCAGCGCGGCAACGGGGTTCTGACCGGGGCAATGCCAATGACCATCCGGCAGGCCGGGACCGGCGTCCACCTCGAAGCCTGGATCCACGCCACGCTCGTCGCCCGAATCTGCGCCCTCTTCCTGATCCCGACCGACATGGGCATCGAGTCCGGCGGCCTCAAGGGTGTCCTGCCGCGGTCGATGGCCCGAGACTCGGTCAACAAGCTGCTCGCTCAGCTCGGTCAGCCGCCGATCGCCTAAGCCCCGGCATGGCCGAGTTGGCTCCTGCGACCTCGTTCTACACGCTCGAATCCAAGAATCGGCGCGAGTCGATCCTGCTGGTCGTGCAGTCCCGAAGCCGACGTGGCCCCACCCGAACTCGGCACCGACGCTTCACCAGGTTTGGATCCCCGCCTATACTCGTTGCGCCGGGCAACTAGCTCGTATCGGTACGGACCGAGGATGGGGCGCATGGACTCCAAGACAGTGCGTGACTTCAACGTGAATGGCGACGTAACGGCGATAACGGACTCGTGGGCGAGCAGTAACGACTTCAAGCTCATGGTTGTCGACCCGGACGGCACGCGCCGATACCAGCGCGGCCACGGGCTAATGGTGAACGCCCAGCACGCCAACGTTCGCCAGTTGGGCCCGCAGGTGCATCTCGAGGTTTGGACCCACGCGACATTGCTCGACCGGATCTCCAGCCTAGTTTGGACCCACGCGACATTGCTCGACCGGACCTCCAGCCTAGGTATGCTGCCGGCGAACATGGCCCTTGAGTCGGGCGGTCTCCGTGGCATGATCCCGCGGAAGAAAGCCAGGGAATCAGTCAACCAACTTCTGGCGCAACTCGGCCAGCCACCCATTTCGTAGACCCATCCGGTTTCCGACCTGACGCCGGAGCTCGCTCCGAGACTGGTTCGGGACGCCGGCGCCACCCACTTCGACTACGATCCAACCGTGAGCGAGATGGAGCCCGCACGGCCCGACCGCGATGGTCGCATCAGTGTCCTCATCGACTGCGACACAGGCATCGACGACAGCCTGGCGCTGCTCTACGCCGTAGCCTCGCCGGAGTGCGAGCTGGTCGCCGTCACCTGCACCGCCGGCAACGTCGATGCCCGCCAGGTGGCGGAGAACACCAGGGCCGTTCTCGAGCTGGCCGGTCGTTCGGATGTGGAAGTGGCGATCGGGCGCGAAACGCCGCTTGCCCGAGCCCTCGTCACGACGCCGGAGACCCACGGTCCGCGGGGCATCGGCTACGCGCAGCTTCCGCCTGCCGCCTCGGCTCTCTCGTCGCGCTACAGCCCCGACCTGATCGTGGAAGAGGCTCGCCGCCGGCCCGGCGAACTGACGCTCGTGACGCTTGCGCCCCTGACGAATGTGGCCCTCGCGGTCTTGCGCGAGCCCGAGCTGCCGCGACTGCTGAAGCGGCTCGTGATCATGGGCGGCAGCTACCGGTCGTCCGGCAACACCGCGCCGACGACTGAGTGGAACGTCAACGTGGATCCCGAGTCGGCCAAGATCGTCTTCGAGGCGTTCGGGAGCGGGGCGGCTGGGCCGGCCGGCGGGAGCCCGCGTATGGCCGGCGGGAGCCCGCGTATGGCCGGCGGGCCTCTCGATGGCGGGGTCCGCCCGATCGCCCTCGGCCTCGACGTGACGGAGCGGGCCAAGATGCTACCCGAGCACCTGGCCGCCCTGGCCGATCGCGCCGGTTGCGCCGCCGATGGCGGCCGCGCAGACGGCAGGACGAACGGGGTGGTTCGGTACCTCGCCGACGCCCTCCGCTTCTACATGGAGTTCCACAGCCGCTACGACGGCTTCTACGGCGCCTTCATCCACGACCCGCTGGCGCTCGCGGCGGCTCTGGACCCGACGCTGGTCCGGACCGAGGCGGTGACGGTGGACGTGGAATTGGGCGGGCGCCTGACCACCGGCGAGACGGTCACGGACTGGCGGCGCGTCTGGGGCCGCCCGCCGAACGTGGACGTGGCGGTGGAGGTGGACTCGGCCCGCTTCATGGCCCGTTTCATCGAGCGGGTTGGCGATCTGGCCGCGCGACGAGCCATATCTCGGTAGACCTGGCGGTCGCCCGCTGAACCTGGCAAGCTGTCGCGGCGCGGCACCCGTTCATCCGACCTGGCCGCGCTCCGTAGAGGAGAGCAGGAGAGATGGATTTGCTGAAGCGCTGGGTAGCTCGCCAGTTCACAACCCGCGTGATCGTCCTGATGCCCGTGGCGATCGCGATCAACATCGTCCTCGGCTACACGGTCCAGAGCGTTCTCAAGCTGCCGATCTACGTTGACTCGATCGGCACGATTCTCGTCGGCTGCGTAGCAGGGCCCTTGCCCGGCGCCGCGACCGGCGTCCTGAGCAACCTGATCTGGCAATACGCGCCTGGCATTGGCCCTGGTTCGCAGATCGGCCCGTTCGCCATCACTGCGGGCGTCATCGGTCTTCTCGCGGGCTTGTGGGGCCAGCTTGGGCTCTTCCGGCCGCGCCGCGGTCACGCCCTCAACATCGCCGCCGCAGTCGCAGCGGTCGTGCTCATCGGCGTCCTCGCGCTGTACACCTACGGCCGCGCCTTCGCCAGCCCGGATCAGTTCGCCAACGCCACCTTCAAGGACCCGAGCGTCTTCGACCAGTCGCGTTTCTTCTTCCTTGCCGTCATGGTTGTGTTCGTCGGCCTGGTCTCCTGGGCGCTTGTACTGCGACGTGACGTCGGCGCGGTGTTCGCTATCAGCGCCGGCCTCTTCACCGGCATCGTGGCGGCGATCATCTCGGCGCCCGTGTATGCGTTCTTCTATGGCGGCCTCTCGGGCAGCGGCACCGATGCCATCGTGGCGGCCTTCCGCGCCGGCGGAGACAGCCTCTACCAGGCCACGCTCAAACAAGGTCTGCTCTCCGACCCCATCGACAAGATGATCACGACCTTCATCGTCTTCTTCCTCGTAGGCAACCTCTCGCGCCGGTTTGTCGCGCGCTTCCCGAACGGCGAGAAGCTCGTTGGGCCCGAGGTCCAGCCCGAGCTTGCGCCCAAGCCCGAGGCCAGCTAGCCGCGCGTGACGCTCTCTTCCATCGCTTCTGCTGCCGTCATCTCCGGCCTGCCCGACTACGTCATTCGCGAGCCACGTGGTTTCTATCACTCGCTCAATCCGGCCACGAAGCTGTCAGTGGCGGCGCTGGAGGTCGTGGCTGCGTTCGTGATCCCGGGCTGGCTGGGGCCCGGGCTGGTGATCGCCGTTCTGCTGGCGACTGCCGCAGCATCGCGGACCTTGCGCGGCCTGATGGTCATTGGTCTGGCGGCCTTGCCGCTGGTCGTCTCGATCATGGTCGTGAACTTGTTCGTGCTGCCCGGCGCCTCGGACCCAATCGCCCGGTTTGGGCCTCTGGCGCCGACTTGGACCGGGCTCTGGTATGGCTCCCTTACGACGGCCCGGTTGCTGGCCTTCTCATCGGCCGTGGCGCTCGCCTACCTGACCACTCCGATCGACGATCTGCTGGCCGACATGTCGCGCCGCGGTCTCGGCCGGAGAGGGGTGTTCGTGGTTGGCGCCGCGGTGCAGATGGTGCCGCGAACCATTGAGCGAGTCGGTGAGATCACCGACGCTCAGCGGGCGCGGGGAATGGACACGGAAGGCCGGATCTGGCGGCGAGCGCGGGGCCTGGTCCCACTCGCCGCGCCGGTCGTTTTCGGGGCGCTGGCCGAAGTCGAGGAGCGGACGATGGCCCTCGAGGCTCGGGGTTTCACGGCACCCGGACGCCAGACGCTATTGCGTGTTCCGGCGGACCGCTCGATCGATCGGGCTCTTCGCTGGCTGGCACTCGCCGGCGTGGTGGCCATTGCCGCGTTGCGGCTCGCCGGCAGGATGGGCTGACGATGGCGATCGAACTCGGTTCTGTCCGATATCGGTACGCCGGTTCAGCGTCGTCCGTACTCGGACCGATCTATCTTCGAGTCGAACCGGGTCGAGTCGTGGGCGTGGCAGGGGCGAACGAGTCGGGCAAAAGCACGCTCTGCCTGGCGGCGGCCGGCCTTGCGCCGGGTGTCATCGGTGGACGGTTGGAGGGTTCGGTTCGGATCGACGGCGTTGATGCGGCCACGCTCCGGCCGCACGAAATCGCCCAGCGTTGCGGACTGCTGTTCCAGCACGCTTCTACGCAACTCAGCCACACCACCGCGACGGTCTTCGAGGAGATCGCCTTTGGGCCCTGCAACCTGGGGCTGCCGGCGGCCGAAGTGGTCGAGCGGGTCTGGTGGGCACTTCAAACCGTTGGCCTCGAGGAACTGGCGTCGCGCGACCCGGCGCGTCTGTCCGGCGGGCAGGGCCAGCTCGTGGCGCTCGCGTCCGTCCTCGCGCTGCGGCCGCGATACCTCATTCTCGACGAGCCTACGAGCGAACTCGATCCGGCGGGGACGCAGCTCGTGGCCGAGGCACTGGAGCGGATCGTCCGGGAAACTGGCGCGGGCATCCTGCTCGTCGAGCACAAGACGGATGTGCTCGCACGCATCGCGGACGAGGTCGTGGTGTTGGACCACGGGGCCGTGGTGCTTTCGGGCTCGGCGGCGGCGGTCCTCGCCGATCCACGACTCGCGCAGCTGGGCGTCGAGCCGCCTGCCCGGGTGCGTGTGGAACGGGCCGTTCGGGCGGCCGGGCTCGGGTGGTCGGCTGAGCTGGCGGAGGCGGTCGAATGACCCCGCCGGGTTCGGCCCCCTCAGGTTCGTTTGCCCCCGTGCCTTCGATCGAATTCGAAGCCGTCTCGTTCGCCTATCCGGACGGCACGCGCGCGCTCGAGGAATTAGGCCTGCGCATCGAACCCGGCGAGTCGGTTGCCGTCATCGGCGGGAATGGCTCGGGCAAGTCGACTTTCGTCCGGCATCTCAACGGCCTGCTGCGACCCACGACGGGGCGCGTACTCCTGGACGGTCGAGACATCCGGCCGATCCACGTCGCTCGGCTTGCCGGTCTGGTCGGGCTGGCCTTCCAGAACCCCGATCGGCAGCTATTCGCAGGGCGGGTTGCGACCGAAGTGGCCTTCGGTCCGCGCAACCTGGGCCTGCGCGGCGCGGTGATCGACGAGCGAGTGGCCGCAGCCCTGGAGGCCGTTGGGCTGGACGGGGAAGCGGCATCAAACCCATACGACCTGGGCTACTCGCGTCGCAAGCTCCTGGCGCTCGCTTCGGTCCTGGCGATGCAGACGCCGATCCTCGTACTCGACGAGCCGACCACGGGTCAGGATGTGCGGGGCGTCGTCCGGGTGCGCGCGGTGGTGGCTGCCGCCGTCGCCGAGGGGCGGACGGTCATAGCGATCAGCCACGACATGAGCTTCGTGGCGGAGAGCTTCAGACGGGTGGTCGTAATGAGGGCCGGACGCGTGGTGGTGGACGGCGCGCCGGAGGCGGTGTTCGGGGAAGCGGCCTGGCCTGAGCTGCGGGCCGCACATCTGGAGCCGCCGCGCGCGGCAGTGGCGGGGGCGCGGCTGGGGCTGGGCTCCACGCCGACGGACGCGGCGCTGGTCGCGGCGCTGGTCGCGGCGGGGCAAAGTCACAAATATGGGGCCGGGCGCTAAAGGCCCAGGCGAAGCGCCGAATGAGGCGCGATCACGAGCGGTATATCGCCGCGTAAGTCCCCGCCAATCGGTGCCGCGCACCATGCGACCGCGATGGATGACATCAAGGTCGGCACGGTGGTCAGGGCGGTACGCCGGCGTTGCGGCCTCCGCCAGCGTGATGTGGCGGCACGTGCCGGCGTGAGTCAGTGGGCTGTCTCCATGATTGAGCGAGGCCAGCTCGATCGTCTCCCCGTGCGGACCGTCCGCGATATCGCGTCAGCGCTCGAGATCCGAATGCCCTTCGAACCGAGATGGCGCGGCGGCGAGCTCCCGCGCC
>OCZT010005872.1_pt1 | contig 12195 bp, 12 predicted proteins | sample 1539031 | NCBI WGS metagenome assembly OCZT01 (sample SAMEA3539308, study PRJEB22396) | soil metagenome | biome: tundra; feature: field; material: soil | place: USA | collected 2010-05 | depth 0.15 m
GACGTGCAGGTATGGAGCGCCATAGGAAGAGAATTCACTCTGGCGTCTAACCAGGTTGACTTTGCACAACCCAGAAGTTTCGGGCTTTCCTATATCAATAATACCAATCAGCCCGAAATTCCCATCTGTATACACCGCGCGCCACTGGGAACCCATGAGCGTTTTATAGGCTTTTTGATTGAACATTATGCCGGCAATTTTCCGGTATGGCTGGCACCCGAACAAGTGACGATTCTCCCTATAAGCGACAAATTCAATGACTATGCAAAAAATATCCTCACTTTGCTGAAAAAGTATTACATTCGCGCCTCTTTTGACGACCGTAGCGAAAAGATTGGAAAGAAAATACGCGATGCAGAGATGATGAAGGTTCCTTACATGCTGATTATAGGAGAAAAAGAAGTTGCGGCAAATGCAGTTTCTGTTAGGAAACATGGAGAAGGAGACCTGGGAAGCATGAACGCAGAAGAGTTTGCAAAAAACATAAAGCAGGAAGTGAATAGTGTGATGCAGTTTAAATTTGACAACAAAAAGAATATTAAAAAATGGAGCGCAGAAGAAATTGCAAAGATTTTTCTTCTCAAGTCTGTCTTCAATATGTCTATAGATAAATATCCAACATCATTATTTGATTTTTCCATTTCTTTAAAAGATAAACCAAACGTAAAGTTTGCATTAGAAGTCAGGTCTGCTTCAAGTTTTAAAAACAAAAAAAACTTTAGAAGAAATTTGATTAAAGATAGAAACGAAGGCAGGCTAAATATCCCTGTGCTTCTCTTAAAAATTGATGAAAAAAACGAAAAGAGTGAACTTGCCTTTTTAGTCTTTCCCTCTTTCTTAAAAAATAAATTATTAATTAAAAAGGATTTTAAATTTCAGGAACTAACTCAGGACAACTTTAAATCCAAAATCGAGACAATAATCAAATGGCACGAAAGAAAATAACAATCGCCAACAACAGGCTCATGAAGATGAAAAATATATTGGACAGAATATTAAATGCTCCAATTACATCACTATTGTAATAATTCAGCCATTCATGAACCAATATCTCCGTAATTTTCAAGAAGGATTCAGCAAGGAAAGAAAAACTGCAATTCTTGTTAGCTTAATGAGCATTGCACGGTCTGATAAAGAAATAAATCCAACTGAATTAGAATATATAAAAAAGACTGGTGTATTATTAGGAATAGAATTTGACTTCCCTGTGTTCCAACAAATGCCAAACCTTCATGAAGATTCTATTATTAATGCTCTAAAATCATTAAATAAATTACAAAAAGAATGGTATGCATTAACTACTCACGGCTTGATTATTTCAGACAACGTAGCTAACCACGAGGTAGGTGATTATGATATAGAAACTTGTAAAGCTTTGGAAATTTGTCAAAAAATAGGTATATCCGAAAATGAATATTTGCAAATTATCAAGAAGGCATTGACGAATATGAAAATATAATTTACACCCTCTATTGGTGAAAATTGCACCAATAAACAGCTACACAAAAAATGTCCCCTATTTAGTGAAAAAGTATTACATTCGCGCCTCTTTTACCAGCTCTGCAAAAGAGTACGTAAAAAGAGTAAAAAAAACGAAGTGGACAGTGTGATGCAGTTCGACTTCTGAAAAATAAAACATAAACTAAAACTAAAAAGCCATCGCAGCACCATTTTACCGGCCACGTCCTTCAGGAGGATCGTCAAGACCATACCAGAGAAACTTTAACAGGTTTCAGAAAAGAGAAGACCTTCATAAAATAAATGAAAGGATAAGACACCCTGAAGTCCGGGTTGTCGGAGAAGGATTTGAACCGGTTGTCGTTCCGATTGAGAAGGCTCTGCAAATGGCTAAAGATGCAGGATTAGACCTGGTAGAGATTTCAGCAGCTGCTACTCCGCCTGTCTGCAAAATAATTGAATATAAAAAGTTCTTATACGAGCATAAGAAAAAAGAGAAGGAGAAAAAAGCGAATACATCAAAAGTTGTTGTAAAAGAAATCCGCTTCACTCCGCATACTGACGAACATGATTTTACTTTTAAAAAGAATCACGCTCTCAGGTTTCTCGAAGAAGGATCAAAAGTAAGAGCATACGTGTTTTTCAAGGGAAGAACCATCATGTTCAAAGACCAGGGAAGATCGCTTTTGATGCGCTTTGCTCATGAACTTGAAGAAGTAGGAAAAATAGAACAGATGCCGATACAGGATGGAAAAAAAATGATCATGCTTATCGGCCCGGGAAAAAAGAAATAAAGAATAACTAATACTGACGACTATGCCTAAAATGAAAACAAATTCCAGTGCCAAGAAGAGATTCAGGGTCACTAACTCCGGAAAAATAAAAAGGAAACATGCTTTCAAAAGTCACATCCTTACCAAGAAAGGAACAAAACGCAAACGCCATTTAACTCATGCCGCATTGGTACATCCTACCAATATGAAAAGAGTTAGAGCAATGCTTTGTATTTAAATTAGCCCCGACCCTAAAGGGTGAAAGAAAAAACAACAACAGAAACCAAAAACAGCCTGCAAGTCCCTTTAGGGATTTAGGGCAAAAACTAATAGATCATGCCACGTTCAGTCAACAGTGTAGCGTCCAGAGCACGCAGAAAAAAGATCCTCAAGAGAACCCGCGGATACTGGGGAAAAAGAAAAAATGTTTGGACCATCGCGAAAAACGTTTACGAAAAAGGACTTACCTACGCTTACCGCGGAAGAAAAGACAAGAAGATCGTTTACCGCGGAATCTGGATCCAGCGTATTAATGCGGCCGTTCGCGTTCACGGAATGTCCTATTCCCAATTCATTGCCAAGGCAACAGAGAAGAATCTCGGACTGAACCGCAAAGTTCTTGCTGACCTTGCCTTGAACCATCCTGAAGCATTTAACGCAGTTGTTGCTGCAGTAAAATAACTGATCAATCAATTATTATTAAAAGGAATCGAAAGTAATTTCGGTTCCTTTTTTATTTTAATGAATAAAAAAATATTTTTAATACTCTCATTAGTTGTTTTTGTATTTGGATTTCTTCTGTTAGATACTCTGAATGCAGAATATATTATTAACCTCTTCAGTTTATTTTTACATAAGCAACTCAACATTGAATTTTGGAAAATAGGACTATATCAAACAGGACTAGAATTGATTCTATTTTCTTCTTTGGCTTTGTTATTCATCCTATTTTATAATACATTTCCTAAACAGGTATTACTCATTTCATTTTCAGGAATTATCTTGTTTTTTCTAGGTTCGGTCCTTTATTATTCAGTAAATATTCCCATAAACACGCCAGGAAATGATGATTATTGGGTGTTCCTGAATTTTTTAAATCACTATTCCTCTACGAAAAACATTGGAGAAATTTTTAACCAATTCGATGATCAAAGAGAAATTTTCAGACGACTTATGGCTGTTATTCTTTTTAATCTCAATGCTTTCAATTTTAAAACAATAATTTTTTTTGCAAATATATGTTTAATTGGTATCGTTTGTTTGTTTTATAAGTCAATCTCACTTTCGGGATGGCACAAAGATTTTTTATTTTTAATTCTAATAATTATTGTTTTTCAGTTTCAATATTACGATGCCACGCTCTGGGCATCAGCCGGCACTGCAGCAGTTTGTGGATTTTTTTTTACATTTTCTTGTTTTTATTTTCTTTCAAAACCATCAAGATATTTTGCTTTAGCATTACTATTTCCTCTATTATACATTACAATTAATATTGTAGGTTTTGTTACAGTCCTGATCGGGTCAATAATGTTACTTCAAATGAAAAATAAAAAAGGTTTCCTTATTTGGATTGCGACATCATTATTAGTTTTCATTTTATATTTTCACAACTTCACTGTTGATAAAGAACACCATTTTTCATTTGTTGCACAAGAATTATCTTTCAATAAATTGCAAGAATGCCTTATGTATAGTTTTATTTTTTTGGGCAGTTCAATGCAACTTTTTCATACTACTTCATTACCAATCGGAGTTGGTATTCTTTTGTGGTTTTTTTTTCTTTTTCTTTCTTATAAGAAATATTTTCTGAAAAATTCTCCCATCTATTTTTCACTTCTATTTCTCCTATCTGTTTCGTTGCTGATTCCTATTTGCAGAGAAGAAAAATCCCTCCAAACTCCATTAGCAATCAGATATTCTTTATTTTCAATTATGGCAATTTGTTGTTCTATCCTTTCAATTGCAGAACTTATTAGTACTGAACAGCGGAAAAAATATTTCTATACAATTCTATCAATTGCATTAATTTATCATTTGTCTGCCAATATTTTTTTTCTACCTGAAGCAGTTATCAGAAAAGAAAAATTAATTATTATGATTGATAATTTTAAACAAACAGAAAAATTAAAACCTGTTTCCTGTGATCTTAATCAACCTGTTAATGAAACAACTATTCTTCGCCAATCTATTGAAAAAAAGTTTTATAAGATTCCCGAATGAGGAAATTTTAATTTTGTCATAGATTGCGTAGCAGTAGTGTGAGAAAAATAATTGTACAACCAATTTTCAAAAATAAATTGAAAGTAATATTGATTCCTTTTTTTATTTATAAAAATGCACAATAAAAAATATTATATTTTATCAGGCATATTGCTCTTACTGGCAGGCTTGATCTTAACGACCAGTGATGCAGCAGCAAAAAACATCATACATTTTTTCGGAACTTTATTAAACAAACAACTGAATGAAACTTTTTGGAGCATTGGATTTGCACATGCCGGTGTCGAGTTGATCCTGGCAGCATCGCTTCTTTTCTTATTCATCCTGTTTTTTAACAAATACCCGCTTCAAACATTAATCCTTGCTTCATGCGCATGGATACTATCTTTCGTTTTTTATGTATTAACAGACACCGTAAATATTCCGTTTCATGATGATTATTTCTTTTTAAGATTTCTTAATAATTACTCCACTAACCGGGACCTCGGTGAAATATTCAGTCAGAACAACGAAAGCCGGCTGATATTTATGAAGGCATTATGTGTTTTACTTTTTCACCTGCATTCATTTAATATTAAAACATTGGCTATAGTCGCTAATCTTTGTCTTTTCGGAAGTGTATTATTGATGTTTAAATCGATCCACCTAGAAATGAAGAATAAGATGTTATTATTATTGGCCTTAACTATCTTAATATTTCAGTTCGAATTCTATGATTCTTCTGTATGGGCGGCAGGTGCACTGTATAGTTCATGCACCATTTTTTTTGCTTTTACAGCAATTTATTTTCTTACTTCCCGCATCCGCAATGGCTTTTCACTTTCTTTAGTCTTTGCTGTTTTATCTGTAATGAGCTGCGGGGTTGGATTCATTACTCTTGCTATCGGCTTATTCATTTTGGTATTTAGAAAAAGAATAAAAGAATGCATTATATGGGCAGTTACAGCGATCCTATTATTCCTTTTTTATTTTCACAACTACTCCTTTGCATATGAACATTATTGCTTTGGCTTCTCCTTCGAGATAAGCATATACAGAATTATCACCTGCATTCTCTTCAGTTTTACATTTCTTGGCAGCCCCACACAATTTCTTTATCAAACAACTTCACCAATGATTCTCGGTGCGTTTATATGGATATTCTTTTTGTTTTTAACATATAAAAAATATTTTACAAAGAACTCAACGATATATTACATGCTTCTTTTTATTCTATTAACATCTCTTATCCCTGCGGTTTTTCGTCAAAATATTACAATATATGAAGGCATAAATATGCGTTATGGAATTTATTCTATTATGGCTATTTCATGCTGCGTGATAGCATTGACAGAAATAATAAATACGCAAAAATTTAAAATGTTTATTCGTTTTGCTTTACCACTATTCATTATTTTTCACCTGCTAACGAGTATTTTCTTTTACCCCGAAGTTATTCTACGAAAAGAACAAATGGTGACAATGATTCAGAATTTTAAACGAACCGGTGTGCCTTCTATGCCTCAACCTTATAGCCAATATGTTGCAGATGATGCAAAATTTCTTTTAAATGAATGCAGTAAGAAAAATATTTACAAAATTCCTGATTGATAGCGTTTGTTCTATCATTAATTAAAACTATTGTTTACTTTTTGAACCGTTCATCATAATTTCACGCTGCTAATTTAAAATGCCCACCGATCACAACATAAAACAAACAAGAATTATTGCTGTCATGTGTTTGTTATCTGTTATGACCGGCCTGGCGGTATTAATAAATACAAAAATTGTTCAACTGATCTTTCATATGGCTGATTCTGCATTCTCTAAAAGTCTCGATCGATCTTACTGGATAAATGGAATTAACTGTGCCGCAACAGATATTATAATTGCAGGATCCGCTTTTTCGCTTTATTATTTTTACCCTTCCATTTCAAGAGGGAAAACATTTTTCATAATGAGCACAGCGTTTGTTCTGCATTTTTATTATGAAGTTATTATCAATGCTGTCAATATGCCGCTGTGTGACGACTTTGGATCTGTCATGACGTTCCTAAATAAATTCTATATGTCCGGTAGTATGCATGAAAAAATCTCACTGCTCGGTTCACAATTTTTTGAAACAAGATTAGTAGTATTCAGAGGTATTTGCCTGGCATACACAGGAATCACCGGAGAAATTAATTTCAGCGCATTGCTTTTTATTTCGTCATTATTTATTTTGGGAATTGCTTTCGTATTTTCAAAATCTGTAAAATTGAAAGGCGACCGTAAGTACCTGTTGTTTTCAATCATCATTATCCTGTTATTTCAGTTTCAATACCATAGTGGTATTTTTTTTCTAACCGGAGGGATGCCGAAATTCTGTACGTTATTTTTCTCGATCGCTGTATTTTATTTTCTTCCTATAAACACCAAAGCAAGCTTTATATTGTCCTTATTGTGTGCGATCTTGGCTTCTTTGAGCTTTGGAAATGGAATTCTTTGCTTTCTTTTGGGTATTCTCTTCTTACTTAATAATAAAAGATATCGGCTTGCAGGAATATGGAGTTTGATCTCCCTGCTTTTTTTGTTCGGGTATTTTCACAACTACTCATTTATCCTGTCTGAAAACCTGTCGCTTCATTCCATTAAATGGTCATTCCTATATGGATTGGTTTTTCTCGGTAATTCCATGCAGTTCCTGAGTTCAGTCAATTTCCCCCTTATTACAGGAATAATGATCTGGTGCATACTAATACTTCTGACCGTAAAAAAATATTACAAGCAAAACCCCGCCATCTACTGCACACTGGTTTTTATCGTATTATCTTCTATGCTTGCTGCGCCATTCCGCCTGCACGAAACAGAAGGATTAGAGCGTGCGATGTTTACTTCTTACGGAATTTACTCGATGGCTGCTATCTGTTGCTGCGTGACCGGCCTGATGGAATTATTTACTTCAGAGAACAATCATGCTCCTGTAATGGGATTGGTAATTGTTGCATTAGTTTATCACCTTGGTTCCGATATGATGTTCTTTCCCGAAGTGAATGTGCGAAAAACCAATCTCAGGGAATGTGTTTACCCATGGCTGAAATACACTCCGGCAGACGGAGCTCCAGCCTGCTCCTACTTCATAGCCGATCCGGACAATGCCGGTATCATTATTTCCCAATCAGAAAAGCTGAACATTTATCACTTACCTGATCTGTAAAATGAACGAGAAAAAAAATATTTTTCTTAATAAAAATCATCTGCTCCGCAGGAAGTCCTCTCCAAAGGAATATTCGACCGGACAGTTATTATTAATTGCAGTAAATATTTTATTTCTTATTTTATATACTCTCCTTTCTTATTTCAATCGCCTGCCATACGAGGATTACACATTTACCTGGATGGCAAAGCATATGGGTACGATCCATGCGATGAAAGAAGTATATATCGTTTACAGCGCCAGGTGGTCTTCCCTTACGTTTGGTTTTTACTTTTCCCGTTTTTACGAAAGCACTTACTTTTTAATGCTCTTTAATCTTATCACCCTGGCTGTACTTGTTTCATCCTTCTATCTACTGCTAAAAAGATTATTGAATACTATTGTATACGCTGCAATTGAAAATAAGATTCTCCTTTCCTATTCCCTTCTCTTTACCTGTTGTCTCTTTTTTTCAAGTTACAGCATCGGGCAAGTGTGGTTCTGGTACATGGTGAACTGGATGTATTTATGGAGCATCATTGCCGGAAATTTTTTGTTTTGGATCTTACTTCAGGGAAAATTAAAAATAACACAACTGCCATTCATCCTGATCCTGACCGCCTATATCGCAGGCGCTGACGAATCCTATCCCATCATATATCTGCTGTTTATCGCCTTACTGCTGTTTCTTAAAAAGAAAACTGTTAGCCAATCAGCTTCAATTATACTCGACAGAATTTCCATAAGATGGCTTGTGATCACCCTGATCTTTCTTTCCTTGTTCTACATGGTGACCATTCTTGCTCCCGGCACCTGGGCAAGAAAAAATATGCTTACTGACGCAACTTTTGCTGAACATATGATCAGAACAATAAGGTCATACGGAAAAATAATCCTCATCAAAACTCCGAAACTGATCCCTTACCTGATTCTTTTCGGGCTGCCCTGGATGCTGCTCGGGCAGGAAATATCATCTGTTTCAAAAATCGAAGTAAAAAAATTACTGCCACGATTCTTAAAAAGTGTTTTTGTCATAGGAGCATTGATATTTGTTTTAATTCTGCCTGCGTCATGGGTATTGTACGAGCTCGCACCTGACCGTGCGCTATCACAAGTATCCTTGCTGCTTGCAATTTATGCCTCATTTATTTTCTTTTATACCGGATACAAAGTTAAAATTGAAAAGAAGTTTTCTCAACTGATCGTTTCGTTGGGATTGGTGCTTTCCATTTTGATTCTGTCTTTTCAAATTTTTAATCAATACTCAATCGTAAACAAATTCTCAGATGAATACGACAAAAGGATCAGGTATCTCCTTGAGGAAAATAGCTCAGGAAGAAAAAACACGGTTTTCCTTGAACCTATGCCTTCTTCCGGAATGATCTATAGCGATGAACTGCCAGCGGATACGCTTGGGCATGCCTATCTTGAGAATGTATACGGACTAAAATTTCACATTGCAGTAAAAAAATAATTACTGCTTGTTTCCTAACGTGCGCGGTGCGTGGAGCCCATCGTAGAACTGATAGATGTAAACGGTGAGGTTAATGATATTCTCATCCTTATCAAACGTAAATTTAGATTTCATATTCCCTTTTTTATCGTAGCGCATCTGGTAGATCCTGTAGAGCTGGTTATTGGAAACATAATGGCGCATCTCCGTATTATTTTCTTTCTCTTCATATTTATAAACCCACTTTTGATAAACATTTCCGTAAGGATCATATTCCGTTTTTTCCGTAACATTTTGTTTTGCATCATACAGGAATTTCCATTTGGAAGAAGCGCTTCCGCTGATGTCAAAGTATTGCTCTTCTGTAATATTTTGCTGAGGATCATAAGAATAGATCCACTTTTCATCTTTGGATTTTTTGTATTCTGATTTTTTTTCAACTTTTCGCCCGTTATCCGAAGGAGTATAATTCCATTTCTCATAGATGACTTCATCGCCTTGTCCGCCCATTTTTTTTATTTCAGTCCCGTTGTCGTCATGAACATATTGGCAGGAATAAGTTGGGTTTCCTTTTGTGTCGTAATAGATCTCTTCTGTACGGTTCCCGCTTCTGTCAAAGCGTTCAAAAGAGGTTTTCTTTCCCTTTTTTTCCTGCTCTCCTTTAGGGTATACAAAGGTCCAGCCATATACCATCCAGACTTTATTGCCTTTAAATACGTTCATCTTCTGGAGTTTGGAAAAATCCTCATTATAAATTTGCGCGGATGAAAAAGGAGAAAGTGGCACCAGCAAGGAAAAAATAAGAAGTGTAATTGTAAATGTTTTCATCCTGCCTAAAAATATTTTTAAAGATAGTCCATGAGGAGATTTTTGTAATACTTTCGCAGAGAATGTTTCAACAAGGCATTGTTAATGCACAAGACTTGCCCCCCGCCCTAAAGGGTGCTGTTGCATTACTCCCTTTAGGGTAGGGGAAAATTTATTAATCATACTATATGCTGCTACGATTAGACCCCCAACATCCGGAAGAGAGCAAGATCAGGTACATTGCCGAATGCCTGAATGACGATGGCGTTGTAATCTATCCTACCGACACGGTTTACGGTCTCGGCTGCCATATTCACAAGCCCAGGGCAATTGAAAAGGTGTGCCGCATTAAAGGCATCAAGGTGGAGAAAGCGAACTTCTCCTTCCTGTTTTACGATCTGAGCCATTTATCTGATTTTACGAAGCCTGTAGATACCACTATTTACAAGATCATGCGTAAGGCGCTGCCGGGGCCATTCACCTTCATCCTTCATGCAAGCAGCGAGATACCCAAAATATTCAGGAGTAGAAAAAAGACCATCGGCATTCGTGTACCTGACAATAACATGTGCAGGGAAATTATTAAAGAAGTCGGCAGCCCTTTGATGAACACTTCTTTACACAATGAAGAGGATGAAATAACAGAATACCTGAACGATCCCGAACAGATACACGAGAAATACCACAAGCTGGTTGATATTGTGATTGACGGTGGATATGGAAACCTCACCGCTTCAACAGTGGTGGATTGTTCAAGCGGGCATGTAAATATTATCAGGCAGGGGTTGGGGATTATTGAGGGTTACTAAAAAATGGATAATGGTAAATGGACAATGGTTAATGTCTGATTGAACGCTACCAGAAGAACCATCGCACCTACACACCACAATATTTATTAAGATAAGAAGTATATTTGTTGGTGTATATGAGTAATAGGATTTTAAATTAATGATTTCACTTTTGGCGAATTGACTGTAAAATAAAAGACAATGACTTTTGAAGAAAATAAAATACTTGTTCTCGATAAACTAAAGGTATTAGGAGCAAATCAGTTTCATCCAATTTTAGTTGGAGAATTTGATAAAATACTTAAAGAACAATTAACTACCGAGGAAATTATTCTTTGCCTGACATCACTTAGGGAAAGAGATTTTATTAATGGAGACAAAATCAATAATGACATATTTGGCAATACTAATACTAAAATGTTTCAGACATTTTATATTACTATAAAAGGGTTAGAAGAATTAGATAGGATTGAAATGATAAATCAAGAAAAGGCAAGACTAACCTCAATTGAGAACCACCAAAAGGAGCATAGATTATGGATGACCGTCTTGACAGCCGTGCTTGCTGGAGGGACAATACTTGCTGCATTATACTATTTGACACAACTTTGCCAATATTATCATTGGACTTTTTGTCTATGTAAATAATTAGAACTTCAATATTATAAAATATCTCCTATGAAAAAAGTAATATTATTTTTCGTAATCCTATTGAGTTTAAATGCTAAATCTCAGCCACAATATTTAGGACAAACAAGGGAATATATTATACAAGAGCATAGTGATTGGCATATTAATCAAAACGATACATTTTCGATAGGATTTGATAAGTATGGTTATCGGTCAATCTTTGTATTTGGCGATAAAAAAATTTTATTATGCAAAATGATCTATATAGAGTGTCCGCCATCCTTTAAGGATACTTTAATTAATTCCCTTTTATCAAATGGATTCGTGCGTGATGAAAAGGTTACGAATGACGTGTTGTATTATAATGACAAATATTTGGTTGGAATATGGGATAAGGATATATATGGAAAACCTACTTCCGAAAAAATAACGGTAATTTATAATAAATGATATCCCCAGTAAATAATATATGTCGCCCCTACGGGGTTTGTATTCTTTGGGTTTATGATTTACTATTAATATGTTGCTCCTACGGAGCAAAAAATAGCCATAAGTTGAATTTGCGGTTTCAAAAATCCCGCTCTTTACCTCATCCCCTGCCCTTCTCCCACGGGAGAAGGGAGATTTTGTGTGCGGAAATCCTGTTTGTGTGATGGTGTTTCGCTCCGGAGGAGCGATATATTAATAGCCCCCGATGTAAATCGGGGGTAAAGAAATGCCCACACTATGCTCGGCTGTTTGCGCGAGGGATTGCAGTGGAAAGCCCGCAGCGCGAAGCGCGAGGACTTGGAACGGAAAGCCCGACAGCGCGTTTCGCGGTGGCGCGCCCATGTCGCCCTCACCCCTAACCCCTCTCCCGCAGGAGAGGGAACCACGCGTGAACTTCCTTCTCCCGCTGGGAGAAGGATTGAG
>OCZT010005873.1_pt1 | contig 12194 bp, 18 predicted proteins | sample 1539031 | NCBI WGS metagenome assembly OCZT01 (sample SAMEA3539308, study PRJEB22396) | soil metagenome | biome: tundra; feature: field; material: soil | place: USA | collected 2010-05 | depth 0.15 m
CTCGTTCCCAAAATCGAATCGCACTATCGCTGGCGCGGCAAAGTTGAATCGGGCAGCGAAGTGTTGATGGTTTTGAAAACGACGACGGCCCGCCTGCCGGCTTTGGAAAAGCTCATCCTCGCGAAACACCCGTACGACACGGCGGAATTTTTGGTTTTGCCGCTTGTGGCGGGCACAAGGCGTTATCTGGATTGGCTGAGCGAAAGTTGCGCCTGAAAACAACCTGTGCATTGGAGCGCCGGCCTCCGGCACGGCTTGTTAAATGTCCAAATCTGTTTTGCGTCGTGCCGGAGGCCGACGTTCCAAAAATTTCAGTTGAACACTTGCTTTGTGCGCGTAGATTGGGCGCGTGAATGATGTGGACTCCATTCCGCTGACGCTCCTTGTGCTGATTGGTTTTGGGATCAGCTTGGGCGCGGGGATGCTGTGGCTCGTCGTCCGGTTGCGCCGGCAATCTTCGGCGCTCAAGCAAGCCCGCCAGATCAATCGCTCGCTCGCCTCGTTCGCCGAGCGTCGGCAGTTCCATCCGAATTTCACCCAGCGGCCATCCCTGTGGCTCGCCATCCGCAGCCAGAATCCGACTGAAGTTCAAGAAGCGCTTTCATTGAACGACCCCACGCCCTGCTCGTGGGTCGAGTGCATGAACGGCGAACACACGTTGTTCATCACGCCGCCGGTGAACGGCTGGCTCTTCGTCATCGGCACGGGTTTGCCCGTGCCCGCAGACGACGTGGATGCGTGCTTTCACCTTCTGACCGCGCTCAGCCGCAAGCTCGGCCAGGTGCAATTTTTCCAGGCCGATCCCGTTTTGCGTCACCATGCTTGGGCGCGCGTGGAAGCGGGGCGCGTGGTGCGCGCTTACGCGTGGGCGGAGACGACCTTGTGGAATCAAGGCATCAAGTCCGTCGCTGAAATGGCGTTGGGCCTGAAATGTTTTGCTTACGGCGCGGATATCGCAGCCAGCAAATGGGGCGCGGCGGATTTGCTGGCAGCGAACGTGGAAAAAGTTCCGCTGCTGGCCGCGCGCTGGAGTCTTGACCCCGCGACGATTGACGGACGGATTCTGGCGCAGGCTCATGGAATTGCCGGCAAACCATCGCGGCTTTATTGAGTCTTGCGGCGGCGGCAGGCTTGTTGCAAAGTCACATCATCAAAAAGGAATTTTATGTCATCCAGACTTGACCTTGAATTGCAGAAGTTTCCGAAGGCCATCGCCTTGAAAGACGGATTAAAGTGCCGTCTGCGCCCGCTGCGCCGCGATGACGAGAAGCAGTTTCACGAATTTTTCCTCGCCGTGCCGCCGGAAGAGCGCATGTTCATCAAACATCGCGTGACTGAATTGGAGGTCATTCACGATTGGTGTCAGAACATTGATCTGGGTCGCAACCTGCCGTTGCTGGCGGTCGCCGACGGAAAAATCATTGGCGACGCGACGTTGCATCAGCAACTCGGCGGTTGGAAACGCCACATCGGTCGCGTGAGCGTGCTCGTGCATCCGCAATATCGTGGGCGCGGCCTGGCCAAGACGCTCATCACGGAAATTGTGGAACTTGCCCGGCACATCGGCATGGAAAAAGTGGAGGCGGAGTTCATCGGTGGGCAGGAAGCGGCCATTCACATGTTTGCCATGCTCGGTTTCACCGAGTATCTACATTTGGAAAATTACGTGAAGGACATGCAGGCCATCCAACACGATTACATCTTCATGGGCCTTGATTTGGTGACGGATGAAGAATACACGAGCGCAGCGGGGTGAACAGCCAATGTCTTCGCCCGACTCCTGCCCAAACTGCGGCGCAGAAATTCCTTCCGGGACGAAAGCCTGTCCCGAATGCGGCTCTGATGAACAAACCGGCTGGTCGGAGGAAGCGCGTTACGATTCGCTCGATCTGCCGGATGAAAAATTTGATCACGATGAATTCGTCGAGCGCGAGTTCGGACAGGACAAACCATCACCCATTCCGCGCGGAATTCATTGGGTTTGGTGGCTGATTGCGATTCTGCTGGTGGTGGGATTCATTCTCGCCTGGCTGCGACTTTGATTGCCGCACTGCGCTCACGGAATTGCTCTGGACAGGACATTTACCCAAGCGTAGATTCAGATGAATGAAAAATAATCGGCTGCAAGTTTGCAACTTAATCACACGCTAGGTCGCACAACACGCATGGGCATTCTATTCGTCATCGTTCTGTTCGCGTTGAGTAGTTGGGCACTCATTGCACTGTTCCTGCGGCTGCGGCGTCAGCACACCAGCACTGGTTGGTGGGTGGCGTTTGGCGTTCTCATTGCTTGTGGCGTAGCGTTAGGCATTTGGTGCGCGTTCTACTGTGAGTATCACGTTGGTACGCGATACCGCATCGGCAGCTTCCCCATTCCTGTCGTCTTCTTTCATTTGGAAAACGGCGACTGGGTAGATTTCCCAGTTCCAGAGTTTCAAGCTTGGTCGGCAGCATTCACCAACGTCATCACCATCACAGCACTCGCCACACTACCACTTTGGCTGGTATCTTGGCGACAGCACAGACATGAGAGCAGAGTGCTTGAGTCAGAACGTGCGGCTTAATTTTGCATTAACCAGTAAAGGTTGTCAGTTGTGGCATTCGTGAAACGCGTCCTTCCAAAACAAAAAGCCCGTTCGATTTGGACGGGCTTTGAATTTTTACACTCGAAACTTTATTTCTTTTCAGTCTTGGCTTCGGTCGCTTCAGCAGGAGCAGCGGCTTCGACAGCCACGGACGCGTCCACCCATTCGAGAATGGCGCGTTGCGCGGCATCGCCCTGACGTTGATTGAGCCGGATGATGCGCGTGTAACCGCCGTTGCGCTCTTTGAACGCAGGCGCGATTTCCTTGAACAGGATTTTCGCCACGTCTTCCTGATGCAGGCGCGCAACGGCGAGGCGGCGGTCGTTCGTCGTGCCGCTCTTGCCGAGCGTGACCATTTTTTCCGCGACTGACCGGGCGGCCTTGGCCTTGGCCAGCGTGGTGATCACGCGGCGATGTTTGATGAGGCTGCAAACAAGGTTCGCGAGCATCGCGTTCCGATGCTCGGAGGTGCGGCCCAATTTTGCAGTTCGCTTGAGATGTCGCATAAAACCTTTCGACTATTCAGAAACTTTTTCTTCCTTGGGCGCGTCCAGCAGGCCCTGTTCAAAGGACATGCCGAGCGACAGATTCAAGCCCGTCAGTTTGTCTTTGATTTCGTTCAACGACTTTTTGCCGAAGTTGCGATACTTGAGCATTTCCTGCTCGGTCTTCATGGCCAACTGGCCGACGGTGGTGATGTTCGCGTTATTCAGGCAGTTCGCGGCGCGCACGCTCAATTCGATTTCGTTGACGCTCATGTTGAGGAGCTTCTTCATCTTCGTCTTCTCCTCGTCCTGCTTGTCCACGACCTCCTCGAATTCAATGGCGTTCTTGTCGTAACCCACGAACACGTCGAGGTGATGCTGCAAAATGGCCGAAGCCTGGGTGAGCGCGTCGTCGGGCGAGAGGCGTCCGTCCGTCCAGACTTCAACAACCAAACGGTCGTAGTCCGTGCGCTGGCCGACACGAGCGGCTTCCACCGCGTAACGCACGCGGGTCACCGGCGAGAAAATCGAATCAATGGCGATGACGCCTATCGCCTGGCCGGGCTTTTTGTTTTCGTCGCCGGGGCAGAAGCCGCGACCGACTTTCACTTCCAGCTCCATCTCGAGCTTTTTCTTTTTGTCGAGCGTGCAGATGTGTTGATCGGGGTTCACCAATTCAACGTTCTGGTTCGCCTGAATGTCGGCGGCGGTAACCGCGCCTTCCTTGTTGGTGGAAAGCAAAAGTGTTTGCGTGTCGCGATTAAACGCCTTGAACTTGATTTTTTTCAGGTTCAAAACGATGTCGGTCACATCCTCGACCACGCCGTCAATGGTGGCGAACTCGTGCATCGCGCCATCAATCTTGATGGAGGTGATGGCCGCGCCTTCGAGCGAGGAGAGCAGCACGCGGCGGAGCGAGTTGCCGATGGTGTGGCCGTAGCCGGTTTCAAACGGTTCGGCGATGAACTTGGCGTAGGTTTCGGTGGCGGTGGACTCTTCCTTGGTCAACCGTTTGGGCATTTCGAAACGTCCTAGACGTACTGGCATATTTTCCTTTCAACAATTTTAATCTGATTCCTGCGACAGTTATTCCCGCAATCGAAGGAATCCGTATAATTGTTTTTGTTCCGGCAAGCGGAACGGGTTTCTGTTTTTTAGCGGGAATAAAATTCAACGACGGCCTGCTCGTTGGCAATGGGCTGAATCTCATCGCGCGTCGGGATGCGCATGATGACGCCCTTGAATTGATCCTTGCTCAACGACAACCAGTCCGGCACTACGCGGCTGGTGGCCATTTCCAAATTCTTTGTGGCGAGTTGACGCGACACGTTGTGTTCCTTCACGTCCACCACGTCGTTCACTTTCAAAGCATAAGAAGGCACGTTCACCTTGCGACCGTTCACGCGAATGTGTCCGTGCGAAGTCATCTGGCGCGCGGCGGCGCGGCTGTTCGCGAAGCCGAGGTGATAAACCACGTTGTCGAGGCGCGTCTCCAAAATCTGCAACATCTGTTCGCCGGTGACACCGCGACGGCGCAGGGCTTTTTCATAGACGCCGCGAAATTGTTTCTCCATCAAGCCGTAGAAATAACGGAGCTTCTGCTTCTCGATCAGGCCGAGACCGTAATCGGTGTGCTTGCGGCGCGACTTCGGGCCATGTACGCCCGGACCGTAGTTGCGGCGCTCAAGATATTTTGACGGGCCAAAGATCGGCACGCCGAATCGGCGGCTGATGCGAACGCGAGGACCTGTGTAACGAGCCATGGTTTAGTTAAGGTTGAAAGTTGAGAATTGATTGCTACACGCGGCGTTTTTTGCGCGGGCGGCAGCCGTTATGTGGAATGGGCGTCACGTCTTTGATGACCGTGACCTCCAGACCAATCGCCTGCAACGCGCGGATGGCCGACTCGCGACCCGAGCCTGGCCCTTTGACGCGCACTTCGATTTCCTTCACGCCGTGCGACATGGCCTGACGCGCTGCGTCCTGAGCGACTTGCTGCGCAGCGTAAGCCGTGCTCTTGCGCGAACCTTTGAAACCAACCCGCCCGGCGCTCGACCAACCAATCACGTTGCCGTGCTGATCGGTGATGCTCACCTGCGTATTGTTAAACGTGGCCAGAATGTTCGCCACGCCGGAAGAAATGTTCTTGGCGTGCTTCGCCTTGATGATTTTCTTGGCCGCAGCGTCTTCGCCGAGCAATTCAGCCGCAGTGGGCGCGGCAACGGCGGCAACAATAACAGGCGCGCCTTCCGCGGGCTTGGGCGCTTCGGCTGCCGGGGTACCAGGGGCGCCGGGCGCGGCTTTCCTGGCCGGCTTGGTCTCGTCAACCTTGGCGGCGGACTTTTCAGCCGCAGCCTTTTCAGTTTTGGCTTCTTTCTTGGGCGCAGCTTTTTTCTTGGTCTCTTCAGACATAAAAATTCAATTAGTGGATGCCGGTCTTGGCGTTCGGATTGCGCTGCACGCCGACGGTCTTACGCGGACCTTTGCGTGTGCGGGCGTTGGTTTGTGTGCGTTGGCCGCGCACGGGCAGGCCGCGCAGATGGCGGATGCCACGATAGCATTTGATGCCCTGCAGACGCTTGAGGTTCATGCCGAGTTCGCGCCGCAAATCACCTTCGATAATGTATTTGCCGTCCTGAATGGCATGAACAATCTGCGCGAGTTGTTGCTCGTTCAGGTCTTTGGCGCGAATGCCCGGATCAATTTTCGCCTTGGCCAGAATGACCTTCGCGTTGACCGGGCCGATGCCGTAGATGTAGCGCAGCGCGATGTCGATGCGCTTGTTCGGTGGAACTTCAACTCCAATAATGCGGGCCATAAATCGTTAAAAAGTTAAAAGGTTAAATCGTTGCATCGTTCGGCAGATTATCCCTGCCGTTGCTTGTGGCGTTTGTTGCTGCAAATGACGCGGATGATGCCCCGGCGCCGCACAATCTTGCAGTGTTCACAAAGTTTCTTTACTGATGCGCGAACTTTCATGGCTAAATTGTTTTCGTTTCGACTAAAATTCGTCCTGCCGATAAATCGTAAGGCGACAATTGCAACTTCACTTTGTTTCCCGGCGTCAATCCGGCGAACGTTTTCTTCGCCCGACCGGCCACAAACGCCAAAACCCTATGCCCGTTCACCAACTCCACCCGATACGTTCCGTTCGGCAGAGCCTCACTCACGACACCTTCAACTTGGAAGGCATTTTCTCCGGGCATGTCAAAATCTCCGGCTCACCTTCGGTGATCAAAACCGTATGCTCAAAATGAGCGGACAGTGAACCATCTCGCGCCACCACTGTCCAGCCGTCTTTCAAAATTTTTACGTCGGGCGAACCCGCATTTACCATCGGCTCAATCGCCAAGGTCATGCCCGGACGCAACTTCTGGTTGCTTTTCGGGTCAACGAAGTTCGGCACTTGCGGCTCTTCGTGCATCGTCCGCCCGACTCCGTGTCCCACAAACTCGCGAACCACGCTAAAGCCGTTGCCTTCCACGTAATTCTGTATGGCGCGCGAAATGTCCGTCACCCGCTTGCCCGGCAACGCCTGCGCGATGCCTTCATGCAACGCCTGTTCCGTCACGTCCATCAGCCATTGCGCGCCCACGCCGCAACCGCCCACCGCCACCGTCCTGGCCGTGTCCCCGATAAATCCGTTGTAAACCACACCACAGTCCAGGCTCACGATGTCGCCAAACTTCAGCGCGCGATCGCCCGCCAGCCCGTGAACCACCTGCTCGTTCACCGAAAGGCACAAGTGACACGGAAATTTGCGGTAGCCCAAAAACGCGCTTTTCGCGCCGTAATGTTTCATCCGCACCGCCGCAAACTCGTCCACCTGCCGCGTCGTCACGCCCGGTTGGATGAACGCCGCCACCTCGCTCAACACCGCGCCAGCCACCGCACAAGCCGGACGCATCGCTTCCAAATCCCGCTCGCTTTTCAGAATGATCATCGTTGCACTCCAATCTTAACCGCAATTCAGCTTGCGATTAAGAGCGGGGAAGTTAAAACCGTCCGCGCAACCGGCGCTTCTTCAAAAATCCGTCGTAGTGCCGCATCATCAAATGCGATTCCATCTGGCGCATGGTGTCGAGCATCACGCCCACGGTGATAAGCATGCTCGTGCCGCCGAAAAATTGAGCGACCGCCTGCGGAATTTGCATGAAGCCGTACAAAATAATCGGGACGACGGCGATGACCACCAAAAAGATCGCGCCCGCCAGCGTGATCCGGCTCATGGTGTTGTGCAGATAGTCGCTCGTGGCCTGTCCCGGACGCACGCCGGGAATGTAACCGCCGTTCTTTTTCAAATCGTCTGCGATTTGCAATTCATTGAATTGCGTGGCCACCCAGAAATACGAGAAGAACAAAACCATCAGGCCGTAAAAGATTATATACCAGAGCGTGCCGTAATCCAACGCCGCCGCAAGCCTGCTGAAAAACGGCACATTGTAGCTCAAACCAATGAATTTGAAAATCTGCGCCGGGAACATGAGGATGGCCGACGCGAAAATAACCGGCATCACCCCCGCGTAATTGACCCGCAACGGCATGAAGGACGTGCCGCCTTGATACATTTTGCGCCCGACCGCGCGCTGGGCGTATTGCACCGGAATTTTTCGCTGTGCCTGGGTTATCGCAATACACCCGGCAATCACCCCGGCCAGCAACAGCAATAAAGCCGTTCCGTGACCGACGAGATTGAACTTGGCCTCCGCGCCCGCCGCCGCGAAGAACATGTCATGCACACCCTGCCCCGCTTGCGGCAACCGCGACAAAATGCTGACCGTGATGATCAGCGAGACACCATTGCCGATGCCGCGCTCGGTGATTTGTTCGCCCAACCAGAGCAACAACATCGCGCCCGTGGTGAGCACCAACGTCGTTTGCAGGCGATACCACCAGATATGAGTGTCGTCATACACCAACTGGCCAATCCCTTCGCCAAAAATCTTCGTCGGATTTTCCCAACCGATGGCCATGAACAAACCCTGCCCCAGGCACAGCAACACCGTCAGGTAGCGGCTGTACTTGATGATTTGCACCCGGCCATTTTCCTCCCGCGCCAGCTTGCTCAACGTGGGAATGACCGCCGTCAGCAACTGGATGATGATCGTCGCGCTGATGTAAGGCATGATGCCCAGCGCGCCGATGGCGCAATTCTGCAACGCACCGCCGCTGAACAGGCTGTACATCCCCAACAGACCGCCACTGCTCGTATTTTTCTGAAAATACGCCGCCAGTTCCGCGCCATTCAAACCCGGAACATGCACATACGCCGTCAACCGGCAAACCGCCAGCACCAACAGCGTGAAAATAATCCGGGACTTCAGCTCCGGAATTTTGAGGCAATTTGCGAAGGTGTTGAAAATGGAGCGAAGCATGGTGCGTCCCTAAATCCTACCTGACAGCTTCAGCCTTTTTCACGCTGATGATTTCGCAGCTTCCGCCCCCGGCCTCAATCTTGGTCCTGGCCGAAGCGCTGAACGCGTGCGCGCTCACCGTCAATTTTTTCTTCAGTTCGCCTTCGCCCAAAATCTTGACGCCGTCCGCGCGGCCATTCGCCAGACCCACGCTGCGCAACGCCGCTTCGTCAACGCGGGCACCGTCCTCAAAAGCGTTCAGGCTTTCCACGTTTACAGGAATGTAAGTTGTGCCGTGACGCGCATTGTTGAAACCGCGCTTGGGAATGCGGCGGATGAGCGGCATCTGACCGCCTTCAAAGCCGATGCGAACCGAACTGCCGGAGCGCGCCGTCTGGCCCTTGCCGCCGCGACCGCTGGTTTTGCCGTGACCGCTGGATTCGCCCTGACCGAGCCGCTTGCGGCGATGTTTTGCGCCGGGACGAGGTTTGAGATCGTGTAATCGCATAAAAAATCAGGCCATGGCCGGAATGGCTCCGGGCGCTTTCGGCGTTTCAACTTTTTTTATTTCCAAGCCGCGGCTGCGGTAAATGTCCTCACGCAGACGGAGGCTCAACAGCGCGTTGAGCGTGGCCTTCACCACGTTGGCCGCGTTCTTCGAGCCGAGCGACTTGGTCAACACGTCGCGCACACCGGCGGATTCGAGCACCGCGCGGACAGTTTTGCCCGCGATGATGCCCGTGCCGGGCGATGCGGGACGCAGCAGAACTTTTGCCCCACAGTAACGGGAGAGAACTTCGTGCGGAATCGTGGCATCCTTCAAGGACACCGCCACCATTTGCGAACGCGCCACCTCGCCACCCTTGCGAATGGCATCGGCGACTTCACCGGCCTTGCCGAGACCGACGCCCACGCGACCCTTCTTGTCGCCCACGACAATTAACGCGCTGAAATTGAAACGGCGTCCGCCCTTCACGACTTTCGCCGAGCGATTGATGAAAACCACCTTCTCCACCAACTCCGAACCATGTTCGTCGCGGGACAATTCCTGTTCGGCGGGTCGGTTGCGACGGCGTCCGCCGCGTCCGCGTGATTCCTCGCGCGGTTCGACGCGCGGTTCGACGCGTGCTTCAACGGGCGCTTCGACGCCTTCAATTTTTTTTATTTCTGCCACAATACGATTCTCCGGTTGGGGTTAAAATTTCAGGCCGGCTTCGCGCGCCGCGTCGGCCAGGGCTTTGACCTTGCCGTGATAACGCGCGCCGCCACGGTCGAACACGACCTGCTTGATGCCTTTGTCCAAGGCGCTTTTCGCCGCGAGCGCACCGACGGCCTTCGCGCCATTCACGTTCGCGCCGACGTTGTCGGGTGCGGATTTGGCGGTGGTCGAGGCGGCGGCCAGCGTCACACCCTTCACGTCGTCAATGAACTGCACGTGAATGTTTTTGTTGGTAAAGCAGACGCTCATGCGCGGACACTCGTTCGTGCCGCTGACTTTTTTACGCACGCGCCAACGGCGCAGTTGCGCGAGCTTTTGTTTCTTTTCAGTTCTCATCTCAGTGTTTCACGGATTTGGCCGTGAACTTTAATCGTTATTGAACGGTCTTGCCTTCCTTGCGCTCGACATGTTCACCCGCATAGCGCACGCCCTTGCCCTTGTAAGGTTCAGGCGGATAGAAGGCGCGAATTTCCGAAGCCACCTGGCCGACCAAATGTTTGTCCGGGCCTTCAATCGTCAGCTTGGTGTTTTCCTCGACCGTCACTTTGATTTGATCGGGAATTGGATAATTAACCGGGTGCGAATAGCCGAGGTTCAGGTTGACAACCTTGCCCTGCACCGCCGCCTTGAAGCCGACGCCCTGAATTTCCAGCTTTTTCATAAAACCATCGGTCACGCCCTTGACCATGTTGTTGACGAGCGCGCGGCTCAGGCCGTGCAACGCCTTGGCCGTCGCATCGTCGCCCTCACGGCTGACAACAATCTTGCCGTCCGCCACTTTGAGACTCGTGCGCTGCGGCAATTCCCAGTCGAGTTTGCCCTTCGGACCTTCGACGTGGATTTTCTGGCCTTTGACCTCCACTTTCACCTTGGGAGGAACGGCGATGGGTTGTTTTCCAATTCGTGACATAAAGTAATCCTTACCAAACGTAACAAATCAATTCGCCGCCGATGTTTTTCTTGCGGGCCTGCGAGCCGGTCATCACACCTTCCGGCGTGGAAATGACCGCCACACCCATGCCGTTGAGCACGCGCGGAATCTCCGCCGCGCCTACGTAACGGCGCAAACCGGGTTTGCTGATGCGCTTCAAACCTTCGATCACGCTCTTCTTGCCCTGATATTTCAGCTTGAGTTTGATCGTCTTGAACTTGTTCTTCTCCACCGCCACCTCGGCCACATAACCCTCTTTTTTGAGGATGTGGGCGATGCTTTCCTTCACCGTGGAGTGGGGCACTTCCACCGTCGGCAGCAACGCGCGGTTGGCGTTGCGAATCCGCGTTAACATGTCTGAAATCGGGTCGGTCATAAAATTTTTACCAACTGGCTTTGGTCACACCGGGAATCAACCCGTTGAGCGCCGCATGACGAAACGTCAAACGCGAGGCGTTGAACTTGCGCAAGTAACCGCGACGGCGTCCGCTGTACGCGCAGCGATTCACCAGCCGCGTTGGGCTGGCGTCGCGCGGCAACTTGGAGAGACCCACGTAATCGCGTTTCGCTTTCAGTTCAGCGCGGATTGCGGCGTATTTCTTCACCGTCTCCGCTTTGCGCTTGTTGCGCTCAATCCATGATTTCTTGGCCATAAAATTATTTCTCCGCGAACGGAAAACCCATCAGCTTCAACAAATCCAGCGCGTGCGCATCGGTCGGCGCGGTGGTCACAATCGTGATGTCCATGCCCTGCTGGCGCTTGATTTTGTCCAGTTCGATTTCCGGGAAAATCGTCTGGTCGGCAACGCCGAACGTGTAATTGCCACGCCCGTCAAACTTGCGCGGCGACAGACCGCGAAAGTCGCGAATACGCGGCAACGCCGCCGCAATCAACCGGTCGAAAAATTCATACATCGCGTCTTTGCGCAATGTCACGCGACAGCCGATGATCTGTCCCTCGCGCAATTTAAAATTCGCGATGCTATGGCGCGACTTGCTCATCGCCGGCTTGCGACCGGTGATCAGCGACAGATCCTTCGCCGCGTCGTCCGCCGCCGCCTTTTCCAGCGACGCGCTCACGCCCATGTTGACCACGATCTTTTCCAGGCGCGGCACTTGATGGACGTTGGAGTAACGGTGCTTTTCCTTCAGCGCCGGAACAACTTCGTTAACGTATTTCTGATACAGTCTGGCTTTCATTTTTCAGGGTCACGGATTTGGCCGTAACTTTATTTCGTAAATTGTTATGCTGCTGCGGGCGCAACCACGCCGCGCTTGGCGGCGCGCGCGTCAAAATCGGCGGCCTTCACCACGTTCGAGGCGTGAACCGAACCTTCGCGTTCAATAATCGCGCCCTGCGGATGCTGCTGGCTCTTGCGCATGTGCCGTTTGATCATGCACACGCCTTCCACAATCACCCGCTGCTTGCCGGTGGCGACCGCGATGATTTTGCCGCGCTTGCCTTTTTGCGAACCGGCAATCACCACCACTTCGTCGCCCTTCTTCACGTGAAACTTGTTTATCATATTCAAACAACCTCCGGCGCGAGTGAAATGATCTTCATGAACTTCTTGTCGCGCAACTCGCGCGCCACCGGTCCAAAAATACGCGTGCCCTTCG
>OCZT010005874.1_pt1 | contig 12193 bp, 11 predicted proteins | sample 1539031 | NCBI WGS metagenome assembly OCZT01 (sample SAMEA3539308, study PRJEB22396) | soil metagenome | biome: tundra; feature: field; material: soil | place: USA | collected 2010-05 | depth 0.15 m
CGGCGGAGCTGGCCACGGCGCTCCGTCGCTCCTTTGAAACCATCGCCCTGGCCAAAGTCTCCACCTCGGCCGCCGAGGCGCGCTCGCTCGGCCTGCTTGCGCCTTCAGACCGCATCACCCTCAATCGCGAGCGGCTGCTTTTCGACGCAAAGGCCCAGGCCGCAACGCTCGCCAACTCCGGCTACGTGCCTCCGCAGCCTCGCACGCAGATTCCCGCACCCGGCACAGCGGCCCTGGCCACCCTCCAAACCGGTGTCTTTCTCATGGGCGAGGCCGGCTACGCATCCGAACATGACCAGAAAGTCGCTCGCTGGGCCGCTTACATTCTCTCCGGAGGCCGCATCACACCTGGAACCCTGGTCAGCGAACAGTACATCCTCGACCTCGAGCGCGAAGCCTTCCTCTCCCTCTGCGGCGAGCCAAAAACGCAGGAGCGCATCGCCTTCACCCTGAAAACCGGCAAGCCCCTGCGAAATTGATTTTGCAGTCCAAGTGAATTGGGACGATGATAAGCAGGGGGAGTCTTCATGGTTCATGCCGGAACGAGAAAGTTCGCTTGCTTGCTGGGTGTTCTGCTCTGCGCCTGCTCCCTGCTTCCGGCTCAACCGCGGCAGCAAGCCCCCGCGCCGCTCAACGTCTCCGGCCAGATCGTCATAGCCGGCCAATCCATCCCTTACCTCATCCGCCATCTGCCCATCAGCTCATTCCCCAATCTTCCCGATGAGCTTGCCGTCCTGCTCAACCGCCGCGGCTGCCTCATTCCGCAGACCTACGAGGCGCATCATCCGGAGAACGTGGTTCATGCCAGCTTGGAGCGCCCCGGCTCCTCCGATTGGGCTGTCCTTTGTTCGGCACAAGGAACCGTCTCGCTGCTGGTCTTCTTTTCCAGCGACCCGGCCAGGCTGCTGGTGCTTTCAGCCGCGCCGGAAACTGAACGCCTGCAAGCTCACGACCCATCCGGCGTTCTCGGCTTCAACTGGGGCATTGATCCCGCCTCGCCCGAGCAGGTTCGCCAGGCCCAGGCCGGCTTGCTGCGCCGTCCGGCTCCCGTGGATCACGACGCCCTGGCCGATTCGCTCGTCGACCAGCACACGATATACCACTTCTATCTGAAGAACGCCTGGATCGTCCTGGAAATGCCGGAATAAGCATATGCGCCAAGCCACAGAATCGTTAAGGAGTCATTCCCCATGCCGGAACCCGTCATCGTCAGCGCCGTTCGCACCCCGGTAGGCCGCGCCCCCAAGGGCGCTCTCTCCACTACTCGCCCCGACGATCTCGCCGCGCTGGCCATGCGCGGAGCCTTGGATCGGGTTCCCGGCCTCGACCCTACCGAAATCGAAGACGTGATCCTCGGCTGCGCCCAGCCGGAGGGCGAGCAGGGCTGGAACATCGCCCGCTTTGCCGTTCTCCGCGCCGGTCTGCCGGTCGAAGTGCCCGGCGTCACCGTCAATCGCCTCTGCGCCTCCGGCCTGGAGGCCATCGTCCAAGCCGATCTGCGCATCCGCACGGGCGGCAACCGCGTTGTCATTGCCGGCGGCGTCGAGTCCATGAGCCTGCTTCCCTTTGGCGGTCTCAAGCCCAGTCCCAATCCATGGCTCGCAGAGCACTATCCCGCATCGCTCCTCACCATGGGCCTCACCGCCGAGCGCGTCGCACGCCACTATAAGATCTCTCGCGAAGATCAGGATGCCTTCGCCCACGCCAGCCATCAAAAGGCTCTGGCCGCGCAGGCCGCTGGCCGCTTCGCCGAAGAACACATTCCGGTGAAGGTCACCTCCGCGATTCCGGGCACGATCGCGGGAAAGCCTGCCATTACCGAATCCAGTTTCTCCGCCGACGAAGGCCCCCGCGCCGATACTTCGCTCGAAGCACTGGCCAAGCTCAAACCCGCATTTCACGTCCAGGGAACCGTCACCGCCGGCAACTCTTCGCAAACTTCCGACGGCGCAGCCGCCGCCGTTCTGATGGCAGCCAACCACGCCCGCGATCTGGGCCTTCGCCCCCTCGGACGCCTGGTAGCCTACGTCGTCACCGGATGCCTGCCTGAAGAGATGGGCGTCGGCCCCATCACTGCCATTCCCAAAGCCCTCAGTCGTGCCGGCCTCACCCTGGCCGACATCGGTCTCATCGAACTCAACGAGGCCTTTGCCGCGCAGACCCTCGCCATCATTCGCACACTGGGCCTCGACCCTGAGCGTATCAACGTCAATGGAGGCGCCATCGCCCTCGGCCACCCGCTCGGTTGCACCGGAGCCAAGCTCACTGCAACCCTGCTCAACGAGATGCGCCGCCGCCAACTCCGTTACGGCATGGTTACCATGTGTGTTGGCGGAGGTATGGGCGCGGCAGCCATCTTTGAGCAGTTGGAATAACTTGGCATTCTGGGGAATAGCTTAGCTAGGGTGGGATAGCTCCGTGCCCCATCCATTCCGCGCATTTTGCGGAATGGGTGGGATACCACGATGCCGACCTTCCACCCTCCCCGCCCTCGCTGTTATTCTCAAAATGTGATCCAGCCCTCAAGACTCAAAGAATTTTCTGCCATGGCTCTGCTCTTGGCCGTGGCTCTCTCCGCTTGTCACCGAGAAGAGCAAGCCGTCGTCGGCGTCGCTCAGAACGCCGTCAACGCCGAGCGCCAGGCCCAGGCCAACGCACAATCCGCCGCCGCCCTCCACGAAAGCCAGCGCGCCGCCCTCGCCCTCATCCCCCTGCCCTCAAAAAGCATGTATATCGTTGTGCGCGAGCCCGCCGCCTGGCTCAATCCCTTTCTCTCTGTCGACGCCGACACCCTCAATCTGCGCATCACACTCGCCGACGCCAACCCCAGCACCATCGGTCAGGGAATCATGCTCCGCCCCCAGGCCGCCCGCCGCCAGCAGATGCAGTTGCGTCCCGCCGACCTCGCCCAGGCCCTCGTCGCCCTGCCTCCCGCCGCATGGCGCTATGGCCGCGTCATCGCCGTCGCCGAGTCCCCCCAAGCCAGCCCCAAAGACCGCCCCAAAATCCGACGCAACGTCGAAGCCCTCATCCAGCAACTCAACGACCTCGGCCTCGTCGTCGATGAGTGGCCCACACGCTAGGGAACCTCTACGCAGGTGCCTGATTTCGTAGTGCCGAAGCAGACGCAGTTGGTTTTTCAGTTTTCCCGATCAGAATTCACTCGAATGGGGCGCTTCCCAGCTTGTTTATTGATCTCCGGAGGCCGTTTTCGGCCTGCAGAGACACTACGCCCGTTGGGGGGCCAGCCGGTTGCGGTGTTGGTAGAGATTCACCAGCGCGAAGGCCGCGCACAGCCGGGGTCCCCGCGGACAGGTCTTCGTCCGTGGGGTGGAAGATCGACTCCGGCAAAGCGGCGCAGCACCGGCGACTTATAGAATGCCTCTTCCATGCCGGGGTCGGAGAGATTAAACCACTGTTGCAGAAAGTAAGTCCGCAGCATGATCGCAAGACCAACCGGTTGCCGTCCGTTGCCCGCCCTGGGGTAATGAGGCTCGACCAACGCCAATAACGCACTCCACGCCACTACCTGTTCCATCTGATCGAGAAACAACTCCCGCTTGCTCTTGCGGCCATGCTTTTCAAAACTCGACTGGGATGCCAGTTTCTGCTGAAATCGCGCCATTCGTTTCATGCTTCAATTTTATTCAAACAAGACGCGGTTCGAAGACTTGTGCAGAGGTTCCTTAGCCGATGGGAAGGTGAAGCGTCACGCATTCATTTTGCCTTGATTTACCCCGCCTTCTTCCCTTTGACAGTCTTCCGGTGCGACAATCGTTTGGTCGGGGCTGAGGCTTCCAGTCAGGATTTGTCCCCAAGGAGAGAGATTCCATGAAGCGTCTTTTGATCTGTACAAGCCTACTCCTCGGAGCGGCCGCGCTATCCGCCCAGACAACTCCGCAGCAAGGCCCGCCAACCGGGCCGCCGAAAAGCCCGCCAGCCACCGCCTCGGTGACCTTCGGCGGCAAAGCCATCACCATTACCTACAGCTCGCCCAGGGTCAGAGGCCGAGCCGGGCAGATATTCGGCAAGGACGGGCTTATCAGCCACGACAAAGGATATCCAGTTTGGCGCGCCGGCGCCAATGCCGTCACCACACTGCATACCGAAACGAACCTCGAGCTTGGCCCGAATCTGGCCGTGGTGCCCAAGGGCGATTACACGCTGTTCGTTGATATCTCCAACCCCGACAAATGGGTGCTGATCGTCAACAAGCAGACCGGGCAATCGGCCCTGGCCTATGACAAGACGCAGGACCTGGTCCGGGTGGAGATGGGCATGGTAAAACCGCCTGAGATGGTCGAGAACCTGAAGTATTCGCTCGACAGTTATGGCCCCAGATGGGGCGGACTCACCCTGAGTTGGGAATACCATATCGCCGTCATTCCCATTCACGCGCCTTAAGAGGCGGCCGTTGACGGGCGGCAACCAGCAACCGGTTTTCAGCATTGGATTCCCTAATCAGGCCAGACGGTGCGACAATCGTTGCGTCGGGGCAGTCCATCCAAAACCGCTCTGCCCGGAGGAGAAAACCACCATGAAGCGTCTTTTAGTCTGTGCAAGCCTTTTCGTTGCTGTCGCAGTTCTATCCGCCCAGCCAGCCCCACCGAAAGGCCCGCCAAAGGGTCCGCCAGCCAGTCCGCCGGCCACCGAGACAGCGACCATCGCCGGCAAAACCATCACCATCACTTATAACTCGCCCGGCGTCAAGGGCCGCGCCGGCCACATCTTCACCAAAGATGGGCTGATCAGCACCAACCCCGGCTATCCGGTGTGGCGCGCAGGCGCCAATGCCGCCACCAAACTGCAAACTAACGGGGGAATCACGGTGGGCGGGCTCAAAGTGCCCGCTGGTGACTACACCTTGTTTGTGGACATCTCCGACCCCGGCAACTGGGTGCTGATTGTGAATAAGCAGACCGGCCAGTGGGGACTCAAGTACGACAAAACGCAGGACCTGGGCCGGGTGAAGATGACGATGAGCAAGCCGCTCGCGCTGGTGGAGAACCTGAAGTACACCATCAGCGACCTTGGCGGCACCACCGGCAAGCTCACCCTGGAATGGGAGAACCATTCGGCATCCGTTCTCATCGCCGTGCATTGAAATCCGGCGTGAGAAGGTAATGTGCGGCGGGGCGGCATTTTGCAGAGAATTACCGCCCTGCCGATACAATAGGAATAGTGTGTGATTTCGTCCCTGAAGGGGTAATGCCTTGCCGTTATATGCCTATCGCTGTACCCAGTGCGGCCACCGCTTTGAAAAGATACAGAACTTCAACTCTGAGCAGGAGCTTATCTGTCCCGTGTGCCATGGCGTGCTGGAGCGTCCGCTGACCGCGCCGCGCCTGCACTTCAAGGGCGGCGGCTTTTATGTGAACGACTACGCGGACAAGAGCAGCACGCCTGCCACAGAGTCCGCTCCGGCAACGATCAAGACCCCCTGCGGTGGAAGCTGCGGAGCGGCCTGCCCCGCCGTCGCGACCGCATCTTCTGCCTCAACAGGCGATTCGCCGAAGAAGTAGCAAGCCATACGCACGTTTCCAAATTCCCTACATCGTGTTTCCCGTTTTGTTCAAGCGCAACCGGCCATCGCCGTAGGATAATGGAGTCCTTGAAGCCTCCAGGCCCATCGATGACTCCAACCTCCACGCCGCCTCCTTCGCAATCCAGCCACTTGGCTCTTCGCGCGCTCATTCTGGCAGCCCTCCTCCTCTTCGTAGCCGGCATTGTCGCCGGCTTGTTATACCCCCACGCCGAGTTTTCCGCCCTCCTTCGCTGGACCGGCCTAGGCCTCTTTCTTCCCTTCGCCGTACGCCGCAGATCCCTGCTGGTCTGGACCTTTTTCGCCATGTTGGCCGGCGCTGAACTGGGCGTAGACGCGCCCCAAATCGCCGCGCAGAGCCACTTTCTCGCCGACATCTTTCTGCGGCTCATCCGCATGATTGTTGCGCCGCTCATCTTCGGAGGCATCGTCACCGGCATCGCCGGCCACAACGAACTACGTGGTGTGGGCCGTGTGGCGCTCAAGTCCATCATCTTCTTTGAAGTTGTCACTACCATCGGGCTGATCCTGGGCGCCGTCGCCATCAACTTCACACAGGCTGGCGCCGGGGTCACGTTGCCCGCTACGGTCCAGGCCGCCGTGCCTGCCGCTCATGCGGAAGGTTGGCAGCAGATTCTGCTGAATATCTTTCCGGAGAACATCGCCAAGGCTGTCGCCGAGAATCAAATTCTCCAGGTCGCCATCTTCGCGTTGCTCTTCGGCGCGGCGCTGGCCACACTGCCGGAAAAGAAACGCGCCCCTCTGGTTTCCGTTCTGCAATCGCTGACCGAGACCATGTTCCGCCTGACGCGCATCATCATGGTCACTGCGCCTGTAGCCGCCGGAGCCGCGCTGGCCTATACCGTGGGCAGCATGGGCCTGGCCACGCTGCTGCCGCTGGCCAAGCTCCTGGTCACCAACTACGTCACCCTGACCATTTTTCTGCTTCTGGTTTTCGTGCCGATCCTGCTCATAGCCCGCATTCCCATCGGTCGTTTTATCGCTGCCGTTGCCGAGCCCGCCGCCCTCGGTTTTGCCACCACATCGTAGGAGGCCGCGCTGCCCCTGGCCATGGAACGCATGGAAGAGTTCGGCGTGCCGCGCTGGATTGTCTCCTTTGTCATCCCCACCGGCTACAGCTTCAACCTGACCGGCTCCACCCTCTATCTCTCTATGGCCGCTCTCTTTGCCGTTCAGGCCGCGGGTCTTCATTTCACCGTAGGCCAACAGATCGTCCTGCTGGCCACTCTGGCGCTCACCAGCAAAGGCATCGCCGGCGTGCCCCGAGCAACGATTGTCACCCTGCTGGCCGTCGCCGGTTCCTTCCAGATTCCCGCCGTCGCCGTGCTGATGCTGCTCGGCGTCGATACCCTCATGGACATGGGTCGCACCGCGCTGAACGTCATCGGCAACTGCATGGCCGCCGCCGTCGTCGCCCGCTGGGAGGGCGTACTGAAGCCCACGGCGAACACCCCCAGCCCGATAAGATAGTTTCAGTACAGAACAACCATGCCTCTGCTTGATCCCATCCCGTCGCCGGTGTTGGACGCCGACTTTTTGGCTCTTGAATGGGAGCCGCTGCTGGCTCTAGTCGCTGGCTTTGCAGCTTCGCCGGTGGGACGGCAGGCTATCCTCGACCTCAAGCCCTCCACCGATGAAGCCTGGATCGCCAGCCAGCACCAGCTCACCGGCGAGATTCGACTGCTGCTCGAAGAGCAGACTTCCATTCCCGTCGGCGGCCTTTTCGATCCCACGCAACAAACCACCAAAGCTCAGATTCCCGGCGCGGCCCTCGAAGCCGTCGAGCTGCAAGCCATTGCCCGCCTGGCCAACGACGTGGCCTCCTGGCAATCGCTGCTGCAATCGCCTCCCATGCGACTGGTGGGAAAACTGCTCGGTCTCTCTGCACTCTCATCTGCACTCATGGGCAGCCTGCGCCCGCTCGCCGAGTCCATCGAGCGCACCATTCAGCCCGACGGCTCGCTGGCCGACAATGCCTCGCCCGAGTTGGGCCGCATCCGCCGCGAGCAGGAACGCCAGAAAAAACTGATTGAAGAGTCCCTGCGTGCCACCCTGCGCAAGCTCGCCTCGGAGGGCGCGACGCAGGAAGATCTCATCACCATCCGCGGCGACCGCTTCGTCATTCCTGTCCGCAGCGAGCTAAAGAAGCGAGTCAGCGGCGTCGTCCACGGCGTCAGCTCATCGGGCCAGACGGTTTATCTGGAGCCGCTGGAAACCATCGAGCAGAATAACGAGCTGGTCCGCCTCATGGAGGAGGAGCAGGCCGAGATTCACCGCATCTTTATGGCGCTCACCCGCCAGGTGGGCGGCTACGCTCACGCTCTCGTCGAAGGAGCGCGCGTATTGGCGCTGGTCGACAGCCTCCAGGCCCGCGCACGCTTTGCACGCGACTACAACTGCGTGGCCCCGGCCATCACGCCCGATCTTCTGCATCTCGAAGCCGCCCGCCATCCTCTGCTCGAAAGGCATCTCCGCCAAACCGGCGGCCATGTTGTTCCGCTCACTCTCGAACTCACGGCTGCGGAGCGTCAGCTCATCATCAGCGGCCCCAACACCGGTGGCAAAACCGTCACGCTCAAGACCACGGCGCTGCTGGCCATGATGGCTCAGGCCGGCCTGCCCGTCCCCGCCACGGCAGCCAGCTTTCCCGTCTTCACCGCGTTCCTGGCCGACATCGGCGATGCGCAATCCATCGAGGCGGAGCTCTCCAGCTTCTCCGCACACATCGTCAACCTCGACCGCCTCTCGCGCCTCGCCGGTGACAAGTCTCTGGTCCTGCTCGACGAGCTTGGCTCTTCCACCGATCCCGAAGAAGGCTCCGCGCTGGCCGTCGCCATCGCCAGCCACTTTTTGACAGCCGGAGCCTGGACGCTCATCTCCACGCACCACACCTCGCTCAAGGTCTACGCGGCCAACACTCCCGGTGTCCTCAACGCTGCGGCCGGCGTGGACGAAGTGACGCTCGTGCCGAACTACCAGCTGCGCCTCGGCGTTCCCGGCGCGTCTGCCGGAATACAAACTGCCGAGCGCCTGGGCCTGAATGCTGCCATCATCGCCGCCGCCCGCCAGAGATTGGGTTCGCAGCAGGTGGACATCGCCCGCTTCCTCGATAAGCTGCACAGCGAGCTTACGCAACTTGAAGCGGATCGCAAGGCCGCCCGCGTCGAGCAGTTCGCTCTCAACCAGGAGCGAGCCAGGCTCGCGCGCGAGGGTGACGTCGAGTTGCGCCAGCGCACCCGCGAGCTCGAAACCAAACTGGCCTCGCTGCTCAAGGACTTCGAGTTCCAGATGCGCGAGACGGTCCGCGCCATCGAAGATCGCGCCGGTCAACAAAAATTATCCAAGGAAGCTGAGCGCCGCATCCTGCGCCTGCGCCGCGAGTTTCAGGAGAGCTTCAACCAGACCGTCGTCGCCCACCGCACCGGCGCGGATGTGGGCGACGCCGACGCCCAGCCGCACATCCTGAAGCACATTGCCGCCGGCGACCAAGTCCGCATCAAGTCGATGAACAAGATTGCGGTCGTGCAGCGCGAGGTCGAGAAAGACCTCTTTGAAGTTGCTCTCGGCCCCATCAAGATGCGCGTCAAGCGCGAAGACTGCTCCGCAGTTTTACCTCTTGACGGAGAATCTACGGCGGAGAAGCGTTCCGATCCGCTCGCCGCAGCCCGCAAGCAGAAAAACGTCCACGTCACGGTCACAAGCGCTAACACCGACGCCCTGCGCACGGAGATCAACCTCATCGGCCGCACCGTGGATGAGGCGACCGATGAGTTGGAAAAGTATCTTGACCGCGCCTTTCTCGCCGGCCTGCCGGGCGTCCGCATCATTCACGGCCACGGCGCTGGAATCCTTCGCCGCGGCGTCCGCGAATTTCTCAAGAGCCATCCCCACGTAGCCACTATCGCCGAAGCCCCTCAAAACGAAGGTGGGCAGGGCGCTACCATCGTTGAATTGCGTCAATAACCAAAGCTACTCTACAATAGGATGCATTCTTCTGATGATCGTGTACTCGCGGGTTGGTCTCGGCTGACGAACAGGATCTTCCAGCTGGCTTCTGGTATGGGATCTCAATCCCAAGCTCCGGAAGGTGCCACAATGATGTGTGTATTCAGTCGCGATTCGTTGACGAATGAGGGACAATGAGATCGCAAGTTGTGGGAACATTTCTGCTGGTACTCGCACTTGGCACGACACTCGGCCAGTCCCCTACCGAGTCGAAACCAACACCGGTGGAGGCGGAATTCCTTGCCAATCTCAGGGTTCGCCAACTCGCCCCCGGAGCGAAAATCCTCACCAAAGTGACTGTCGATTGGCACGGCCCCGATTGCACTCTCAAGGCTGGCTCGATCCTTGAAGCCACGGTTGAGATCGCAGAGCGCCACAATGACCGCATCCCATCTCGCGTGGCGCTGTCATTCACCAAAGCGCAATGCAACGGCCCTGACTTGAAACCGATGAAGCTGTCGCTCGTGGCTATAGCCAAGCCACCAGACAATTGGGATGGTCTACCCGATTCAGTATTCAAAGGGCCGGTTGTGATCTCAAATCCTAATGGGACAAAAGGGATCGTTGCCAATCAAGTGAGAGGGACCTCCTTATCGCACTTGGAGTTGAATGGCATCACGCACAGATTCCCCTCGACCTCCAACATTCATCCCGGAGCCGTCCTGGACATCAGTGGTTTGAAACTTGAGGTTGGCACAGGTCCAAACCGAAGCTCGGTCCTGAACGCAAAAAACCACGATGTATATCTCGACATGTTTACGCAGATCCTGTTGCTGCCGGACACGGTGGTCTTTCGTCCTGGAGCCACTGTTCGTATTTTGTCCGACCCCACGGCAAAAATCGATACGACCTCGAGCAACCTTTCGGCTCCTTCCACCCCGGTTCCGGCAAACGATATCGATGTTTGTGCGCCGCCAGGTTGCTCGGTCGATCTTCCGGTGACCGCGAAAGAACTGGAGGGTCACAAGGCTTCCTCGATTGACATACATGCGCTAGGCTACGCACCGCGGCATCGCAAAGTTCCGGGTGACATCAGCAATGAGGAAACCATCGCGTGGCTCAGCCCTCGGCAGTTACTCTTTGCATTTAATCGCCACACCCTCATCCCACGCTATGGACCTCAACACGCCTATGAGGTGCAACGAGTCATTCGAGCTGTTCTGATTGATACTCAAAGCCTATCCGTCGTTCGCTCGGTAGATTGGGACATCACCGATAAGCACCGCTTCCTTTGGCAACTCGACGGGAAACGCATAGCCGTCCATGTGGGGAATGAACTGCGCATCTATGGCTTGGGATTGAACATTGAACGCAGCATCCCACTCGCGGGGCCGCTTTCCTTTGTCCGTATTTCTCCCAACGGAAGTCTAATGGTTATCGCGACTCTCAGGGAACGGCACTCAGCGGAGCTTCATGCAAGACTTCGAGACGAATTAGAGGGCGAACCGGAAGAAGATGTCGATATCACAGTTCTCGACAATGACTACAAGATCATCGCACGGGCATCGACTGTCTCTGGCCTACAGTCCCCCACCCTTTTAAATGAAGGTCAGGTCAATTTGGTGTCGCGATCCAACTCGCACTATCGGCTTGCTCTAAGAACCTGGGACGACAAGGAGGTCACACTCGCGCGGTTTTCTTCGCGCTGCACGCCGGAGATCTCGAGCATGGCCCCTGACTACCTGTTTATGCGGTCCTGCGATCTGGCCAGTGGCGTCACTCAATATCGCATACTCGGGGCGGATGGCAAACTCCTGTTCCGCAGGGAGGCGGACCCGCGGGAGGTGAATCAGGAAGTCATTGGAAATCAGGGAACCGGGATATTTGCAATCAAGATCATACGAGAACCTGATGGACCTGCTCCGGACCTGGATTTCGAGGTTACCGGTCTTGGGTTGGAGGAGGTCCAGGTATACCGTGTCGTCGACAAGAAGCATATCTTCGCCGTCAATTTGAACGACCCCGTGACGAGTTATGGCAGTTGCGTTTTATCCCCTGACGGTACTCAACTGGGTGTTCTCTCTCGTTCGCAAATTCAGATCTTCCCTTTACCTGCGATGTGACAGACTCATCATCCGGAGCAGAGCAAGAGCCGCTTCTGGAGTGCCGCGCCAACACATGATCGCGCAGCTCCAGCCGAAAGGCGTAACCGGCGGAAACCTGTGCCTGAGCCACGCCGCCGGTGGCCTTTGCCTCCCATGATCCCAGCAGAAAGCGAATCCCTGCCCAGGGATCGGCCTTGGCGGGAGATTTCGCTGGGGTTTGCGCGGAGGCTGGCGCCGGAGGTTGAGTGGAGATTTGCGCAGACACGCCGCAGGCCGTCAGCAGGGCCAATGCGGCAGACAATGCAATGCGTCTCTTCATGAGCACCTCAGATTCAAGAGTCTACTCTGGCGCAGCACATCGCGGGCACTCAATCGTGCGATCTATGCATCTACTTATCGATCTTCGGAAACTTTCGTTTGACCGCAGCCACAACCGCGGCGTTTTCAGTCTTTCCGCTGGAGCGGGCCAGCGCATCGCGGGCATGAGCGGCGTCTTCGATCGGATAGCGCCGGGTTTTCGGAAATACAAAATCATTCTTGGGCAGGTCTTTCCGTTCCGCGTACGTGAGCTTCGTCATGC
>OCZT010005875.1_pt1 | contig 12189 bp, 14 predicted proteins | sample 1539031 | NCBI WGS metagenome assembly OCZT01 (sample SAMEA3539308, study PRJEB22396) | soil metagenome | biome: tundra; feature: field; material: soil | place: USA | collected 2010-05 | depth 0.15 m
TCGGAGCCGCGAACGTCAGAGAGCGGATGCGCAATTACTTATGACGTTCTGTTTAATTAGGGACCGAGCAATCCGACGGACTTCCGCCTGCGAAACAGGCGTCCGAAGCTTCTCAATGCGGATCTCCGGGCCGGGCGCGGTCTTAGGGGACGCGGCGACGTGGCAATGCGGAGATCTACATCTTCGACGAGCGTTGTGCTTTGATCGAGCCAACGCCTTTGGAACACTATCTGGCATTCGCTCGCTTCCTGGGGAAACCGTCTTATCGGCAAACTCGCGAATTCGCCGAATATCGGTGTCCGTAAAGCATCGCCAATTGTTTCGATCCCGCGCAACCTCCGCGACCTCGGGCCGCTCGATTGCACCAGGCCAACGTTGTTGAATGCGGCTCCTGCCACCAGGTGAACGGCATGGGGATGAGCGTGAGCCCGCCGCTGAACGGACTTTCCAAACGCCGGAGCCGGAGCTGGGTTGAGCAGCACTTCGCCGATCCCGCGAAGCTATCGCCAGGCAGCCTACCCGCTACCACCCGAGCGATGCGGCTGTCTTTTCAAGCACTGTGCGCCGGACGATGTCACGTCATTTGTGTCCGCGCCGTCATTCTAATCGCAGAGCGCTGATCGGATCGAGGGAGGCAGCCCGTCTCGCGGGCAGGTAACATGCCGCAACGCTCGCCGCGAGCAGTCCGGCAGGGATGACGATGAAGGTCGTAACGTTCATTGTCCCGATCCCCAGCATCCCGGCCGCGAGCGCCCGAACCAACAGCGCCGTGAGGACGCCGCCGATTGCTATCCCCGCCACCGCAAGCATCAAGCCCTGGCGAAGCACGAGCCGCACTACGTCCGTCCGGCTGGCGCCGACCGCCATGCGCAATCCTATCTCTCGCGTCCGGCGGCTGACGGAATAGGAAACCAATCCGTACAGGCCGACTACCGCCAGCGTCAGCCCCATCAGCCCCATCGCTGCGATCGTCTGCAGGAGGATGAGAAAGTTGCCGACCACCCGCCTGTCGTAGAATGCAACCACCGTTCGCAAGTTTTGAATCGGCTGGTCGGCGTCGAGGCTGCGAACCACCTCCCGCAACGGCATTGCCAGACCGACGGGATCGCCATGAGACTCCGCAATCAGCGTCATCCGTGAACGTTGGTTCTGCTCGTACGGCAGGTAGACATACGGCGTCGGCGCCTCGGTTGGAAACACGTAACGTCCCGTCTTCGCGATGCCGACCACTTCGGCTGCCGGCCCGTCCGGGCGGTCCAGCCATAGCCGCTTTCCAACGGGGTCCTGGTTCGGCCAGTAAGTCTTGGCGAATTCCTCGTTCACGATCGCCACTTGCCGCGATCCTGTCCGATCGTCGCGGTCGAAGGCCCTTCCGCGCACGATCGGAATTCTCATTGCGCCGAAATAACTCTCGTCGAAGGCTCCGCCGAGCACGGTGACTCTATCCCGGTCCCGGGGGAACTGATAACCCTCCGGAATTACCGTTACGAACGCCGGAGTGGGCGAAAATGGCAACGTCTCCGCCATGGCGACGGACGCAACGCCGGGCAGCGCGCGCGCCCGGTCGAGGAGCTTGCGATAGAAATCGTGTGTTTGCTCGGGAGAATAGCGGAGGACGGAAGGATCGAGGTCCATGCTGATCAGGTGGTCCATGCGAAAGCCCGGGTTCATCACCAGCATGTTCCGGAAGCCATCCCGAAACATACCCGCCGCGATCAACAGAACCATCGCCAGCGCGATCTGACTCACGACCAGGACATTGCGCCCGATCAGACGGCGGCCCCCGGAAATCGCTCCACCTCCGGCTTTGAGCGCCGGCACAAGCTGAACGCGCGTGGATTGCAGGGCCGGCGCGAGGCCGAATAGCAGGCAACTCGCGAACGCCGCGAACAGAGTGAACGCCAGCACTCGCGTATCGAGTTGGAGGCCCAGATCGATCGGAGTATCGTTGGGGCTTTGCATCGTGGCGAGAAACCGGATGCCGCCATACCCGAACGCCAAACCGGTCAGGCTGCCCAACAGCGCCACCAGCAAGCTCTCCGTCATTAACTGCCGTATCAGACGGAACCGTCCCGCTCCGATGGCCAGACGGATGGCGATCTCGCGGCTGCGAGCACGGGCGCGGGCCAGGCTGAGATTCGCCACATTGGCGCATGCAATCGCCAAAACGAGGCCCACGAGGGCCATGAGCATCGTCACCAATATCAAGTGCGCCGGTACCTGTTGGATGTGGGCCTGGATCTCGGTCCGTACCGCAAGCTGGCGGTTGCGATTCGTTTGTGGATAGGCGCGTGCGAGGTTTTGGGCGATCGTCGCCAGTTCCGCCTGCCCGGATTCGCGTGAAGCGGCCGCGCTCAGCCGGCCTTTCACGATCAGCTCGCGGCGGCCGCGGTCCTCTAACGGCTCTTCGCGCTCGCCGGCCAAGACGCCCCACATGGAGAGCGGGATGAAAAGAGAAGGCCGAGACCCTCGATCCAGGCCAGGGAAGGATTCGGGGGCGACGCCAATGATGGTGAAGTCGACTCCATTCAGACGAATTGTTCGTCCGATGGCCGAGCGGTCGCGCGCGTACCGGCTGTCCCAAAAGCCGTATCCAAGAATTGCGACGCGATCCCGACCGAAGACCTTTCCCTCCTGCGGCTGTAAGGCCCGACCGACAGACGGCACGATCCCGAGGACTCCGAAAAAGTTATCGCTGACCAGCATGCCAAGCCGCAACCGCGGCGGAGCTGTGGGCTCGGCGCTAACAGCCAAGAAACTACTTCGGTACGCAATGAGTCCGGAAAACGAACGGCTTTGCTCGCGGATGTCGCGGTAGTCAGGGTATGATAGGCCTCCGAAAGCATTGTCTGGCGTGGTGTTACTGACGGCCAACACCTCGGAGGGCCGAGCCACCGGAAGTGGGCGAAGCAGAAGAGCGTCGGCCAGGCTGAATACGGCGCTGTTCGCGCCCATGCCCAACGCCAGCGAAAGCACCGCCACCGCCACGAAGCCCGGCTGCCGGCGCAGCGTGCGGAACGCGTACCGGACATCGGCCACAATGCTCTCGATCCACGTCCAGCCCCAGGTTTCCCGGACGCCCTCGGCAGCCAGAGTCAGATTGCCAAGTTCGCGGGGATCGGCGATCTGAGCCAGCGATTTCAGCTCCTCCTGCATCTCGCGCTCTTCCTGGCGCCGGCGTGACGGCATCAGGTACGTCAACCTTTTCCAGTTCATCCCTTCACCTCATCGGGAGCTGGCCCCATCACCCGTGCGACTGCGTCCACGAACTCCGCCCACTGCGAATGTTCCTGCCTGAGCTGCTTCCGCCCCGCGGCCGTGAGCCGATAATTCTTTGCGCGGCGGTTGTGCTCCGACGTTTCCCATTTCGAGGCGATCCAGCCCTTCATCTCCAACCGCTTGAGCGCTGGATACAGCGACCCAAATTCAATATCGAGCGCCTCATTCGAGGTGCTGCGAATCGCCTTGGCAATCCCATAGCCGTGCAGAGGCCCGAAGAGAAGCGTTCGGAGCACCAGCATATCCAGCGTACCTTGGATGAGGTCCATATGGAGTCATTCTATATGAAGGCACTCTACATTACAAGCCGCTGCTTCGGAGAGCCGTCCGAATTTCAACGATCTTCCGGACATCCTCCAACAAGAGCGCGGCCAGGCGCCGGATACCCCCGCCCAGAGGCCACGCCGTTACCCGGCAGCGATCCCCACAGGCGCCAAGTCACAAAGAGGGAAACATCATCGGGTTGCTGCCCAACCCGGCTGTGCCTCCATGATGCGGCTGCGGACTGGAGGAATTCCCTAGAAAATGCATAGCCCCAAGCGAAGGGCCGGGCATGCCCGACCCCTACAAAACGCGTTCCATGGCGGCGGTCAGGATCTGCGAGACGCGGCTTTCATTGACGCCAGCATGTCGCCGATCTCTTTCATGGTCAGGTCGTTGGTGTAGTAGAGGAAGACCGCCTTCCGATACCGTTCCGGCAGTGTCCCGATGGCGCGGTCCAGGGTCATTCGCAACTGCCGCCGCTCGCACATCCGGTCCGGCTGGAATTCCGGCGTGGCGGGGAATTCCGCGATGTAGTCGCGCTTCCGATCGGAGTCGCGCGGGCCGCTCGATTGCACCAGACCGACGTTGTTGAATGCGGCTCCTGCCACCAGGTGAATGGCATGGGGATGAGCGTGGGCCCGCCGTTGAACGGATTATCCAAGCGCCGCAACCGGAGCTGGGTGGAGCAGCACTTCGCCGATCCCGCGAAGCTCTCGCTCAGCAGCATGATGCCGCCCTACCGGTTATTGCCCAGGGACATGGACCGCCTCACTACGTATCTGTTTGCGCTGCCGGAGTAGCCGCGACGTAGGACTACCACCCGAGCGATGCGGCTGTCTTCCGACCAACGTGCGCCGGAGGAAGGACAGCCGTTCCAGCCCCTTCACAAACTCATCCGAGCCCCTTTGCTCGGACTCATCGACGCCGATCGGGGCGCGCAGAACGCAGCGGTCCGAGCCAGGCGAGTGGCAGAGCAAGGGAAAGAACAGGCCGCTGGCGGGCAGCTCGGAGGCGTACTCCCCCAAGTACATTTTGTACACACCCAGAGCGGAACGGCCGTCGAGCTCATAGGGGACGTTGCCCTTGGCCTTGGTTACAAGGCGGTCCGGGCCGAATGGGCCCCATGCTCCAGTGACCGCCGCGTTCACCTTTAACCGATTCCCGTAGAAGCCCACTGCCAACCGCCGCGGGTTGCTCGGGCTGGGTGTCGCACCACACGCGCGTTTCACGCATCCGGTCGGCGTCGGCGGCAAAGCCGCCTGTTACAGTGACCTGCGGCGGCAGAGCCGAAACGGCGCCGTGGACGAACGCGGCCGCGGACTGGAGGAATTCCCGAGAAAATGCACAGCCCCAGGCGAGGGGCCGGGCACACCCGACCCCTCCAAGGGCACGCTGGCTGCGCTTCAGAACGCGTTCGCGGAACGAATGCCTTCCGATTCCAGGGCGGCGGCCATTTTCCGGAGAGCCGTTTTGTGGATCTGCGAGACGCGGCTTTCATTGACGCCCAGCACGTCGCCGATCTCTTTCATGGTCAGGTCGTTGGTGTAGTAGAGGAAGACCACCTTCTGATACCGTTCCGGCAGGGTCCCGATGGCGCGGTCCAGGGTCGTCCGCAACTGCCGCTGCTCGCACATCCGGTCCGGCTGGAATTCCGGCGTGGCGGGGAATTCCGCGATGTAATCGCGCTCCCGATCGGAGTCGCGCGGGCCGCTCGATTGCACCAGACCGACGTTGCTCAGTTCCATCGAGATCCGCCGCCAGCGCTCCATGCTGAGGCCCATTTCCCGAGCCACTTCGTTCTCGGCGGGAGTGCGGCCCAGCTTCGTGGAAAGGTCCCGCGTTACTTCGTCGGCCTGCTTCTGCCGTTTGCGGAGGTCGCGGGATGCCCAGTCGAGCTGCCGCAGGCTGTCGAGGATGGCCCCTTTGATGCGGTGCTTGGCGTAGGCCTGAAAGGACACGTTCTTGGAAGCGTCATACTTGTCGACCGCATCGAACAGACCCAGCACGCCGTTGTGGATCAGGTCGTCGAGATCCACATGTACCGGCAGGTTTTCATGCACGCGAATGGCGATCGCTTTGACCAGCGGCAGATTCTCGATCACGATCCGATCGCGAGTCTCCTGCAAATTCGTGGCTGGCTGCTGTACGGCTACGGTCTGGGTTCGCATTTCTTTCGTCCTCTCGGTTCTACGAAATGCATGCCCATAGCCATTAGGTTTTCAGGTATAAATACCTTATTTTCATTGTTTGATTGCCTTTGGCGGCGTTCCGAAATGGAACGTGTTTCAGATTGGAACGCGGGCTTGTTTCAGATCGGAATGAGAGCGCTTACCAGCCGGCCTTGTACGCGATGAGGGTCTTGGCGGCCAGCCCGCCGAGGAGTATCCAGACGCCGTAGCGCAGCAGGCCATCGAGCGTGAATAACGCCAGCAACGCCAGCACGGCGTAAGCGCCCATGGCCCAATAGAGACGGGTAATCATGAACCCTTATTCTGGCATGCCGCCGCCGCATTGTAGGACAATTGTGTCTATGCGCCGGGCAGGCGGACCCACAAACGACGTGGGCGCCCCGGTCCGGCCCGAGGGAACTATGACTAATGATCGTCGAGGGTTTCTCAATGGCATGATTGCCGCTGCCGGGCTGGCCGCCGGGTCGCCCGCGAATGCTCCCGCTCAAACCGGCGGTCCATCCGGCCCGCCGATTCTTCCCACGTACGCGCGCGCGCAGAACTGCAAATCGCTCAAGCAATCCAGCTTCGACAAAACCGGTGGCAACCGCGATTTCTGGAACATCCCCGCCGGCGGGACGCTGGAAGTGTTCCAGGCCGATGGCCCGGGCGTGGTCACGCACATCTGGTTCACGATCTCCGCGCAGAGCGGCGATCATCTGAAGGAACTCGTCCTGCGCGCGTATTGGGACGGGAATGCCAAGCCCAGCGTGGAAGCGCCGATCGGCGATTTCTTCGGCTTGAACCTGAACTCGTATTGCATCTATCAATCCGAGTACCTGGCGTGCTCGCCAGGCAAGTCGCTCAACTGTTACTTCGCCATGCCCTACCGCCGCTCCGCGCGGATCGCCGTGACGAACGAGAGCCGGCGGGCTGTCGGCTCGTTCTATTCGAATATCGATTACACCAGCGTTGCAAGACTGCCGGACGACGCTATGTATTTCCACGCGCAGTACCGGCAATCCGCGCCCTGCACGCCCACGACGGGCGACGCCGCGAACCTGAATCCAGACGGCCGCCTGAATTATGTCTACATGGAGGCGCGGGGGCGCGGCCACCTGATGGGCGTCACGCTCGGCGTGTTGCAGAACGCCCCCGGCTGGTGGGGCGAGGGCGACGACATGATTTTCATCGACGACGAGACGAAGCCGGCCATCGTCGGCACCGGGTCGGAGGACTACTTCCTGGGAAGCTGGGATTTCGGCGGGCGCGACGGCTCGGAGCCGTTTGCGCACTCGATGTACGGAGCGCCGTTGATCGTGGCGCCGGAGCGCACCGGGGGCCGGTATTGCTGCTACCGCTGGCACGGCGATAACCCAGTGACCTTCGAGCGCTACCTCAAGCACACCATGGAGCACGGCCACGCCAACGGCCGCGGCGACAACTTCTTTTCGACCGGCTACTGGTATCAGTCGGCGCCGTACACCGATTTCCCGCCGCTGCCCCCGGTGGACGCGCGCATTCCGCAGGTGAAGACGGCGTAGGCTCTCAGCAGGAGGCCGATTGCACGTAGGCTCTCGGGACGGATCGGCGGCGTTCGATAGCCGCGCGCGTCTGGTCCAGACGCGCCTCCATCTCGGAGCGCTGCGGATCCGGCGCGCGGGCGATGCCCAGCAAAACCTTGGCTTGGAGGTATATGGCTTCCGCTTCCGCGATGGCGCCCTGGCGGGCGAGTTTCAGGGAGCGTTCGGTCTCTCTGCCCACCAGGATTACGAGTTCCCGGTCCGTTTTTCCTCGCAGCTCCCGCAGAGATAATCGCGATTGCGCCGTATTCATGAAGCCTCCAAGTCGCATTTTCAGGCGTTGCTCTTAGTTATTAGACGTTCGAAACGGGCACTTCGCTCAAATATTCTGTGGCCGATGGATTGCGGAGCGGGCTTTCCGGTATGAAAGACAACAGTCGGCGCGCCCTTACTGGAGGCCGTAACGGTCGCGGCATTCCTTGGAGCAGAAATGGACTACCTGACCGTTTATGCTGCGCGTAAAACTGGCCGCCGCCGATACGTACGTCCCGCAGACCGGGTCTTTCTTGAGTTCGCCACCGGACTGGATGGGAGTCTGCCGGGGGGCGCTGGGGGCACGGCGCCTGCCGGTTAAGAAACTTCGGAGAATCGATCTCAGGAAGAGAAAGAGCAGCAGGTAGGGGAGGAATTCGAGAACAACCCGGAACATGGGATCGGGGCGGAAACCCAAGGCGTCCGCCCCGGAATCGGACTACTTCTTTTTCTTCGTCGTCGGCGCGGTCTTCTTGTTAGGGTCGGAGAATTGAGTTTCGACCGAGGAGCTCAGCGCGGCTATCGAGTCCGTCGCCTGCTGCGCGAAGGTGCACTTGGCCCCAAAACTCAGGCATTTCTGGAAAGCCTCCACCGTACCCGGCGCCGGCGTAATCTTGCCATCGGCGCCGATCTGGGCTTTGGCCATCAAGGACACGCCGTACTGATAATACGCGTCCGCGTAGTTGGGGTCCGCGGCGATGGATTTCTGGAACGCCTCAGCGGCGGCATCGATCTGGTTGATGTTCACCAGAATCGCGCCGAGGTTGTAATAGTACTTGCCGGCGCCAGGCGGGTCGAGTTGGGCAGCCTTGGCCATTTCGGCCTGCGCCTCGGGGTATTTCCTGGCGTTGGCCAGCGCGCGTCCGTAGTTGTTGTGGATGGCGGCGTCTTCGGGCTTCAACTCAATCGCCTTGTTATAAGCGTCCATGCCCTTCTGCGTTTCGGCGTCGCGGTCCGCGCCGGTCTTGCCGGCGGCGTTCGCAAGATACGAATCCGCCAGGTTGACCCAGATGGCGGTCTGCTTCGGATCGAGTGTGGAAGCCTTGTCGAGCGAGGAGATCGCCTGATCCCACTGCTTCTGTTCCATCGCGTTCAGGCCGGCCGTGTAGGCCTCGTTCAACTCCTTATTCTTCTTGATGGACTCCGCCTCTGCCTTGAGCTTATTGTTGACCGCCTCTTTTTGTTCGTCCGTCAAGCCGCGTTCCATCTCCGGGGTGATCGTGCCGCCGGCTTGGATGGCTTTCGCCAAGGCCGCATTCGTCAGGTCTTTGGCGATTTTGGACTTCCCCAAATCGAACTTCATGGGTTGCGGATCGACGAGCGTGGCCTTTCCCGGTTGGGAATCGGCCAGTTTGCCATCGACCTCGATGCTGATGGTAAAGATTCCCCCGGGCTGCAAGCCCATTTGAATGAAGTGCCCTTTTTTGTCCGTTACCGTTTTAAAATCCTGTAGTATATCCGTGCGGTGCATTTTGACCACGGCGCCCTGAAGCGGCTTGCCATCGAAGCCGATTACGTCCCCTTCGAGCCTCGCAGTCTGAGCGAGCGAGGCGGCGGCGAGGAATGCCATCCCAGCGATGGCGGCAGCCAAGTTGCGGAACTTCATAAAACCTCCATAAAAGATACTTCGACTGAAGCCTTAGTATATCGTATTTCAGGCCGTCTCTTCCTGGAATGCGGGGTCCGTGCGCCCTATTCGTCGAATAGACCGATCTGCTCCTTGGGAACGGCTTTGGCGCGCCGCCTCCTGAGCGGGCTCCCCACCACGCCCAGGACTTCGGCGGAGCGCAGCGCGGCCCGCGGCACGAAAACCCGCTGGTTGTTGCTGTACGAATCCGGGGGGACCACCGTGAAGCCGAAGGGTTCCAGTTGGAGGAGATCGTTCGGCAGGATACCCTCCAGCACCTCACCGTCCCGGAACTCCAGGCTCAGCCAGAGCCCTTCGATCTTCGGGCGGGTGTTGAAAACCCGGCGTCCGGCGTTCCCCGAGCCCTCGAAATCGCGCACGAATGAGACCGTTTTGATCTCTTCGTAGGGGACGGTGGTCACCCGGCCCTCGGCCGAGAGCACCTCAATCCCCGTAGGTTGTAGAAAAGAAATGGGATTGACGTATCCAGCCAGCGGCTCCTTCTCGAAGCGGCGGAGAATCGCTTTCTTGGTGGTGGACCCGGACAAATATCGCCTCTTTGTGACGCCTATGTTTCAAACATTTAGGCGCTTATTGTATCATTGGCTCGATGCCTGGAGCCCGCACTGCGAGTTTGCGCAACCGGATGACCGCGTTCCTCAACTTCTGCCGTTTGGAAAAGGGGCTCGCGGCCAACTCGCTCGCGGCCTATTCCTCCGATCTTTCGAACTTTAGCGCATTCATCGGGGAGGCCGAAGAGTTTCCGGGCGCAGCGGACCTCGACCGGTACGTGGAGCAGTTGCATCGATCGGGCTTGAGCGGCCGCTCGATCGCCCGGCGCCTGGCCACACTGCGAAACTTCTACAGGTTTTTGCTGCGGGAGAGCCTGATCGATACCGATCCGGTGGAGCGTCTGCGCGCGCCCAGGCAGTGGCGTACAATCCCTAAGTTTCTGAATTTAGAGGAGATCGATAAGATCATCCAGGCTCCGGACGCATCCCGCCCCACCGGCCTGCGGGACCGCGCTATGGTGGAATTGCTGTACGCCTCGGGGTTGCGCGTTTCGGAGTTGTGCCGGCTCGGGTTGGGGGACATCGAGATGGATCTCGGGGTTTTGCGGGTCACCGGTAAGGGGAACAAGCAGAGGCTGGTCCCGGCGGGCAAGTCCGCCGTCAAGGCGGTGGAGGAATACCTGGCGAGCGCCCGCGGCAAGTTGCTCAAGGGGCGTGCCAGCCGGTACCTTTTTGTTACCGCGCGCGGCGGTTGTATGACCCGGCAAGCGTTTTGGAAGTTGTTGCGCGGTTATGGAAGGAAAGCGGGAATTTTCCGGGACCTGACGCCGCACGTGCTTCGCCATAGCTTCGCCACGCATCTGCTGGAGGGCGGGGCGGACCTGCGCAGCGTGCAGGTCATGTTGGGGCACGCGGATATTTCGACGACGCAGATCTATACCCATGTCATGCGATCCAGACTGCGGGACGCAGTGGAAAGACACCACCCCCGGGCTTGAACGGGTTGTGGAACCGAATCGAGAGCGCTGGCGATGAGCGACTACATCTACATGCTGGAGAACCGCCTGAGCCCGGATCAAAACCGGGTGGTGGGAGAAATGCAAACGGCGGCCGCGCTGGCCGGGGTCACCCTGTTCCTGACAGGAGGCGCCATGCGGGACATGCTGGCGGGGTTTCGCATCCGCGACCTGGATTTCGTGGTGGAAGGCGACGGGTTGAAAGTAGCCCAGGCCGTCCGCGACGCCGCGGGCGCCACGACGACGTCGACGGACGAGCACCGCAAGAGCGCGGAACTGGCGTTCCCGAGCGGGGTTACGGCTCAGGTCGCCATGTCGCGGCAGGAGAAGCGCGCGCGGGCCGGCAAGCTCCAGATCGCGCCGGCCACGATTCAGGAAGATCTGCGCGGCCGCGATTTCACCTGCAACGCCATCGCGCTTTCGCTCAACAAGGCCTCGCGCGGTCTTCTGCTGGACCCCATGAACGGTCTGGCGGATATCGGACGGCGCGAGTTGCGGGCCGTCAGCGCCTACGGTTTCTACGACGATCCTTCGCGGCTACTGCGCCTCGCCCGGCTACAAGTGCGCCTGGGATTTTCGGTGGAAGAGCGAACCCGGATGCAGGTGGCCAACGCGCTGGAGGCGGGCGTGCAAAATTCGATTCCCTCGGGAACTCTAGGGGAGGAGTTGAGATTCATCGCCGCGGAAGACAGTTCAGCCGAGATCGTGCGGACGCTCGAAGAAGCCGGCCTGCTGACGCTGTTTTCGCCGGCGCTGGCGGGTCCCAAGGTCAACCTGGCCGGCATGGCCAAGCTGGAGAGAATCATCCGCACGTTTCCCGACGAGCCTAACTGGCGGGCGGCGCGGCTGGGCCCGTTCCTATTCGTCTTGACCGAGAAGCTGGCGCCGAAGGAAGAACAGTCGCTAGTCCATGCGACGGGGCTGACCAAGGCCGAAGAGGACCTGTGGCTGAAGTTGGACGCACGCGCCAGGAAGCTCGAAACAGCCCTCCGGGCGGGGCGCATCAAGAAGGCCTCCCAGGTTTATCACATTGTATCCGCGGCGCCGCCCGACGAGATCCTGTTCCTGCTCTATCATTCGAGTCTCAGGCCGGTTCAGGAACGGTTGCGGAACTATTTCCAGAAGTATCTCCCGGCGGTTCAGGAGATTACGCCGGAGGAATGGGCGGCGGTGGAAGGCAATCCCGGAACGCCCCGCTACGCCAAAGCGCGGGACGCATTCGTCTCGAACCGGCTGGACCGCCGCGTGAAGAAGCCGCCGGTTCCGGAAGAGCCCCCGCCGGCGCCGCCTCCGGTGGAGGTAGCAGGGGCCGGGGGCCGGGGGCCAGGGGCCGGGGGCCGGGGGAGGTAGCGGCGAGGGGCGGATTACTCCTGGCCGATCAGACGTCCGAGAGGTGCTCGACCTTTCCGTTGCTGTCGCCAAGCTTCTCCGCGGGCACGCCCATGCGGTCCAGCAAAGTGAGGTAGAGGTTGGTCATGGGAGTGTCCG